>JAABUP010000122.1_pt1 | contig 172160 bp, 126 predicted proteins | sample 5559201 | NCBI WGS metagenome assembly JAABUP01 (sample SAMN10711887, study PRJNA513373) | rock metagenome | isolation source: Antarctica rocks | place: Antarctica
TTCCTAGAAATCGGTTAGGGTTCGAGCCGCATTTCATTTAGAAATAGAAAATTAAATGAAATGCGATTAAATTTTTAGTACCATTTAAATGAAATGCGGTCACAGTTTATTTGTCCCTATAGGATAGGGCTGTTTTAAAACCTTGAGCCTAAGGTGGCAAGAATATACCTACATTATAGAGTGGTTGTTCTAGTAGTTAAACGGGCAGAATACCGTATATAGGTCCTGTACCTGCGGAGGAAGGCCCGTTCTACCTATATTCCGTTGTATAAAGTAGTAGTTTAGCCTATTAATAGTACTCGCCTATCTGTAAGCGATTATCTGTTAATACCTTTATATCTAGATAACGTTAAGATTCGGAAATACGAGGCGACCGCAGCTCTACTTCTATTTAACATATTAAATTAGCCTAAAGGGTATACTTCAAGATAATAAATACTATCCACTTGAAGCCTATTCCTAAATCCTTTAAAGTAATAATTCCCGACCCTTAAAATAATCCTAAGACCTTTTTAAAATATAATAGTTAAGCGTAATATTATATTACGGTCTGTCGTTAGAGTAATATAACGTAGGTAGGAAGGGTTACAGGTATCCGGAGAATTAAGTCGATAGGTTCGGAGAAAAACCCCTATAAACGGACCCTTACCCTAACCCTACTAGGTATAAATATCGTGCTATTAGAGTCGTACCTTAGTTATATAGTACTATACGGATGTATACTTTAAAGGTAGTAAAGGTAGTAGGGGTAATAGCGTAGTTAGCTAAGCTTCGCCGTATCCTATAAGTAGAGATTATAATATTCTTATACCTACTATACCCTTTAGATTAATATATATATTATATGTAATAAGGCGTAAATCTAATAATTTATTTTCATGTTTTAAAGGAACTAAGCTAATATAATTAGGTTAGTAAGTAGTAATACTACTACTCCTATTACTAGGTACTACTTACTCTACTAACCCTATTACTCCTCTTATTCCTACGTTTTAATAAACGTTTTAATAATTAGCTGTACTTTACCGTATCCTAGGATTACTATAGAGAAATTATAATATCCTTATACCTACTACGCTACGGTTTTATTACGATTAATATATATATTATTATATATATTATAAGAGTTTAGTATCTATAGATAAACTCTATATCGCGCTCCTTTTATTTAGCTTAAACTTCTTCCTACCGGCTACTTATACTATAAGTTAAATTATAGATAAATAGCTTTAATCTAGGAGGATTTAAACCCCCTACTAGGTCGTAAACTACTTGGGAATAATAAAGGTATACTACTCGCTAAATAATAGACGTACCTATTAAGTTCCGTAGAGAAGACTAAAAGTATAACCTCTACCCCCTATTAACCCCTAATTCGGATCCTAGTATTATAAAAACGTATACGTCGATGGAATTTACTAATATAGTATCTAATCGAGTAGTATAAATGCGCCTTACTACTCGCTTGAAATGCGAGTATTATAAATGTTATCCCGGATACTACTATATAATATCATTTTCACCTTGTATTAGAACCGTAATCCTAATAGCAACCCTGAAAAGAAACTAGTACTCGTGTAATAGAGCCTATATTAAGCGCTAATCTTATATAAACTTAAGCTTTTCTATTATTAGAAGGAAGGTCTTAATCCGCTAAGTATCAAGGACTAACCCTTACCGTTAGAGGAAGGAGATAAGGAGGTGTCAATCGATCTATATAACTTTCTTAGTATTCCCGTAGAGGGAAATCTCGGTATAAGCGCTAGCTTACCCATTAAATATTATACGTATCTGCGAGTTAGAGAGAAGTATTCCCTACTATAGCCTAGAGACTAGATCTAGTTATAGAGTTTTACGGTTAGTATAGATACGAGGTAAAGAGAGTCTGCGAGGTAATATTAGCTAATAAGTTCGAGAGAAGGACTATTAAGATATAATAAGTAAGTTTAATGCGAGTAATATCGGTATTTAACCTCTAATCGTTCTACTAGTAATAGACCCTATTAAATTTACGGTTGTAGAATAAATAACGCCGTGGCCCGATCGAGCTCGATAGGAAGCTATTAGCTAGGAGTAAGCGAATCTAGAAGAGTTAAGATAGCGGTAGAGTTAAGAGCGGCGGGAAAACATACTATTACCGGGACTTATAACGGACGAGGAGCGAGAGTAAGTAGAAGCTACTCCTCTTTAATATATCTATACCATCCTACTCGGTATACTAATTACGTTATAGCTCTACTATACTACACTTTTCCCTCTCCTTAAGTAGCGAGCCTATACTATTACTTTCAGGCACGTATTATTATCACGTAATAATCTATTACTATATCGATTATACGGTAAATCTAAACGTAATAGTAGTTACGTTACAGATATTATATATCCGGGATATTCTTAGGACAGATCGTTTCGCCCTAATTCGCTATAGTACAGATAGTATAAAGTAGATCCCCGAAGATAACGAAATATATAGGTTCCCCGGTCTAGCCGACGAAGATATAGAGTTAGTTATTAGGAAAAGCGATACTTTTATTAGCTTAGCCTTAGGAGAGAGCTATACTATCGGACCTATACACTTCTATCCTAATTACAATTTTCTAAAGGAGTTCGATGCGGGTGTAAAATACTCCTATTAATATTTCGGCGGAGAGATACTATAGTAGGATTAGGGTATAAAAGAGGTCGGTTAAATTTTTCTCCTATAGATATATTATCCTATTACACGTTCTATTATTCTTAAAGGACTTTACCCTCCGCTTTATTCCTCGTATAAGATTAAAATACTTATATACTTTTAACTAGAGTTCCTAAGAGATAAAGATTGGAATATATAAGACTAGCTACTAAAAGCGACTACGGCTTATTCTACCCGCCTTGAACGCGCTCGAATTTTTAGTTATTAACGGTAACTAGAACTTATTATTAGGCCTAGTATAGTAGCTTCTAATAGCCTTAAGTAGGTTTAGAAGTAATTAAGATAGCTGTCGGCTTTAGTAACTACTTCTTAAGCACGATAAAATTTATCTAGGTTACGATTTTTAGGGTAGTTATTCTATTAACATTTAATCTAGGTGATATATAAAGTTTTAAATACTGCGGTAAGATATTAGGGACTCTTTCTATTAAAAATTAGGGCAGCCGTTATTATATAAAGGATTATAATACGTCTTTAAATCTACTCCTTTATTATACCTAGTAGTTCGAGGACTTTTACGACGTAGCTACCTTCCTTTAGGTATTCGTAATTCGTTTACTTTCTATAACTTTTTCCTGTATTACGTCGTAGTAGATGCTTCGATTAACGAGTGTAGTTGAAATATATAATAAAATCCTAGATCTTTCTTAATAGTTAGAAGTATACTAGATATATATTTAAAGCTTTACTAAATTAGTTTTATACTTAGCTAGAAATAATTTATTATCTCTTCCTAGACTTTAAACTACCTTAAGAGTATAGCTAAGAGTATAATAAAACTTATTTTTAATTAGAAGATAATAATACTAAATAAGATAGCTATTTATAACTATATTAGTAAACTAAGAACTAGTATAAAAAATCTAAAGCTAGAAAATCTATTAAAAGCGTATTTTCTAGGTAATATACTAGAAATAAATAGGAAAATTTTAGGTTTTTTTATTCTAGCTTAAAAGTCTTAAATATAGAAAATCTAGATTTAAGGCCTTAAATCTATAATTTTCCTCTCGTACTAGGAAGAAATAGGAAGCTTACTAGAGTTATAATAGATATATTATTAACGCTAGTATAATATAGGTTTTAAATACAGTTAATTTATATAATTTATATATATATAAAGTACTCCCCTCTAGCCTAGCCTTATATTTTATACTTATATTATACCTACTATTAATTCTTACTAAGTACTAGTACTATTAATTATTAATAAGACTTAGTTATATTACCTAGTTAGTACTAGCTTTATATAGTTATTATATTATAACTAATTAGTAGGACTTATCTTATATTAATTTTATTACCTAGTATTTCTAAAAGTTACTAAATATATATTTAGTAACTTATAGTATTATTCCTAGCCTTAGAGATAATATATAAGCGTAGCTAAAATAATATAGAAAATACGTATTTTTCTATATTATTCTACCTTCCTAGTTTACTAATATACTTGTTACGACCCGTCGTCTTCTAACTAGAAGGCTCCGGAGTCTAGGTGGATCTCGTAGAGAGGAGTATCAAGGACTAGGGTAAATAGGCTTCGTACTAAACTAGTCTAATATAGGTCGAGTATTATATTTAGTATCTAGGAGATATCTAGGTTAATAATATAAGTTAAGCACGAAGCTCCTATCTAAGTAGGAAAGCACGCTTTCTATATAGATATATAAGATCCTACTAAGAGGTATAAGTCGGTAGACCGATCCACCTAATCTACACGTAGCTCCTATAGTTTAGTAAGCTAATCCACCTAATCCACCTGTAGGTCGAGTCTCTCTCTAGACTAATCCACCTAACGGTAACGAGAAGTACCTTTACTAGGCGTAGTATAAGGACCGCTAGTCTATACTCGTAATATTAGCTCCTCCTCTAAGAATTATTATCCCGATAATCCTAACTTCTATAATATCTACTAATAGGTATAAACTATTAAGCTCTTTTCGTCGTCGTTAGCTATTATTGTTAATCGCGCCGGTAACTCTAATACGCGTCTATAAGAACTATAAAAAGGCTAGGCGCCTAGAGAAGTATAAAGTAGGGGGTTCGTCTAATCGTTACATGGAATACGCCCGACTAGGCTACAGCTGCGATCTCGCTCCTTTCTCTCCTACTTATTAGGCTCGCGTTTAGAAACAGCGCGATGCCAAGCTAGTAGAGTAGAAGGCTTTCTAAAAGGAGGCCTAGGCTCGAATAGTTCGTCTTACTACAGAGCTAGAAATATTAGAGCGAGTTTAAAGAGAAATTATTAAAGGGGAACTATAAAATATTAAGGAGGTCGAGGTTAATAAGTAAATAGCTAATCCTTCCCCTAACGACTTCCTCTTTAATATTTCTTTAGAATAGGTCGAAGTCCCTCTTAACTTTAACTGGTCTAGGTTTACTATTATTAGCGGAACTATTATAGGAGGCTCTAGTAGTTCTCAAGGTTCTTAATTAGTTCCCAGGTACTTTCCGAATCTTTATACCCTTTCCATTTCACTAGGTACTTCTAACTCTTCTATACTAGAATTCTTTCGGCTTTGAATTCGTTTTCTTCTTCTATTCTAAAATAGAAGGTTTCTTATAAGGGTGTATTAGGATCTACTAGTTCTAATATTAAGATATAGAATACTAGGTAGATTTTAGCGTTAGGTAGAAGCTGTAATTTATAGTTAACAGGCCCTTTATTTCTAATAACTAAAAATGGTCCGACTTTAATATAGTCTAGTTTCCTACTTAGTCTTATACCTTTCAAATTTTTTGTAAGGAGGTATACTTTATCCCCCTTCTTTAGCTAAGGACCTAATTTTCTTTTCTTATCTACTAACTTCTTTATAGTAATATTAGCCTCGCTAATCTTGTACTACATGTCTTTATACAGGCTTTTCATGTTAGAAGTTAATACTAAGGCTTTTTCGGTATCTAGTCCTTATTAAGGATCTAGGAATAAGTTTACGTATCGACCGTAGTTTATAAAAAACGGTGATAGCCTTATTATATCTAACCTCTTATCGTTATATACTAACTATACTATTAGGAGTAATATAACCTAATTATTTTGCCTTTTATTAACGTAGTATCTAAGGTATACTTCTATTATCTAATTAGTACGTTTAGTCTATCTATCCGTTTAAGGGTAATAGGCTGTTAATATTCGTAGTTTAGTTCCTATTAACGCGATTAAAGTCTTCTAATAGTTTAATATAAAGAGTTTATCTCTATCTAAAGTTATTAATTCTAGTATACTATAATCTCTAATTAGTCTATCTAATAAAATAAATCCAAGCTAACTAGCGTTATAAGATTCCTTATATAGGATTATAATAGTATACTTAGTAAGTTTATCGACGATAACTATTATTAAGTCGTACTTGTTATTAGTTACTAGGTTAGCCGACTAAGGTAGTTTTATAATAAAGTCTATCGTAACGTCTTTCTATAATATATCTAGAACTTCTATAAACTAAATTTATCTATACTTAGTATATCTTACAGATTTATTCTACTAGTAGTATATATATTCCTTGATATATTACTCGACCGACGCTCGCAAGTTTAGTACGGCGTATACTCTTTAAATGAGTTCTAATATTTTAGATACTCCTAGATATCCTAGTAAAGGATTATTATAGTAATCCCTAATTACTTCTTCTATTACTTTTAGTAGTAAGTACAGCTTCTATTTATATAGTAATAGGTCCTAGCTAGGCTATTCCTTCCTAAGTTATCCGGCTAGGTTATTATTCTCGTATACTTCCTTTAAATTAGGAACTATATATGTCGTAACTCGTATAATCGTAGCCAGATTCCTTACTAGTACTAACGACCTATCGTTTTCTTGTTTTAAGATAGGTTAAGTAGTAATATCTTTTACTTATATATAGTTAGATCATCTACTTAAAGCGTCTACTCGTCTATTATCTTTTCCTAGGGTATACTAAATTTTAAACTTGTATTACCTAAGGAGTTTAGACTATTAAACTTGTCGTCGATTCAATTCTTTTATAGTCGTAAAACCTACTAAATTTTTATAATCGGTAAAGATAGTAAGTTCCGAATAGCTTTTAGCATATACTCTCTAATATTATAGAGAATAGACGACTGCTAAAAGCTCTTTATCGTGTATATTATAGTTCTATTCTACTAGAGACATCTTGCGTAAGTAGTATACTACTAGATACTACTTGCCGTCTTTCTACTAATAGAGGCATGCTCCGATTATAAGATCCGAAGCATCTATTTTAATACGTACTAGCTCTCCGTTATAAAACGTATAGAGTACCGGAGGATCTATATAAGCTTGCTTTAGTTCTTCGAATACTTTCTTCTAGTTAGTATCCTATCGAAATCCCGTATCTTTCTTAGTAATTTCGGTTAGTAGCAAGGCTTTCTTAGAGTAGCCTTCTATAAAACGTCTATTAAAGTTAGCGAATCCTAGAAACCCTTATACTAATTTAATATCGTGTAGTATAGGCTATTCCTATATAGCCTGAATCTTCTTAGGGCTTATATAAACGCCTTTAGTTATTACTATAAATCCTAAGAACTTAACTAAGGTCTTATAAAACTCGTATTTCTCTAGCTTTAGAAGGAGTCTAGCTTATAATAAGTATGTTAATATATCTTGTATATAAAGGATATATTCCTTAAGAGTTTCAGAGTAAATTAATATATCGTCGAGGTATATAATCGTTATAAGATCTAAATAAGCTCGTATAATATTATTAACTAATACCTAGTAGGTTACTAGTACGTTAGTAAGACTAAACGGTATAACTAGATACTCGTAATATCTATATCGAGTCCTAAATACTATTTTCTATTCGTCACCTTCTTTCATTCGAATCAAGTTATACGCTCCTTAAAGATCTAGTTTTGTAAAGATCTTTGCTTTAGCTAGCCGATCCTACAGCTCGCTAATATTAGGTAGCGGGTAACGATTCTTTATCGTTATATTATTTAACTTTTAATAGTCTACGTATAGTTATAAGGATCCGTCTTTCTTCTTTACGAAGAGTATCGGATATCCTGCTAGTAATTTAGATTCTCGAATAAATCCCTTTTTTAGGTTCTTATCAAGGTACCCGCGTAGTATTATAAGTTCCTTTTCGGATAACGTATAAATAGGTCTAAATATTAGTTCCTTCCCTAGTTTAAGTTCGATCTTATAATCCTAAGGTTAGTATTTAGGCAGAGCTTTTACTATTATCTCTTTTATAAAGAGGCGTTTCCATCTTTAATACTCTTGTAGGATATTAGGAGTACTATTAGTTACTCTAAGAACTCTAACTTATTAACCTAGCGGACCGCTACCAGTATCTATTAAGTCGGATCCTTGTATTTCAAGGTCATCCTTATTCGAAATTAAGGTAATATATACCTCAGCCGTCTTCTAGTTCGATTTCTTATCCACCGTCGTCTACTATCGACGTGTAGGTTAGAATCTAGTGATATCGCCAGTTCGCTTAAACTTAAGTACTTTTCTTCTCTAGTTAATTACTAGGTTATACTTTTCTAACTAAGGCATACCTAATATAATGTAATAGGTGGCTATCCCTATAATATCGAAGGACATTTCCTTATAGTATCGTTGAATTACAAATAGTAGTAAGGTTATCTCCTCGTCTACGCTTCCTTTTAATAGCGTTGACCCGTCGGCTATTTATAAGTTATATAGATCCTTCTTTCTTCGCGTTAGTAGGCCTACTAACCGTACTAATGCTTTAGAGATAAAGTTTCTAGATACTCTAGAATCTATTATTACTATAGTCCGCTAACTATCTATTTTAACCGGTATATTTATATATATTATATAGTTCGTTAAATATAGCTGATATGTTTTTAGGGTAAGGATATTAATCTCCTTATACTTCCCCTTAGTATAAGGGATTATTCTTTTCCCGAAAAGGATAGGAATCCGGTAGTTCTTTTCATATACATATGCTTTCTATAACTGTCGTGGAAGTAGGTATACTAGTCCTATAAGTAATACTTAGAAGTATACTCGTTATACTTAAGGTGTCCGTAGAGACTACTATACCATCTTTAGTTATGGTTTAGAAACTACTTCCTCGATCTCTTAGTTACTAAGTACTAATAACAACTTATATTATTATAGCTTAACTAAACTTTTCTATACGTTCGGATTCTAATAGACTTTCCTAAGTTTACTTTTACTTAGTAGTAAATTATATATGTTTTATCGGCGTAGGCTAACTAGTATATTACTCCGTGCTATAGATATACTAAGTCATTTCTAAACTCCTTCTATAGAAGTCCTCCTACTACTTTTTCTTAGTAGAACTCTACCCGTTCCTCGAGTTTTATCTGTAGATCTTTTGATATAGAAGCTCGAGATACTACTCTATCACCTTCTTTTTTAGAAGTCTAGCTGAGGTTTTCCTAGTCGGAATCATCCTCGCTTTCTCGGCTTTATTCGGGTTTTCCCTTCTAAATATAACTACTATTATATTTGTTATTAGAGTCTAATTCCTTAAGTTATTCGTAAATATCCGCTAGCCTTTATTTAATCTTTGCGATATTCCTCTATTTCTTAGCTATTTCTTCGCGTAATTCTTCTTCTCTAGATTATAGTTCTCTATTAATAGGTGGATTAATAAGGGCTAGCAAATCATCTATAATTGCGTCTAGCTCGGTGTCGTCGTACTCCGTTTCTTATTAATCTATTAGAGGTTTAGTCTTCCTAACTAGAACTCTTTCTAATATATTTAACTAAGGTCGTTTCACTATATTTTTTAACCTGTAGTCTTTAGCGATGTGGCCCGGTTTGCTATAGCTATAGCAATTCATTACTTTCTTACCCCCTTACTATTTCTTACCTCTAAACGGTTTCCTCTTCTTAGTAAAGTCTAACTCTATTAGTATTAGACCGTAAGGATCGCGTGAGAATCGCTTCTTCCTATAACTTCCTCCGGAATAGAGTCCTGTGTAACTAAGTCTAGAAACTCTACTATTATAGCGTAGTTCTATTACTAACTCGTAGATCTAGTTATCAACTCGTGTTAAGGCTCTTATTAATAAGTCTAAGTTATTATAAACGGCTCCGTCTCGTATAAGTTCCTTCTTTACCTAAGGTTTTAATCCTCTTCGATATATTACTATTAGCGCGTTGTCGTCCTAGTCGGTTCTTATAGAATACTATTAGAACTATATTACGTATTTAGATACCGATTTCTTTTATATTAAGTGCTAGATAACTCTTATTACTACGCTCGCTTTATTAGAAGGTCCGAACATTCGCCTTATTTCTCTATAAAAGAGTGTTAGGCTCTCTATCTATAACTTAATAGAGATATTATCGTCGTCGTCGGGATCTTCTATATATCGTTTAAGAAATGGAGCGGACTATCTCTAGGCCCGTCCTCTTATATAAGTTATTATAAATAGTAGTTATTTCTTTAGTCTTATAGCGTCTTTATTAAAAGAGAAGTATAGCTATATTTATACTAACTACTCTTTAAGTTTATCTCGATCGCTATAGTATAAATCTGGCTTAGTAACTTTAATACCTTCTTTAACTTCCGCTATTACTAACTATTATAGACCGCGTTCACTCGGGGTGTAGTCCCTTTATCCTGAGGTACTTATCTTAAGGGTACTTAAAGTATTACGACCCGTCATCTTCTAACTAGAAGGCTCCGGAGTCTAGGTGGATCTCGTAGAGAGGAGTATTAAGGACTAGGGTAAATAGGCTTCGTACTAAACTAGTCTAATACAGGTCGAGTATTATATTTAGTATCTAGGAGATATCTAGGTTAATAACATGAGTTAAGCACGAAGCTCCTATCTAAGTAGGAAAGCACGCTTTCTATATAGATATATAAGATCCTGCTAAGAGGTATAAGTCGGTGGACTAATCCACCCGATCTACACGTGGCTCCTATAGTTTAGTAAGCTAATCCACCTAATCTACCTGTAGGTCGAGTCTCTCTCTAGACTAATCCACCTGATAGTGACGAGAAGTACCTTTACTAGGCGTAGTATAAGGACCGCTAGTCTATACTCGTAATAATACTCTACTTCTTAGTAATTTAAATAGATATATAAGCTTAATAATAGGAAGCTATATATATATACTACTAATAAAATATATATTAAAAAGACTTTTAAAAACTATTAAGTATTTAATACTAGTAAGGCTTAGTTAAAACTAGCTAATATTACTAATCTTAATAAGACTCTTATAATAGTAGAAATTTTCTCTTAATAAGCTTAACTTATTAGATTTCTTATAAGTAAAAAGTATTATAAATAGTTATATAGTAAATCTAAAATATTATAAAAAAATCTCTAGAGAAGATATATCTTAAAATATAATAGCTTAGAATTATTAAAATTATTAAGTAGTTTAATAGTCTTTAATAATCTAATAAGAATATAACTACTTTATATATCTTAGAGTATAATATATAATATAAGTTCTTAGTAATATATCTTTAAGTTTAACTTAAAGGGATTTTTAATACTAAGTCTCTAGTAATATATACTTTACTCTTATTAATACTATTTATATACTATTATTATAACTTATATATATATACTTATTAATTATATCTACTTTTATTAAGTACTTCTTTAAAGATAAAATTACTAAGTTCTTTATAAATATATCTACTATATAAGAAGCTTATAATAAGAAAGCTATATCCTTAATAAGAGGTAGTATATTACCTACTCTAATTTAAAGAGATTATAGCTATACTATTTATAGTAGAAATTACTCTAAGTTTATTATATAGTTCTACTTATAATTACTACTACTAAGACTTAAGATAGTAGCCTTTATAAAAAAGATTTATAATAATCTAGCTTCTACTACTACTTATTATAAATAGCGTAGAGATATAAGTTAAAAGATAGCCTTAGTATATATCTTAGATAGGATTCTAGGTATTAACTACCTTAACTTTTACCTTATAAATACTTATACTAAAGATTCTAAGAAAACCTTTTCCTTCTAAGTAAGTCTTATAATAGATCTTAATAATAAGTTATTTAAACTAATTAATATCTAGAAATTACTAATAATACTATAATAGATTCTTTATAATATTATAAAAGATATTATAAAGTATTAATTAAAGTACTATTAAAGAACTATATTAAAAGTATATTAGAAGTCTCTATCTTTTACTCTACTATATTTTATTAGGATTATATCTAATTATATAAAAAGCCTTTAATTTTATATTATTAATTTTCTCTTATCTTCTATTTATTCTATTATATACTAAGTTTAACTCTTATAATATATTAGTTAATCTAGTATCTAACTAACTAGTATTACTAACTAGATTAAAGTAATAATCTATCTCTTTAAATAAATCTATATATATTATAAGTTTTTTTAAGTACCTTATATTAAAAGAATAGATAGAGGTAATATAAAGATTATAATACTTTATAAGAAACTTTTTAAAAGACTATTTAAAAGGAAGTAGAAGGCTTATTAGTAGAAGTAGTAGAAAATATTAAGTTAGCTAGGATTCTTAGTTATCTTCTAACTTATAGATTTACTAGAAGGATAGTAAATAAGCTATTTATTATTTTTATTTAAGAAATTAATAATATTAGCTAATATAATCTATACTTTTAGATACTTATCTTATAAATATAAAGACTAGATTTAAAGATTTAAATTAAGATAAAAGTCCTTTATATTAGTTATAAAAGAGGTAAAAAGATTAAATAGAAAGTTAATTATAAGTAAAGTATATAATAATATATACCTTCTTTTCTACTTCTCTTTATTTAATATTATCTTCTATTTTATTAACTTTCTTATCTTAAAAGGGAGAGTAATTAAGCTTTAAATCTTTAATTAAGTAAATCTTACTTTTTATTCTATTTCTTCTATTAAATTTATATATTATAACTAGTTATTTTTAAATAGTAGTTAATTTTTAATTAATCTACTATTAATAATTTAGTTTATAAGTATTACTATCTCTTATTACTTTTTACTTCTTAATTATATAATTTATATACCTCTATTACTTCTACTTATAATATACTAATTATACTTATTATATATTTATATATAAATCCTAGTTAGTACTAATTTTATATAAAGAGCTATTATTAATATATCTTATAGTATTATAAATTAAGATATATATTATTTAAAATAAGTTAGTAATAATAGTATAATATAATAGAATCTATTTATATAATTATAAGTAGTTATATTAGAGATTTTATTAGAAATAACTATCTATCCTTTAACTTTAAAACTTAATAGTTTATTAGATAGAGTACTTATATAAGAAGTATAAAAGGATATATAACTACTATAATAATAGATATATATAATATCTAGTAAAGAGATAGATTTATATATTAAGTATTAGCTTAGTAAATATAGTCTTTCTTAATAAATATAATATTATTTATACTATTTATACTATTTATACTATTTATACTATTTATACTACTAGTAGCTAATACTAATTATAAAGAACTTCTTAGTATAATTTAATTAATATATATATAAAATAGTATAAGAGTACCTTTCTTTAAAGTTAGATTCTAGAAGCTTTAAGTAACTATTTCTTATTAACTTAGTATATATAAAGGTAAGTATTAAAGTAATCTTATTAAAAGATAAAAGTATTAATAATAGATAAAAGATTACTATAATATTTAAATATAAATTAATAAAGTATTAATTTAAATAAATTATTACTTAAATACTTTTATTACTTATTTCTTAAACTTTTATCTTTCTATATCTCTCTTCTTATATTTATCTTAATTTATCTTTTTTAATCTCTTTATCTTTTATAATTATCTCCTCTTTTATCTTCTATAATTTCCTTATAATAATAGCTTTATTATCTTATAATATAAATATTTATCTTCTTATCTTATAATTTACAAGTTATAAGTTAAGAGCTATTAATTCTAAATTATAATTTATAATAGTAAAAGATTAGAAAGACTATATTTTATTAGAATAGAAGAAAGGAGTTAGAAAAGAGTTTATATCTAAGGTTTAGATTTAGATTTAGAAATAATAGGAATAATAAAAAGAGTAATAGATATATATTTAAATTTAAAAATAAGCTAAGATTTTTCTTCTTCTTTCTTTAAAACTATTTCTTATATAGGGTTATATCTATATCTATCTCTAGATATATTAGAAAATAAAGATAATTTATTAAATTTTAAAGATTTATAAGTAAATTTAAGGTTATATTAAAATATATATTAAAATTTTAAGAAGAGAATTAAAGTTTAAAAAAGTAATTAAGAAAGAAGGAGAAAGAGGAGAAAAGGAAGGAGGGGAAGAAAAGGTTAAAAAATAGTTAATAAAAAGTAAAGAGAGTAAATAAGAGAAATATTTAAATACTAGGTATAAAGGAAGTATATAAGGGTAAACTACTTAATTTCTAAACTCCCTTAAATCTTATATTTAATCCGTTTTAGATTAGGTAGCTAGGTCTATTAAATAAGTATAAGTTTAACTAGAAATAATATAAGAGAGATAAAGAAATATTTTAATTAAGAAAGCCTTTATAAATAATTTATATAGAAATAAAATAATAAAATAACAATTTTTTTTAATTTCTAATTTACTTATTATTAATAAACTATCCGTTTAATTTCTAGGGAGGTAAGAACTTAACTAAATTTATATATAATTCTAAGGCGAAAAAAGATATATAGTATTAGAAGCTATATAGTATTAGAGAATAAAGAGGTAAGAGGGATAAAGAAAAGAGATATAAGAAGAATAATAGTATAACTTTATTTAAGATAGTCCCCTTAGATAGTCCCCCTAGTTATATTTATAGGGTAGGAGTTTATATAATATAATATACGCTTACTAATATAACTACTATATACTACAACTAATTAGTATTATTTAAATACTAATATTATATATATATACTACTTTATAATATATATACCTACTATTAATATAATTATTTATTATAATATAGTAGGAGTAGCTATTATATAACTTTAAGTTCTAATAGTTAGATCTTATTAGCCCTACGGCTTAGTAGGGTCTATAGAGAAATAAGTAGTATATTTTTAAGTAAGTATAATAGCGAGGTAGTATAATAGTAATACTATAGGAATATATATATAGAGTATAGTTAGTAGATTTATAACCTCGTATAAAGCCTCTTATAAGGTTTCTAATTAGTACTTTAGCTATATATTAAGGATTATAAGTTAAAATTTTATACTTATAAAATATCCGCGTACTACCCTAATAGCTAAATAATATTAATAGTAGTTATAAAATAACTCTAAATAATTATTTACTATATCTTTTAAAAAGGGAAACTTATTACTTATAGTAGTTTAGCGTTAGTATAATATTAGACTAGGCCTTAAGAGTCGCTTACTAGCGCTATTATCCTATAATCCCTTACCCTACTATTATCCCTATTCTCTCCTATTATATTAAGACTCGTAGTTATTATATAATTATATACTAAAGATATTACTAATAAGAAGGCTTATACTTTTACTATATTTCCTACTTCTTATAAGCGTCCCCCTATTAATTATAAAGTTTTAACTAGTAAAGAAGATACCTAATTATAGTTATAAAACTAGGCTTATATATAAGGCTTTATTATTATTATTACTTATAGTAAATATAAAGAATATAAATAGTATATCTTATAGTATACTTATTATAATAAGAAGACTCGTAATATATATAAGAAAACCTAAGCTATTATAAAAGGAATAGTAGATACTTATTAATAACTAAATTCTTATATTAACTAGAATAATTATAAATATAAAATTAAACTCTAGTACTATATAAGAGATATATAATAGTAAATTTCTATCTTAGAAAGCGAGTATAATTACGCTATACTAGATAATCTATTTATACTTAAGGAATACTATTATTATAATCTAGATCGCGCTATTACTAAATTAATAGCTCTTAATCTTAGAGTAGTAAATCTACCCTTTAATAAGGCTAGAAGGGTAATATAAATAAAAGGCCTAAGTCTATCTTAGTCTAAGTATTATAACTTAGTCTATTTAATAAGTAAGTAGATACCTTAATAAGAGCTCTAGTATATACTTTACTACCTTAAAAATTAGGGCTTTTTTATACGTATAAAAGAGAAGTATATTATTAAATAAAATATCTATTAATTATAATAAGTATAATTCTTCTTCTTTACTAGCTCTAAATAAATTAAGATAGTAAGATAATTTACTAGCTATTTTATAGTAGTTATTAATACTATATTTAATATAAATAAGAATAGCCTACTATTATTAGTACTTATCTACGTAATAAATACGCTAAGGTTAATACCTATTACTTATTACTTTATTTAGTTTAAGTTAGTTAATACCTTTTTATTTATAAATACTTTTTTATAAGAGCTATTTTTCTATAATAATTATTATAAGCTAAAGGTCTTACTAGGCGACTTTACTACTAGGCTAATAGTAGTAATAATAAGAAAAAATATTAATATTCTAATATTATTAAGGGAATATATTAGTAATAATATAAAGTAAGGGATACGCGTTATTATAAAGCTTACCTTAAAGCTCTAGAGTTCCTAATTAGATAATATTAGCTTTAAGTATTTTCTTTAACTTTATAACTAGTATACTACTAAAGCTATTAAAAAGAAGCTAACCCGTAGAAATTATCCTATTAAGTAGAAGGAAAAACTTACTAATATAATATAAGCGTATATCTAGTTATTAATAGAGGAGGTATTAGAGTATAATTATTTAATATTACTAGAAAATCTATATTAAAATAAAAGGGATTACCTAACTAGCTTTTATAAGAGATAGGAACTATAATTTATAATAGTATATACTAGAGTATAGCTAAACCTTAGTTACTCTAGTACTTAGTAAGGGGAGTATATATACCTAGTTATTAAGGAGGCTACCTATTAATATACTCCTATTAGGATAAGTACTAATAAAATTACTATAGAGGTAATAACTCTAATTAAGATATTCTATTATAAGTTAGAGTATTAGAAATAGAATACGCCTTAATATATTAATACTAGCTAATTATATTTTATAAGACTCCTATCTTATATAATATATAAGGTTATATAGTTAGTATTTACTAAGTTTATCGCGGCTAAAAAATAGCTATATAAAGTAAATAAATTATCTTCTCTAGTACTAGTAGGGGATTATTATAAAAATAATTATAATCTCTTATATTAATATAAATTACTTTATAAATACTAGCTATATTATTATATCTAGAGTAGGGAGTAAATCCCCCTATCTCTTATTTATCTAAGATAGCTTTTTAGCGCCTTAGAGATTATTATTAATTAGAAAATAAGCTTTAATACTAATATTATAACAGCGTATTACTACGTTATATATAGGAATACTAATAATAGAAGTAATAAGAGTAATAGTAAATTAAGTAATAATAATATATAGGAGGTTACTATAACTCCTATAATACTATTAGTACTATACTTTTTAAGATAGGGTCTTAATATTATAAAGGCTTCTTACTTTAAGGTATATAAATTTTATAGAAAAATTCTAGAGGTATATTAAGTTAAAGAATATACTTATAAATATAAGAAATATCTTAAAAACTTTAATAAAAAGTTTTATAAAAAGTATTATATTAACGCGTTACCTACCTTATTTATTATAACTAAAATAAATAAAGATAACCTTAAGTAGTAAAAGAATAAGGGTATATAATAGTATATATTAATAGGTTATAAAGTAGCTAATAAAGAGGTAGTATAAGAGCGTTATAAGGTTATAATATAATAATAAAAAGAGGAAAGGACTAGGTAATAGGAGTAAATTATTAAAGCTAAAAGGGCTAATATATATACTAGTAATAATAGAGATATAAAGGGCGTCTCTAACTTCTTATAATAAAACTTTACTAATAATAATAAAGGGTTATTTAAGGATTCTCTTACTTATAATTATTAAGAACTCTTTAAGTCTAATAATAAGGCGTAGATCCCTAAGGGTAATAGTAAAGATAAGATCTAATATATAAGTACTTAGCCTTATTATAACTATACCTAATTACCTCTTAAAGAAGCCCTCTAGCTTAGTAGCCTATTAATATTAGAGCTATCTCCTTATAATTTTTCTTATATTAATAATTTTCTACTACTACTAACTTCTCTTTAGTAAATACCTCTACCTCCTCTTATATAGCTAGCCTAGCGTAGCTACTAATAAGAACTTATAAAATACCTTTTATAGCTAGATCCTACCCCTATAATATAGTTAATAAGGGCTAGAAAGGGCGTAGAGCTAAGGAAGATAAAGAGACTAGAGTTATAAGTAAAAAGGGATAAGGTAGACGCTAATTAGAAGTTAAAGGTAAAGGAAAAGCGTATAACTAATTAGAAGGTAAGGAATAAAAAGAAGGAGGTAAGGTTAATAGAGCCTAGGGAGGAGGATATTAGCTAGTTAGCTAATAAGTTATTAAGTTTATTATTATAAGTAGGATTAATAGGATAGAGCGTATATATAAAGAACTATTACATATAGTCTTACGTAATATATAATAATAGTAGTAGTAATAGTAATAGTAGTAGTAGTAATAGTAATAGTAATAGCGATAATATTTATATAGTTATATGTTAATAAATAGTAAATAGTACTACCCCGCAAATGTGGCAAATGTGGCTAGGGGGACTGTCCAGGGGGACTGTCCTGAATGGAGTTGATGACGGCGCCCGTCGAGAACCGGTACCGCTCCCTTGCCTTCCGTTCAAGAACGTACAAGTTTCCCGAGACCGCTTTTACCTAAGCGCAAAGAAGCCCAGCTTCTCTTAACCTCACTCGTGCCACGCCCAACGCGAACACCCCCCCTTCCTACCGGGGACCCCTCATCCTCCACCTCCGCCTTCCTCTCAAACATAAACCACCCCGACTCCGGCTGCACCGAATCAAGCCCCGGCTCACCCTGCGGCTTCCCAGGACGATGTTCGACCGCAACCAATTTCCCGGAACTATTGTGGTAGATGAGGCTATTGGCGTGCGTATAAGTTTCATCCAGCGCCATTCCTGTGCTGCGGACGCGAATCCCCATGGACCCGGCGACCATGATGGTGTCGTATATACGCCCGTTGTCGTCCAGCTTCACCGGCACGGACGAGTGGCCCGAGGGGATCTTGTCCATGTTGACGCGGTGATAGTCAGTGCCGTCGAGGCGGCATCCGGCGCCCTGGGTGAGCGCGTGCAGGGACTTGCCGTCCTCGTCCCAGAAGCAGAATGCGGTGATCCAGCCGGACAGCCATTGTGGTCCGCTGCCGCCGCCCGAGCGGTCGGCGATTTTCTGCCAAAAGTCCTTAGTCTCGGACGAGTTGGGGCAGTCAAAGGACTTGACGAACCGAGTCAGGACGGGTTTGAGCAGGTCATGGAATTGGGACGCCTCGGGGCCGAGGTTGGGGATTTTGTCCAAGCGCTGCAGGATTTCTTGCCAGTCGGCCTGGACACCGAGAAGGGTGACGGAGGGGATGCCGCACTGGAGTTGGAATGTGTAGTAAAAGTACTTTTGCAGCGCGCCCATCATGATGACGGAGGCGATGACTTGGTCCGTCTCCGTCGTTGTGGAAAATGAGGGCATGATCCACGGCAATAGTTCCGGATCGACCACATTCTCGCCCATGAGTTTGGACATCCTTCTAGCCATGTCTCCGAAATCGGCGGTGACGATGGTTCCGACGTCTTTGATCACAAGCTCCTTCTGTCCCGGATGGGCCACGAAGAAGGATCGCAACTCCTCTGCATGCGCGTTGATGTACAGGTTCAATTGCGTAAGGATGGCGAACCAGATATCCTCGGGGCGCAGCGTGAGATGGTGATGGCCGCAGTAGGCGGCAACGGCAGCCCGGACGAAGCCATTTTCGGACGAGTGAAGAGGCTCTTCCGGTGAGAATTTATCAACGGACGCTCGGATCATGCCCTTGTATTTTTTATACTGAACGGGACAGGATTCTTTAAAGAGAGACTCGGCGGAGCCTGCTGCTTCGGAGCGCGATGTCCATTTTCTGGCAGGATGATTGGCGGGTTCAATGATCACCGGCATCTTTTGTTGAGAGGTGATGAAGGGTTTTGAAGAAGATTGGAGAGAAGATCGGGCGTCGGTGATAAAAGTGATGGAAAGTAAAGTCGGTATCGAGAACTGGATTATATCGTTGCAGATGAACAAATATATCTTCCTATTTTAGACAAGTAGAAATAGTCCTAGGACTCACTTGTATTTCGCTTGTTGCTCGCTAATGTTTATCTTCTTCTGCTTTAGTAGAATTCGCTATCTGAGAATCCGAATTAGACAATATGTTAAATCAACATAAGGGCCTTGCTCTCGCGCGATGGAGGAATCAAGTTGTTGCTTTAAAGAAGGCAAATTCGATTGATGCAACCATATAACTCATTTCCCCCTCTCGATAGCTTGTACCTTGTAGAGCTTTCGCGAAAAGGAGGGAGGCTGGTGCGCAGGACGGTCGTGTGTACTCGGTCGTTCGCAATGGATGTTGCATCCGCTGCGCCCTGGCAAACGCCTTGTAACCCCTCCAACCCCCCAAATCGTCTCGTCCTCAACGAATACCCAGCTCTTTCAACCCACCCCTTCGTATTGCCAATACAGCTGCAACCCCAGTCGGATGCATACCATTTTGGTGACCAACGCGTCGGTCGCAGGATCCTCGTTCATCTTGTGGGGTCCTAAAAACCTATCTCCGGGTAACCTTATAAATCCTCCCTTGTGGCAAACGTCGTGACAACCGGCGATAAATTCAACTACACGCGCTGAAAGCTCTATACGACAAACTGTCGACTCTTTCACCGATATAGTAGAGTCCGAGCTTACTTATAAGTTTACCTAGAGTTATAAGTAGATCTGAAATTTATAGATATAAGGGTAGTAATACTAAGATAAAGAAGTCTAGTAGAGAGGAATAGTAGTAGTTAGACTAATAATTTTTCTAGTACCTAGGGGTTATTTTTAGTATTAACTTAAATTACTAAAATACTTATAACTAGCTTATACCTTATATGAGTTTAGTATTATATACCTTTATAAATTTAATTCTAAATTTAATTCCTTATAATTAGTCTAGTAGTAGTAAAAGTATATTCTTATAAGACTCTTTATATAATAGTAATAGTTTCTTAGGTAAATATAATTATTTATTACTTATAAAGAAGAATATATAATAATGTTATTAAATAGAGATATTACTATTATAACTCTATTAAAATAGCTAATTATCTCTAGGTAGTAATAGTATATTACTTAGTAATCTTAATAAACTGTAAATCTCGTTATCTCGTTATTAATATTAGAGCCTTGACGAATTAATACCAAATACTAGTACCGGGTTACAGGTATTCGGGTCGGTAGTAAAAGTTGGTACCGAATCCCGAGCCGAAGGTCAGTCTAATCCGGGGCCTGAGACTACAACGAGCGGCAAGGAATCTTTCATTTTCCCCCTCATCATTCTGTATTCTGTATTCTGTTTCGCCTGTCGTCCTTGAGATTATCACCCGCCCCGACCCGCCCCGTACCGTTGATCATGGTGAGGGCAACTATGGAGGGGGGTCAACTTGAGGCAAGCTGCGCGACGGAATGTTCGCAACTCGCGGAGAGCGGTGAATGAGCTGCCTGTTCGGGGGTTGTTGCCTCGATGATGTTGGGAGATAAGCCAGAGATAGATAAAGCGTGGGATGAGTGGTGACCAATCAACATTTTCTGCACTTGGCGGCTTCGTCTCGGTCGCATCTCAGCTTCCTTTCTGGTGGTGTGCAGCTTCCCTGTGATTGCTGATAGCAACTTTTACCTACAGAATGCGATTACATATGCGTGTCTGCTCTCTAATTGGGCAAGTGCAAAGCCTTCTAGCTAGGCTCTGTGCTTCCATTGCTGGAATCGCGCTCTTCTTCCACGTCACTCAAAGATCCTGGCCCTGTACCTGCATCAACTACAACACCGACATTTGGTCAGGGTCACCAATGGCAGAGGTCACAGGGTTCTCTGTGTCGTCTTGGCAAGTGCTAATGTTGGGCTCTCGATGATCTTTCGACGAGGCGCCATCATGGAGACCAGGTTGTGCCCCTGATGCTTGCAAGGAACTCGGTTATCGTCACACCACGCACCCATGGCCTTCTTCAGCCAACGACGTCTGCTCTCGCACCTTCTCGAGTAGGCTTTGCCTCAAGTATGGTAATTTCCGATCGTACTAGCCCGGGTTGTGTAACAGAATGGTGTATGAAAGCAACTTTCTACCATTGCTATGCACCAAACCCGAAGCAGAAGGCCAATACACTGGGTTCTTTGTCTGTTCCTCGAGTCGCTCAAACATCTTCATCCTGGTCGCTTTCATTGGTGCCCCGCAGCCTGGCTGCATCCTTTCGGGGACCAACCCCTCACCCAACGACACGAACAAAATAAATCCTGAGAACGCCTTCCTGTTTGATGGACATCATCTCCAATCTCTTTAGCCGAAGACGGATCAGATGTTCAGCTGTGAAGGAGCGTGATGTGTCAATCCTATGATGAGCTGTCCCGACTGGGCACCTGCGGCCAATTTCCAGCGCTTCGTCGATTATAAAAAGAGCGCCGTCTCCCAAAATCCTGCAATCACTTCACCCACAGTCAAATATGCGGTCCGAACTCTTCGCCGTGGCTACTGGCCTAGCTCTTGCAGCCATTACTTCAGCGCTCCCGACATCATCCAATTACGTGCTCCATGAGAAACGCAGCGGCTCGTCCAGCTGGGCCGTACGAGATGGTATCAAACCCGATGGACGCATCAAGCTCCCTGTCCGCATCGGTCTCACTGAAAGCAATCTGCACCAAGGTGACGACATCCTGATGCAGATCTCCAGCCCTGACAGTGCGCTCTATGGGAAGCATTGGACCCCCCAGCAGGTGAGGAGACTCAAAAATTACAGCTGACATGCCTGGCTGATTTTGTGATAGATTGCCGATTTCTTCGCACCCAAGCAAGAGTCCATTGATGCAGTCCACGATTGGCTGGTATCCTCAGGTATAGATTCGTCTCGCATTGCTTTGTCTCACGGCAAGAATTGGTTCAACTTCGAAGCCAGCATTACCGAAGTCGAGTCTCTCTTGAAGACCGAATACAAGATCTACAGACACGACTCCGGACAAGATCACATCGCTTGCGAAGACTATAGCGTTCCCCAGGAAGTCTCGGAACATGTTGATTTGATTATGCCAACTGTTCACTTTGACACGAAGATTGTTGCAGGCCCAGAGCCTGACAACAAGAAGCGTGATATCCCGACCAATCTGCAGCCCGGTAATCCAAACAGCGGGTTCTTGCCCAAGAAAGGCAAAACTATCATGGGCCCTGGTGCGGCTCCTGATGCGGCTCCCCAGCCTTTTAGCCTAGCGACCTGCAACACACAAATAACCCCCGATTGTCTCCGCGCACTTTACGGCTTTCCTAATGGGACACTGGCAAAATCGTCTTATGGCATCGTTGAATATACCCCGCAGGCATACTTACAGGGAGATCTTAACCTCTTCTACAACAACTTTGCACGTGAGATTCCGGCCGGAACTGCACCGATCTTCGACTCCATCGATGGAGGGGTAGACCAAACTACTACACAGAGCTTCAACAATAACGGGGAGTCCGACCTGGATCTGGAGTACGCAATTGCGCTTGGTGTGTACCATTCGATCCCCCTACAGCCCTTTGTGTGCTAATGTGTCCATAGTGTATCCTCAGAAAGTAACGTTGTATCAGACAGGTGACCTCGTTCAAGGGGCTTCGTTCAACAACTTTCTCGATGCCTTGGACTCCTCATACTGCACATCTGGAGGTGGAGACAATCCTTCATAGTACGTCCAGTCGTGCGCCTTATAGGTCTAGCAATCACTAAACAATTCAAATAGTGATGGAATCTACCCTGATACGGCTTCTGGCGGTTACCAGGGTCATGATTGTGGCAGATACGCCCCTCCCGCCGTCATATCCACATCATATGGCTCTAACGAGGCAGATTTATCTGCAGCGTACGAACAGAGACAGTGTAATGAGTAAGTTCAACCACAAGACTTGTACTAGAGGCTACTGATCTCAATGCGCCATAATCTAGGTACATGAAGCTTGGCATGGCAGGCACTACAGTTCTGTACTCTTCTGGAGATTACGGTGTTGCCGGCAATGGTGGTCAATGCTGCACCAAAGCCAAGTGCGCTGGCGGCACGTATAACACCGGTGGTTCGGGTACTTTCAATCCATCGTTCCCTGGAGGTTGCCCATATGTCACATCCGTTGGTGCGACCCAAATTGTACCCGGTGCTAGCGTCACGGCTCCTGAAGAGGCATGCGAGACAGTTATATACTCCGGCGGTGGGTTCAGCAATGTCTTTCCCCTGCCTTCTTATCAGGCGTCAGCAGTGAAAGCGTACTTCACAAATCACAAGCCAACCTATACTGCTACGCAATACAATAACTCCCAGACTGTACGTGGATTCCCGGATATTTCAGCGAATGGCGCAAACTACGTGGTGGCTGTCGATAACGCCATCAGCTTGATCTATGGCACCTCTGCCTCCTCTCCAACAGTCGGGAGTATCATCACACTTATCAATGAGCAGCGCGCAAATTCTGGCAAGGGTCCTGTTGGATTTATCAACCCCACGCTGTACGCCAATCCTACCATCTTGAACGATATCACCTCGGGTGGTAATCAAGGTTGCGGAACACCAGGCTTCACGGCAGTGTCCGGATGGGATCCGGTGACAGGATTAGGTACGCCCAATTATTCCAAGATGTTGCCTGTCTTCATGGCTTTGCCCTAGAGGCAGTTGACAAGATACATGACTGGGCCGTCTGGCGGCACGTCGTTGCTCCGGGTTGATGTGTTTCTTCCGTTTCAGCTGATGGGATTTGAAATTTCTTGCTTGAAATATTTATGTTCGATTAGACAATCTGTCAGGCAGTGCCTCCACAGCGCCATCTATTGTTCTTCGTACATCGAACGCCATGAGGTCCTAGACCCTTGTACGTTCTTTGTTGTATATTCATCCCGCTCTGGCTTCAGTCTTGCAGTCCTTTTGGCTCAAGGGATTACATATGCATGGACCTGGACAATGGACTCAGTATCCTTAATTTCAATAAGTACAGGTCCCAAGCGCAGATTCACTCTTATTTATGCTCCAACGTACAATGAGCGCACAGACCAACCGTAGATCCCCCGTCACGAGATTCGACTTTACACATGTTACGATCTAATGACCAGGCGCTCGCGAATTGTCATATTTCATCGTGCCGGGATCTGATTGCACAGACCTCACAACAGTAGAGGTGGCAAGGTATACATACGCGCGCTTCGGACATGAAGCTGAGACAACCAAACGGCTTCTACACGCGACACGCGACATACCCAAGCGATGTCTCAGTCAACGGGACGAAAGTTACCAAGGACGATGTCGAGCCGAAGTATCTTTGTCAGAATGGAAGTTGCTGTTCTCCCCCCCCCCTCGTCTTCGTCCTCTGCCAGTTTCAGCAATTCATTGTGCTCATTCCTGTTCCTGTCGCTGGACGATCTTTGCGTGCGTCTACCGAGACACCTACCTACAGGCATTACGATGAGACATGTGATCTTGCGACTACTCTCCGTCCCCTGGCATTCATCCTGAGTCGCGGAAGCCGCTGGCAGGGCAGGATAACCATTGGTACGTACCGTTATCGAGATGTTCATCCACACGCCCCTAGCCATCCTGCTGCTATCCATCACAGCCTTCGGCGTCGCCACTCCTTACTCTACAGTCGTCGATGAAGCTTCCAACTCCATTCATGCCGCCGTCACATCATCTTCCGATACAAACGCTCTTCGACCGCGTCAAAATACTCAGAACCTCTGGGCTGGCTATCGGGCCAAGTTCTTATGGTCTGCTGCCATCGTCTCGAATGCATCTGCGTTGGCTCCAGTTCTGGATATGAGGCGGTTTTATACGAATGTTAAAGCCAAGGCTGAAAGTGATATGGTGGGTTATTCGGCACAGAATCCAGGGAAGCAGCCTCGAGGGACGTGGGAGTATTACGAGGAGAATCGTATGTAAGATCTTGGTGTGTGATATCATGTTTCGTGAATGCTAAAGCATATCTTTCTAGTACATTTCACCATGATTGCTCCGAACGACGGTAGCATTTCCTTCGAATTGATGTCTTATGCCCTCACGGCGCTGGGTACGCTCACGGCTAGGGGATGGACACAGCATTTCACAGCGGTGTTTTATGGCACGGGAGGAAGAGACAGTTTGATTCTTATCAATGTTGAGGCTACGAACTCTGGGGACGGCGTGGTGGCGGATACTTTGTTTCGTGGTTACGATCCGCCAAGACCGTCGTCTGGGCATCCGCAGATATTGAATTCGCATAATGACGTTCATGGGAAGCTGAGGCTGAGCAAACGGGTTGATGGTGTGGATTATCTAACATAGCCGGTACCTATAAAGTCATGGGGAGTCGAAGTATGGAAAGTGGCTCTTGGGCGAATCGCTCGCGATGTGATGATAGTGTCCTAGGGTTTGGGTATGGAGGGCCTGTCGAGGTTTGTTCTCAACCTTACTTACTTCAGGAACGGTATTCCTTGATACCGGATCTCTTCCATAGCCGAATTAGGGAATCATGTCAGTCTAATATCGATGCGGAAACGCATGAAAGACCAATGCATGCAGTTACGATCGTTCTTACAGTGCGCATTATCTAGCTTTCTGTCCTCAGTCACATTATCAGCCACGATGACTCGTATCGAGGCTGGCAGTTTTTCGAGAGCTACCAATCGCTGATCTACAGATTCAATACATGACAACAATAACTCAAGGAGGTCGTCTGTATGTTTCCTGTTATCTGAAAGTTATTAATCAAGTAGTCCTGTTACTTAGCGCTTGTGCCGTATCTTATTCTATCTCTGGATGGGACAGGATGTATAATATTATTGAACATCACTTACATCGAAGATCGGGAAACTCAGTTCGTCCTCTTTCAACTGTTGAAGATGGAAGGGGCAGTAGTTCCGCAGCTCTGAATCGGAACAAGGGGATGAATGTGATCGAGAGTTTGTCTTGAGGTCTCGAGGGCTGGTTGAAGGTCAAAGCATCGGCTCATGTTCTGTGGTAAGCTCGTACGGCTCGCAAGAACTGCATCCTCATTCGATAGTCTCAAAAGCCCTTGGGAATGAGATACATGCCAAAATCCTCGAGCCTCGCTAAACACCAAGATCATCGCGCATGATCTGTACAGCAAGATGCAGTGTCTCACGCCAGTCTCGTTGTTGATAGACAATACGCTACCCGCGTTGGCAGCTTCGATTTCCTTGCGAGTGCTAGGTATGAAGACGCATTTCGTATCCATCGTTACTACGTCTCAGATCCACAAAGCGCTTTTCGACTTCGAGATGATCGACATGGAAAGTGGCCTCAATCGTACTCAGAGTTGAAGAGCGGTCGCTCGAGGAACTTGCAAAGCATCAGCACCCACTTAATATGGAAGTTAGTGCCAACGAGTTGAGACTTACGGAGTATATTCGTGAAGCCAACGTTCAATACCAAGGCCCTTGACAAGTTTTGCTTTGCAAGCAAGCATCGCATTCTCGATGTCCACAGGTTCCTTCGACTGGTTTACACTTAAGAAACGAGCTGTGATTCTTATTCTGACATCTGCAGCATACCCACGACATGCTGGGCGGGGTATAATAGCTGATGCGTGGATCGGAAGTGAGCGTCAAATTCGATGTCTTGCTAGTAGCGGGTTAGGGATGTTGAGTAAAGATTATGAATGCTAGAAGGGTGGAAATCTGAGCCTTGATAGAGGGTCCTCGGAAGACGTGATAGTCGTTATACTTCTGTTTCTGGTAGGATAACGAGGTCCGAAACCTGCGATGTCTCATGTGGCAACTATTTTCGGCCACAATGGAGTTTCCCTTGTACGACATTGGGTCTATAGATTGGTGAGGCCTGAATTGATGACGTTTTGAAAAAAACATAGATTATTTCCTTTGTACTATATGGGAGTGCTAAATAAACTGGTAATGTCGTTCAATAGTATTAGGTTTGAATCGTCGTTTCCAGATCTTGTAGTCATTGGTTTTGTTTGGCCACTTTGTTAGGGTCGTGTTGGGGAGGCCATGGCCTATACAGAGAGAGGGTCAGCGGCGTTGCGGCTGTGAGGATAAGCGGCCGTACTCGTTTCGAAACCTGCCTGATAAGTTCGGTTGACCCGTACGACGAGCGGTCTATTGGAGGTGAGGACTTCGTATTCCCAGCTTGGCTGTCTGGGATACGGCCGATATCGCCCTCATAGGTACAACGAATATATAGAAGTCCTTCATACCCTATCATCCTTCTTTTTCCACGGTTCCAAAAACGGATTTGGGAGAGCATAGTCTATGCGGATGGTCTTAGATGGCCCAACGTCGTTGCGGCTATGGAGAGGAATGGCCGTATTGGTCTCGACTTCGGCCTGATATAGCAGATATACCTGTGTGCGACGGGCCATTTCATTGGGGGTGATGGCTTTTCTATGCATCGCTGATGTTTGCGAGGTCTACCGTCCAGGATGCGGCCGATGTGCTCCTGGCACAAGGTACAAAAGATTTCCTTGCCCTCTTTGTAGAATACTCCAATTTTCAAGAACAGCTCTCATTCAGCTTCAAGTCGCTAGCCACTGATCCAAGCTCTCTTGTCTCCTTCTTACACCAAGATACACTAACGATTTTCACTCGGATCGACATCACCAGCCAGACACGCTCCCAGTTCTCCTGGATAGTTACGCACGGAAATCCCTCATCACACCCCACGTTCTCACCATATCTCCAGCACCGATCATGTCCGGATCACCCCACAAGCAGTGGACATGCTGCAAGTGCAAGTGGACTGACAACGTCGGGCTGTGGACAAAGTGCACAAGGTCCGCCGCGTACACATGCAGTCATTATCAGTGTCAGGATTGTGCGATCAAGTCAATAGAGCGGCCTGTTGTGGGGGAAGACGGTAGATGTGGGTCTGAGGAATACATAGGCGTCGGATATGGTGCCGGTGGTTGTTCTTGCTGGTGAGTTTTCCCTATCTTTGAGGTGCTGTGCTTTGATGGAGATGGATGAGGTTGGTTGTTGACGCGTTGTTTAGTACCGATAGCGCACAGATGAGTGAGAGGGGTGCCGGAGATTTATGGTAGGAGAGAGGTGGATGGATATGGTTTTCTGGAGATGGAGGTCAGAGAATCGAAGTTTGAGCATAGAAAATTAGGTACCTTAGGTATTAGCGATTCTCTAGGAGTGATATGGTTTCAGCCTGGTGTAATGGGGCGGTGGATGCCGAGATGTTCTCGACCTAATGTGCGTGTTGGAGTAATAGAGTTGTACTTTGCGAGTGTGTAAAGAATACACTGATAATGATATCTCTTTGCACGATCGGTCTATCGTCGGTATTCTTATGTGGTGCACGTTAATCAATGCGCTCGGATTATCCTCTTACATCCACGTAAATTATTTCCTTCTGCATCTCAATCCATCATCGTGGTAAGAAGACAGTGTAGTAAATTGTATGCGATGACCTAGTTCCGGAAACTAGGCTACCTCTCAATCTCGAGTGGCGATCTCTGTAAGTTGCTTGGCCTTTTGCTGCTCTTGCTTCTTGAAGTCGTCCTAGTACTATAAGCTATATGTATCAATTAGTTCTCGCTCGTAATATCTTGACGCCTTTTAAAGTGTGGGAGAGTATCGAGTGGCGAATCGTTCTTCTTTTGCATGGTCCTTGGGGCATGAGTGACTTAGACCTATATTTTACGGCAATGGCTCAGTGCCCCTGGAAGTGACGACGGGATCAGGATGTGCCAGCACAAAGCATTCCCAAAGCCGTTTTCGAAGTGTATTTATTAGATATTATGCAAACCATAATCATTACATTACCACCCTCGTCATCGCTCAACGACATTGGCCGCAAACCACTCCTCATAATCCGTCACGTCGGCATCTCTCAACTTCGTCTCGGGTATCATAAAGTACGTGATAATGGCGCCTAGGATATTGCAGACGAAGAAAATCCATAGGACGTTGGCAAGACCCAACATCTCCGGTCCACTGAGGTAGTTGAAGAGCAGGGCGGAGAGGATGGCGCCTAGCTTGCCGGCGGCGGCGCTGACGCCGTGAGCGAAGCCTCGGACGCGTGTGGGGAAGACCTCGGCTGGGACGATGAAGGTGGTGGCGTTGGGGCCGAAGTTGAAGAAGAACTGTATGCGAAATTGGCCATTAGAAAGCGGAGGCTTGGATATCGATGTCAGCTTACCTGAGCAAATGCCAAACACACAAATTTTCCTCCTGTTCCGATATGATTGTACCCGCCAGCGAGAATACCGAACATCAGCCCCGAAATGAGGAATCCCTGAATCTGTATCCAGCGGCGCCCAAGCTTTTCAATGCAGTAAATGGTGACAAAGTATCCCGGAACATAGCCAGCCACGGCTATGATCAGATTCCCAATGGCGTTCCTTTTCAGCATATCATATTCGTTGGCCCCTGTCGAAAAGCCAATCTCGGACAATATGACCGACTGATTCAGATTGGTTCCGTAGAAAGCCACGTCGAGCAGGAACCAGCAGGACATCGTCCCCAGCAGCGTCTTCAGATGCTTCCATTCCCCAAAATAGGTGAAGAAGACACTCCAGCTGGCTCGCCGACCCTGCGACTCGATTTCGGCCCGCACGGCGTCAATCTGTTCTTGGAGGCCATGACCGTCGGAAACGATCAATTCGATCTCTTCGGTATCTTTTCGACGGCTACGGGCTGAGAATCGACTGTTGACGCTGTTGACGGACTCTGGCCGCCTTTGCACGTTGAGTTCACGCGACTCCAGGAACTTCTTCCCCTCCGGCATCCTTAGTCGCGGCCACACGGTTATTAGGGCTGGGATCAGCGCCAGTCCGATCTGAAGTCGCCAGATTGCATCGAGTTGACCGTATTTGCCATCGCCACTGAGGGCCTTGGAGAAGCATGCCAGTAGGATCAGGGTTACGAGTGAGCCGGCAAGCGTACCCTGAAGGACAACGACGTAAGCCTGTAAGTCGTCAACCATACACTTAATGGCAGGGAATTCCTACCCAGCCTTGATTCGAAAAGATCCAACCCAGCTGTTGGCCCCGGCGCTTCAAGTTCGATCTTTCTGCCACGATCGCAGCCGAAATAGGATAATCTCCACCAATACCTATACCAAGTACTAGGCGCCAGCAAAAGAGCCATATCATCTTCAGCTTTCCGGTCGGTATGCTGTTTGGGAGGCTGATGATCATGACCAAGCCGACCATGCCGATGATGAGTTCATTGCCATACACAAATCTTCGACCGAAAACGTCGCCCAGATAGCCGAATGACAGTTGCCCGACAATGTTGCCAATGTTGGCGGCAGCATTCACAAGACCACGAAGGAGAGGAGGATAGTGCGGGGGTGGATCAGATAACCCGCCCCAATATCTGGAAAAAAGTCTTCAGTCAGCTTCCTGCCAGGCTCTCCGTGTTGACGTATTTGGAACAATCAGCTCACTCGAAGCTCCATATAGGTGTGACGAGGTTGACGATAAATAGGTCGTAGGAATCTAGGAAGAAGCCGGTGCTGTTGACGTCAGTCGCTTGGAAAATCAATGTCCATCAAGTAGTCATACCCAGTCACGGAGTATAGTCGTGCATCACTCTTGCTCATCCATTGGAATGCTCTATTGCCCGGCTGACGCTGTTTGTACTCCTCCTGCGGCACATCTGGTCAGTCTGAGGTTGAACACACCCATTGAACACCGGATCTTACGAAGGATATGGGAGCTCCATTCTCATCCGTTCGCGTGTATGCGTCCTCGTGCCAGAGCACCATGTTGCACAATCAGCTTCGACGTGACATGTAGCTCATGAGCAATGTATCGAAGGACATGGCTGAAGAATGATAGTGAGGGGCAGTGATGATGAGAATAGGTACAAGATCTGGAATATGACTAAGTGTTAAGATGTGGAGAGCTCCCGCTCGCCGATTGGGGCGCGACCCTTACTTGACACCAGCGCTGGTCGAAGCTTCCATTGACGATCAAACTACCGTACCTTAGCCTTCATACGTGCCATGCTCGTCGGCAGGACATCAATGAATCTCCGCTTGGAGGGCCATGCCTCCACTAGCATGCTGGTACACCCTTGTTCGCTCTAGTCTACCCATCCGTTAATCTGCAGCACCCTTTTGAGTCGGAGCATAGGCCATCATATCGCCGCAGTCGGCAAGCCATGAGGTGCGCATATCTTTTTCCTCGCTAGTGGGGCCAATTACTAGTTGCTTTCTGCCCTCCTCAGTCCCGAATAGGACAAGTTTCATTAGCTGGATCAGGGGGGCCATGTCGAAGGAAGTATTGAAGTCAAGTAAGGTACTGTACAATTAACTCCGATGTCGCGTGACCTTCTCAACCAGGCCTTCTTCCCCAGATATGTAGACGCCAACGAAGACTGAGGTAGTATTCCGTGCCTCGTTCACTCCACACCATCAACATCCACGTGTAAGTATAATACAAGCTGATTGATCAATGTTGCATATACCCCTGTTCCCAAAAGGTTGTGCCGTTGAAGAATGAAGATGACGCTATGCCGTGCCGTCCCGGAGCAGTGCCGCATTGGCTCGCATGAAGCCAGTCCATAACGATTACCTACTCCTTACTCTCTAGTTGCCGTCCATGTGTGGCCACTGGCCAATTTACCGGAGATCTTTCGCCACCGCCACCATGTCGAAATGAGACACGCTACCCGGTCACGCGACACCCTGCGTTGTGCTGCAAGGTACCCGAGAGTATCAATGCCGGCCCCTGCCTGAACGCAATACATTATGGTTCGCCCGGTATCTTTTCAAGTCTCATGAGAAAGAGATTGAAAGCCAACATGTTCAGCATACTCCCCGTAGTGGTTCAGTCCGTGTTGTGTTGAAGAAGTTCGCTGTCGAACGGGAGTCCCGGGCGACCAATTTAGCGTCTTGGCCTTCCACTGGGCGGGAAAGGATCATGGTCGCTTGTGATTGGTACGGCAAAAGAAACTCAAGATGCCAAGACTTGGCTTTGGGTTTTCTCCCATACGGAATCTAAGTAAGTACCGAGGCCACACCGGCGATATATTACATATGTTCATGAGTTTATGTTATGCGAGACCTCGGATACTCCCTTGGTCATTACTGTCTTGGCTTTGGTTCTCTCCCTGCTCCCGCCCTTGTCAGGTTGCGAATCCAGCAGAAGCGCGCTGCCTTGGCTCCCCAGCAGCCACGAAGCTACCATTGACCAGTCGTGTCAGGCCTTGCGCTGTTGACTGACCAGGCGCGACCCAAGTGACGTCGTGGCCAAGCGACTTCATGAAAGCTACAGTCCCATTGTCATACGCATATTCGAAGCTGACGCGGTTGGGTTGAAGCTGATCGTGCAATCTGGTCGCCATGTACATCAGCACAGCGGTGGGAGCAGACCAGATTTGCGCAGCATAGATCCTCACCTCGGTGCTGCAAGTGCTTGCGCGATTCCCAATCCCTGATCGAGAACATGCCACATGACCTGAATAGTAGCTGTGATGATGCGACTACCACCTGCAGATCCCGTAACGAGGTAGAGTGTGCCGTTGGAAAGGAATTCGACAATGGTGGGAGAGATGGACGAAAGAGGTCGCTTCCCGGGCCGGATGAAGTTGGATGGTGATGGTACGTAGCCGAAAGCGTTGGATTGATTCGGTACGGAGAAGTCATTCATCTCGTTGTTCATGATGACGCCCGTCTCGGGGACACAGAGCTGAGACCTATCGAGCGTCAGTCAAAGCCTTGTAAGTTGATCTGGATGGTTTTGGGAAGGGTACCCAAAGAGCAGGTTGATAGTCGAGGTAAGGGAGATGGACAAGCCAGACTCGTCTGCTGTCACAACGTGCGATGTTCCGTGACTTGGAATTTGTCAGTTGAAGAACATTTGCGCTAGCAGCGGCGAATTTCAAAGTCTCACGCTTCCAGAACACCTTCAAGTCCTGTCGGACTGTATTCTGACACGTTGAGTGTCCGGACGGACGATATCTGGTTCCGAATAGTCGCTGTCGTCGTCTCGTTGAGCATCTCCTGCTGGTAAGCGTCGAGACCCTTGACAAAGGAAGGGTCCCCAAGATTCGATCGCTGTAAGACAGTCAGTACGGCCTGTTCAATCTTCATAAAAGATTCTCAACCTGTCCATATGCAAACCTCATGGCTTCGTCCAGTCTGTGTGTGGTGAGATTTATCTCGGACGGCACACCGAAACCAGAGTATCCTTCTATGATCTTCATGACAGAGAGTGCCACGGTTCCTGAAGATGGAGCAGAACCAGAGGTGATCTTATAATCTCTATAGGTAATCTGCGAAGGATTCCTGATAGCCACGGTATAATTCTTCAGATCATCCAGTGTCATGGTACCATTAGCACCATCCAGAGCTTTGATCGTAGCGTTTGCAATCGGCCCCGTATAGAAAGCATCTGGCCCGTACTTCGCAATGGTCTCGAGTGTATCCGCATAGCGTTTCCTGGTGATTGTCTGGTTGAGGCCCAGCAGTGTACCGTTGGGCGCAAAATCGATGGCAAAACTAGGGTCTTCGAGCAGGAAGTTCGGGCCGCCCGCAATCGCATTCTTCTCTTGATTGACCAGGTCCTGGGTTACCTTGAAGCCATTCCGAGCAACGTGGATAGCTGGTTGCATGACTTGAGCCCATGAAAGTTTACCATAGCCTTTGTGTAGGTGTTCTAGGCCACGGATCTCGCCGGGGACTCCGCTACGTATGAGTGAATTTCCACCGAGTATATATATACCAACCAATTTGTTGGCGAGTCAGCTCACCTTGCAAGGCCGCCGAATAAGCTCAAATTAACGTTTTGGTTGTACATATCCTGGAAAGCGGCTGCAGGGGCTGTCTCCCTGAAATCAATGAATTCATATGAGCCATTGGATGATCGAACTTTCACCAGTCAGTAAGTCGGCGTCATAGTGAGGAGTGACGCCAAGCTATGCTTGGAATTACCAAGCATGAATCCGCCACCTCCAATACCGCTATGGTACATGCCTGGGCTTGTGATTAGCAAAGAAAACCAACTGTAGCCTGATGCAATATACCAATCACGCCGACGCAGAAGACGGTACCCACTAGCTATGTTGCAATTAGACGTTAGCATTGGTGACATGACCCCTAGCGATCAATCACGTCGTATGACACGTACAGCATCAGCCGCATTACCACCCGCTTTGATAAGTCCAATCCCAATTTGACTGCATACTGAGCTTTCGGACGCAACAGCTCCTAGCTTATCATGCTCTTGATGCTGTCGCGCTTCAAGTCCATGATGCGACTGAGGAACAGATAGCCCTACAGTAGGCCAGCTCCAGACGACGAGTGATATAGTAAAGCTCAAGCAGGTAAAAAGCATCATTCTTTTTCCAAGTGAGCTTAGTCTTTAGAAATGGCTGAGGATGGCGATGAAGGTACTTTATGTACCTACATAGGAATTGTGGCACAGCACGCCAAGCGGAAGGATTCCGAACTTGGACGGATAGGGAAGGTGAGAACAAATGATTAGTAAAAGCAACGAACGAGAACTTAGAAGGCAATATGCTTCTGCATTTGATATACCTCGCTTATCTCTCACATACAAGACTCCCTCTCCAAGAGTACATACTATGTAGTGGAGCTCTTCTTCGCCTTGATCTGAGCAGCCGCAGCTTCAGCAGCCGCTGCCTTGGATTCCGCAATCTTAGCAGCCCCTTTTGCCTGATCCTTCTCTGATATGTCCCTGATGGAACTCTCCGAACCATCCTGATTGACATGCACCGATTTCAACGGGATTCCTAGTCCATTCAGGAGCCAAATTGTCAGACGGGCTAGTTCCCCAGGTGGATCTTCCACACGTCGCTCGTGAAAATTGCCCCTAATTGCGATGTGGTCAGCTGAAGTGGCATTGACTGATACCAAGTCTCGTGCAAAAGTGTGAACTCCAAAGGTTTGAACAATACCTTGCCATGGCTTCTACAGCTCCTAGCCTGTTCATTTCCGTTACTTTCTTATCCACATACGTCTCCAAACGCTGCCAATCCGCTGAGTTTTGGTGCGATTTATCTAAGAAGCTAATGGTCTTGGTCTTGTAGGCGCGAGCAATTCGCTCGGCAGCCTTCGCCTGGGCGGTGGTCGAGAAGACGGCTTTAAGGGTGTGGCTTCAGATATGCGTTAGCTGTCGTCATTAGGAAGGACATTTAACAAACTTCATGGTATAAATTATGCCGATTAAGAGAGAATCTCGTTTGAAAAGCCACTTTACTTAATGTGATACAGCGCAGATTGGTATACACTGGGGCAGATCTAGCAAAGGTTGGTTTGTAATGCTTCGAATTAAGAAGGGTTCAGCTTGAATGATGGTGTTTCGTGAGTGAGAAGAGGAAGGTAGCTCACATTTATAGACCGGTCCACCTTCATTTCAAGAGCTTTGAGGAATGAAGGTACTGTAAATAACCCCGCGGTATTCATTCATTCACTGTGCTGCATCACTCCTGACGGTCATGCAGAGATCTTACGTTTCTTCAGTGCAGCCAGCTAGGTGCCAAATGTTGCTCGACCCAATAGTTGCTTCAGCATGATTACTCGGAGAAACATGCTATCTCAGATGAGCAACAGTGCAAGAAGACCTGACTGTCACCGGAACGCCCTTCCATATACGGAACCGCTCGAGCCTTATCAACTCGTTACAATTATTTCGGCCGGGTGAATGAACCGTGAAAGGTTCAATCGACCAACCATCTATGCTCAAGGACTTTCTTCGCCGTGGGTCGATTCTCTGGAAGCCATTGTAGCATGTGAGTGATAAAGTCAAAAAATTGCGCTTGCTCATCGCCCGACAAGTTCTCCTCGAGATCCTTCCAGTAGCCTCCTTGTGGTTTCGCGACATCATGGATTCTTCCTGAGTTGATGTCATTTCATGAACCAAATGTAGCGTTCATGGGTAGAAAGTATTACCTTCAGAGTCTAAGTGTTCGACTACCTGGCGCAAGACCAGCGTTTCTGGAGCTGGGCCGAAGAAATACACTATCTCACTCAAGTGTCCCTTTGCAGAGTACTTAAGCTCGTTTGGCAGCAATCCATGAAACAGCCATCGACCCTCGAAAGTTTCCCAGACCTTCACCATTTAATTGAATCCCATTAGAGTGACATCAAGAAGACCTACAAAACATGCTAAATTCCATATATCAGCCTTAGTATCCCATGGCAAGCCGAGAACAATCTCTGGAGCACGCATAGTTGGTAATTGAGCTTCGCCATTTTCACCATCGGGTTTCGGAAAGTAGGCGGCCTGCCCAAAATCGGCGAGTCGGATATTGAAATTCTTCTCCAAGTCTTTTGCGGCCTTCATCTTCGTTGAACGGATCGTTGCCTCAGGGCCAACTTTAGCGAGTTCACCTGCTTTTGGGACATCCTCCAAGTATCGTTGCACAACGCTTTCCTCCAGCTCGCACAATATATTCCTATCGTAGATATCTGTCGGATTGAGTTAGTAGACACAGAAGCGGGACAGCCTAGTACTTATTTTAGTATTCGTACCGGTGTGGATGATACCGCACGAATGAGTATAGTCCAAAGCTTCTAGTAGCTGCCTAGTCACCCTCTTCATTGCTACCAAGGGAAGCTTCCTCCCAGGAAATATGTCTTGAAATTCTTCCAGCGATTGTCCCATGGCTTTGTAGACAAGGCACATATGGTGGCCATCAATTCCTTGATGGATAAAGGAGTCGACTAAGTGAACAATACGAGAGTAGCCAGGATGGGTTACGTCGCCACAATCTAATAGTCTCATAACGTCACGCTCGTGTCTTGGATCCTTCATCATTACTTGTGTACACACTTTGACCGATACCCATTGCTGATTCCTGAACGATGATTAGAGGAGAGAGCAAAATTTGAAGGATGGAAGATGGAAGACATACTCAATATTCCTCGCGAACCAGACTGTCGAAACTTGACCATAGCCCAATTTGCCCAAGATGTGATATCGCTTTCCCAGGGTATCTCCAATGCGAACGCGACAGTATCTCTTACCTTCGTAATGCGTGGTAAGCTCCTCTTCAATCTTCTTCACCTCAACCTTCTTGGGAATTCTCCCCAACAACCGCCACAGGCGTGACAGCATTTTGCGAGAGACAGGCTACAGTGGCATGCATGATGGATGTATCAAAGTGAATGAATGAAAAATTAAAGTAGTCTGGCCGCTGAGTGGATTGCCGAGTTGCCTCAGATATGCCAAGCCGGGCAGGTCGGTAGCTAGGCCTTGTCGGGTTAGACCGTGGACGGGCTTGTTCGGCCAATAACAAGCATGCAGATCTTGAACCAGCCACATAATACTGGAAGCCAAAGGCTCAGACTGTGCCCCAGACCGCTGTCACAGCCACGTTTCATAGGTACAAAGGACTGAGAATAGCAATGCGCAGAAGGAGGATTCCTGTCAGCCCAGCTGAGCTCACTTTGCTGGTCCTCTCATTCTTTCATGCTGCCAGACATACAAATACCATCACGGCCAAGGTACTTTGATCTGCTATTCAGACCTGTTCATTGAGCGATCGACATTTTTTGGCATCACTTGCTCTCAACAAGCATCAAACATGGAATACCACCAGGCACAAACTCAGCCTCCATCTGGCTACGCAACGTCTCCCAACCCGGCCTACGCTCAACAGTCCACCGTTCCCCAGTCCGCCGTCCCTCGCATTCTCCACGTCTACCGTGAGGGCTTCACTAACAGGCACATCCTCATCCTGGATTCTGACAAGCGGACACCTATATATCGCATCGATGCGAACAGCGGTGGCCTCTTCAGCTCAAAGCCGCATCTCAGGGTCCATGAAGCTGCTACCAATACCGAGATCGCCACAATTACCTTCCACTCCATGTCCAGCGATATCGACATAGTCATCCGAAATCGACCTATCCTTCTGAGCAAGCCGGGCGTCTTCAAGTCGGCACATGAATTTCAGAGTCCGGCTACTGGGGGCTCTTTTGAGTGGAAGTCTGATGGTATTTTCAGTGGTGGCGACATGATTTGCCTTGATGACAGGAAGCAGCTGGTAGCCAGGTTCGAGAAGAGCGCATGGGCGATGAAGAAGAAAGGGAAATTCGAACTCAGTGGGGGAATCACAGGCGAGTTAATGACAGAGATTGTAGTAAGCGGTATCGCCAGGGGTGAGTACATGCGGAGGCGGAAGAGTAGCTCGTCGGGAGCTGCTGGAGTTGGTGGAGCTGCTGGAGCTGCGTGCTGAGCTGGGAGCGGCTCTATCCATTTGGGATGTTCTAGGGCGCTGGTTTTGTGGTTCAACGTTTTTCTACAAGGGTACTTTTCTACTTCCTTTGCTGAGTCTTACCCTTACAATCATGCTGGCTTCTCAAATAAACCCATGCTTCAGTTCGTTCAGTAGACTCTTCTTCATATGTTTGTCTCTGACACCCCGAAATCCTTCCGCAGTCGATTAGACTATTCGAGAAGACGAGCGTTTCTATACTCGCACTTGCTTATTTCACCACTAGAAATGCTTGCCTACTCAACCGACTGGTCAAGCGAGGTCTGTGAGATCCTGAAGCGCTTGAATAAGTGTCGCCGTGGACGTTGCGATACCCGCTATCATCCAAGCAATGATATTTTGAAAAGGAAGATGCGATTGGCGACACTTTTCCATTCAAGATGGATCCTCGAACTGCATGGAACATCTATAGCTTACGGTGGAATGTAGCACGTACGTCGACACTGTTAGAGTCAAGTCATCGATCTAGCTGTGCCTACCAACGCTCATCCACTTAGATGTAAATAGCTCTGAACATGTTCCACCGTGAATCGATTTGGACGCTGCTCACGCTACCTATCCTGCTCTCCTCCGACCTTACGAATGCAAAACCCACCGCCATCACAACGGAACCCCTACTCCCTCCTGAAAACACCACCATCGCCCTCAACGCAATCGTGCCCAACTGCTTCAACGAAGGCGACCATCCAGGCATTGGCCCCACCAACAGCCACGACTGCCGCGAAGCCCTCCGCATGATCTACCGCGAGCCCCACCGCGACAAGATCTTTCGCTTCAGCAAAAACCCTCGCAGCAGCATCGACATGATCAAAATCCCACGTGGCTGGCAATACGGCGAATGCATCATCTTTGTCAGTTGTTCCAACCCTAGGGATGCTGCCTATTTCACGTTCGGAGATGTGGCGCGAGAGGCTGTGAGGGTGATCAGGGACTGCGTAGACAAGCCGGGTGTCAAATATGGGGGCGTCCAAGAGATGTTGCCGGTGGCCACGTTCTATGTGAGTGTAGGACGACCCGTGAACCCAGTGAGGGTATCGGGCAGGCTTTCTGCCCCGCTGGCGGAGGCTACGCTGGTGGGGAACGGTTCATTGTTGCAGACGGCGTTGAGTGACTTTGATGGGTACAATGGTGGTTTTACTGCAGAATCATGAAAATTTCGTGAGAACGGTGCGGGTCATACGAATGTGAATATTGCACCGACTGTGATTTGATGTTACGCCGTCCTCTTTGAACAACTTCTCTGCTCTATCAACCGGGATCTCTGACGAGGATAGGGACCCTTCTTTGTACTGTCACAGTTGCGTAACGGCTTCTACGGTGGGACCTGTTTCGACCCGCCGCCCTTGTACAAAGCCCAGTCATCAGCAATGAAGCCCGTGGTCTGTCTGATTACCATCGTAGTTCAACATGGGCTCCTAATTGTGAAGATCATCTACTCCGCAGAACCCTATTTCTAGTACCTTTGGAATCTTTGAAATTTAGACATAACTAGCAACATAGTTCTGAGTCTTGTGCTGAGCCCAAGCCGAGAATAACGGCGGCCGCATGCTTATCAGGTACTTAGATACCCAAGGTAGAGCCAAGAGACTTTCTCAATGTTTATGGCAACTGATGAGGCTGTAGGATAGGTCATATTCTGATGAATCGTCCTACCCGCATCGATCTAAATCTCACTATCTGTCATTTGCTACAAATAAATTCCCTGGCGATAATCTTCCATCGCACCCTTCGCATCGTTTAGTGACGATCTCTCTGATACACACTCTGCCGCAACTATGATGGGCCTTAACCCTCAGATGTACGTTGAGCTCCTCCAATCTTTCGCAAGCATCAGAAGCCTTCCACATATACTTGCACAGCTGTACTGACACTGTTTACGTTATAGCACCAATCTGGTGATCATACTTGGTATGATGCAAGTGTCGAAGAAGATCCCCTTCGACGACCCACAAGTCCTTATGGGCGTTCGCGCCATGTACATCATCTCCAACCTGATCATATTGGGCATATACCTCTACATAGGACAGAAGATCAACGCGAAGAAAGGTAAGCTCCACAAGTATCACACGGACTCCTAGTACTTGCATTGACCTGAGCCCTTTCAGACATGACTACGCTCAAATATGTCGAACCTCCGCCCATGGGCTCAGCCGAGGAGCCCAAGCTGATCACCACCACCATCCATTCCTACGATCTCCAACAGCTACGCGGGATGTACAAGTCACAATTGATGGGCGTAGGAATGATGGGCGTGATGCATCTTTACTTCCAATATACGAACCCGCTATTGATACAATCGCTCATCCCCCTTAAGGGCGCCTTCGAGGGCAACTTGGCCAAGATCTTCCTTCTTGGACAGCCAGCTGTTGGGGAGTTAAAGAGACCGTGGAAGGCTACGGGTGGATTGATGGGTATGGGTGGATCTGGGGAACCTAAGTCGGATAAGAAGAGCATTGAGCTGGCCGAGAGGGCGGGCGCTGGAGGTGTTAAGGAGGAGTAAGGGATGCTCAAATATAATTTGGTAGAAGGACTTGGAGACATCATGGCTCTGGTCTGATTGTATTTTACGGGACGAAGATGTTTCTGTCTGTAGATTTGATAGAGTGCGTGTGATCAGCCACGTTATGACTCTTCACAATTACAGTTCAATACAATACTATGTGTGACTAGTTCTCCGGAGCCTAGAGGGTATATCATCATCATCATATCGCTCGAGCTAGCTAAGAATGTTACTCCCTAAATTTGTTGTTCTCCATATCGACGCCACTTCCTCGACAAACAATAAATCTGTATCATTGTCAGGACCATCCGCAACCTCCTAAGTACCGTTCTGTGCATTGAGACATTGCGTAATCTTGCACCCCTCCAGCATGAGTGAACGACCCTCTACACCCCCACTACAAGCAGGCGCCTCAAACCCCAGTATCCCACCAAGACAACCGCTCACTCCGGAACAAGTCAAGCGAATAGTATACCTCTCTACCTGGCTCTGTATCCCTCATCTAATATACTTATCAGGAGATCAACCGTCTGAAAGCCAAAGCACTCCGCGACCAGCGCGAGTCCGAGGCCCGCAACAGTACACCCCCCACCACACTCACCCGCTCTGCCAGCAATGTCGCCGCAGGTCAGAAACGACCTTACTCTGCAACAACCTCAGGCGTCAAACCCACACTACGAGATGCGAGAACTACAGGTGCCGATGTGGCCAAGGCAGGCGGGTTTCGCCCCCTGGACGAGATCCAACCGGCGAGGAACTTTACGAAGTTCGTCGAGTACGACTTTAGCAAGATGACAGATACAAAAGGTGGCTTCATGACTGTGGAGGACGACCCGCATAATAAGGCACTGCATTCGCTGAAGCCGGACGAGAAGCCGGCGCACATGACGATGAAAGAATGGGAGCGGCATCAATTACTACGATCGTTACGGGACCAGAAAGCGGGACCTTTTGAGCCCGGGATAAGTGCGCTGAAGAAGGAGGGCGACAAGGTGTGTCGGGAATGTGGAAGTATGGAGATTGATTGGAAATGGGAAGAGATATTCGGGTGCGCAGTCTGCAACGCGTGCAAGGAGAAGCTCCCGGATAAGTACAGCTTGTTGACGAAAACGGAGGCAAAGGAAGACTACCTGATTACGGATCCAGAGCTGAAGGACGAAGAATTGTTACCACATTTGGAGAGGCCGAATCCGCACAAATCCACATGGAACAACATGATGTTATATCTACGGTATCAAGTGGAGGAGTATGCATTTACGAAGAAATGGGGCAGTGCCGAGGCATTAGATGAAGAGTTCGAGAAGCGAGAAGGCGAGAAGAAGAAGAGGAAAGAGGACAAGTTCAGGTCGAAACTTCAAGAGCTGAAGAAGAAGACCAGGGTGGAAGCTTATCGCAGGAGTCGGGCTGGTGGCGGCGGAGGAGAGTTCGGAGACGAGATGGGAAGGGGTGGGAAGCATAGTCATGTTTGGGGGAGACCGATTGAGAACGAGGAAGGGGTGGGATTGAAGTCTTGCGTGGAGTGTGGGATGGAGGTTGAGGAACTGGAGTTCTAGATCAGCAGAGGACGTGTCAGTGTTCGGCGGTATGTACTCGAATGGGGGTGAGACTTGTTGATTGGATGAAACAACGACATCAATTCATGTGGAAAGAGATGAAGCTTATCATGGTGTCCTCGCTCTCTTACAGGATGGAAAAGGAGACGGGAATTCAATTTGAAGCATAAGAACGTGCAAGAAGGAAATGGATGATGTGCATGAGCGACTGATGGCCGTACCTGATAGGCGACTGAACCCCCACCACACCAGGCTTGATCACCTATGACTTGCTTGGCACCTAACTGATTGTGAAAGAGCTGGTGTTTCACGTCAATACCAATTGAGCACGATTCCAAACTTTGACTACAGTTTTTAGCAATCGCATATGAAGCATTGTGAGGATGCATAAAGAGACCGACGGATGGTATGCACTCTTTTGTACCGCAGAGATACCGCTAGAGGTAATTTGAAGCTACACAGAGAGCCATAACAAAGTCTTACAAAGCTACCATCCAGACAGTCAATGACATCCTGATCAAAGCGTGCGATGGCGCTGGCTATCAGTACTTGAAGAAACCATGGTACTTATGGCTGGCAACGGAGAACTTCGAGGAAGTTCAGCCACCAGCAAAGCGGCCTGACGGTTCCGATATCATGGCCACCGAAGCACCGGTCACGGAGTATGCTTTTCCACATCTAGGCAAAGGACTTGACACCCTAGCCAAGGAACTGCAGGATGCTTCGGACAAGGCGTGGATCAACCGTGTGTGTTTTGCTGTTATGGACGAACGAACGGCCAGAGATGGGTCACTGATGCTCTGTCGTATCAAGAAAACTGTTGATGTTGATACTGTGAGAGCCTGGCCCAAGCACTCCTCGTTGTATCTCAGAGCCATGGACGGTCATCGATGGGGCGAGCTTAAAGACACTTTCAGATGGCGCAAGGAGAAGGATGGCACTGACGTTCTCGATTGATATGGTGAGGACTGAACTATGGGGTTCTATGTTGTGTTGCGCGTCCTACCCATGGGCTGAACGGTGCGAACGCAGATCCATTTCTATGCAAGTACTCCAAGCGTAGACGAGCCACATTGCATACTACGTCTCTACTTAGTTGAATCATTCGATATCAGAATTAAAGGGCTCCACGAGGTTTACAAAGGGAAGGTCACGCGAGCGTCGGCTGGATTGCGGACCGATACACTAGGAGATATCAAGCTAGTCCTAAGATATCGCAGAAATTGGGGACCATCGAATCAATGCCCCTACCCGTCCATATCAACTTAATTCCCGCTGTCACTTCCGAGAAGTGCATTGTCCCTTCAAGCTTCGCTGCAAGGATATCGATCCGGGCTACACATTGTTCCTACCGAGAAGCCTGTGCAACCACCCTTAGGAGAGCTACCTTTGGCTTTTTGAGCCCTCCGTCAATAGCTACCCACCGACATTCCACTCGATATTGGCCCCGCCAACGCTACAACATATTGAAGGGAGTCTTCTCATGGTTGAGCCACAGTGAGGACGCCAAGTTCCAATGGCATGGCAGACCTCCGTTGGCATGGGGGGCAGCGGAGGGAGTGCCGGGGGTGGGAGCGAGGCAGGAGGCAGCGGCGGTGGGCAGCCACAAGGGACGGAGTACACTCTACAAGGTGAGCGAAAGCTAGAAGCTGATTTCGCTAGCAGAATTCGAAGGCTACCTGGCCGTGCAATTGCTAATGGAGGTCTCACATAGGCGTCATGCGCTTTCTTCAAACAGAGTGGCACCGACATGAAAGGGATCGAAACGCCTGGCAGATTGAACGGGCGGAAATGAAGTCAAGAATCGGAAAGCTGGAGGGAGACGGGCGCACGAACAAGCGGTTACGCGAATCTCTTGACAAGCATGTTAGGATTCTTGAGCATGCGCTGAAAATGGAAAGGCAAAAGGCGAAAGGTGGTAGCCCGTCGGAGGATGGCAAGGATTCGAGTAACGCTGTGAAGCCGGTCTCGAAGCGTGAGTTGTTAAAAATGCGGTCGTTCGATAATTGCTCATATTAACGTGATAGCCCAACCCCCCAAACCTCACAATTCCTTTCTAGACCTCGAACAAGAAGACCAACCTTCTCCGAACCTCAGACATGAAGCGGAAAGAGATCGATCGCGGCTATACCTTGGAAAGTGCTTGGAAGAGGTGCAATACCACGTTTTGTCACTCAATCCGCCACAGCAATTTCACGATGAACAAGAGCAAGCGCTTCAAAACCATCAGCAGTATTCTCACCAACCACCTCCTCAGCAATCCCTAGAGGATGTGTACGTCCAACAGGGCCAGAGGCCGATGTCAAACAATATTGGAATGCTACAACCTTCTCCAATGCCAAATAACCATGCTCCACAACCGCCTATACCGCGAGTCGCTGAGATACCAGCCCTTTCTCGCGGTATGCAGCAATCGGAACCCTCCTATATGACTCGGAGCCTTCCTGAACGACAATCCCAACAGCAAAACAACACTCTCGCGACGAGCGACCGCTCCAATTCAAATCGGCCCGGCTACAGAGTTCCCGCACCAGAAGACCAGGCCGAGAAGGTCGCACACAGCTATGACTCCTATGGGCGCCCTGTACCTACGCGGGAAGAAGAAGAGAGCGCGAGGATGGCCGAGGAGTCGGAGCTTGCAGATGCTGATGGCTGGAACTTTGACGATCCACAGGAGCCGCCCTCCGCAGATGAGCGACCGGCTCCTGAGTATCCACCACCTCAACGACCTGATACCGACGTGTTTCCAAGTGCGACAAATACGGCTTTGAAATCCCCAATCCGGGGTGGGCTAGGGTCGCACAGGCGAAAAAGCTCATTATCGAGGAGGCGGCAGAGTGATGGATCACACGAGCTGAGAGAGCTTTCAACATCTCATAGCGGAGGAAGCTTCAAAGGTGATCCTGGCCAGTTCAAGGTGCGCTACGCTCTCAGGGGCCATCTCGACGTTGTGCGCTCGGTCATCTTTACTGGTGGGGGAAGCCCTGCTCAACCTGAAATATGTACAGCTGGAGACGATGGAGTGATCAAGAGGTGGACTGCAGGCAACGCGCCGGGCAAAGGTGATGACTTGGACTTGAGGAGCGATCACACACATCGAGGTCATTCTGGTGCCGTACTCTGCATCGCAGCGTCGCCAGTACACCAGCCTTTTTCCAGTGGTGGCAAAACGCAAGGCGATGGATTGGTCTTCTCCGGTGGTCAAGATGCTACTGTACGAGTATGGGAAAGAGGAAGGGTGGATCCCAAGGCTACGTTGGATGGTCATACTGATGCTGTATGGACGGTCTGCGTCCTACCTGGAACGTCGGGATCAATATTAGGAGACCTATCAGCCCATCACGGCGGGCCGGATCGGACAATCCTGGCGTCAGGCGCTGCGGATGGGACCATTCTCATCTGGGCCATCAGCGCACCCCCACACCTCTCATCACCACAGACGGGTTCCAGAAGAGGAACCGGGGGCAGCCGCAGAGCCAACTCGGTGTCTGCAGGTTTCAACTTCCCATCATCCCCCCAACCAAACGCCGCGACTTCCAGACCATTTCAGTATTCCCTGGTCCATCGGATAGAGCGAGCAGACCACCCATCGCCTACCTGCATAAGCCCACTTTCAACGACCGGAGACACCCTCGTCGTATCTTTCGCCGACGCCTCCGTCCTCATCTACAATACCCCCACCGGAGAAGAGATAGTCGGCATGGCCAGCCTAGACACATACGATGGCACCCCAGCGACCGGCGTCAACGCAGTGGCAGCTACGACCGTCGGTCTAGACGGCACCCTCAGCTTCGACAGTGGAAGAGGGGTGTCGGAAGACGAGAGCGTGGTACATGGGCCGACAGGATCGAGCAGTGGCGTGGAGGGCATGATACTCAGCGGCCATGAAGACCGCCACATCCGCTTCTTCGACGCCAACAGCGGTATGTCCTCCCACCCCCCTTTCCCCCCTAGCTCCCCCTTGCGAAGCCTTCCTTTCCACTAACACCCCCCATAGGCCAATGCACCTACAGCATGCTCGCCCACCCCTCCGCCATCTCCTCCCTCTCCCTCTCCCCTTCGGGCGCCGAACTCGTCTCCGCCGGCCACGACGCCAGCCTCCGCTTCTGGTCGCTCGAGAAACGATCCTGCTCGCAGGAAATCACCAGCCACAGACTCATGCGCGGCGAGGGCGTCTGCAGCGTCGTCTGGAGCCAAGATGGGAGGTGGGTCGTTAGCGGCGGCGGCGATGGCGTCGTCAAGGTTTTTTCGCGCACGGGTGGTGGTGGTGAGTATGGGAGGTAGATGTTGGTGTAGGAATGCTTTCCTGCCTGTCATAATTACCTACCGACCGCACTACCTCAACCGCCGACGACTGAGGATGTCTGTCAGTCTGGATTGTGGAGACTACCTTACTTTTCCAACTTCTTGTACCAAATTGTATCGTCACGCTTTTCTTCCTCCATGAAGAGTGGAAAGGAAAGGATAAGGAAAGCGAGGCAGCAGCGCGCATCTTGTACGCATCTTTATCAGATACCATATTGTGAGCTTTGACGCGAAAGCATAGGAATTTTATGTATGGTAATTTTAACATTCAAATTTACTTCTCTCACGCTCAACGATAACGATCCTTTGTCGCCTGATACGACATAAGTTGTAGTTTTCTATTATAGCATCTACCGTAGCTACAGCTGGTTGTAACGGTAATTATACTCGGTTTATTACATACTATTCAACAACAGTATATATATATTATATACACCCCGAACTGAGGATTATAAATTACCGTTTTCGATCAGGAAAGGGAGCAGGGCCGCTTTTGGAGCGAGCACCAAGGGAGCAAGAGGGAGCAAGGAGGCGCAGCGAGAGAGCACGGGGGAGCACCGGGGGAGCACCGGGGGAGCAAAAGGGAGCAAGAGGGAGCATTATGGGGCAGTGCAGGAGCGAGGCAGGTAGGAGCTTGAAATGGATCTCTCAGCCTCCGGCTTGAGTTGCCCTTGTTCTTTCCCTTCAATATCAGCGGACAAGGCTCTTTTCGGCGCTGTTTTAGGGGCTCAGCTACGCAAGAAGGGCATCACTAGGCTAGCAGGGTGGATTTCTAGGTAGTTGCTGCTTAGGGTAATGGCGTTTTTTGTTCGAACCAGCAGCGAATTGTCTATAGTCTCTAAACCAATATAACAGAAACCGAGCCGTTTCTCATGTCTTCAAGTTGGAGTCTGTGCCCACGAGTCTACCAATGACGTAATGCAATAATTAACTGCCCTGCGAGAACTAATGCCATATAAATATGGTTGTCTCCATCAGCGTTTTTAGAGGCCAGTCGTCAGTCTAACCGAAAACATCTGTAGCGTTGGCAAAACTGATCATCTACTCCAAGGCATAAGCCATGGGTGGTCGTTTGGTGGTGAAGAGGGGCGAAGAGGCGTTAGTTGGAAACTGAAGAAGATTCTCGAGATTTACCTTAGTTCTGGTTAAAACTGAAAATAACCTTTTATCCCAAGTTTGTCCGCAATGTCTTAGCGATTATAATCTTTCAGGCCATTACCAAGAACCTTCTGGAAAACGTCATCGTTCCCAATGTGCATCTTTAGTTTCCTTAGTTCATCATCGAAATCTTCGAAATCTCTTGCCACTTTTCGGCAAGTAGTGTTAATAATGAGCTTTCCCACTTCACTTGCGAATGTGTCATGTAGTCCCCTACGCTGAACCGTATTGAGGAGTTCAACAAAACGATCAACCCAGTCATCCTCGTTGATAATCCCATCAACGAACCATTGAGCCACTGTTTCGTTTGGTAGTTTATCAAAGTAGCTTAAGGGAGGAATGAGCACTCTGTAAATCTCTTCGAAGGTGCCTAGCCCTTCCTTTTGGAGTTCTTGGACAAGGGTCTCAATTTGGTCGCTTTTGGGTTGAGGGATTACTGGATTGCAGTAACGAGGTGATATTTCCTCTTTCGATGTTTGAAGAAGGTTGCATGACATTTCAGAAGAGGGCTGTAACTTTTGATTATCGACGTTTTCTGCAGTAGCCCACATGAAGGTGGAAAATAAGTACAACATAAAGATATGTTGCTCCTCGCATTCGAAGCTCAAAAATTTAAGTAAACAAGTTAGTACTTTCACCTGAGAACCTGAATAATTACTATACAGTTGGTATCTGTTTTCTCGTCCCTGTAGTATCCCAGAGCAGGTCGATCGAACTGCCATCTGGATGTGGCATTCTGTAAGAAATAATGAAACAAAAAGCCTTCGGAACGGGTGGGAAGCCTATTTTCTTTGCACTCTAGGACGGTGTCCACTTCTTTAAGGTCTTTTCTAATATTAGGTGTCCACTAATAGGCAGGTTTTGCAGTGAGATTATTCAACGTTTATTTAATAATTTATACGGGTCTAGCCGTACGCTAACCCTAATCTGAGTTTACCCGAATATAAGCTGTTACTACTTAGCCTTATATATCTAGGATTTACCCGTAAAACCCCTTTTAGTAATTATCTATTTATCTATATTATTAATAATAATATACTATAAATATTAATTCTAATAAAGAACTTATATACGTAGCTACTCTAGCCCTCCTTATCCTTAGTTTATACTATATTAGCTAAGTCCTACGCCACGCCTATATCCTATTAATTAAGTATTAGAGTAAGAAGTAGAGTCTTAATAATTTCCTACCTAAGTAAATAAGGCGGATATTTAGATTTACTAAGAATAAGATATATTAATTACTTACTTATTTTAACCTTAAAAGTATTAACTAGTAATATAGTTATTAACCTAGCTTAAAGCTTACTTTATATCTTATTTTAATAAAATTCTTATACCTACGTCTTCTATATAAGTTATTAATAATATTTAACTAGTCTCCCTCCTTTATTTCTACTATAATTAATAATATCCTTAAGTACTTATATAATTACTATAATCCTATCTTACGCTAGTATCCTATTCTTAAATATAATAGAATTTAGAGGTACGTAAGGGTAATTAAATATATAGGTAAAATATATAGGAGGTCTATAGTTTAGGGGTTTATTAATAGAATATTTTAGTACTTCTATTAATTAAAGGAAGACTAGAGGTTCTTCTACTCTATATATAAAAAGGTATATAGTATAGTATAATTAGGGGTAATATACCTAGATAGTCTAATTAGTATACTATACGGCCTATTTAAGGGAAAGGCGAATAACCTAATAATACTATAAACTTCTAGTATATAAGACTAGCTATATTAAGTATTCTAGGGGTAGCGAGTTTTAGATCTATTTAGTAATAAAGCTTATAGGTATATAGAATTTATTATATTACTATATATAAGCTACCTAAATATATAAAAGAGAAAGTTTAATAGAAGAATAGCTAGTATATAAATTACTATTAAGTATAGTTTTAGGATAATATAGATACTTTAGGTAATAAATACCTTTAAGTATAGAATAAAATTAGGGCTAATACCCGTTAATAATATTACGAGTATAGACTAGCGGTCCTTATACTACGCCTAGTAAAGGTACTTCTCGTCACCGTTAGGTAGATTAGTCTAGAGAGAGACTCGACTTATAGGTGGATCAGGTGGATTAGCTTACTAAACTATAGGAGCCACGTGTAGATTAGATGGATCGGTCTACCGACTTATACCTCTTAGCAGGATCTTATATATCTATATAGAAAGCGTGCGTTCCTACTTAGATAGGAGCTTCATGCTTAACTTATATTATTAACCTAGATATCTCCTAGATACTAAATATAATACTCGACCTGTATTAGACTAGTTTAGTACGAAGCCTATTTACCCTAGTCCTTAACACTCCTCTCTACGAGATCTACCTAGACTCCGGAGCCTTCTAGTTAGAAGACGACGGGTTGTAACACTTTAAGTACCCTCAAGATAAGTACCTCAGGATAAAGGGACCTCACCCCGAGTAAACGCGGTCCACGATAGTTAGTAATAGCGGAAGTTAAAGAAGGTATTAAAGTTACTAAGCCAGATTTATACTATAGTAATCGAGATAAACTTAAAGAGTAGTTAGTATAAATATAGCTATACTTCTCTTTTAATAAAGACGCTATAAGACTAAAGAAATAACTACTATTTATAATAACTTATATAAGAGGACGGGCCTAGAGATAGTCCGCTCCATTTCTCAAACGATATATAGAAGATCCTGACGACGATAATAATATCTCTATTAAGTTATAGATAGAGAGCCTAATACTCTTTTATAGAGAAATGAGGCGAATATTCAGACCTTCTAATAAAGCAAGCGTAGTAATAAGAGTCATCTAGTACTTAATATAAAAGAAATCAGTATCTAAATACATAACACAGTTCTAATAGTATTCTATAAGAACCGACTGGGATAATAACGCGCTAATAGTAATATATCGGAGAGGATTAAAACCTTAGGTAAAGAAGGAACTTATACGAGACGGAGCCGTTTATAATAACTTAGACTTATTAATAAGAGCCTCAACACGAGTTAATAACTAGATCTACGAGTTAGTAATAGAACTACGCCATAATAGTAGGGTTTCTAGACTCGGTTATACAGGACTCTATTCCGGAGGAAGTTATAGGAAGAAGCGATTCTCACGCGATCCTTACGGTCCGATGCTAATAGAGTTAGACTTCACCGAGAAGAAGAAACCGTTTAGAGGTAAGAAATAGTAAGGGGGTAAGAAAGTAATGAATTGCTATAGCTATAGTAAACCGGGCCATATCGCTAAAGACTATAAGTTAAAAAATATAGTGAAACGACCTTAGTTAAATATATTAGAAAGAGTTCTAGTTAGGAAGACTAAACCTCTAAAGGATTAATAAGAAACGGAGTACGATAACACCGAGCTAGACGTAATTATAAATGATTTGCTAGCCCTCGTTAATCTACCTATTAATAGAGAACTATAATCTAGAGAGGAAGAATTACGCGAAGAAATAGCTAAGAAATAGAGGAACATCGTAAAGATTAAATAAAGGCTAGTAGATATTTACGAATAACTCAAGGAATTAGACTCTAATAACGAATATAATAGTAGTTGTATTTAAAAGGGAAAACCCGAATAAAGCCGAGAAAGCGAGGATGATTCCGACTAGGAAAACCTCAGCTAGACTTCTAAGAAAGAAGGTAATAGAGTAGTATCTCGAGCTTCTATATTAAAAGATCCACAGATAAAACTCGAGGAACGGGTAGAGTTCTACTAAGAAAAAGTAGTAGGAGGACTTCTATAGAAGGAGTTTAGAAATGACTTAGTACATCTATAATACGGAGTAATATACTAGTTAGCCTACGCCGATAGAATATATATAATTTACTACCAAGCGAAAATAAACTTAGGAAAGTCTATTAGAATCTAAACGTGTAGAAAAGTTTAGTTAAGCTATAATAATATAAGTTGTTATTAGTACTTAGCAACTAAGAGATCGAGGAAGTAGTTTCTAAACTATAACTAAAGATGGTATAGTAGTCTCTACGGACACCTTAAGCATAGCGAGTATACTTCTAAGTATCACTTACAGGACTAGTATACCTGCTTCCACGATAATTATAGAAAGCACATGTATATAAAAAGAACTACCGGATTCCTATCCTTTTCGGGAAAAGAGTAATCCCTTGTACTAAGGGGAAGTATAAGGAGATTAATATCCTTACCCTAAAAATATATTAGCTATATTTAACGAACTACGTAATATATATAAATATACCGGTTAAAATAGATAGTTAGCGGACTATAGTAATAATAGATTCTAGAGCATCTAGAAACTTTATCTCTAAAGCATTAGTACGGTTAGTAGGCCTACTAACGCGAAGAAAGAAGGATCTATATAACTTACGAATAGCCGACGGGTTAACGCTATTAAAAGGAAGCGTAGACGAGGAGATAACCTCGCTACCATTTGTAATTCAACGATACTATAAGGAAATGTCCTTCAATATTATAAGGATAGCCACCTATTACATTATATTAGGTATACCTTAGTTAGAAAAGCATAACCTAGTAATTAACTAGAGAAGAAAAGTACTTAAGTTTAAGCGAACTGGTAATATCACTAGATTCTAACCTACACGTCGATAGTAGACGACGGTGGATAAGAAATCGAACTAGAAGATAGTTAAGGCATATATTACCTTAATTTCGAATAAGGATAACCTTGAAACATAAGGATCCGACTTAACAGACACTAGTAGCGGTCCGCTAGGTCAATAAGTTAGAGTTCTTAGAGTAACTAATAGTACTCCTAATATCTTATAAGAGTATTAAAGATAGAAACGCCTCTTTATAAAAGAGATAATAGTAAAAGCTCTACCTAAACACTAACCTTAGGATTATAAGATTAAACTCGAACTAGGGAAGGAACTAATATTTAGACCTATTTATACGTTATCCGAAAAGGAACTTATAGTACTACGCGGGTACCTTAATAAGAACCTAAAAAAGGGATTTATTCGAGAATCCAAATTACTAGCAGGATATCCGATACTCTTTATAAAGAAGAAAGACGGATCCTTATAACTATACGTAGACTATCGAAAGTTAAATAATATAACGATAAAGAATCGTTACCCGCTACCTAATATTAGCGAGCTGTAGGATCGGCTAGCTAAAGCAAAGATCTTTATAAAACTAGATCTTTAAGGAGCGTATAACTTGATTTAAATAAAAGAAGGTAACGAATAGAAAATAGTATTCAGGACTCGATATAGATATTACGAGTATCTGGTTATGCCGTTTAGTCTTACTAACGTACTAGTAACCTACTAGGTATTAGTTAATAATATTATACGAGCTTATTTAGATCTTATAGCGATTATATACCTTAATAATATATTAATTTACTCTGAAACTCTTAAGGAATATATCCTTTATATATAAGATGTATTAACATGCTTATTATAAGCTAGACTCCTCCTAAAGCTAGAGAAATACGAGTTTTATAAGACCTTAGTTAAGTTCTTAGGGTTTATAGTAATAACTAAAGGCGTTCGTATAAGCCCTAAGAAGATTTAGGCTATATAGGAATAGCCTACACCATATAATATTAAATTAGTATAAGGGTTTCTAGGATTCGCTAACTTTAATAGACGTTTTATAGAAGGCTACTCTAAGAAAGCCTTGCTACTAACGGAAATTACTAAGAAAGATACGGGATTTTAATAGGATACTAACTAGAAGAGAGTATTTAAAGAACTAAAGCAAGCTTATATAGATCCTCCGGTACTCTATACGTTTCGTAACGGAGAACTAGTACGTATTAAAACAGATGCTTCGGATCTTATAATCGGAGCATGCCTCTATTAGTAGAAAGACGGCAAGTAGTATCTAGTAGCATACTACTTACGCAAGATGTCTCTAGTAGAATAGAACTATAATATACACGATAAAGAGCTTTTAGCAGTCGTCTATTCTCTATAGTATTAGAGAGTATATACTAAAAGCTGTTTAGAACTTACTATCTTCACTAATTATAAAAATTTAGTAGGTTTTACGACTATAAAAGAATTAAATCGACGACAAGTTTAATAGTCCGAACTCCTTAGGTAATATAAGTTTAAAATTTAGTATACCCTAGGAAAAGATAATAGACGAGCAGACGCTTTAAGTAGACGATCTAACTATATATAAGTAAAAGACATTACTACTTAACCTATCTTGAAATAAGAAAACGATAGGTCGTTAGTACTAGTAAGGAATCTAGCTACGACTATGCGAGTTACGACATATACAGTTCCTAATTTAAAGGAAGTATACGAGAATAATAACCTAGCCGGATAACTTAGGAAGGAATAGCCTAGCCGGGACCTATTACTATATAAATAGAAGCTGTACTTACTACTAAAAGTAATAGAAGAAGTAATTAGGGATCACTATAATAATCCTTTACTAGGATATCTAGGAGTGTCTAAAATATTAGAACTCATTTAAAGAGTATACGCCGTACTAAACCTACGAGCGTTAGTCGAGTAATATATCAGGGAATATATATGCTACTAGCAGAACAAATCTGCAAGATATACTAAGTACAGACAAGTTTAGTTTACCGAAGTTCTAGATATACTATAGAAAGACGTCACGATGGACTTTATTATAAAACTACCTTAGTTAGTTAACCTAGTAACTAACGATAAGTACGACTTAATAATAGTTATTATCGATAAACTTACTAAGTATACCATTATAATCCTATATAAGGAATCCTATAACGCTAGTTAGCTTAGATTCATTTTATTAGATAGACTAATTAGAGATTATAGTATACTAGAATTAATAACTTCAGATAGAGATAAACTCTTTATATTAAACTATTAGAAGACTTTAATCGCATTAATAGGAACTAAACTACGAATATTAACAGCCTATTACCCTTAAACGGATAGATAGACTAAACGTATCAATTAGATAATAGAAGTATACCTTAGATACTACGTTAATAAAAGGTAAAATAATTAGGTTATATTACTCCTAATAGCACAGTTAGTATATAACGATAAAAGGTTAGATATAATAAGGCTATTACCGTTTTTTATAAACTACGGTCGACACGTAAACTTATTCCTAGATCCTCGACAAGGACTAGATACTAAAAAAGCCTTGGTATTAACTTCTAATATAAAAAGCCTATATAAAGATATATAGTATACGATTAGCGAGGCTAACGTTACTATAAAGAAGTTAGTAAATAAGAAAAGAAAATTAGGTCCTTAGCTAAAGAAGGGGGATAAAGTATACCTCCTTATAAAAAATTTGAAAGGTATAAGACTAAGTAGGAAACTGGACTATATTAAAGTCGGACCATTTTTAGTTATTAGAAATAAAGGGCCTGTTAACTATAAATTACAGCTTCTACCTAACGCTAAAATCTACCTAGTATTCTATATCTTAATATTGGAACTAGTAGATCCTAATACACCCTTACAAGAAACCTTCTATTTTAAAATAGAAGAAGAAAACGAATTCGAAGCCGAAAGAATTCTAGCATATAAGAGTTAGAAGTACCTAGTAAAATAGAAAGGGTATAAAGATTCGGAAAGTACCTGGGAACCGATTAAGAACCTTAAGAACTACTAGAGCCTCCTATAATAGTTCCGCTAATAATAGTAAACCTAGACTAGTTAAAGTTAAGAGGGACTTCAACCTATTCTGAAGAAATATTAAAGAGGAAGTCGTTAGGGGAAGGATCAGCTATTTACTTATTAACCTCGACCTCCTCGATATTTTATAGTTCCCCTTCAACTATTTCTCTTTAAACTCGCTCTAATATTTCTAGCTCTATAGTAAGACGAACTATTCGAGCCTAGGCCTCCTTTTAGAAAGCCTTCTACTCTACTAGCTTAGCATCGCGCTATTTCTAAACGCGAGCCTAATAAGTAGGAGAGAAAGGAGCGAGATCGCAGCTATAGCCTAGTCGGGCGTATTCCACGTAATAATTAGACGAACCCCCTACTTTATACTTCTCTAGGCGCCTAGCCTTTTCGTAGTTCTTATAGACGCGTATTAGAGTTACCGGCGCGATTAACGATAATAGCTAACGATAACGGAAAGAGCTTAATAGTTTATACCTATTAGTAGGCATTATAGAAGTTAGGATTATCGGGACGATAATTCTTAGAGGAGGAGCTAATATTACGAGTATAGACTAGCGGTCCTTATACTACGCCTAGTAAAGGCACTTCTTATTACCGTTAGGTGGATTAGTCTAGAGAGAGACTCGACCTATAAGTAGATTAGGTGGATCAGCTTACTAAACTATAGGAGCCACGTGTAGATTAGATGGATCGGTCTACTAACTTATACCTCTTAGTAGGATCTTATATATCTATATAGAAAGCGTGCGTTCCTACTTAGATAGGAGCTTCGTACTTAACTTATATTATTAACCTAGATATCTCCTAGATACTAAATATAATACTCGACCTGTATTAGACTAGTTTAGTACGAAGCCTATTTACCCTAGTCCTTAACACTCCTCTCTACGAGATCTACCTAGACTCTAGAGCCTTCTAGTTAGAAGACGACGGGTCGTAATAAATAATATCTATTAGGTAGTAGTACTATTAATAAACTATTTTACCTATTTATAAGGCTGAAATATAATATCTAGTTAATTTAGGATAAGGCCTTTAATAATCTACTAATATTTATTAGTAATTAACTCTACCTAATAATTACTTAGGTATATTTCTTTATATTAAGCCTTATAGTATAATTAAAGGGATTATAGGCTTATAATCTATATATAATTACCTAACTCTAACGCTATAACACCGTTAGTTTATAGACTATATTACTAATAAAGAGCTCGTTATTAAATTTAAGTTATAGAGAAGCTTATAGAGATAAGTTATAAATTAGCTTAAATCTATAATATATATAAGAAATATAAGAAACCCGCCCTTATTAAGTAATATAACCTATCTATATAATTATTATAAAATAGTAAGTATCTTATAAGGCCTTATTTCTTTATTCTTACCCGAAGTTTCTACTTTTATATTCTATTTAGTTTTTCTACTTCTTATTCTAAAATATTTTAATCCTAAGTCGCTTAAATATTAGGGGTCTATATTAATAGTTATTCTATTATTCTATATTATTTTACGTGTTAGAGCTATAAAATATATCTAAGTATTATATCTACTAGTCTTATAGTATTCCTACTATATATTATTAACCCCGTCTTTACTAAGCTTCTTATTAACTTTTATATAAAAATCCTTTATAGTATTTCTCCTTTACTTACTATTATTATTATTACTTTTAAAGTCTCTACTATTACTTACTTAATTTATATCCTTAATACTATTAAGCCTATTAATATATAATTATATTATACTTATAACCTTTCTATTAGATATCTAGGGACGGCTTAATATATTATTATTTATAAGGATAGTAAGACTAATCTTACTAGTAATATTTTCTAGTATTTTTATATTTATTCTATCTCTTTACTTAGGTACTATTAATATAAGACTTAATTTATATAGAGTATTTAAATAAGGTCCTTCTAAGCCCCTATTTACTTTTATAATAGAGTTATAAAGGCTTATAACTCCTTATAAAGCGTATTTAATATATTATAAATCTATTATATTCCTTTAATTAAATATTTAAGTTCTACGTTAATATTAAGTTACTACTTATAAATAAATTCTAACTTCTTAATTAAAGCTAGGCCCTAAGTACTAGTTATTATAAATATATTAATATTAGTAAGTAGAGGGGCCTAAATACTACTTATTAATATAGGCCTATTAATATTTATAAGTATTATTATTAGAGTTATTATATTATAGGATTTAAAGAATTTTAAACTTTACTTTATAAAATTAACTAAAATAGTAGTTATATCCTAAGTTAAATAAGACCTTTATATTTATTTAAGTCTTTATCTATCCTTTTATAACCTTATCCCCCTATTCTTTTTCTTTTTCTTATTCTATTATTATAGTTATTATAACTAATAGATAATACTATTAATAGAGTTAACTTTATCCTTAAAATCGCTCCTAATATTAATACTACTCTAGTAGCTAGTATTACTCTAGTATTAAGGACTTAAGCTTTACTACTAGCGGGGGGAACCTTTTAATATAATACTTATATTAGAGGGTAATAGTAATATTATTATAAATAAGAGTAAGATAGGTAAGCCTTTTAAAGAGGAGTCTTATTTATTATTTTCTTTATAAGAAGGAATTTTATTAGAACTAGTATTCTTTATTTCCCTTATAACCTTTTTACCTTAATACGTAGAGAGTATATCTTATTTAGTATTATAATCTTATATTTTCTCCTTTTTATCTTTTATATCTTACTTCTTTTTATATTTTCTAGCTTAAATTTTATTAGCTATTAGTTACTATTAATCTAATACTTATATAAGGTTATTATTAATTATTATATACCTAGATCTCCTATTATATTCCTTCTTATACTTATACTATTTAAGTAGTATTACTACCTTTTATTAATAACTATTCTAAGAGTAGGAATAGTAGGTATATATTTTAAAGTCCTATTATATATCCTTCTATTATATATTTATATTAGAAAGTTTATATATACCTACTTTAATAAGTATATAATTAATAAATATTATTATCTCCTTAATATTAAGAAGTATTCCTTTATATATACTTTATCCCTTTTACCTACCTCTCTTATACTTCTTATTATAACTATCTAATTACAAGATATTTAAGCTCCTAGTCCCCCTTCTCTTATACCTCCCTAAATATTATAATAGCTTTATATTATATAGCCTAGCTTTCTTATAACTTTTCTCTTTATAAGGGGACTTCCGCGGGGTAAGTTAAGAGGAATATAAGGGAAGGATATTATTATTATTAAGAGGTTCCTAGAGTATAAGAGGTATATTTATATAAAGGCCGGTAATAATATCTTCCTATTAATTATATAAATATATAATAATTATATATTTATTATATTATATTAAGATCTTTAATTATAAGGATATAAAAGGAGGATCTAGCGTATTAGTAATAGTAATAGTAAAGGTACTAATACCTAAGATATCCTTAGAAGACTTTAAAGTACGCCTAGGAGGTATAAAATAACTATTAATAATAGTAGAGGAAGGTTATAAGAGGGATAGAATAGATATAAATATAAGTAAGTAATAAATTAACTATAAAGGATATTAAAATAATAGCCTAATTAAGCTATTATTTATATTAAATTAGTAATTTAATAATTAAACTACTAACTTAATAATTTATATAATTAGTAAATATTATAGCTTAATATAACTATTAACTATTAAATAATATTAAATAATCGCTTGAAATCGGGACTGTAAAACCTGTCTATTCTTTGGCACATATTCTTGAAAAGGTAGCGTGCGCATTTTGTCGCCTAGTAGTATCTATTAGACGAGACGTGGTTACGAGACGTGGTTGGGAGACGTGATATTAATACTATAGTTGCTGAAGAGCCTGTTATATGTACTATGAGAACGATGCCTATAGAAATAGATATTCGTGGTCCTCGTTAACTGTTACTATTTACGCTACCGATTTCTAACGGGATAAGTGGCATAAATTTCATATATAGCTTGACCCCTAAGGACGAAACCTTAGTAAGCGAGGTAAATTGTCATAAGTCTGTTACAATTCCTTATATTAAATATGACCTGGTTTAAAAGTGGTACAATGATGGCAATAATAGTCTTTGCGGTGTAAACACTAGCAAACCCCGCGGAAGGGATATGCTTGAAAGCTTTCGACTGATCGATGTCGATTCTAATTGTATTGTTCAATCTGTCCGGGAGCCACGATATATCGCCCTGAGCTATATCTAGGGCGGAGCTAGAGCGTTACGAAATACGAAAGACATAAGGACCTAGAGGCAAAAGGTTCCCTCCTTATAAGAGCTAAAGAGCTTCCAAATACCATCAAAGACGCAATCTCTCTGACAAAAAGACTTGGAGAACGGTATCTATGGGTGGATAGTCTCTTTGTAATCCAAGATAATCCCGACGACCAAGCGCAGCAGATGGGTCCTATGGATTTGATCTACAGCTCTACAGTACTGACAATTGTGGCTGCATCGGGCGATACAGCTGACGTGTATCTGGCTGGTATGAACTCAAATCCACGCAAATTTCGTCAGCATATCGAAGATATGCAGGGCATTACTCTCGCTAATCGTCCAAATATTTTTAAAGATGCAATTAAGAAGTCTGTATGGAATTCAAGAGCTTGGACGTTTCGGGAAAGACTGCTATCCCTAAGGGTCCTCTTTGTCGGCAAAGAGAGATGCTTTTTCTCATGTCAACACCGTCAAGATGCCTTCATCGAAAGCGATGATGTTATTGAAAGTGGGCTGCACAGGAAGTTCATGCCGAAGGTGTTCAAAGATCACGCACCAATGATGATGCCCTCTTCAGGCTCCGTCAATGTATCGTCGTACCGTAGGGTAGTGGAAGCCTACACCTCGCGGCAACTTACCCTTGCGTCTAATATGCTTAATGCGTTTGAGGGTATAGCAACCGGGTTTCGCCCGCTATTCAGGAGCGACTTTATCTTCGGACTGCCCCGATCTAAGCTAGACTCTCAACTTCTCTGGCAGCCATCCGGCCCTTCAATCAGACGACGTGATCCCGGATCTGGACAACCGCTTTTCCCAAGCTGGACTTGGGCGGGCTGGGTGGGACCGGTGAAATGCAACATTGATGAAAATCTCTCGCGGATCACGTGGGTCGAGAGTGGCGGCCAGCAATTCTCAGGCAAAGACTTTCGCTATTCGAAAGGCGTCAATGAGGATGTCATAAGGCGTGAACAATATCGTGCACAATGGACAGGGGCATTAGAGGATGGTATTCCCTATTACTGGGAGCGGGACAATCCACGCCTCTGGTTCGCTCACCCCACAGCAACGGAAGAACAGAGAATACTGGGACCTAGCCTTCAAGGCACGACCGATCATTTGTTGTTCGAGGCGGAGACCACAGAATTCAACCCAGACACAAACGACGACTATCACTACTGGCCCATATGTTTACACAATCACAGATGTACCAAAGACAAGCATATCATATGCCCCTTAAGTCTTGCAACCTCGCCTAATAAAATAGGAGGATACGTAATGGTTCCTGCCGAGAGCGCGACGACATTGAAGAGAGATATAAAAGAATCGCCATATGCTCTTGTCATGATATCGAGATGCAAACTCGACGATCAGAAGTCTCGAGGGGGAGGTAATCCGGATCTCTTGGTAGCTTCGGAAGCGATGACGATGGAGGAACAATGTTTTCCCGACAGGCCTCACATCGATACAGGGGGAGGTCACTTCGACCAGCAGCGATACGACGGGGAGAAACCCTGGTGTATGTACAACATTATGCTGTTGGAGTGGATCAACGGCGTTGTGTATCGCCTGGGTGTGGGCAAGATGTATATTGATGCCTGGGCTCAAGCTGAGGCGACGCGGAAGATCATCACCTTGGGGTGAGAAGTGGAGATAACTAATCAAGTTTGCTAAGCGCGCTCGTTATCTACAAGATTTGGCAAGATAACACCAGACTTCAGAAGTTGATAGTGACTGACCAGCATCACGAAGAATGACGAGCATGAACGATTCCATTGAAAACGTCACGGCGCTTTGAAGGGGGCAGTCGGCTAACTCAAAAGGACAACATCTGTCGCACGGGAGTTCTTGAAGCAGCAAAGTTACATTCTACATTTTAGTCACATTGTTGCAGACGCAAGACTTGGCGCTACTGCCGGTATACGCAGAATGACAATCTCGAATTCTCATTGCAGGTTGGTAATAGCGTATGTACAATGCATCAAAGCGGTCCGTGGTCTGAGTGCGCGAATGGACAATTAGAAAAATACCGCTGCGAGATCGTCTCATCATAATTCTTATCATCATCGCAATACCCCCCTCCCGAAAGGCCAAGATGAAATAAAAACAAGTGAAAGTGTGCGTGCAGATCAAAACGTGCGAGATAAAGAATTACCCAATTCATACGCCTCCCCAAAGCGGACCTCCTTCGTCAAAAACCTCTCACAATTGCTCGTACTCCCATACTGCGCGCTCGTTACGGAAGATTCCCCTGAACGCTTCAACAATCAAAGGATCTTATAGGTGGCGAAGTCTAGGTAGAAGGCGGGGCTTTAAGGTAATTCGAACAACGAGGGCAGCTCAAGCCGAAGACTAGGGGACCTATTTTAGGCTCCCACCTGCTACGCCCCTATACTACCTTATAGTACTTCCTCTTACTTCCTTAGTACTTCCTCTTACTCCCTCGCTACTTCCTCTAAAGCGGCCCTACTCCCTTTCCCGTCCTAGAATAGTAATTTTAAATCCTAAGTTTAGGGTATATATAATATATATATATATATACTTACTCCTACCCCTTAATAGTCCGCGCTAATTAAAATTAGTTAATATAATTCTAACCCTAGGTTAAAGCGAGTATATTATAAGGAAATACTACGGTTATAACCCCTTTACTTATAAATACAGCCCCTATTTACTTATAAATATAACCCCTATTTACTTATAATTATATCCCCTTTAAAGGGGTTTAGCGTACTATTACCTAGGTAATACCTTAGGTATAAGATATATTATAATAATCCCCTTATATACTTATATCTCTAATCTAATATTACCTCTACTATAACTAACCTAGTACTACCCTTTAATAGCCTTATAAACGCTTCTCTTTAAAGTCTTAAAGACTAGATTAATAAGTTTATAAAGGAGTATAAATATATAGTCTAGATCTAGTAAACTATCTAGAATAAAAAGGATAAAAAGTAAAAAGTATAATTTTTTTATAATTATAAGGGTAAAGAAAAACGCCTTTAAAGGTAAAAGAGATTATATAGTATTTCTTAAATTATTAACTATCTATTTAAGGTAATAGCTAATTAGAATTACTTTACTAAAATCTAGTTATTTATAGTAGAGAATATATCTTATAACTATATTATTATAAAGAAGGTTACCTATTATACTTATAAAGCTTCTACTATAATACTAGAAGTAGAGGATATAATTTAAAGGTAAATAGTTACTAGTAATATACCTACTTAGATTATTACTACCCTCTATTAAATATATAATATATAATAAGGATAACTCTATCTTTAAACTAAAGGATATTTATAATAAGAGAGCTTATATAAGAAGACTTAGTCTTAACTAAATAATACTTATATAAGTAGTACTATAATAGCTATATAATAGGGACTAGTATATTAAGTATTTAAAGGATTAGAAGGAGTAAATTATATATCTCTTCTTCTTATAAACTTCCTATTATAAGATATTAAAAATAAACTAGGAGGTTCTTATTATAAACTATATATATAAGACTAATAAGTATAAACTACTTCTCTTTATAATTACTAGTATTATAACCCTTAATATAAGATTTTATATTACTTTTTACTTCTTTAAAAGAGAAGAAAAAGAAGATTATAAATAGGTTTTATAATAATTACGCGATATATTAATTATTCTAGATATTCCTAATCTAATTATTAATATTTTAGACTATAAAATAGTACTTATACTTATACTCTATTTAGTATTTCCTAACTTATATTATATACTATATATCTAGTATATTAATAAGGATATCCTATCTTATTATAAGAGTAAGCTTCTTATAAAGGAAGTCTAGTAAGAATTTTAATCTATATAAAACTCTATTATTTATATATTTATAATCTATAGATTTTCTAAAGTATAAGATATATTATAAGATATCTATAATAATTATAATCCTTCTATTTATATATACCTCTTAAGGTACTAGATTAACTTATATAAAAGGAAGTTTATTAAGATATATATTAATAAGGTTCTATATTTCTTAAATACTATAAGTTTAAAGGCTAAAAGCTTATATATAACTTTAAAAAGAGAGTTAAAATTCTTTATAAGTTAGTAATCTTACTTATTCTTTTATAATACTAAATAGATTAGCTATTAATACTACCTAAGTAACTTAAAGGTTATAGTTAAAAAGGTTAGTATTCTACTTAATTATTAGAAATTAAAATATAAAGGTATTATAAAAATAGTAAAAATATATATACCTTTTAAGCTATATATTCTAGTCCTTTATAATATTATTATATATATTACCCTATTTACCCTAAGACTTATTATTAAGTAGTATAAGAAGATATCTAGTAGTATACTTACTATATATACTAATATATTTTTAATAATATTAGGCCTACTATATACTTATAGAATTAGGGACTACTTTTAAGAGGATACTAGGGTTTTAAGACTTTATAATATCTATATATACTAGTAGTTTAAAAAGCTAGCCTTATATCTTACTAAAGCGTGTATTAATAAGTTAGAAGATAATAACTAGCTTAGTCTACTATATATACTAAGGGTAGGTTAAAGGGTTTAAAGAAGCTTCCCTTATATACTAAATTAGCTACCTAATAATCTATATAATAATATCCCTTATAATTTAAAGTTATTAAAGAATACCTTACTTAATAAAGCTCTAATAGCCCCCTACCTTAAGATATAATACTAAGGTTATCTACGAGAGTAAGTAGTACTATAAGTAGTAGAGTAAGAGATAGAGTAAGAGGAGGGTTTATATCTATATCTATACTTATAAGAGGAGGAAGTTAATATACTATTACTTTAAGTTATATAAATAATAGATAATAAGATACCTTCTTTATAAAAGTATTTATATTACTACTTAATAGGAGAAATATACTACTAGCTATATTAAGGAGATATAGTATAGCCTAGTAACTTCTTACCTAAGTACTTTAATATTAAGGTAGAGCTATTAGGTAAGGTATTATATTAGTTATACTAGCTACCTTACTTATACTAAAGTAATAGGTAGTTATAATAATAAGAATACTAATTAGAAGGCTAATAGAATATAGATATAATATAGTTATAATACTATAATAATAATAGGTAATAAGTAGTATTACTAGTTATAAGGGGGTTTATAATCTAAATATATAGTAGCTAGATTTTAGTTAATTAGAACATTTATAACTAAAGAAGTTCTATTTATAAAGATAATAGTAAACGTATTTTTAAGTTATATAGAAATCCTAAATAATTAATCTAGTCTAAGGGCTTAAAGGTCTAAGGAATTCTTTATTACTCCTAGGCGTTACCTAGGTAATAGTATACTAAACCCCTTTAAGGGGGATATAAATATAAGTAAATAGGGGTTATATTTATAAGTAAATAGGGGCTATATTTATAAGTAAAGGGGTTATAATTATAGTATTTCCTATATTATATATACCCTAAACTTAAATTTATAATTATCGTTCTAGGTTAGGAAAGGGAGTAGAGCTACTTTAGAGAGAGTATTAAAAAAGTAAAGGAGCGTAGTAAAGGAGTATTAAGGAAGTAAGAGAGAGTAAGAGGGAGTAGATTCAGGCATAGTAGGGGTATAGCAGGTAAGAGCCTAAAATGGCTTCCTCGGTCTCGGTTTAAGTTGCCCTCGTTTCTTTTCTACTGCCTACTACTAGACTTCGCTACTTCCTACAGAATCCTTTTAACAGCTGAAGCGATCATTAAACTTCCAGTCTGAAGGAGAAACTTCTACGGTTCTGGTGACAAGCTTGCAAGAATTTGCGCATAACACTAAAAAATAATTGGGCTCGATTATAAAGAAATCATTAAATCTATAAGACTTCCAGTTACCTTCGGTCAATTTGGCATCGCAAGGAGTTTCTATCTAATGCAGCCTTTGGTCTTTAAGACATCGATACTGAAGCTCTGAAGACTCAGAGCTCATGGTTCAGAAAGTTATTAGGAGATCTGATGTATTGACATGTCAATTTCTAAACAACTATTACAATGGTTGTAAACCTTGATAGAAAATAAAATTCCTTAGCTAACAGTCACAGGCGCCAACGCTAGAAATACTCTCGCCTAGAATAGATCAAAATGAACCTGAGGTTGAGTAAGTTTTTCCCGACCACTTCAAAGAAGTCGGAACTGACGTCTGGCTTAGTATCATTTTTGTCCATGGACTAAATCCTCTGAGCCATACTGGACATGCTGTGAAAACTTGGACTCATGCGGACGGTACTTTTTGGCCAGGCGAGCTTCTCCCGGAGCATGTCCCAACGGCTCGAATAATGCTTTTTGCATACAATTCGAATGTCGCATGGGATGTTTCAGAGGCCGGTATACGCCAGCATGCAAATGATTTGCTCGATTTAGTCAACGAGCGGAGACAGGTTTTTATTTCGAATTCTCCTGCACCGCTTCCTTCGTCTAAGTTTGACTAGGAAGTCCCGTGTATTCGGCCTATTATCTTCATTTGTCATAGTCTAGGAGGCTTGGTAGTGAAACAGGTATGCAATGGGTCCTCAGCCTCAGCCTCCTATCGCCCTATACTAAGGATCACTTCGAAGGCTCTGTTGACAGCACACCTCAATCGCCGATTTGAATCCATACGGCGGGTTACCTACGGAATTGTATTCTTTGCGACTCCTCATAGAGGCGGAAATGGAGCGACAATTGGCCAAGTTGCTGCTAATGTGGCACGAATTGTTACTGGTAGTGACCGTAACGACCTGGTCAGATCTCTCCAAAGGAACTCCCCATTCTTGGCTCATCTTACTGCGGATTTCAAGCATATTTCCGATGACTACAGCTATCTTAGTATTGTTGAGAGCAGAGGGATATTCAGGGCTCCCTTCCGAACGGTTAGTAGCCATTTTTCCATTCCCAGACACTACTGAACTATCTCAAGGTAGTTGTAGACAGAAGCTCTGCTGAGCTAGGACTTCCTGGACACCGAGAACACGTCATAGAACTGGACGTTGACCATCGACAAATCTGCAGGCTCAAGAATGATGCCGTTTTCCAACGAATCCTGCGCCACATACAGCGGCTTGTTGACTCAGCTACAAGGGCGGCCGCGGATAATCAATCAGATAATCAATCGCAGATCTACCAACAAAAGCCATCGACACACCGTGCTGAGATATCTGTAGCTTCGTCTTCTCCTCTTTTGTCGACTATTGACTGCATTGAATCAGTCACGAATGTTGGATTTGAGGCTCTCATGAAGCAATTGACGCAATGGCTTTCTGATGACTCTCCATTCTTAGTCCTACATGGAATTCCTGGCTCTGGGTTAGTTCAAATTAGCCAAGCTTATCCAGATGCTAAAATGAAGACAGGAAAACGTCCGTAGCGTCCGAGTTTGCGTGGAAGCAGCGAAATTCCTTTTCCATTTTCTGGTTTGCGGCCGAAAATTTGCATAGCTTACAAAATTGGTACAACAGAGCTTCATTCTGTGTCGACCCTGGTAGATTCAGGGAACCTACGAGAGACCACTATAGTTTTGTGACACAATGGCTACTTAATCCTGAGAACGGCAGATGGATCTTGATATTCGATAACGCGAACCCGGAGCTGAACTTCGGAGAAATTTTTCCTAAAACCGTTCCATGGGGCAAAATACTGTTCACAAGCCGCACGGGAAACGTGACAATGGGTACAAGACAACCAATTGAACACCTAGTCTCGGTTTCAATGCCACCGCTTTCGGCTGATGAAGCCCTTGCATTGTTCACACAACGATGCGCAAACTCAGAGATAGCGCAAGCACAAAAATCGGAAGTCTCCAGGCTGACTTCTCTCTTACGTTACAGTCCATTCTCTATTTTACGGGCAAGTGCATATTTGCAGACGTTCCGGGACGTCACGGCAATTCAACCTACCGAGCATGACACTCCAGATAAGAATGAAAATTTCGTGTCGCTATTGATCTCACTTCTGATTGAAGAAGCTGGCCCGAATCGTTGCCTGTTCTTAATATTTCTCTTCTTGCTCGGTGGAGGCACTACCCCGTTAGAGGTTGTCAATCTGTGCCAAAGGCTTCTAAAATCGCGTCGTGACCTTCAAAGAGGAAACGAATTCCTAAGCATCAGCAACACGGGACCGACGATCAATCATTGGACGTCTATTGGACTCTTACAGCGCCAAAACAGTCCTCTTGGGACAGTTCTCGTTTTCCGGTCCTCTGCCGCGATGGCTATGGAACAAGAAATCTTGAAGGATCCTGAGCAGACTAGGTACATTCTGGAGCTTAGTTTTCGCCTCTTAGCTTTTGGAAAGGATGAAGTCGGCTCTCTGTCTTCAGTCAACATTGTCAAATACATAGAAAAGACCATCAGCAGCCTCCGCAACCTCTGTGCGGTAGCTAGAGACATATCATTACCTCTACCCAGGGACTCCGTGAGTCATCTGCAGGTTTCTTCCTTCCACTATCTTGACAAAACAATAGTGGAGGGCCGCTTATTGTTCAAAAAAATGTTTTGGCGGCAGTGGCTTTCTTCGTTCAATTATCCACCTCCAGCTTATTTGAAAAATGAGAACGAATTTACAACTGGCGCTCCCATCCACCAATGGCCCACTTGGCTTGAAAATGTGTTTCAAACAAGTGATCTCCAAAGCATTGACTTTAGAAATTTCCTTCAAGATGAAATCGTTGCAAAATTGTGGGACGAGCTAGAGCGTGCGACTTGGCTCTGTGGAATCTCGAATGCTTGGTTCGAAGTGCGTAAGCATGTGTTCGATTATGCGCGTCAAAACTTCCACGCGGATTTCTCCGAGGGCCAGAAAGCGAGCTTTATCGACTTCATCGACAAGGGAGGAACAGAAGGTGTTCAGACCAAACTCGTATCCATCACCCGGAGTCAAGATTTTCGGGAAGAAGTCAAGGGCAAGATCAGCTCTGGCGCTGTGGAGGAAATCGCGCAGGTGATTTGCGCCATCTCACACCCTCATGTACCATTTCTGTCGAAGGAGGTCATCCAAAAAGCTATATCTGAGGCTCTCGGAGACACCATGCCCGAAACCTTCTACGAAGCCGGTAGCGTCTTCACGTCGACTCTCCTCCCGATACAAGGTGTGATCAAGAACATCATCGAAGGTCTCTTAGAGATCCCATCCGACGGCGAAAGCGCTCGCAACCTCGTCTCATTCGGCGTCTCCGAGGTCGGCGGCCAACACCTCCAGGACCGTTGCCTCGCACTCGCAGACGGCTTCTGCGAGTATCTGTACGCGGCAAAGATGTGGATCGCGGCAAAAGTCTGTCTCCACCTCGCGTATGCGGCCGCGGATGAGAACAAGCCGACGGGAGAAGTCGACTGGGATTGGATCTGCGCGATCATCGAAATCGCCCGCGAAGGCGTCTGTCCGGTCGAAAGGATCCCAGGTCGCAAGGCAGAAGTTGCAGGACGGAGAATGCTACATTGGTTAGAGGAGGCTCACCGATGTAGGGATGCATGGGGTGCACGGCCGGATGTACCGGCGTATGGATTTCGAAATCAGGCTTTGTGGGAGGAAACACGGATTCTCATGGGTGCCGAAAATAGCTCCTGGATATTGTCATAGCGAAGCCAGAAAGTATCTCTCGACCACAATCGTAAACGAAAGTGAGGGAAGCCGCTTCGAGAGGGTCTTTTGGCTGTCGCGAGGGAAATCCAGCTCCCTGCTGTAGTACAAAGCTGACATGTTAGGAGATCTTGGGAAAATTAAAGGGCAGGGACATTTACTGCCCTGAGTGTTTTCCCCATCCTCTTTTTAAACTAGTCCTACTTCCGTGTAAACAAGATGATGATTAGATGTCCTCAGGCTGTAGTAAAAGCAACAAAGGTTACCTAAGCCGAGACGGAAGCAGCTCATTTGGGTTTTTCATCTCTTGCGTTTCTTATACTATTCTGCAATTCTTTCTCTTGCTCGCTTATATTCCCTTACCGCTCTCTCGCTGCTCTTTAAACTCTCTTATTCCTCCTTTTAAACTGGCTCTGCTTTATTTTCCGACTCGAAACGATAATATTAAATCTCAAGTCTCAGAATATATATTAGATATATTCGAAGCTAGGATTATAGATTGTAGTTTCTGTTCGGAAAAGAGAAGTAGATCGAGTTGAAGGAAGCATGGAGGGAGTAAAAAGCGTAGCGAAGGAAGTATTAAGGGAGCGTTAAGGGAGCGTTAAGGGAGTACAAGCGGAGGATAAAGGAGTATAAGAGAGCAGGGGGTAAGTAGAAGGACGAAACGGGGGCTAGCGCGGGAGTAATACGGTAGTACTATAAGTATATTTAAACTCGAGAATACTATATATATATCTTCTTTACTATAATAGAATATATATAATTTAAGACCCTAAGCTTATTACAGCTTATTAATTAGTTTAAAGTCCCTTAAATTACCTCCTTAGGACTAGTATTAATTATAGTAAATATTAAAAGTCTAATATTTCTTTATATTCTACTTATATATATATTAATACTCTATAATATTTTCTAATTAGAATAAGTTATATAACTTATTTTTATATACCTACTACTCTAAAAATCTTGAAAATTAGTATAGTAATTTAAAAGATATATTATTATAAATAGATTTACCTACTAAATTTAATATAATAGTCTAATATCTTAGCGCCTATTAATCCTATTAGGGATTTTTTCTTCCTACCTATTATTACTATTTTATAGTATACTATAGATTTTAATACTCCCCCTAATTATCTATTATATATAACTTATACTAGCTATCTTTAAACTACTTACTATTACCCTTCTTATATTAAAATAAGCTCCTCTAGCTCCCTTATAATACCTTCTAAGCGGGTAGCTCTTTTAGAGCTAGATTATAATACCCTTAATAGTAATAATAAGAGGGCTAAATCCTATAAGAGTAATAGTATAAGGTGTACTAGATACTTAAAGATAATTAATATAAGTATCTAAGTTTAATTTATAATCCTTAAAGCTAATCTAATAGATATTATATTAATATAACCTCGCCCCTAAGATATACTATTAGGGATTCGCCCTTATACTAACCTTAATAAGGGTATTACTCCCTAGTAGTATATAATAACTACTAATATAACTATTTAAGTAGTTATTCCGCCTAGGAATCCTTAATAACCTACTCCCCCTATCTTTAAAGAGACTCCCTAAGAAATCGCTTCTCTACTAGCTCCTAAATATTATCTAGATATATATTACTAGTATACCTACTAGTAGGCTAATTAAGACGATAATAATAAGTACTAGCCCCCTATTTAATAAGGCTTATACTAGTAGTAGAATAATATATATTAGGGGCGGATACTAGGCTAGGGATATTAAGTATAAAAGGATCTCTATATAATAAGATATATAGAGCTTTACTAGGTTAATAAATTATTTAGTACTACTAGTAATATATACCCCTATTATAACGTACTATTATAGAAAAATAAATATAGTAACTTAGGGGATAGTTAATAGCTATATTATAGTAGTAGAAAGAATAATTAGCTATCCTCTAACTAGTTATATAAGCTAGCTAATATTAACTTATTACTTAAGGGGCCTTAAAAGGAGGTAGAGCTTAGGGTATAATTTATTAATATATTACTTAGTAATATAAATAATACTATTATTAATAAATAGTTTATAAGAAGGAGGACTTTATATAGTAAAGAATTTTTAAATAATATTATTAGTTATAATAATTATCTCTCCTTTACTAGTAAGAGTATAACTAATATTAATACCTATATTAGTTAAACTACCTTCTAGATCTAGAGGTCTATTTATTATCTTATAAGTCCTCTTATTACTAATAATAGCCTTAAGCTAAAATTCGCCTAGATCTATATACTAGATAGTATATAAGAGTAACTAGATATTTACTATTAATATTTTAATAATTTAAATTAAGATATACTTACTTTTACTTAGTATACCCTCTAGTCTATTAACTTATATATCTAGGGGTTTAAATCCTATTATAACTACCTTAAAGAGGATAAACTATAATATCCTATTAATATTATAAGTATTTATATCTAATAGCTAAATCCTAAATAATAGGATAAGGGTACTTATAATTACCCTACCTTTATAGAAGTTACTTATATTATAGTAACTCCTAATAATATTATAAGAGGCTAGATTAAGTAGGATATCTATATTAAAACTATTAAGGGGGGCCTTATATTAATCCTTAATTAATATCCTTCTTATATAGCCCTCTAATATCTACTCTTATTTCTATTTAGTAAATAGTTATAATATAACCGCTTCCTATTAGCTAGCTATTAGCTTCTAGGTAACTATCTACTATATATATTATAATAGAACTATATTACTAGTATACTCGCCTAGTATACTTTAATTAGTAGTAATAATAAACTAGAGTAGGAAGAGGGTAGTAACCCTAAGTAGGAACTAGACTAGTATATTACTAGTAAGTATATACCTTAGAATTATAGTAGGTCTTAGTAAGTAATAAGATATTAATTTTATATAAAATAGATATAAGTAAGACTATTTAATATATTTCCCTAGTTATTTTCTAGACCTAAATCCGCTTAGTTATAAATAATTCTAAACTATTTAGATAATAGCTAGGAGATAATTAATATAATTTTAATAATCTATTAATTATTATCTAGATCTAGCCTAATTTCTTTAATTATACTATTAATAGTAGATATCTATTTAGCTACTAGGCTACTAATATCTAGATATTAATAGAGCTTAATAACTAAAATTAGTATTATTAGAATTAATAGACTATTTAAGTAGACTACTACTCTAGCCTAATAGATAGGCTTAGTACTAATCTAGATATCTTACTTAAAGATATTAGTAGTAAGGTAACTATCCTCCTATTAATAATATTAGGAAGCTTATATACTATAAAAGCGAGAATATAAGACGCTATAATAATAGTTTAAAAAAGGGTAAACCTAAATTTTTTATTACCTTTATATATAATCCTAAGTAACTTAATATTTAGAGCTTACTAGTATCTAGTTAGATATTAGAGTACTATTATAATCTAATTACTTATATCTTTAATTAGAAGCTCTAGGAGCTAATAAAAGACCTCTTTAAGTAATATATCCTTAGTATTTATATAGCCTACTATTATATTATTAAGTTTTAGAAGTAAGGTCTCTTATTTATATTCTCCTTATTATATAAGAAGAGGATTAGATCTAGATAGTTAGTATTATTTAAGTATTTATCCCTCCTTTATAGTAGGGTAATATACTATATAAGTTAGTCTTATAATATATAATTTATAATTACTATACTAGTATCCCTAGTAATAGATATTTTAGTTAGAAGAAGAATTATTATAATAAGGCTTTTCTAAAGGTTTTTTACTAAGAGATATCTTTTATACCTAATAGGAGTTATCCTTTCTATAAATATTTAGTTAGCCCCCTTAAACCTAATTCCTTTATTTATAATAGATAGGTTATCCCTTATAACTTATACTTATTAAAGAAATATAGTACTTATATTAATATTAAGATTTATAGCTTTATTAAGTCTATTTTCTATTTTCTATTTATATAAATATATTTATAAAGGATCTAATTAAGCTAATATCTCCCTTACTAGGAATTATATATATAATAATAATAACCTCGCTCCTAATAACTAGTTATAATAGTAAGGGGAGTTAGTAGATAAGATTATAGAGTTCTAGTTAGCCTATTAGAATAAGTCTATTAAGGCTATTTAAAAGATACTCTTATTTAGTATAAGTATTATAAAGCCTTATATAAAGTATTTATAAATCTACCTCCTAGATTAATAGTATACCCTTTTTAAGCTAGCTAATAACTAGACTACTAATAAGGCCGCTAAATAAAAACTAATAGATAGTAATAAGCTTTATAAGACTATATTAATAGAGTTTTTTAATATAAACTATCTTATTAAAGAAGCTTATAATAATAGTTAGCTATTACCTTTTATAAAATAAAATAGGAAATATCCTACTATTATAAGAGATTTATTTAACTATTTATACGCGGATTTTCCTAAGTTCTTTATATAGAATAAAAGAAATAAATATTAAAAAATATATAAAAGGGGGGAGACTCTTAAGCGTATTAATTTTATTAATCTTAAAATTAAGGATCTCTACTATTACTAACTACTCCTCTATTATATTAAGGGGGCTATATTATTTAATAACTTATAGATAGTAGATAGCTAGCTAATAGGATAGAAGGAGGCTTATATAAAGCTTAGGTTAATTAAAAATAATAAATATATTAATAAGATCCTTAATAAGGGAAAGGATTTTTAAGGAGGTTATAAGCTATATAATCTTTTTATATTAGTATTAGTTAAACTTTAACCTATTAATACCCTTACCTTATAAAATAAATATAAGGAGTATATCTTAAATAACTACTTATACCTCTTATAATAGGATTTTTTTAATACTTTAAATACTAGATAATTATTATAAGTAATAGTTATTTATAAAATAGTACGCCCTCTACCTAATTAATAGCTAATTAGAATATTAATTAACTCTTAAATATACTAAGGATCTAACCTAATATAACCTACCTATTCTAACTATCCTATTTAATAATTTTAATAATATTCTAAATAGACTTTTATAGGAAGAAATATCTTACTAAATTACCCCTAATAAGGCTAAGGTCTTATAAAATAGATTAAATACTAACTAATACTATACTACTAATTAGAATATTACTACTATTAATAATAATATTAATAATAAATTTAGTACTCTAGATATACTATTCTTCCTTAATAGTACTAGGGGGACTAGTAAGATAATAGTTTAAAATACTATTATAGAAATACTATATTCCTAGTAAAAGGTTACTTTAATAGTAGTATCTTCTAGTATTATATTAATACTATTATAAGGAGGTTAGACTACTTACTTATAATTTAAGATACCCTTAGACTCTAATACTACCTCCTTATATAGGATTAAAAAGGGGACTAATCTTACTAAGTTAATTAAGTAAGCTTATATTATCTTTTAAAATAAGTCTCTTATATAGAGTTAATATAATATAGAAGCTATTAATTATAGCCTTTAAGATATCTATAATAATAACTCGGCTTATTTTAAGGGTAAGGTAGTCTACTTTTATAGTAACTTCTAATAGATACTCCTACTTATTCTAGAAGGATCTAGTAGCTAGGTTATTAAGGCGTATCTTTAAAAGGCCTATTTCTAGAATAAGGTTATATATTTAAATCTTACTATTAATAAGTAACTTAATTAATTAATAAGTTATACTCGCGTCTATCTAAACTATTAAAAGATAATTACGGGGGCTTATAAGTATATTATAGTCGCTATTATAGTAGCTAACTTATAAGGGAAACCGTATACCTATACCTTATAAAGGCCTAGGTAAAAACCCTTACTATTCGTATCTCCTTATAACTTCTAGTCTATTTCTCTTTATATTATATTTAGTTCTCTATACTTAGTACCTATATTTATTACCTTATTATCCTAGCTCCCTAGAGCTAGATTATATATTATAGTAATAGGTATTATTTTAATAATAAGGACTTATACCTTAGCTTAGTCCTAATATAGCTATATTATTATAAGTAAGAACTAGCCTAGTATCCTAGTTTAAATTACTTATTTTACTACCCGCTTTACCTCCTTTATACTTATAAGTATCCTATAGGTATCTAATATACTTAAAGTATCCCTTAGCTCCTAGTAGTAGTTATAAAACCTAGGGTAGTTAATAAGGATATATCTTATATCCTACCTACGCTAGCTATACTTATAGCCTATAAATATAATACTAAGGACTTTATATTAGTATAAAAAGGTAGCTAGCCCTATCTTCTCTATTCTTATCTATATAAGAGCGGAGCTCTTAGCCTTTTAAAGGCCCTTATAAAGGGCCCTCCTATTAGTTTATAAGCCTTTAAGCTAGGTAGGGGGATAGTCCCTAGCCCTTAATCCTACTTAGTATTCTTCTTATATTACCTCTTAGGAGGACTTCTACTAATAGTATATCTTCTTCCTAATCCCCTAGGGGTATTAGATTACCTCCTTAGCTATAACCGCGTTTTAGTTATTTAGGCGTAGGGAGCGTAGAGCCTACTTATTCTTCTCCTTTATAAGGGACTCCGCTACCTTTCTCCTCTTCCCTCTCTTAGCCCTAAGCTTCCTTTAGATATATCTATTCCTTATTATTATTACTAGGTAAATTCCTTTTAACGTATACTAGCGGAGAACTAAGTAGTCTAATATTAGCTATATAAGGGCTATCCCTACCTCTACCTTTAATACTCGCGTTAGGGTAGCTTTATATACCTCTAATACGCGTCTTAAGTAGCTATTTTAAATAACTTTAAGTTTCTTTATATATATCTTCTTTATTTCCCTTAGACCTCGCGGTATATATTATATAATAGACGCGTAGGTTATTATTAGCCTTACTACTATATTATATACCCTCCTAGCCTTATTAAGGATAGCTCCTTATATTAATATTAATATTATAGAAAGGGCTAGGCTCTAAATAGTAAGCTTTACTTATACCCTCTTTAAGTATAGGCCCTATTATAATTTACTATTAATATATAATCCTAGGACTTAGATCTCTATCTAGGGTTTTATTATTATATACCCTAGACTAACTACTACGCTTATATTAAAGTAGCGGGGGTAGCGGGTAAGGTAAATTAACTTATACTTTTAGGGGGTAAAGCTTACCCCGTATATTAAGGCCTATTTAAGGTAGATTTTATATATTAGTTCTAGGGTCTTATAATTTCCTTTTATAGTTTTCTTATATATTAATAGGTAGATATTATCTATAAACCCTCTAACTTATAATTATAATTTAGTAGTTATATACTCTTTAATAAGTAGCGCGTTAAAGAATAGGAAGAGGATAGGGGAGATTAATAACCCTTAAGGGATCCCTATCTCTATTAACTCTATTCTACTTATTATCCTTCTAATAGTAATAGATAAGGACCTCCTCTCTAAGAAGCTTTCTATCTAGCCTATAATATAGCGGGGGATCCCCTTTCCCCTAAGGTTATAAATAAGTCTCTAGTAGGAGATATAATTAAAAGCTCTTATAATATTTAGTAAGAGAAGGCTAGTTATATTAGCCCTATTATAGTCTTATATTATATATACTGCTTTTATAATAGTCTTTAATATAGTCTTAATTAATCTCTTCCTTTACGCCTCTATCTATTTTTAGGGGAGGAGGCCTTAGCTCTTAATATAATTATTAAGTTACTTTATAACTATTAATTTTAAGGCCTTCCTAAGGGTACTTAATAGTATTATTAGATAATATACCTTAGGTATTATATAATCTTTCTTTTTTAGTTTTTTTAAGATAATTAAATTAGCCTTCTTAAACTCCCTTAAGTAATAGCTAAGGGAGAAGTATATATTAAATAAGTAGGCGAGCTCTTTAAGGAGCTTATCTACTATTAGCTTAAGGAACTAATTTAAGATCCTATTAATCCCTAGGGCTTTATCCTACTTTAATTTATAAATAGCCTACTAGACCTCCTTATATATTACCCCGTTACTAGGGTCTATTAATAGTAGTAGGTACTCTACCCTCTTAATATTATCTAGGTTAGCTTATAAGGGGGATAAGAAGAATATTACTTATAAGACCTCTACTTTCTCTTTAAAGGTCTTAGCTACCCCGTCCCTATTATCCCTTCTTAAAGGGGGAAACTTAGGGAGGGGTTATAATAATAAGCTATTATTCCTCGCCTACTTAATAAGGCCTTATATACCCTTTTATAATTTAGTAGTATTATAGACTTTCCTCCTAAAGTTAATTACCTTCTCTATTTATAACGTCCTATCTCTCTCTTTAATAGCTACGTTCTTAGCTCCTTTTATAATAGTATTCCTACTCTATTAGAATACCTTTATACTTCTTATAATATTTTTTATAGTAAGCTAGTACTTTAAGTTTTAGAAGGTTCTCCCCCTACCCCTAGGCTTTACTTAGGGGACTATCTCCTCTACTATCCCCTTTAAACCCTATTAAAGTTATAAGAGGTAGTTATCTATCTAGTTTATAATCTTTAATAGCTTAAGGCCTAACTTCTAGCTTAATATATAAGCCTTATTCTTAATCTCTCCTAGGTCCACTACTTTCTATAATCTTTTAAGCGTATATTACTATTCCTCTACCCTTAGGTCGAGCTCCGTATATATAAGAAGGTAGTTAGAGCTAATTATAGCTTAGGGTATACCTAGTAGGCCTGTACTACGCTAAGGAGCCTAAGTATAGTAAAGACTAGGTTAATTATACTTTTAGACCCTTTTACCCTCTAGGTAACTATTCTATCTAGTAGAGCTAGGTCTATCTTATTATTAGATATAATTCCTACTAACTAGTCTACTTTAAAGTAGTATAAAAAACGTCCTAGATTATTCTAATTAAGGTAATAGAGGTTAAAATCTCCTATTATAATATATTTCCTAGGGTAGCTAACCTCTTCCTCTATTATTTAGAGGCTTAATAGGTTCTTACCTATTACTAGTAATAGGCTTAAGTTATATATATTATATAGCTAGAGGCGTACTAGGTATTCCCCCTCCTCCTAGGTATAAAGTTAGAGCTTAAGGGTACTAATATCTTTTATAAAGAACTCTATATTCTAGCTATCTATCTAGAGTCTTTTATTAATATAGAAATATACTCGCGTACCCTACTTTACTTTATACGCTAAAAAGAACGCCTTAGAGCTAGGATTATATAATAAGTAGTTCCTAATATTATAATATAGTTCCTAGATTATTAAGATATTTATATCCTAAATAGCCCTATTTTCTAGTAGGGCTATTATTATACCTATTTTACCCCTAATATTATACTATAATATCTTTAGGGTTAATATACTAGATATCTAAGCCTAGGGTATTACTACTTTCCTCCCGCGTATCTATTTCTTCTAAGGTAGCCTATTTACCTTCTCTAACTAGGTAGGTAAGGCTACTCGCTACTACTTTTATAAATAGCTTATTAATACTATCTAATAACTCCCTACTACTATTTATTATTACCTCTAATATTTTCTAGCCTAGCTCCTTTATTAGGAGCCTCCTAGAGATAGGTAGTCTCTCTAACTTATACCTAGGTCTTTATAATCTTAATTACTCCCTACTACCTAATATATTATATATTACTTAATTAATTATAGCCTTCCTCTTTTTCTTTACTCCTATAATTATAAATCCTTTAACGTCTATTACTATTATTATACGCTCCTATCTAATCCTATAAAATAGGGTCTTATTCACGACCTATTATTTAGCGTATTACCTCTCCCTAGCCCTTATTAGGTATTTATTAGACTAAGAGGAGTAGCCTTATTATTTATACGCGGCGTACCCTTATAAGGCGCTTATAGCCTTTACCTTATACTCTATTATATTATAGCCCTAATTATAGTCGGCGTATTATATATTATTAGGGTAGTTATAATATATATACCTATATAACTAGTATTTAAAGTACTATATTAGTCTAGCCTTTTATTTATACTACTTTATAAGTTTTATCTCTCCTACTTTTATTAAACCCTTTTTAATTAACTCGTCTACTATTATTAATAATATAACGCTTATTATAAAGGAGGAGTAGGCTTTTTTAGGTATATATATACCTATTAGCTACCTCCCTTTTATTATATTTAAATTAGGGTAGAGGGCCTTATTCTCTTATTAAATCTTTTCTTTAATCGCCTATTAATTTTTTATATTAAAGATAGATATTTATACCCTATATACTATTATACTAAATAATTTCCTAACTACTATTATAGAGTAATATATTATATTTACCTATAACTACTCCCTTTTTAGCGCCTCCCTTACCTCTATTAAGGTAATTTATAATAGTATATCCCTACTCTTTATTTAATTTACTACTATAATTTCTAACGCGTATTTATAGTTAGAGGCTTAGAATACTATAATTAGCCTTTTACCTACTACTTCTATATTACGAGCATGGACCAGCGGTCCTTATACTACGCCTAGTAAAGGTACTTCTCGTTACCGTTAGGTGGATCAGTCTAGAGAGAGACTCGACCTATAGGTGGATTAGGTGGATTAGCTTACTAAACTATAGGAGCCACGTATAGATCGGGTGGATCGGTCCACCGACCTATACCTCTTAGCAGGATCTCATATATCTATATAGAAAGCGTGCTTTCCTGCTTAGATAGGAGCTTCGTGCTCAACTTATATTATTAACCTAGATATCTCCTAGATACTAAATATAATACTCGACCTGTATTAGACTAGTTTAGTACGAAGCCTGTTTACCCTAGTCCTTAACACTCCTCTCTACGAGATCCACCTAGACTCCGGAGCCTTCTAGTTAGAAGACGACGGGTCGTAACACTTTAAGTACCCTTAAGATAAGTACCTCAGGATAAAGGGACTACACCCCGAGTGAACGCGGTCTATAATAGTTAGTAATAGCGGAAGTTAAAGAAGGTATTAAAGTTACCAAGCCAGATTTATACTATAGCGATCGAGATAAACTTAAAGAGTGGTTAGTATAAATATAGCTATACTTCTCTTTTAATAAAGATGTTATAAGACTAAAGAAATAACTACTATTTGTAATAACTTATATAAGAGGACGGGCCTAGAGATAGTCCGCTCCATTTCTTAAATAATATATAGAAGATCCCGACGACGACGATAATATCTCTATTAAGTTATAGATAGAGAGCCTAATACTCTTTCGTAGAGAAATAAGGCGAATATTCGGACCTTCTAATAAAGCGAGCGTAGTAATAAGAGTTATCTAGTACTTAATATAAAAGAAATCGGTATCTGAATACGTAATACAGTTCTAATAGTATTTTATAAGAACTAACTAGGACGACAACGCGCTAATAGTAATGTATTAAAGAGGATTAAAACCTTAGGTAAAGAAGGAACTTATACGAGACGGAGCCGTTTATAATAACTTAGACTTATTAATAAGAGCCTTAACACGAGTCGATAACTAGATCTACGAGTTAGTAATAGAACTACGTTATAATAGTGGAGTTTCTAGACTCGGTTACACAGGACTCTATTCCGGAGGAAGTTATAGGAAGAAGCGATTCTCACGCGATCCTTACAGTCCGATGCTAATAGAGTTAGACTTCACCGAGAAGAGGAAACCGTTTAGAGGTAAGAAACAGTAAGGGGGTAAGAAAGCAATGAATTGCTATAGCTGTGGTAAACTAGGCCATATCGCTAAAGACTACAGGTTAAAAAACATAGTAAAACGACCTTAGTTAAATATATTAGAAAGAGTTCCAGTTAGGAAGACTGAACCTCTAATAGATTAACAAGAAACGGAGTACGACGACACTGAGCTAGACGTAATTATAGATGATTTGCTAGCCCTCGTCAATCTACCTATTAATAGAGAACTATAATCTAGAGAAGAAGAATTACGCGAAGAAATAGCTAAGAAATAGAGGAATATCGCAAAGATTAAATAAAGGCTAGCGGATATTCACGAATAACTCAAGGAATTAGACTCTAATAACGAATATAATAGTAGTTGTATTTAAAAGGGAAAACCCGAATAAAGCCGAGAAAGCGAGGATGATTCCGACTAGGAAAACCTCAGCTAGACTTCTAAAAAAGAAGGTGATAGAGCAGTATCTCGAGCTTCTACATCAAAAGATCCACAGATAAAACTCGAGGAACGGGTAGAGTTCTACTAAGAAAAAGTAGTAGGAGGACTTCTACAGAAGGAGTTTAGAAATGACTTAGTACATCTACAGCACGGAGTAATATACTAGTTAGCCTACGCCGATAAAACATGTATAATTCACTACTAAGTAAAAGTAAACTTAGGAAAGTCTATTAGAATCCGAACGTGTAGAAAAGTTTAGTTAAGCTGTAATAATATAAGTTATTATTAGCACTTAGTAACTAAGAGATCGAGGAAGTAGTTTCTAAACCATGACTAAAGATGGCATAGTAGTCTCTACGGACACCTTAAGCATGACGAGCATACTTCTAAGTGTCACTTACAGGACTAGTATACCTGCTTCCACGATAGTTATAGAAAGCACATGTATATAAAAAGAACTACCGGATTCCTATCCTTTTCGGGAAAAGAGTAATCCCTTGTACTAAGGGGAAGTATAAGGAGATTAATATCCTCACCCTAAAAATATATCAGCTATATTCAACGAACTATGTAATACATATAAATATACCGGTTAAAATAGATAGTTAGCGGACTATAGCAATAATAGATTCTAGAGTATCTGGAAACTTTATCTCTAAAGTATTAGTACGGTTAGTAGGCCTACTAACGCGAAGAAAGAAGGATCTATATAACTTACGAATAGCCGACGGGTTAACGCTATTAAAAGGAAGCGTAGACGAGGAGACAACCTCGCTACTATTTATAATTCAACGATATTATAAGGAAATATCCTTCGATATTATAGGGATAGCCACCTATTATATTATATTAGGCATGCCTTAGTTAGAAAAGCATAACCTAGTAATTAACTGGAGAAGAAAAGTACTTAAGTTTAAGCGAACTGGCGATATTACCAGATTCTAACCTACACGTCGATAGTAGACGACGGTAGATAAGAAATCGAACTAGAAGACGGCTGAGGTATATATTACCTTAATTTCGAATAAGGATAACCTTGAAATACAAGGATCCGACTTAACAGATACTGGTAGCGGTCCGCCAGGTTAATAAGTTAGAGTTCTTGGAGTAATTAACAGCACTCCTAATATCCTATAAGAGTATTAAAGATAGAAACGCCTCTTTATAGAAGAGATAATAGTAAAAGCTCTGCCTAAACACTAACCTTAGGATTATAAGATTGAACTCGAACTAGGGAAGGAACTAACATTTAGACCTATTTATACGTTATCTGAAAAGGAACTTATAGTACTACGCGGGTACCTTAATAAGAACCTAAAAAAGGGATTTATTCGAGAATCTAAATTACTAGCAGGATATCCGATACTCTTCGTAAAGAAGAAAGACGGATCCTTACGACTATACGTAGACTATTAAAAGTTAAATAATATAACGATAAAGAATCGTTACCCGCTACCTAATATTAGCGAGCTGCAGGATCGGCTAGCTAAAGCAAAGATCTTTATAAAACTAGATCTTCAAGGAGCGTACAACTTGATTCGAATAAAAGAAGGTGACGAATAGAAAATAGTATTCAGGACTCGATATAGATATTACGAGTATCTAGTCATGCTGTTTAGTCTTACCAACGTACTAGTAACCTGCTAGGCATTAGTTAATAATATTATACGAGCTTATTTAGATCTTATAGCGATCGTATACCTCGACGACATATTAATTTACTCTGAAACTCTTAAGGAACACATCCTTTATATATAAGATGTGTTAACATACTTATTATAAGCTGGACTCCTCTTAAAGCTAGAGAAATACGAGTTTTATAAGACCTTAGTTAAGTTCTTAGGATTTATAGTAATAACTAAAGGCGTTTATATAAGCCCTAAGAAGATTCAGGCTATATAGGAATGGCCTACACCACACGATATCAAATTAGTACAAGGGTTTCTAGGATTCGCTAACTTTAATAGACGTTTTATAGAAGGCTACTCTAAGAAAGCCTTACTACTAACCGAAATCACCAAGAAAGATACGGGATTTCAATAGGATACTAACTAGAAGAAAGTATTCGAAGAACTAAAGCAAGCTTATATAGATCCTCCGGTACTCTACACGTTTTATAACGGAGAGCTAGTACGTATTAAAACAGATGCTTCGGATCTTATAATCGGGGCATGCCTCTATTAGTAGAAAGACGGCAAGTGGTATCTAGTAGTATACTACTTACGCAAGATATCTCCAGCAGAACAGAACTATAATATATACGACAAAGAGCTTTTAGTAGTCGTCTATTCTCTATAGTATTGGAGAGTATATACTAAAAGCTATTCGGAACTTACTATCTTCACCGATTATAAAAATTTAGTAGGTTTTACGACTATAAAAGAATTAAATCGACGACAAGTTTAATAGTCTAAACTCCTTAGGCAATACAAGTTTAAAATTTAGTACACCCTAGGAAAAGATAATAGACGAGCAGACGCTTTAAGTAGACGATCTAACTATATATAAGTAAAAGATATTACTACTTAACCTATCTTAAAACAAGAAAACGATGGGTCGTTAGTACTAGTAAGGAATCTGGCTACGACTATGCGAGTCACGACACATGCAGTTCCTAATTTAAAGGAAGTATACGAGAATAACAACCTAGCCGGATAACTTAGGAAGGAACAGCCTAGCCGGGACCTATTACTATACAAATAGAAGCTGTACTTACCACCGAAAGTAATAGAAGAAGTAATTAGGGATTACTATAATAATCCTTTACTAGGATATCTAGGAGTGTCTAAAATATTAGAACTCATTTAAAGAGTATACGCCGTACTAAACTTACGAGCGTCGGTCGAGTAATATATTAAGGAATATATATGCTGCTAGTAGAATAAATCTATAAGACATGCTAAGTACAGACAAATTCAGTTTATAGAAGTTCTAGACATACTATAGAAAGACGTCACGATAGACTTTATTATAAAACTACCTTAGTCGGCTGACCCGGTAACTAATAACAAGTACGACTTAATAATAGTTATCATCGACAAACTTACTAAGTATACTATTATAATCCCATATAAGGAATCCTATAACGCTAGTCAGCTTGGATTTATTTTATTAGATAGACTGATTAGAGATTATAGTATACTAGAATTAATAACTTCAGATAGAGATAAACTCTTTATATCAAACTATTAGAAGACTTTAATCGCGTTAATAGGAACTAAACTACGAATATTAATAGCCTATTACCCTTAAACGGATGGATAGACTAAACGTACCAATTAGATAATAGAAGTATACCTTAGATACTACGTTAATAAAAGGCAAAATAATTAGGTTGCATTACTCCTAATAGCACAGTTAGTATATAACGACAAGAGGTTAGATATAATAAGGCTGTCACCGTTTTTTACAAACTACGGTCGACACGTAAACTTATTCCTAGATCCTTAACAAGGACTAGATGCCGAAAAAGCCTTGGTATTAACTTCTAACATGAAAAGCCTATATAAAGACATGTAGTACAAGATTAGCGAGGCTAATATTACTATAAAGAAGTTAGTAGATAAGAAAAGAAAATTAGGTCCTTAGCTAAAGAAGGGGGATAAAGTATACCTCCTTACAAAAAATTTAAAAGGTATAAGACTAAGTAGGAAACTGGACTATATTAAAGTCGGACCATTTTTAGTTATTAGAAATAAAGGGCCTATCAACTATAAATTACAGCTTCTACCTAACGCTAAAATCTACCTAGTATTCTATATCTTAATATTGGAACTAGTAGATCCTAACACACCCTTACAAGAAACCTTCTATTTTAGAATAGAAGAAGAAAAGGAATTCGAAGCCGAAAGAATTCTAGCATATAAGAGTTAGAAGTACCTAGTAAAATAGAAAGGGTATGAAGATTCGGAAAGTACCTGGGAACCGATCAAGAACCTTGAGAACTACTAGAGCCTCCTGTAATAGTTCCGCTAATAACAGTAAACCCAGACCAGTTAAAGTCAAGAGGGACTTCGACCTATTCCGAAGAAATATTAAAGAGGAAGTCGTTAGGGGAAGGATTAGCTATTTACTTATTAACCTCGACCTCCTCGATATTTTATAGTTCCCCTTCAACCATTTCTCTTTAAACTCGCTCTAATATTTCTAGCTCTGTGGTGAGACGAACCATTCGAGCCTGGGCCTCCTTTTAAAAAGCCTTCTACTCTGCTAGCTTGGCATCGCGCTATTTCTAAACGCGAGCCTAATAAGTAGGAGAGAAAGGAGCGAGATCGCAGCTATAGCCCAGTCGGGCGTATTCCACGTAACGATTAGACGAACCCCCTACTTTATACTTCTCCGGGCGCCTAGCCTTTTTATAGTTCTTATAGACGCGTATTAGAGTTGCCGGCGCGATTAACGATAATAGCTGACGACGACGAAAAAAGCTTAATAGTTTATACCTATTAGTAGGCATTATAGAAGTTAGGATTATCGGGACGATAATTCTTAGAGGAGGAGCTAATATTACGAGTATAGACCAGCGGTCCTTATACTACGCCTAGTAAAGGTACTTCTCGTCACCGTCAGGTGGATTAGTCTAGAGAGAGACTCGACCTATAAGTGGATTAGGTGGATTAGCTTACTAAACTATAGGAGCCACGTATAGATCGGGTGGATCGGTCTACCGACTTATACCTCTTAGCAGGATCTTATATATCTATATAGAAAGCGTGCTTTCCTACTTAGATAGGAGCTTCGTGCTTAACTCATGTTATTAACCTAGATATCTCCTAGACACTAAATATAATACTCGACCTGTATTAGACCAGTTTAGTACGAAGCCTGTTTACCCTAGTCCTTAATACTCCTCTCTACGAGATCCACCTAGACTCCGGAGCCTTCTAGTTAGAAGACGACGGGTCGTAACATTCTATTACTACTTCCCTCTCCTTCTTATCTTTTAGTACTATTAGTATCTACTAGACCCTCCTAGCCTTAACCACCTTTAATATCTATATATATAGCCCCTATAAAGGGGGGGGTAGTATATTCCTTATAAAGGGGTTCCCTTAGCTCTATTAGCCTTATAAGGAGTCCTATCTTATTAGGGTATTAGCCTAACTAATAGTCTTAGGCCTATTAAGGTTCTATTCTCTCTCCCTATATTTTCTCCCTTTTTATTAGAGTTCTTTAATATATATTTATATTAGGCTAATACCTACTATTAAAATCTTCTATTTAAACGCGTTTAGGTCCTTAAATTATATATTCTTTATAGCCTTAAAGGCCGCTATTATTATAATAGCCTAGCTACTTAGTTTATTTATAGTCTCTATAATATATATACGTTATAGTCTAAGTATTATTATATTTATTAAGCTTATAAGTAGAGTAAAGGCTCTTATAACCCCTACCCCGACGCGTAGCTCTCTACGCTCTCCTCCCTCTCTAGCTCTACTACCTCCTTTACCCCTAGTAGTCTCCTAATTAGGGCTAGGGCGCCCTACTACTCCCCTACTCCCCTCTCGTACGCGTTTCTTAAACGCTTCGCTACTTAGTACTTACGCGTTTAAGCTACTCTCCGCTATTTTCTAATAAGTAACTTAATAATCCTAATCTAATAGATATTATATATTATAAAATAGGACTATTTATAAGTAATCTCCTTACTATTAGTAATAGTATTAATATCTAGAAGAGCCCTACTACTAATAAAGATATATTATATTAGAAATATAGTTATACCCTAAGAAATACTATTAATAATTTAGTTAAGAATATTTATACTAATATTAAGATAAATATCTTATAAAGGGATTATCTATTAAAATAAGCTATTCTTACTATTATTAATAAAGATATTACTAGTATTAATACTAAGATAATATTACGTATCCCTAGTAATATAATAATATACTAGAGTATTAATTATATTATATTCGAAGAAGATAATAAACTCTTCCCCTCTAAGTACTTTTATAAGTTTTATAAATCCTCTCTACTATTATATAAGTTATATATTAAGCTAGGCGTACTAGTTATACTATTAAGGGACTTTAATCCGCTATATCTATATAATAGGACCTAATTATAAGTAATAAGGTATAGTAAATATATCTTTAAGGGGGAGATTATAAGTAGTACTTATAACGGTAAGAAGATAATACTATTTAAGATACTATTATAATTTAAAGAAAATAATAGGCGGATTCTTACCCCCTTTATTTATAAGTAGTACCCTATCTAACTAGTATTTATTATAACTATTAATAAATTATAAGGCTAATTAATAAAGTATATAGGTATTAACTTATAAATTAGGCCTACTTTTAATTATAATTAGTTATACGTAGCTCTATTATAAGTAATAAGATAGAGAGACCTCTATATTATTAGGCCTAAAACTCCTAAATATATATCTAGCTAGATAATAAGAAATATTATATATAAGTAGGTATTATTAGATAATAAGTAGACTACCCCTAATATATTAATTATAACTTATTATTAATACCTAGATCCTATTAATAGCTACTTAGTAGCTTATAAAAATACTAATTATAATATTAGAAGTATAAAAATAGCTTAATATTATACTTAGTTATATAGTTATATCTTTATATTAGATTATAATATTAGACTTTCTAATAATAAAAATAAGTTATTCTACTATTTAAACTTTAGAGGGCTAGATAAATACTAGGTTATATAAACTCTTATATCTAATAGATTCCTTTATATTAACGCGATAAATCTAATATAACTATTAATAGTTATTATAAGAGTATAAAAGATATATTATAATATAAGGGGTATAATAATTTAAGAATTATATTAAATAGTCTAGTAGTATAGAAGTTATTAGTAGAATAGAATATTACTATACTAGATATCTTATAATTAGTTAGGTACTTAGTAGATAGTATTAGTCTTTTAATACTTCTATCTTAATAATAATAATATCTTTTCCTAATAATAATTAATATAATAAGTTATCTAATAATAGTATACTTAGTTATATCCTATTAATCTTAAATAGTAATATTATAATAGAGTTATAATATAAGTAGGCCTAATAACTATTTATTAATACTCTAGTACTAGGTAACTATTATAAATAATCCCTTAAATTAAAAATTAATATTTTAAGTAATATTTACCTTATATCTCTTATAATACTTAAGGGGGGTCTTAGTATCTATAAGAGTATATATAAATATCTATTATATTTAAACTTAAATTTACCTTATAACTATTATTACTTACTAATAAATAAATAAATTATACGTTTAAGTATACTTTTCCTAAGTAAAAATCTTGAATTTTTATAGGCATTTTCTAGTATATATATATATAAACACATAAACCCAATCCTTCTTCCTCCCCATCCTATAACCCTCACCCTTCTTACATCACAACTATCCATCCCATCCACGCCATCCCAACAACCCATTTCATCCTTCTAACCACCCATCTATCTATTCATCCCATCCATCCACCTTTTCGCTCAAACATAACGAAATATCAGATAGTAATTATACGTTCAACCGCCATTAAGCGGAGAGATAGATTGATAGCGATGGTATGTTATAATAGTAGCAGTGCGAATAACGTGAGAGGATGTATTTTCATGTAAGAGGAGATTATTGGATGTGGGTTAGTTATGGTTGTTATGGATACTGTGTGAGAGGGGGGAGGACTTGAGGGGGGAAGGGGGTTGTTGAGGGTACCGGCTATTGATGGTGTTGCGGAGGGTGTAGTTAATTGTGTGGATTTGGATTTGTGGTTTTGAAGTTGATTATGGGGTCAGGTAAGGCGCGGATGTTATGGGTTGATCGTATGAGATGATCGTATGGAGGTAGATACTTGAGGTACGGAGGTTGGTAGGTTGGTTGGTAGGTTGGTGGGTAGATAATTCCCTGTAGAAGACATAGAATATTGAAAGAGCTCGTAGAGCATAATCATTACCAATCAGCTACGACGAGCAAGGAATCTCCACACACCATCCACCTCTCACTTCATTCTCTTCATTCCTACATTCACTCATCCATAAATCCAACGCAGCTTCCCCAATATCATATCACTCACGCCTTCGGAGCAACAGCACCCTCTCTAGCCCCAGCACCCAACCGCTTCTTACTCACCAACCTCAATCCCGCAACAAGCACCAGCAAAGCCTCCACACCCAGTATAACGGCCAACGTAACCATGGCGCCGATCACGCCTGCAACGGCTTTACTCATCCCCCCATTCCCACTTCCACTACCGCCATCACCTGGGGAGGAGGACGTCGCAGAGGTCTTGGACATGCTAGAACATACGCCCGTGCTGTTACCGCAGGCCGCACACCAATCTTTCTGGTCACCGACGGCGAATTTGTTCATTCCGGACACGAAATCAGTCCAGGAAAGTGTGGTCTTGTCCTGGCCGAAAAGGGGGTAGGCGACGGGCACGCTATTATTTCCCGTCGTGCCGTTGTGCCAGAGGAAGCGCACTGATAGATCCCCGGGCGCTGGGAAGGGGGATGGAGGGGCGTTGGTGAAGAGTTCGAAGGTTAGCGTGGAGGCGTAGTCTGGTACCTAGATGGGGTTCGTGTCAGTGTTTGGTGTGGAAAGTATGATGATGATGGGAAGGGGGTTGGAAAGGTAGCTTACGCCGTAGAAATCTGGGTTCGCCTGCGTCAGATTTGCGAGCCCGAAGAAAGATTGCATGCCGCCATAGGCACCGAATTGGATGTTGAGGGGTGCTTTGCCAGCGCCGGTCACGGTGAGATTGAAGGCTTCGACGATTTGGGCCGCAATGGTTGCGCCGGTGATGGCGCGAACAGGATCGGAAGCACTGGGAACATCAGCCACTTGTCCAGTGCGATCATCTGAGCCGAGAGATGATATGCTTGAAGCCGAATGCCAATCGATTCCAGCTTCTATCGTTTCATTGGGCGAGAAAATTAATCAGTAGGGGCACGTACTTGTATGCGAGATTGAACTCATGGTTGTCAGCTAGTGTACGTAGCTGGAAGAGAGTATCGTTCGTCACGAGATCTGAAGAAGGGATTGTAGTGTTATGAATCTCGGCAACGTTCAGATAGTCGAATACTGTTGACATCAGTCCAAAAGTCCCCAAGAGAACCTTCGCACGAGCAGAAGACTCACTTGAGTACGCATTCTGGAAACTGGATTGGTTTGCCGAGAATGTGGAATTGATCGCAGGCTGCAAGCTCTGGTAAAAGCTCATGGTCCCATCCTTCAAGCTCTTATACTCGGCTGATTTGAAGTAGTTATTCGAGCTAATGATGGCATTCGCACAGTTCCCGCTTCCCTGCAACCATGCGCTATCTTCGTTGACCGTCCCACTCCCGACGGTAGCCACCGGGATCAATTGATAGCCATTCAGTGGCACCTCCACCTTTGTTCCATTTCTCAGCGTCTGCTTGCCCAGCGTGGGCCCAACTGGCGGATATAGTCCCTGCAGGAAACCGAGAGCAGAGGGGAAGAGACTGCTATCGAGAGGAGCGGAGGCAGTGATCTGCGATTGCTTGACAACGGAGTCGGCAATGCCGTGGATCTGACTGGTGGAGCCATTGGCGATGTAATGGTTGCGGAACCAGGTGCCTGAGGCGAAGATCTCGGAGTAACCTAGTGGTGTAAGGATGGTGGGAGGAGTGGACTTGGAAGTGCGGTCGCCATGGCGGGAGTAGATGTAGAGGCCGAGGATGGTTTCAGCGGCAGAGGTGAGGGGAAGGAGGGCGAGTGTGAGGGTATTTGAGAGAAGCATTGTCGTGATGCTGGGGTCTGGGATCCCTCAAAGTGTTCGAATAGCTGCAGCACAAATGAAGAAGATGAAGTCGAACCCAGTCGCCGTGGAGGGAGAGAAGCCATATGTATATACGGTGATAGAGAGTCAATCGAACCCCCTTATCGTGCAATAACCCCACGTCGGTCGTTGGTGGAGCGGCGAGACCGGAGAAGGTCGTCCCTCACTAAAACACAACACTAGGAAAGAGTCCGTCACCATGTCTACAAGCTAATACCTGGAGGCTACTGGAATGAGACCTCAACAGGAAGGTCGATGCAGCCACACCATGTTAACGAGGGGGTGCAATGTAAACACCTCAACTGTTTGACATGGGAGCACCTCATCCTTGGCAGCTTTCCCTCACAACACCATGGCTCCCTACCCTCCTCCCTTCACCATCCCTCCCATCCTCAACCACACCCACACCCTCATCCTCCTCCACTCCCGTGGCTCCTCAGGCCAAGACTTCGGCCTCGATTTCCTCACTGCAACATCCTCATCCGGGAACTTCCTCCAGACATCGTTCCCCAGCACCAAGTTCATCTTTCCCTCCGCAACCGCACAATGCGTCACTGCCCTCGGCGGACCTCGAATGCCGCAATGGTTTGACAGCTTCTCTACCGTGGACCCCTCGGAGCGGGAAGCTCTGCAATTTAAAGGACTACGCGAGGGGTGTCATCATGTCCATTCCCTGGTCGATGGAGAAAGTGAGGTGATTTCTTTGGGGAATATCTACATTGGCGGGTTTGGTCAGGGAAGCGCAATGGGACTATATGCCCTTCTCGCCTACCGCTCGGAAGCTAAAGAAGGGAACCTGGGTGGGTTCGTTGGGATGAGTGGATGGTTGCCGCTGACAAAATCGTTGGATGGACTGATTGAGTTCTATGCTGATGAGAGCCGGGATGATCGTGGGGAGTACGATATCAATGGTCAAATCAGCACGCTACTAAGGAATCAAATCGGGCTCCATCCTTCGAGTGCAAGTCTGCCGCAGTATGCACAGATCCCTATCTTCTTAGGCCACGGGTTAACGGATGAGGAAGTGCCGGCTGAGCTGGCTCGGGACACAGCGAAGGCGTTGACGAGGCTGGGTCTGGACGTCACGTTGAAGAAGTATGAGGGGCTAGGACATGCATGGAGGAACGGAGACGAGATTGATGATATTGCGAGTTACTTGGCTGCACATGGTGTTGGGTGAATGGCTTGATGCCCTCTGAAACCGCACCTTTGAACCGCCAGCCAAACTTGCATCGTCACCGAGCGACCGAGTCATACACTCCCACATTCGACCCATTCGTCAAATCAAAGCCCGCCGCTCCGGTGACATGTCTATTGATATCCGAATCTGTCGCCCACAGAAACACGCCAATGTTGCCATGAGCGCCTGCAGGCTGCCATCCCGGAGTCCTCCTTGGGGACTCGAGACATTCATTCTCCACAAATTTTGCGGCCTTGTGTAATTCGGCAGACGTGCTCGTGTCATACGAGCTAGGGTTGTAACGCGGATAACCAGGAAGCTGGCCGAGTTGAAACCAGTTTAGCATCACGATTGCGAGGGTGCAGGACTCTGGTGTTAGGGAGAGGTTATTCTTGCGCGCGTTCAGAGGATCAATCGTCGGGAACCCGGCAAGGAAATGATACTTACCATGTGTATAGACATCTGGGGTTTGCACCCGTGGGAACCTTGTGTGGGTTCGCAACGCACTGGCCGAGAATTCGAATATTTCGTCTGGATTCCGCACGACATGCTCGATGTAGAATTGGTTGACAGCAACGAAGCAGTCTTCCACCAGGAAAGCGTAGGCTTGCCAGTTTTGCGTTCTTGACGAGTCGCATCGGTCGTGGTGGCCCAGCGAGGAAGCATTCAACGATGCTGTTCGGTCGAAAGCCACGTTCACTGACGGAGTGTCTACCGGCAGGCCCAACCTGTCATTGAATGGGGCGCTCCAGGTGAGAGTGAAGATGCTCAAGACAGGTAGGAGAAGGCGTATCATGGCTGAATATTCGAAGCAGGGTTATCATGGTCAAATCTCGATGCTCTTGGAAATACAACTCATCATCCCTGCCTTCTTAAAAAGGCCGAGCTGTGTTCCGGGATTTATCTCATCTGCGGCTAGGAGCTTTCCAGGACCATTGCATCATGCGCGATAAGCAGGGGATCTTGCCAATAAGAAAGAGTTGACGGTATGGAGGAAAACGTCATACCCCACACAATTACCCCAGATCGAAGCGCGATCTGTGGGGACTGCGCCTGGGGGATATCATTCGCTCGTTCACGCGGACCTGTAGGCGGTATGCGTTGCATCAGAGGCGTGAACGCCACCTTTCAACAATAGCTTCGGAGCATTGGCGAGATGTCCTCCCTTTGCAAAATTTGATCCACAGAATGAAAGACGAACGTCGTAGAAAGAGTTCGTCCTCTTGTCAATTCCTTCTCTCCACGAGCTGCACAGCAGGATCGAGAGGAAAGCATATCCCATATAGTTACCATAAGACGTCTATCATATAGATGTCTACATGTCTAGATTCATGAAAGAAGGCCTGATGCAAACGGACATGAAATATGCGGACCTAGCAACCATGCTTGTGACCGAATGAGAGCACACTGACATCTCCCCATCTTACCCAATACATACTCACCTATTTCAAGATTACATCACACATCTCATCTCATCACTCTATCATACATATCATATACCTATCATCTATATACTCATCACCTACGCGATCCTCCTCTTCCTGATCCTCCTCCTTCGGAATTCCCCTTTGTACTTATCCACGACATTACATCCCTATATCCATCCCCTACCCTAGCCACCCTCCTCCTCCTCCTCCTCCTCCTCCTTCCCCTCTACCACCTACCTCAACACCATAAGTAATTGCATATGCTATACAACAGAAACCCGCATCCATCTCAAAACCATCATCATCCTCACCAATCTCAAATAACCGTTCAGAGGCGGGCATGAAGCGGGAACATTTCTGAATAAGTGGGTGGATGTAAGAAGGAAGTGGGAAGGAGGATTTCCTAATGCTTGGTGGTAGGTATTGGTAGGATTTAAGGGAGAGGAATATCCATTGAAGGGATGAGGGAATGGAAGTATGCTATAAGGGAGGAAGTAGTGGTTGATCTCGGAGTAAATGCAATGGGAGATCCAGTGTGGGATACTATTGTAGAAGATGGTGATGCACAACCTCACATCATGACTCACCGAGGTAGACAGCTACAAAAGAACATGAGAGAACCCGAATACCCGTCACGCAACGCCATCATACTGCCATAACCGAACCTCGTTAAAAAAAACATTCCTTTACCCCAACTCCAATCGCCACCACCTCCATCCCAAGACCCCAAATACAATATACAATCTCCCGCCCCCTCGCCCCTAAAGCTCAAGTCGCAAGCCTTCCCCTCAGCCGAAAGCGAGTGTAAAACTCCCTCTGACTCACAAACCACGCATTATGCAACTTCCACTCCCTCTCCGGAAACGCCAATTCAACCTAGACCATCAACCAATCAGCATCGACTCCTTAACCTAGTAGTAACGACGACGACAACAACCAACCCAAAAGAAGGAAAAGAAACAGAAAAGCCACAGACCTCGAACCTCCTCAGAAAACTCGGCACATTCTTATAAACCTCCAACAAACTAATATGTTTCCCAATACACGCCCTCGCCCCCATCCCAAATTGAAACATCGTCCCCTCCATCACCCTCCTGCTCTCCGTCCCAGCCTCGATCCACCGCTCCGGCCGAAAGGAATCGACATCCTCTCCGAAAATCTCCGGCCGCCGATGAACGATCCACGCGCTACAGCCGACAATGGTACCGCCGGGTATCAGTTCGCCGCAGATCTCCGCACCGCCTGGCGGAACGACACGTTCGAGCGGAAGCCCGATGGCGGGATGGAGGCGGAACGCTTCCATGATGCACGCGTCCGAGTAGGGCAGGCGTTGCGATTCCGCCCACGATACCAGACCCGAAGGTCGGTTTTCGACGACGCCGGACGTAACCGCGTCATCGAGCTCGGCTACTAGCTTTTCATAGCAGTGAGGGTTCTTGAGTAGGTAGTAGAAGACTGCGGCGAGGGAGATGGCGGTGGTTTCGAAGCCGGCGACGGCCATGGTGACGGCCATGGTGAGGACGCGGCCGTGGTGGAAGAATTGCGGTCGCGATTCCTGGGCTTTGAGGAACGTGGAGAGGAGGTCGCCTTGATGGGTTGTTGTGGGAAAGGGGTCGGAGGGTTGCTTCTGGGACGCAAGGTCCACGAAACGCTCGGCGATGCGGGCTTTGGCGAAGGCGACGACGGGGAAGGTGAATGCTTTGATATCGTATCGGTCTAGGAAGAGAATAAGGGGGTTTTTGAGGAGGATGCTGTCGAGCATGGGGATCTGGCCGATCTGGGAGGAGATGAATTGGATTAGCCACGGGGACGAGGGGGTTATTCGGAAACATACAGGAGCGACGTAGTTGATTAGCCGACCGAGGTAGCCAATCATCCCATCGATATCTTCTTCTTGGTCGACAAATCCGTGTCGTTTACCGTAAGTGATCTCTCCAATGACATCAAAAGCCAAGAACTGCAGCCACTTTGCAAAATCACAGATGGCGTTCTTGGAGACGAAAAGAGCTTCAGTCTGGTCCAAGAACTTCTCCATAAGGCTGTCTACGGCAGGCTCATACTGGATAACTGCAGTCATGGAGAAAGCGCCACTGACGCATTTGCGAAGCTCTGCATGGTACTGCTCGTCGGTAGTGGAGAAGAGCGAGGGTAGGCGCTCGCCTTTGGACAGAGCCTGTATTACCGGGTAGAATTCGGACTTGTACAATTTAGCATTGCTGCAAGAGCTGTGAGCTGGCGAAGTACTCACCTTGGTGAAGCCTTTGTTCAATCCATATATCGTCTTAAGGGCCTGGGGGTCGGCGAAAGAGAGGGAGTTCGGACCCAAGCGTACAATGTCGCCATGTTGCTTGTGCAACCTATTGTGCGTGATTTCGGGCCTTCTGCCTAGGACATCGAAGAAGCGCCACCAGTCTGTGAGCGAGGCCAGAAAAGGTCCGGGATATTTCTGTAAGCCACGGTTAAAGTAGTTCCGGGCTAGATACGAGATTGAGAGAAGTAGGAACAATGATGGCCAAGGTCCCACAACGACATCCACGAGCGAGTCTATCATGATGACAGGAGATGTGAGGAATATGAGCTAGCTGTGCTAAATGTAGAAAGGCTTGATATCGCTGTCTCTCGGTCAGATGTCTCTATTTTTGGCTTCCTTCGTAAGTCTTCAAAACGATGAGAAAAGACTGAAGAGCAGATAGGAAGGACAATACTTGGAATCTGTGTTCTTGTGCTACTCTTGTGCTACGTCTGAAGGAAGAGCGAGCATCGGTCCAAATGTCTCACATTCTCTGTAATCTTGAAAAGGAAAAATAGAATACCGTATCTAGCGTATGCAGGATACGGTCGGACCAAAAGGTCAGGTCGCCTCATACGCAGAACAGCAGCATATGGAACCCCGCATTGTTTTATATCAGGTATAATTGTTTTACTCCTAACGAGAACTACCTTCATGAGACTCCTTGTCGTATAACACAGGCCATGTACCGCATACTAGTGACGGGGCGTTGCAATTTGATTTCATAAACTTGGTCCATCACGGAGGTATATAGCTATGCGGTTAGTCGCTCATAGGATGCTGTGCGTTGGTATGAATATACACATCCTTCTTCGTAGCTTCGCTGTCCCGCTCTTCGAGTCCACAGAAGTCTGTTTCGCTGCTCATCTTCCCCGCATTCGGCCACTACACCGGGCCATAGGTCTCACTCGTGTTGGCTGTCCTCGTACACAGCTCTTGCCTTCTTGAGATCGCAGAACATTTGATCCGCTTATTGGGCCCGAGAGATGACAGATTCAGGTACGTAAAGAGAGGTCGGTATGTGATTAGACAAGCGCAAATAACGGCCATTGTGGACTCGACTTGGCTCCATACGTAAGGCGTTGCTATGTTATCTGTGTCACGTTATTGGAGCACAAAAGGGATGCAGAGGTGTCGTAAAGGGCTTACATGGAATATCACTGGCTGATGTCAAGTTGATAGTCACGATTCGCACCAGGCTAGCTGAACATGTCCTGGACACTCACTAAGTCACGATCTTCTCAGCCAAGACGGGATCAATATAGACCCACAAGGCACCGAGGGCGAACACTGCCGAAAGCATAAATTTCTGCCCGGCATCCAATTTCAGATGCCATACCATCCACAACGGCAAACATAGAACAATAATGTCCAACACCATGTTCAATCCAGAAACACTACTGTAATAGATCGACAGGCTGATGCATTGGTTGCTGAAAATCAGGTCCGGATTCCAGAGAGCGGATATAGGATTGCACTGAAAAATAAGAGCCAAGATTGCAGCGATGGCCCATGCAACAACTGCAGTGCCAACTGTGAGGGCGGCCTTCCTGAACGCTGCAGTGGCGAATACTCGGCGATATAGAAGGAGTATCGAGATTTTCGCCATTGCTATAGCGAGCATATAGCAAAGAAGAGTGGAGTTTAGGGTCTGGATCCCATCTACATCAGTGGCCGCCTCGGGAGACCCGGAGCTTTCTATCGGATCTACCTTCAGGAACATAACAGATTGAGACCGTGAAAGCGTGTCAGCATGACCACCAACACCACCAAGTGTGATCACTGTAAATTTTCAGCTTGTACTTCATGATGCTCCGGAACGATAGACCGTACTCAGGCAGCCTGAGATCAGCATGGCATATGAAGGTATCAATGTAGCAACAATCACATAATCATCAGCACCAAATCCTGCTTTGCTGATCCTTCGCGCCAACAGCCTCAGCGCAACGGCAATTGTCTCAAGGATGCCGCATGCGATCGTCACACGAAGGACTCGGTCTCCTCGTGGGTTGTCTGCCATAATTAAGGATGTACTCGGATATTAGATGACACAAGGAAGGAATTGAAATGAAACGGCACCAAACAATTGGAAATAAGAGCGGGAAGGAATGGGATGCTTGTTATGAAGAGTAGCGGTATCTATTTACCCTCATCGATGTCCCGTAGGCTTCGAAACGCCATATCTTTGCTGCGGAGAAGGTGCTACGTATATGCAATTTATATGCAGGGACAATATTAGATTGCGCTAAGGTAGAGCTTCGCCAATTACGAGCCTTGATAGCTCATAGTACGCCGTGATGAGCGTACAATATAGGGCCGGAGTTGCTATGTGCAAGGCTATGAACTATGCCCGTGCTGCTATGCTCTGTTTGAGAGTCAGTGGTGATTTTGGTATGAAGTGAACAAGAACAGCGAGCCTTGATTTATCTTGAGGTCTGCAATACCGGAAAGAGGTCTGGGCCTACGTCTAATACAGTTTCTTCGAGCTCACATTCAATAGCTGTAGGTATGCTGGTGGTACGGAGCTGCAACAGGGTTGCACTTTTTGAGCCTTTGAGCGTAGTGTTTCACACCAGAGACCGACGGTTGGAAAAGCTGTTATTCGAATGAAAGATCGGCAATGGCACAGCGGAGCGGCACGGTGTGGGGCTGTTATTCTGACTTCTCTGAGACCCTCGGACTGCTTCTTCCCCAGATAACTCCTAGATTAGTACACTTTGCATACACAAGCCGGTAGTCTAATGCTGTTCGTGTAGTCTGTCAACGGAATCCCACTAGCGTCGATCTGCCGCATCCTCAGATTGGGAGCTGGAGGCAACGATAGCCTGTCATCAGACCTCCGAATGTAGCGAATGTTGTCGCATCCTGATGTGCTCAAGCATGACAGCACGACACATGTAGGTTCGAGATACAGTAGAAGCTCAGTATGGCACGCACTCCATCATAGTTGACATGTGATCTGGTGGACCTACCGAAACTCTTACCGCATCACGACAAAGGATACCTGGGAGCCAGGACGAGGTACTTCAAGTGTAAGTGCCCTGACTCGCTTCCGGAACTGCTAATCCACAGCTGAGCCTCGATTACTATGGGCTGCCTATGTCGGCAGCATCTTTGGACACTTGGATGTTGCGAATACGAGGGAAAACTGTTGACTTATCCATGCATTTGACAATGAAAAGCCAGGTGCTGTTGACACCGCCGAATGCTTTGCCTCTTCCTGGCCGATGTACAGCTGACCCTACTGCATTGTAAATTTTGCAGCGTGCTATTGGCTCGTCCTTCGTGGTGGGGTATTCCACACTGACCTTGGTGGCAAACCTCCCATGGTTGGACGGTGAGATCGGCGGAGGTGTTGGGACGCTGGTTCTCGCGGATTTGCCAATTTTATCGCTCCAAGCAGGTATGGCTCCCCTCCAAAAACACTAGCAATCAAAATACCGCCGCTCAAGCTGTGCACAGCCCTGCATGTGCAGCCATCAAGTTTTATATTCCGCCATCAATAGGCCTGCGCGCTGCGACAAATCTCGACCGTGAAGCTTCCGCTTGTACTCCCATCAAGTTCGATTACATCGGCTTGACTCAATCACCAATTGCTATGGTGCCTCAATTCTGATGACAGGCCATAGCTCGTGCTAATGACCGAGGAAGCATTAGCGAACCGGATACTAAGGGTACAAGATACAGCGTAAATGCTGAAGCTTTTTTATGTCGAAGCCATGCCGTTCTGCACGGAAACCCACCGCCAGCATGATCGGCGGTTACGAGATCTCCAGTTGATTTCCGATAAAGGTATCGGAGTTATAACCCATTGGCGGGCGAATGGCTAGCGTTGAAATTGGATTGCTAGCAAAAATCTGGCCTCTTTGGCTACAGAAGAGGATCCCCAATTTACACACCGCTGTGAGCGGATATGTAACCTGCTTTGCGAACGAGATTGAGTGCGTCAATGGTGTCCTCGGCAAAGCCGAACGACATTCATGGCGGAAATAGTATCTTTGTCATGTTGAGCGAAGCCAACAACTTGGACAAAACCAAGGGACCTTACGGAATTGACCCTGCTTTATCCGTAGAGTATCTCACACACGCCTCCTACTGGCACATCCATGACAGCATCTGTTCCCTCATTCCACATCGCCTTCCAGTCGAGATTTGTATGATTTTGAATCCCAGCAGCTGCCGGCCCGCCTCTCCTCTGCACGCGCCCTTTGCTGTCTAAAACTGCAACATGCGCTGCATCGTCCACAATGTTCTCTATGCTACTCATCGGCAACGTTAGGTAGCCGGTATTGTAGGACGCCAATGCGACGTATATATAGACAATAGTCATGACGAGAAATGAAGGTATGGCGAGCGACCACCAGCGGTTGGGATAGTAGTGAATACCAAGCTGGTGGAGGAAGGGCGATGGGAGGTAAGACCAGAGAAGGTACATTACTAAAGGCATCAGCAATGACAATGACGAGACCACATATAAGACCCACGGAAGGCCAGAGAAGAAAGTAAATACAACACAAAGCCATAATATTCGTACGTTGGGACCTTGGGACTAGCTCGGGGCACAGTTGTAGCGATACGAGCCGACTTCGCAACGGCCGCTTCAGTGTCATTAGGCGTGTCGTTTTCCGAGCTATCCGGCGTCGTGGGTCGCGAAGTCGTAGTGGAGAATGGAGGTCGAAGCAACGATGTCAATGAGGGTGAAGCGGGCAATGGTGTTGGTGGTCGGTTGTAGTATGGCGGTGCAAAGGCATTGGCCATAAGGAAAGAGGAATTCGAATGGTGCAGGAATGGGGCTTTCCCGCGCTCGCCGATGTCTTCCTTGGAGTCTTCAGATCCCGAAGATAGCTCGTCTTCGTGATATTGCCCGTCATCTAGGTCCATCTCCACATCGCCATCTACTGAGGACGAGCTTGTGAAGGGATTGTCAAGGCGTAGAGCACGAGGCGTTTGCTCATCTGATGTGGGCGGTTGCCCAAGGTCGAACGAGTGCAGAGGCGCGAGTCCCTTAGGCAGCGTCATCGTGTGCTGCGATGAGCAGACAGTGCTCTGTTTGGCGGCGGTCTAAGGCATTGGAGGGGAGTACATCACGGTAGGCTGTCGAAATAGACATGTATTCTATTTAATTATTACAAGTACCCGCTAGAACTAGCCGTATTAAGTCAAGTTACCTTACCATACTACGTGGTACCTATCGATGATATACTACCGATCCCTAAGAGCAATGTCTGAACACAGGCAAAATCGTCTGTTACGGCGCAATGGGAAGCCTCAATCGTGTGAGCCGTGTCGTAAAACCAAAGTCAAGTGCGATCATGGCTTGCCAATCTGTGGGCGATGTATCCAGAGAAAGATACAACATCGTTGCGAATATCATCCTGCCCCGTTGACACAGCAGAGCAGTATCAATACGTTGGAGCCTCATGTGCAGCAGATACGCACGATATCGTCGATTGGGTCCGAGCCGTCGGAATGGATCGGTCCACACTTACATACTCATCTTCCCATGCCTGGTGCCGAGAGGGCAGCTGGCGACCAGCCTGCAGGCTACTTGGGTCCGACCTCGTTCTCAGCCATCTTTCGAGAGAACAAGCTAGGCAGTACGCATGATGTTTCTGGTCAACAGACTACAGACGCCATCGATCAAGAATATGACGTCGCTGAGTTTGCGCCTTTTGTTCCTTGTGATCTAGAAGCCCAAGAGCATATTGATCAAGGGGTGCGAGTCTTGCAAAGGTTCCCTAATGAGTTCCTCTGTGAGAAGCTGATTGCACGTTACTTCGAATTCTGCGATGTTATGCTTCCTGAGCAAGTTGTTTATCATGTCCACAGGACGACGTGGTCGACCTTTGGGAAGTACTTGAAAGAGCCAAGAGATACCAATACTGACAGCCTGTCTGCCATGTCAAGAGAATTATGTAAAACAGCAATGAAACCTCTGGTCTCATCTGCTAGCACACAGGACTGGACGGAATCGTTCTCAGGCCATAACCTTCGCTGGGAGATCGTTGGTAATCTCTTCACAATCTTTGGGCTCTCAGTCATGACCATATCCGACTGGGATCCATTGTTCGCTAACGCTAATGATGGCAATTCTTACAACAAGCGACAATATGGAGGTGCAATGCAAGAATGCGCAGAAGCGTGCTTGTCACTATGTAACGATGTTGACTCTATCAATGACTTTGTCGTTTGTCTCATGTCGAGGATTTATATATTACAAAGTTTATACGAAGGAGACACTAGTGAGTCAACTTCTCGTGGCAGTCACAATAATATGGACACAGCCTTCCAAGAGTCTGCTGACAGCCAGAAGGTTCTCAGCTCTGGAGAAGATATGGTAGTCTCGCCAGGTACGAAAGACGCAAGCCTCTCGATTGTGCAGCTGATAATGAACAACCCAGTGCTGCAACGGCGCTCGGCTTGCACCGGGAAATCGATCTGGCGTACTCCCCAACCTCAAGCTTGTCGCCCTCCTTTATGGTGTCAGAATTTCGCCGGCGTCTCTTTTGTGTCATTTTCATTACCGACAAACAACTTGCGACGTTTATGGGTAGGCCACCTGCGTTGAGTCGTCGATATGTAACGTGTCGTACTCCTCTAGATTTGAGTGATGCCCAGTCGATGGCAGAAGGTGAGGAACTGGAAGCTATCAAGCGCAGGCTCGATTCTAATGGATGGAACGTTGACGCGGAATGTTATCCAAATACCCTTTGTCGGGCTTTCATGATGATGGCATTGATCCGAGATGAAATCCTGGAGCTCTCTTTGGGACCGTCGATGGAGTCCTCTTCCACCGGATCTCGTCGCGAGTAAGTCCTGGCTGATCTTGCTTCAGCAGGGGCTGACTGTAACTTAGCGAACTAAAGCTTCGCTCGGACGCGACCTACCATCAGATGCCGACTCACGTACAATATTGCCCCTGCGAATCGGCCAACCGGCAAATGTCAGCGTCTCTGTTCAGTCTACAAATTGCGCTCTATCAGGAGTTTCTACTCAACAGTTTCTTACTAGATCGATTGCCAGACTGTGGTTCATCCAAGACTAGGCAAAATCTTGTCGACACCGCAAGAAAGATGCTCGATAGTGTTCTGGTACTGTGTGCCAATCGGGACAAGCTTAGCAACTACAACTTAGGGTTTGTGTGGGCGGTAAGTATTCGATGGAGATGTAGCAGTAGACTCTGATGATACTCACAGATCACATACGTTGGAGCTCCCGCCGCTGCGATACTAAGTGTTGAGCTCTTGAAGCAATCTAAATCTCCCAAGGACTGGCGTCTCGTTTTACCACGTTCGGAGATCATTCAGAATCTGAGTATGTTCGTCGGCTGTCTGGAATGGGTACGTCCTTCCGATGGCAACTATACGCTATGCGTACGGATGCGGACGGTCATCAAGCGTATTCTTGATCAAGTTCTCGAAATGCCCCCACCCAACCCTTCTCTGGAAGAGGACCTTGTCCCCGAAGTTCCTCCGGCTGACCTCGCTATCTCTTCTATCCTTGCACCAGAAGACGAGCCAGACTTCTTGGAGTGGTTGAATACTGTAGACTGGACGAGAGATATGCTACAGGATGCTTGGACGTGAAACTCATTGGCGCTGGCACAGCGAATTATCAAAGCTGGTTTTTCTCACTTACACAGTTCGAGCGCCTGTCCGGTCTTCCATCTATGCCCCTTACGATCATCAAGAGAACGTTGATGACCCAAGTATTGAAGGCCGCACGAATTATAAGACTTACAAGACTCAATACATGTTTGAATACTTTTCGCACCTTTCACCTAAAGATCACGAAAGGTGGACCTTAACCAACCCTGACTCACAACGTAGAGTCTCAAGCCCATGCTTTCTAGGTATTGAAAGAGCTAGCTGAGAATTTGAACAGAATAAGCAGCTAGCACACGCCATCCGCACATTAGTCGCCGTCCGGCCCTAAGAGAGCGCACTCCAGAGGTGTAAGAATGCTGTCCACTATTTATACCCTTTACTATGGCCCCTAGTTGGTAAACACGTGCTGTTTCTATCAGGCTTCCCGATCGCATCCTTTGACGACACTGCTGGGATTCAAACTGTCGCATAATAGGTGGGAAAGGACCGTCCGCGTCAGCAAAACTTCTGCACGGGCTGATTGTGGAGCAACGTTAGGGTCCTCTGAGACGTTCCTCATACTGATTGTGCAGGGATCTATACCCACATGGGCAATTTCGGGACTTCATGGTGACGGCCTGCTGACACAGTGACGGGGCTTTGATGTTAGGGGTAACTTACTGGTATACTTATGATTGTTGTGGAACGTGTTTTGATGATGAAGAGATAAGACGGCGGGAGAACACCAAACATATGTATTAGTACCGCGATCATGCCGCTATTCGGAATCTTGTCCCTTTGTCGTTGTTGCTTCAATTGGACTTCCGTTTGTTTCTGTGCTCGAAGACAGAATCGGTACTATTGTACTGTCCAATACTACTTGTCACTTTGTCGAGATTCTATGATCGGAAACACTTCGTTCGTAGGCATGTCCAAGACTTTGACTCTCTTTGTCCCAGTATCGCAAGTCTAGCAAGATCGCTTATTCTTCGACCGCGTCAAGGAAATATTATCGAGGGCATGGCACGTCGCTCGAAGGGAGCCTTGTATGTCGATATGTGGAGGAAACCATTGATCGCCTCTGGCTACTTTCGGCTTCTTCAAGAGGGGAGAATTACTATCTGAACAGGTCAAGGGAAAGACCTGAGGATTGCCGATCCGTCAGATAAATAAGTGTCCTTTAATAGGGGTTCAAGATGCCGCCAGACCCCCGCCTGAGCACTACTTTCTTTCGTCGGCCGACTTTTCTCCGCAGCCCCTCTACACACAATTCCCACTGCAGCGTGCATTCATCACAGTCGGCTAAGAACCCGGTAGTCGTTGGCCAAAAGCTCAAAACTCTGTTGGAGAAGCCATCACATTTCCAACAATGACCATGAATGGAAGGCCTAACAACCATGATTGTGTATCGCTTAGGATGCACCATATTCATGAACATGGGGGCATTGATGTTGTAACGGCCTAGACTTTGCTAGAAGATATACTTCAAAGAGACGCCAATGAAGACCGAAGCGACGATTGCAACACCAAAAGTCCGTAAAGCCAATGTGACTGAAAGACCCTGGCTAATACAAATGAACAAAACGGCCCAGAAGCTAAGACAATTGGTTCGCTACCACGTTGCCGCCATGCAACTCCATCAATGATCCAAAATACCAATTAGCGATATCTAAAGCCCCTATTGTAATATATACATATCGAAAATTCAGACAATGCGTCCGTATAAACCTATTTAGGATCTGAAATAGAGATTTGTGAAATTCTAAATCCCAAATCCCCTAGATCCGTATACTCAATGTATACATAGAGAACGATTTGAAGATGCGTCCGTACCGCATAAGAGTAATCAAGATCCCAAACGGCAATGTGACATGATCCTAACCCCCATCTATCAATACTCAGCACACACGTAACAGGTATTTTGGGGTTGAGGTTTGGCAATTAGGGGTTTCGATCCGTCAATAGAGTCATACGGACGCATTGCCACACAATTCCACACGGAAGAGAACACAAAACTTGCCATCTCCCTATCGAATATTGCATCGTCTCCTAGCTCTGTAACACCTTCAGCAAATTACAAGAACCTCACCCATCCCCCTTCCCAGTCGTAAATCATCAACCCTCCTTCAAATCACAGAACGCAAAGGAGCAGCGCTCCCGCAAACCACCTACGAACCTCAAACCCCAAAACCTACAACCAAGTCTCAGCCAACCCTATAGCCTAACAATGCATCTCCACCTCACCACCCTCCTCTCTACCACTATCCTCACATCGGCCCTCGCAATCGCTCTCCCTACCACCGCCGATACGAACACCAACACATCCACACCCCTCATCAAACGCGACCATTTCGGCTTCATTGGCTCCTACGACCACGACTGCCACGGTACCCTCGTCGGCGCCCGCCCCAAACTCCACATAAACAAATGCGTCAAATTCACCCCCGTTACTCAGCATCTCGGTATAAACTTCGGTACCGGTATCCACAGCTTCGACTTCGTAGAGTTCTTTACTGATGAGAAATGCACGCCTGAGGCGGCGTATCCTGCACCCGGCCAGGGTGTAGTGGAGAAGGGAACGGGGGATGCTGCGTATGGGTGCTATTATTTGAGGGATAAGGATAAGCGTTTCAATGAGACTGTGAATTCTGTCAGGGGTTTCCACAACGGGTTTGGGGAAGGGATTTGAGGGTGGTATGGCTCATAGAGATTGGTGAAGATCTGGTGAATAAAGTATGCTGGTTCCTCGAATGCGGTAATATCAGTGAAACTGGAAGTTCCTGGTACAAAGTATTAATATCCCAAGGGACGGCTGAATGTCGGAGAATTTGGGAGCCTTCGAAGAGACTAACAATATATTGCGCAGTGATCAGCTTACTTTGCTCCACGGTGCGCTGCTTTCGATAGGTGGGCTGTTTGCCCACGCAATGTCGCCGCAAGCAGTTTGTTCTTCCAAACGTGTTGATTATGATAATTCGACCAGATGGAGGCTGGAGCACCAGGAGAGTGAACAATGTAGTATTCACCATCATGTTATTACCCTTCCGTTGACGACATGTCCATGTTTTGCAGCTCGTTGTGTGGTTAGGAGCATTATTCACGCCTTTCAAGACACTGCGCGACTCACTGTTGCCCATTTATTCTCTACCTTATTGTACAAGATACTTATCACAAGGGGGGCTAATCTAGCAGAAGAAGGTGTGCCAAGTCTTTATACTTGTTAATATACTGCTTCAAAAACATATGAAGGTGAGCATGGCCGGCTTCATGGGGTTAGGATGCCTTCATGTAATGCAATGGGATGTGTTGACAAAGCAGGACACCCCAGACCCCATGTACGTATGTGAAGAGATACATTAGGTGCTGTCCGGTACCTTCTTTAGAGTTTCATCCACCGTAGTTGCATAGCCACCGCGATGACCGGGAGCACACTGACAAGCTCTCCAAGCCCAGCGTAGGCAGGGGGAATCCGCACCGTCACGAAAGCTCCAGCAGCGAGTAGTATAGCGAAGAGATTGTAAACGAAGGACCAGACAAAATTGAGGTATACACGGCGCATGGATGCGCGTGAGAGGTCTATCAAGGCCACGATGCCGATTAGCGAAGGGTGCGAAAGTACTACGTCGGCGGCGCTCTTAGCCACATCGGTACCGCCGGCCATATGGATACCAATGTCGGCTTGTGCGAGGGCTATGGCGTCGTTACTGCCGTCACCGCAGAAGATGATGGTAGTAGCGGAGACTTTACTCCTATTGCCCGGTGATGCGGCGGAGAGAGAGGTAATATAGCGAGCTTTATCTTCAGGGCTGTATTGGGCTTTAGCGTGGGATGGGGTATACCAAGTTCTTCCGCTAATTGATCGACCGCGGTAACGGAATCGCCGCTGACGATAGAGACAAGGATATTTCGGGCTTGTAGCTCGGATATGACTGTTACAGCATCATTACGGAGGGCATCGCGGAGACCGTAGACTGCTAGGAGGGCTGAACCGTGACAAAGGCAGAATACTGTTAAGCCTTGATGTAAGAGCCGTTGGACATCAGGGTCTTGGACAGCGTCCACATAGAACGGATTGCCGCCTCGCACCGTCTTCCCATCAAGGGTCGCATGCATACCTTTTCCGATCGCTGAAGAGACGCTCTCCAAGTTGATAGGAACATTTTCGAGGTTCTTGAAGTGCGTTGCCACTGCCTGCGAGACTGGATGCTTGCTACCGGAGGTCAACTGTTTAGCTATTGAAGCCGCTTTGTTGCGCTCCCCTTCGCGATAGACCTCTTCGACTATCACGAAGTGCCCCTGTGTAAGAGTACCTGTCTTGTCAAAAACAACGTGGGAGGCTTTCCTGGCATTCTCGATTGACTCTGGGGACTTGAAGATCACGCCGTTTTTAGCACCAACGTCACCTGCAATGACCATTACCATTGGTACGGCTAGTCCTATAGCACAAGGGCAAGATACGATCAGTGTCGCAAGGGCGTAGGTAATAGCAGTGACGATAGCATCTGAGGCAGAGGCATCTCGCACAGCAAACCCTACTGCAATCCAAATTGAGAATATGATGACAGTCAGAGCAAGGATACAGGGCACGAAGTAAGAGGCCACTCGGTCAGCCGTCTCCTGGACTTTAGGCTTCGACAGTCTAGCTTGGTCAACCATGCCCACGATCCTGCTGATAGTGTTGTCGATAGGCAATTTCGTCAACCGAGCGAGAAACGGGCCAGGCCCGTTCACGGAGCCCGCTACGACCTGAGAGCCGGAGGACTTGGGTACGGGGATTGCCTCTCCTGTGATCGTTGATTCATCGATCTCGGTCTCACCTGATACAACGATTCCATCTGTAGGAACGATGCTGTCCGGTAACACCTTGAAGACGTCGCCATACTGAAATTCACGAACATCGATAAGTCGCTCCTTCGTGTCTTCGGATAAATGAGCAGTAGACGGCTGTAGAGCTTGGAGCGAAATCGAATCCGTGGCCTTTCGACGGGCGTAAGCGCTTGCGAGTCGACCGCACATTATCAGCGTAACCAGCAAAGTGCTGGTCTGGAAAAAATCACCTGTAGGCAGCGGATGTTGCCTGGTTTTATAGACAAAAGCTACAACTGAGTATATATAAGCTGTAGTGGTGCTAATGACAATCAGAAGGTCTGTTTCGATCATACTGGAAAAAAGTAGAGCCTTCAGCGCCTTGGGATAAAACGGGCCCGCGATGACGAATTGGACCAGTGTCGCTAGAGTAAGCGAACTAGACCCATACGCGATCTTGTGAGACGGTAGTGGTGCCCAAGCCATGATGAGGACAGGTATTGTGAGAAGCGCCGATAACAGCGTCATATACAGAGTCTTGTGGAGGTGCTCTGTATCGTTGGCAGTTGCGTGATTGGCATTGAGAGACGCCAGTGATAGTGGAGTTCCAAAGCCCTTCTCTAGTAATTCCCTAGCTCCGACGACATGAGGATTGTATGATATACGCGCGCTGTACTTGGAGGGCTTGGGCGAAAACATCGGGATAGATAGGCGTTGTAGAAGTCCGCTATTGACACCCCCAGACTTCCATTCTCGCCCCTTGCGATCGAAGATTCTGACAGCTCCCACTCCGGAAGGATAAGGGGGCCCGGCAAGGCCATGAGGGAGTCGGGAATCCCTCTCGGCGGCTACCGCAGTAGTACCATGTCTTGGAGCTGGAGATCCCGGTATGAGAACCTCGAGCGTGTGACCATCCTGGTGAACGATACACTTGAACTCCGTCTGCCTCTCCACTAACAAGACGACATCTTCGATTGATACGTTCGTGTTGACGTCAAATTCAGCACGACCAAGTACAAGACTGGTTTGGACGTTATGAACTCCAGGGATACTGGAGAGCACGCGTTGCAGCTTCCGCTCGCATCCTGTACATGTCATGCCTGAAATTTGGGTCACAGCATGTTCGACCGCCGAGCCTTTTTCGAGATCGATTTCAACAGGCGTCAGGCTCTGAGCCCGGCTTTTCTCAGAGAAAGCGTCATGCTGGGCATCTTGGGGTTGGAAATATATTTCAGTTGGGTCGGAAGGACTGCGGTCTTGCTGAGTAGGCGCCGAGACGTGGCACTGAGTACTTTGGGCAATGGGTGGACAGGAAGCCCCCGTCTTCATCCCAGGCACCAGGGAACACCCCGTCTGTGCGGCGGTGGAGGAAGAGCAGCATGCCTTCGAGCTAGATGCGACGCTGAGGGACGCTCGGTGGTCGCCAGGGCTGATCTCAGGCGCAAATCTCTTGGTGCTAACAAGGCTCGTAGTGGAGCAGCATCCCTTCCGGTCGGCCACTACCTTATCATCCACAGGGAATAACTCAGTGGCCGGTATGGCGCAGCACGAGGGTAATCCCATCTCAAGCATTTGCATGCAGAGACACTCTGCGCGCTCAAGAGCAGCTTTCCATTGTGCCAGCGAATACTGTATTCCTAAGCGAGGAGTTGAGTGAGGGTCACGATTAGACTTATTCGCAGCCTGCGGGATCGATGCACGCGCGATGGTGTCGAGGCATCTCTCTGTGCACTGTTAGTGGCACATAATTGAAACTGATGGGACACTGGAATTACCATCACAGCATGAACCTGTGGAAGTTTGGCTGCGGCGAGCGTCACATGCCGGGCGTACGCAAGGTCGCAATTTCAATTCAGCGTTCATGGCCGTTGACATACTTGATGTATCCTATGGGACTTTCAGAATCGATTTCCTATATGGATGTCGTGCGCTTGCTAGACGGAGCGACAGATGAGTATATGAGTGAAGTAACGAAGTGGTTGGAGTGGGCCAATGTAAATACATAGAATGGTATCTATAGATAAGATAAGATAAGATAAGATATTGTATTGTATTGTATATATTACATATCTGATACAACATATAGGATAAAAGGATAGGTACGGCTAGCGCCAACCCCTTCCCAAACCGCAGGACAAATCACCCCAGTCAAACCCATCGACCATGCGTATGTGCCCTCCCTCCTTTACTGCTGGCCTCTGGGAGTTTTACTCAGCACTCCAGCTTTCACCAGTCTCTCGCATTCCTGACGGTTTGCCTGATATTCCTCTTCTCGCATAGCTTTTGCCATGCTGGACTCGGTACAGCGACCCAAACGCATCACCTCAGACTTTAGACTCTTAATCCATTTGTATTCTCCATACCAGCACTTATGAATAATAGTATCTATATCATTGTCGTCAATGTTCGGAAAATTCTTCTCCTGAAGAAGACTGACGACCTCCGGACCATGATCATCTCCAAACCATTCGTCGTCATAGGGTTCGTAACCGCGGGTCATATAATAGATTACTGATCCGATCGCGAATTGCTCAGTGCGAGGGCCATGGTTTCCAAACGTCCCACGATTTTCCGCATCTTCGTCACCAAGCACCCTCGCGTAGGGTGGCTGGCAACCATCGAAAACAGAGCCCAGGGCTACCGTATTGTCGAAGTCAATAACCTTCAGGTGATCGGTGCTGTCTAACAGGATGTTTGGTGGCCTGATATCACCGTGCACGTATCCCAATGATTCAAGCCAGGCAATGGCGTCCGTCAGCTCTGCCATCCACCTCCAGATCAAGCTCTGTGCTTCGTAGTTTTTGATGCCTGTCACTCGATCGTTGATTGGATCTCTTATCTGGTGCCGCCGGAGACGTCGATCAAGGGTGCCACCACTGAAATATTGCAGGAAGTTTGCGGATGGAATACGATAGAAGCTCCGAACGAGGTTTGGACAACTGGGCATCCTGTCAAGCAAGTCATAGACGCGATACTCGTTCTGAATGCCACTATCATCGTCCGCAAAGGCCCTTTTTATTGCGATATCATTGGTTACTTGGTATACAATTCCCACAGCACCAATACTCAGCAGCTTCGGCTTGCTGGTGGTTGTCATACCTAGTTGTGCAGAGGTAATATATGCCCATTCGTAGATTTAATATTCTGAGGAGTGCAAATCACAGACAGCGCAGCGCAGAATATGATATTTCCAAGCGTCAAAAACATTTCATTTGGTTAAACGACGACGGTGCTGTTCTACGAGAATAGATCTGCGAAGTCATATATGCATAGCTCAGCCGTACTTCTATATGGACGAAAACGTATTGATTTAGAAGCAGACTTTGATCATTAGGTTCTATTATTCGCACTGCTCGAAGATTGTACATTGAGAGTAGGTCGTCAAGGGTTTGGGGTTCCGGGCCTGGTACAACATACTTTGTATATCATTGGTGCTGCTGTATGTTACTTTGTACGAATAAACTGCCGTAGAATGTAGAAGGGTTCACCCCCTTCTGGTCCAACCCCAAGGGGCTAGCGGCCCGGAGCTTTTGAGACTGCGTACTCCCGGCCCTAGCTCTAGGGCACTCTTAGGCCTAATGGCATTCGGATCTATAGATCCTTAACCAAGCCGATTCTAAATATAAGTTTGCTGTAAAAATTACTTAGCGTAAGATTTCCTGTAACACTCGTAGCGAAAAGAAGTTGATAAAGTCTATCGTTGTGGAAAGCGAGGGCGTGGACCAGAAGTAGGTATGGACCAGAAGGGGGTGAACCCTTCTAGAATATTCAACTGTCGAGACCGCAAAGCAGACCCGATCCAAAACCATCCTCTCCCTCTCCATCAACGGCCCTCCACCCAACGCCACCAACCATGCGCCTCCTCCTCACCATTCTCCCCCTCCTCACCTTCGCCCTCACCAACCCTCTAACCCTCCGCGTCCCCCCTACCATCCCCGCCCTCCCCCCCTCCACCCGCGCCATCCTCACAACCAAAAACCACACCCTGACAGCGCCCGTAACCCGCGCCAACACCTTCAATTTCCGGTCTACGGATCTCACCTCCCTCTTCACCACCCAGACAAGCACGAAAGCGGAGACCAGAAGCTACCTCCTCGACATCGCATGCCGCGATTACGATTTCGTCAGCTATGGTCTTGATGTGAGTCCGGATGGGAAGATGGAGGTGTATAGGGTTATGAGAGGGGGTGTTGAGGTTGGGGGGAGGGAGGAGGTGGGGGAGGGTGTGGAGGTCAGGGTCTTGAGGGCGAGGGAGTATTATGAGGGGAGGGCGGGATGTAAGTGTAGTGTTTCTTTACGTTGGGATAAGTGTGGAACAGTGTGGAGAGAAGAAGTGGTGGTGTCGTTGTTGGCGTTCATTGGTGTTTACAGGGCTAACAGTGTGTGATTGCAGTCTCCCCCCTGGATCTGTTAAAGAACCCGATGATATTGATAGCAGTAGTGGGATTAGCCTTCGTGTTCGGGATGCCATATATCATGGACAACAGTACGTCTACACCCCTTCCTCCCTCCCCCTAATCCATACAAATCAAACCCATCACTATATTCCTATGCGCTCCAATCGCTGACGAGTTCATATCCCCCAGTGGACCCAGAGATGAAAAAAGAATTCGAAGAACAGCAGAAGAAGAGCATCCTGAGTGGTGGTGCTAGCACTGCGAATCCGCTGCAGAATTTCGACATGGCGGCTTGGATGGCGGGGAAGACGACTGGGAGTGCGGGTGTGGAGAAGGTGCCTCAGGAGGGGAATGGTGGGGGTGGAGGTGGGACTGGGATTGGGATTGGGAGTGGGAGTGGAGGTGGTGGTGGAGGTGGGAGCAAAACAAGGAGAAGGGGATGATATGGTGATAATAACCGTGGGTTGTAATTGGAGATAAGATACAGGTCACTGACTTGCTACATAGTCGCTTTCAAGCACATACGGTTGCCTTACAGATGACTGCCTTTATTCCCATTCATCTACTCCATTTCGAAGATCCATCATCGGTCTATCATACACATTATCTCTCTCCTGAGTCCATTCACCCCCACTTCAAACCTCATACTCCATCAGTCTCCTCACTAGGCCATCACGCCCCTTTTTACAGCTGTAAAGCAACCCGGCCCAGACCATTCCCCAAAACAGCGCTCTCATTTCTCCCAATCTGCATCACTCATCATCATCTCCCTCCCTCCTTCCCGAACATTCCCAAACAAACCCTTCCCCCTTCCCCCGAACTTACAATCCCCCTATCTCCCTACATAACTCCACCTCTACTACCCACCCCCCACCCCCCCCTCCCCCCCCCAACCCAAACCATCCTTCCCAAACCATCAGAACATTATGACCTCCTCCAAAATCTGATTTTCCATTGGCATATTTCGCATTCATTGGCTAACAGGTATTTCGATAACATAACAATTATCATCGAATATCAGGGGTTGAGTATCGCAGTTTCCGATAAGTACTTATGGTATACTTATGGGCACGTGGAATGGTAGGGGAGATGGTCTGAGTTAGGGTCACAACAACATCAACGCCAACCATGCGACCACAAATTTCACAAACTACAAATAAATATCCACATCTAAAACCTACAGATCTCATGAAAACCACTCAGTGCTCAACCTTTTACACACCACCCAACCCATGATTACTAAAATACTATCGCCCTAAACATGACTATTCCATCAACAACCCTTAGAACCCAATATATACGTGCGCCTCCAAATCCTCTATTCGATAAAACAACTACATGCACAAGAGCTCTCCAAACTCTGCAACAGAAGAAAAAGAAGTCGTCTCTTACCCCAAACAGTACGATGCGAGCACGACGCACAAAGCAAAAAAAGGCAAAAAAACATACAGCAGTTGGGCTTCCCAGATCGTCACCGACTCTAGTACTGATCAATCAATCTGAAGCTTGTGGTTGGCAGAGCGGACGGGATGCCGAGTTTTCTTTGGTCTGTGGCCGTATGTGAAAATGATGGTCTTATATCTGTATCTGAGAGCATTTGTTTAGTGGTACAGAATCGATGGAATGATACTTGAGATATGATATGATTTTTGAAAGTGATAGGGAGCAAATGGAATTCGATTTTTTCTAATAGCGAAGTTTGTCTTGCATAAGTCACGTCTAAAGGCTACCGCTTTTGTCGATATCACAGCTGCCCATGCTACTTTTCTCTACCCTTCACGTCATCACATCAATCTACCTAGACACTTTGCGGGATGAGATCGACTTGTGCGCAGCTGGACGGAAGTGGGAAGTTGAGTCGGTAGTACAGCCAGAAGAGCTGCGGCACACCGTGCCACCAGTCACAAGCTACAATTATATTAGCCACATGCGATATGGGATTCAAGTACGCAGTCACCTAGCCATCCAATGAAGCCTCCATCGTTCACATTCCATTGCAGCCCAGTGTCGTTGAAGTAGAAGCCTTCGGAGCCGTAACCGGCATCGATCATAGCGAACTCCCAGGCTGCAGTTCTAATCAGTGGTCTAGCTACAAGTATGTAAGAGTCGTAGGGGAGAGAACCCACCAGCATAGTTAGTGTCGCCACCCATTTGCATACCCCAAGGAAAAGCTGTGCCGTAGTCAAATTGCTGGTAGGTGCCGTTGAGGAAGCCTTTGGAAGCGACGTCGATAGGACCAAGAGTCACGTCATTGAAGCCGGCGCCTGTTGTTGGTCAGCTGTTCAGCTCGTTGCCATACTGTCCGTTGAGCCAGTCAGTGTGAATCTCTTACCAGTATGGTATCCGTTGACATAGAGGCCGTTCTTGTCTTCATTACCGTAACCGATAATCTTCGTGACAAGGTAGTATTCTTCTGTCGGACCATTTGGTAGCGTCGTACTTGTGTTTGTAGTGTTGGTTGTAGAGATTGGACTGTTTGCGGTGGTGGTATTGGTAGGATATGAAGCGGCCGAGACATGAGTCAGGGCCACAGCCAATAAAGCGAAGATCGATAGACAATACATTCCAGAGGCTTTGATGGTGAGGAGGATGCGACGTTCGAGCAGATATGAGTGGTGTATCAAAGCTGAAGAGTACAAGGGTGGAAGAATGAAGATTTAATTTGGGTATTTTGAGTAAAGCGTGGAAGGAACGATGGCGAGCACCAACTCCACTGCCCAACACAACGACGCATGACCCCGTATTCACAGGGAAGACCCAGTACCAGGGACTTGCACAAGCAATAACAAAGTAAATGCTACGGCAATGCAAAGGACTTCATCATCTGCACCATGTTCCATCCGTGGATAAGGAGGGGGCTCATGTTTGTGATATGCAGGGAGCCGTCTGAGTCCCTGCAGACGATCATGATCGCAGGAGAACTTTGTGCGAAGAATTGATTTGTATCCTGCGAATGCAAGTGTCGTATAATAGTAGGAGTCCGCTTGTACAGCGTTTTGTCACGTATGCCCTCCAAATGATTGTTCATTCGAACTAGAAAGGCATATGGTCGCGTCTGCAGTATGATGTCAACCTCTTGACAAGGGGCACCACATTGTCTGACTGCGCTTAGCCGGCCAAATGTGCTGTTAGAGCTCTGCTTGTCTCTTGACATCCATCATGACTATTCGCTGATGGCGAAAGCTTTATTGGAATGGGAATCAGACATCCTGGGTAAGGCCTGAAGATGCATTGCTTATTGCATCTTTGTTCAGGTACACTAGAGTCAACTGCGGCAAGAGTTGTCCAACATTGGTGACGATCATCCAGAGATGAAATCACGAGCTGGGGACCCCTTTGCATGGAATATGTAACCATATAATTTGCTGGATCAAAGTCTGGAATAGTCTCATCTCATCCCATCTCATCTTATCTTATCTTATCGTTGGACTAGTGCTAGCGTGCGCCAACACCAGTCTTTATCGGTCGATCCTTCATATTGTCCACCCGTACCATCCATTTTCCAAAATCTGTCACACTGTCGACGATTCTATATTAAGTATTGTGGCCTCGTATATCAGTCGAAAATCCTTTTGTTTGTCCCCACCATCCAATACATACGAGCCATGGCTGGCAAGCCGTCCTCCTCTCGCCTCCATTCCGTGGGATCAAAGCAGCAGCCCCGGAGAAAACGGACAGCAGGCAAACGTGTCTCGTATCGGGAAGCAGACTCTGACAGCGACGAGGCCAATCAAGCATCTTGCCAAGATGACCATGAGCCTGTATCATCGCTACCCTCAAGGCTTTCGAAACCTCCACGACGTAGATCTGCCCGAATACCAAGCGCAAAGACGCTGAAAAAGCGCAAGGCACCTTGCCTTCCCAGACGATCATTAGGCGGCGTGAAGAGGGCCAAGACCCGCCATATCAAGGATGATGCATTACAGAATAAGCAGGACAATACAGCGATCCAGATGACTGGAAAGGCAATGCCATGGAATACTCTTCCGTACCAGATACTAGTCTCCATCTTCGAGTATGCCTCTTGGCCTTTGGTTGCCGATGCTATTACGCCACTGCCCTCTATCTCTTGGCTACTTGGTACGGCGCTATGCTGCAAAACATTCGCCGAGCCAGCACTGGCGGCGCTGTATTACTCGCCACCTCTCGCACGTAAGGGATCCTCTTCCATCACATGCCGCCTTGCTGTTATTCCCCGAGCCACGATGAGACTTCATGAGATATAGCCAGTGTATACTGACTCTGGGACTCAGCCCCAACTCGAGCCAAAGCCCTCATCAACCACCTAAATACTCAGGCTGCATTCTCAACCATCAACTATGCAGCGAAGGTAAAATACCTAGACGTTGAGGCTTCTAGCATATTGCAACACAAGTACGCGGGACAGGATCCGGTAGATCTGGGAACACTGGTTGCCCTCACACCTCAGCTGCGTGGCATATGCATCCATCGTCTGGCCGATAACCCCAAGTATCGAAATGGTGCTCACAACAGAACAATGGTGGCGGGAAGACCAGCATATCAGGCGTCGTTGTTTTCCGTTCTGCAGGAGAAGGGGATGATATTACAAGACTGGACTTGGAACCAAATACTGGCTAAGCAAAGCCATCGTCTCGCGAACATCAAAAACATCCATGCAATGCCTTCGTTCAAGACACTTCGGAAGCTGTCGTTGGCGAATTATGAGGATGGACCGCTCGAGAAAGGCCGCTGTCGCGAAGAGATCCTTGCGGATGCACTTCGGCTGTTACCGACCTTGACCAGTCTGGCATTCAGGACGTCCACCATTGTCAATGCTCGCTTGATGCCCGCTTTACCAGATCATCTGCAAGCCCTTGAGATATTCGACTGTTCGACCCTGGAGTCACCAATGTTGAGCAGCTTCTTGATCGCCAAAGGCAGAACTCTCCAGCACCTCACCCTGGACCACAATAACGCCCTCAATCTCTCCTTCCTAGTAGACTTAGCACTGCATTGTCCCAAGCTCCAATCTTTGAAAATGGATCTTCGATATTTCAATACATTCTTCACAGTTCGAGATGTGGAGCCGAAGTACGAGCTGCTATTCAATGATGGCGAGGCTCCTTCCTGGCCCGCAAGCTTACAGAATCTTGAACTGTTTCATCTGCGGAAATGGAGCCTCACCACGGCTGAGCTGTTCTTTTCTTCCCTCACAAACGCATCACATTCTTTGGTGCAACTGCGTCAGCTCAGGATCAAAGCTAGCCTGGACGAAAGCGGCTGGCGAGATAGGATCGGCTTTCGCGACAAGTGGACCGGGCGTTTGCAACACGCGTTCCTCAGAAAGTCGAACCTACCAAACCCGCATCTCAAGACCTTTGCAGCCTTCAAGGCATACAAGAGGCAGCAAAGTAAAGGGCAGAATAGCAGTCCCCTTGTTGATCGCACCAAAGGCTCAGAGGGAGCTGGCACGGCCGGCAATGCCCGTATGAGCCGTGTTGAGGTTCCTCAAAACATCACGAAGACAGACGAGAGCGAGAGCGATAGCGATGCCCCACTAGCAAGCTTACGTCGGAGCACCAGGGCGAAACCGCTACGAGACGATATATACGCCCTCTCCGAACCCTCTTCGAACGCACCCAAGCCTCAGCGTCGCCGGCGACGACGACAACGAAGATCCTCCAACGATTCATCCAGCGAAGACTCCGCTATCGATGACGACGGCGATGATCGTACTACGCCACGAAATCTTTGTGAAGACGCAGAGTTACCGCACCAAGTCCAGGGCATGTGCGATGTCGTGGACGTGTTGATCGATAATCTTAGACCGACGGAGGAGCAGTTTCGCGAGAATGACTTTTTGGATGAGGAGGTGAGTGGGGATGAGGATTGGAACGGGGATGATGATGATGTGCGTGGGGATGGGTATGCGTGGTGATACGATTGATGGGTGGGGTTTGTTGTGTGATGGTTTATGGATGGTTGGGGGGTTGTTTGGTGGATGGTGATGGGGTTTGTTTTTATAGGGTGGATAGGCGTTTTGTGGCGTTAGGCCTGTGTTTGGAGGTAGGGGGTTACTTGCATGGGATGTGCGTGGGTTGTGCATGGGATGGGAATGGGATGGGAATGGTAGCCATGGAGGCTGCCGCGTTGCTATAATGACTGTAAACTACCTGTGTTGCAAGGAATACCAAGAGCGAGATGAGTATTCTAGATGAGTGGCTAGCCAACACTATTGCACGATGCTATCACTGTCATGTTTGCATTTGACGTCCTGATATTCGCATGGTTTCCAGATGAAATGTTATCCAACAGTGTTGCATGATTTGTATCATTTGTCATGTTGGCATAAACTTACTAGCCAATAGCGTTACGTGATGTTACGCTTTCTAGACAAAGAAAGAATCAATAACACGGACATCGCCTTCGTTTCACAAATCGTGCAGGAGGTCATTATGATAGCTGCTATTGACACAAAACGGCCCATTGCAAATCTTCCCCTTTATTGGAGATTACACCTCCCCGTGGGTCAACCACTCGATATGCCGATCTGAGAACCGAAAAGCAGCCAGAGTAACATTAATCATCGTCTCGGGATCCAAGCGACGGAAGATCTGCTGCCTCAACTCGATGGGCAAATAGCGGCGGCGACTGAAAGGACCTCGCAATCGCATGGTAATGTTGGTGAAAGTCCTGAAGAAGGGCGGTCTAGGTGCAAGATGAGAGAGCATGGATCGGCGGATATGTGGCGGTAGGAAACCTCGGTCCACCCTCGCAGGATCGATCGCATGCTCCACGGAATCGAAAAAGCCACGGCGCGGCCATAGAAGGAGTTCTCTTAGTTTCGGGGTAGGGATCGCATCGGCGACGCCGACGTGGCGCAGGAGATGCCAGCATGCGGCGACGAGAGATGGGAAGTCGTGGAGCTCGAGGCGGCTGAGGATGTTGAGCATGACTTCGATTGGGAGTTGGTAGATGGGGAGGGCGTAGAGCTGTTGGAGGTGGAGGCCGGCTTGGAAGCGCTCTTCAATCTTGGTGGCGCCTTTGGGGCGGTAGGGGAGGGTGGAGTGGGGCATCGTGGCTTGGGGGGGCGTTGGAGATGTGGTGCAGGAGGTGCCAGATGTGGTGGGAGAGGTACCAGGAGATAATGGCTAGAGCGATTAGGTAGACTCCGGTTGGTAAGAGGGAGCGTGGTAGCACGTTGAGTATGAATGGGTCGAGGACTGTACCGTTTTAGAACCATTAGATGTTGGATCCGAGAAGATTGCACTTACTGATGTCAACGTTTACTGGGGGTACATTCTGCATAAGAGTCTCGTTGGTGGTAAAGTAGTCGGCTGCTGCGATGATTTGGAGGAAGAGCAGTGAAGAGGTGCCAACCGATAGCGAGTTAGAGCCCAAAAGGGGATCCGTGGGGGGTTCAAGCAGACGGAATTCGGAGTAGGTCGCGAGTGATGTAATTAATTCAGGAGTGTTGAACGTTTCTGGTAATGTATACGTATTGAGAGTGAAGGCCGTCGGTTGCTATTGTCATAGTCAGCATGGAGGGAGGTTAGAGGCTTGGAATTATGTCACATCACTACGCTTGCATTCAGATAAAAGATACAAACTGATGGTGATGAGGTTAAAGGAGTCTTACGGTCGCAGCCCAGCAGATTCGTACTTCGTACCGCTGCTGTGGTTGTAATCTATCGAGCAGGAACCATGCTTCAGTGCCCTTCCAAAACGTAGTCGGATCAGGAAACGATGCAGATAGTTGGCGACGAAGCTGTGTATTTGATGGAGATAAGACCTCTAGCCTCAGTGAATCGATGTTTGGTTGCTGTTGAGGGTTGTGGATGTCAATGGGTTCGGGTCCGAGAAAGATGACCTTTTCGACGTTGCCAAGGACTTGAGTGATCCAGGCTAGGCTGTATATGCATGCCAGAAACCACATAGTTGGACTTAGAGACTATCGATATACTCTGAGAATCTGGTCGCTCATCTACAGCTACATCGTGCCTGGAGACGGTCTTCACGAGGAGCTCTGATGTTGATATGGGTTTGTAAATCAACATGAGCTAGGCCGTGCACAGCTAGATCTGTTGATCGCTTGGTTCGCGCCTGCGCTTTTCCTCTGCAGGGGACAACAACAACACCCACATAAATTTCTGTCAACCACCGACTGCTCTCTCCTCACCGCCACGATCCACCATATTCATCCTTGCCACATCGACAAATACTAGGAGTTTTAGCTAGACCCAGCGTCCACCGTCTCCACCATGAGAGAAGTCATCAGCTTGAACGGTGAGTCCTCACAAAAACGCGCTTTTGCATTCAACAGTGCCCCTCGATCGAAACATCAGCACACACACTAACAGCGTCACGTACATAGTTGGCCAAGCTGGCTGCCAGATCGCAAATTCGTGCTGGGAGGTGAGCTACATAACGTTCTACACACCAAACCCACAAATAGCGGGGCTGTCATTCGGATTGCAGCAAGGGCAAGGCTAAGATGTGATACAGCTTTACTGCCTCGAGCACGGCATTCAGGTATGGTTATAAGTCTTCTTACACTCAGTCCAATGTCTGGCTTTAACTGAAACGTACTGACGCGTTTGCATCCTCCAGCCCGATGGATACCTCACCGAAGAGCGTAAAGCCGCAGACCCTGATCAGGGGTTTAGCACCTTCTTTTCCGAGACCGGTGTGTGGTTCTCATCCCCGTATATCAATAATAGAACGCATGCTGAAGGAACATGACATAGGCCAGGGTAAATACGTCCCACGCACAATTTACTGCGATCTCGAGCCCAACGTCGTGGATGAAGTCCGAACCGGCACATACCGAAGCCTCTTCCATCCAGAGCAGATGATCACTGGCAAGGAGGATGCCTCAAACAACTATGCCCGTGGCCACTATACTGTCGGCAAAGAGCTGATAGACCAAGTATTGGATAAGGTCCGTCATGTTGCAGACAACTGCTCCGGTCTGCAGGGATTCTTGGTTTTCCACTCTTTTGGCGGTGGAACTGGATCTGGATTCGGCGCTCTTCTCATGGAGCGTTTGTCCGTGGACTACGGCAAGAAGTGCAAGCTGGAGTTCTGCGTTTACCCTGCTCCTCAGGTCGCCACATCCGTCGTGGAGCCATACAACTCCATCCTGACGACCCATACCACTCTCGAGCACTCCGACTGCAGCTTCATGGTTGATAACGAGGCTATCTACGATATATGTCGCCGCAATCTGGGTATTGAGAGACCCAACTACGAGAATCTAAACCGCTTGATCGCTCAAGGTAGGCCTATGTCATTGCGTATGCCAAGCCTTTGTTGACTCAATGACTCTAGTCGTCTCATCCATCACTGCTTCCCTCCGCTTCGACGGATCTCTCAACGTCGATCTCAACGAATTCCAGACTAATCTTGTTCCATATCCCCGTATCCACTTTCCGCTCGTTGCCTACGCCCCAGTCGTCTCCGCCGCCAAGGCATCACACGAAGCCAATTCCGTCCAGGAGATATCGATGGCCTGCTTCGAGCCTAACAACCAGATGGTGAAATGCGATCCTCGCAACGGGAAATACATGGCTACATGCCTTCTCTACCGCGGTGACGTTGTCCCCAAGGATGTACATGGCGCCGTTGCCACTCTCAAGACCAAACGCACCATCCAATTCGTAGACTGGTGCCCGACTGGCTTCAAGATCGGTATCTGCTACCAGCCACCAGAGATGGTACCCAATGGTGACCTTGCCAAGGTCAACCGCGCTGTGTAAGTTTCAAATGTGAAGTATGGTCGATCGGGTTGCTAAGATTGTCTAGATGTATGCTGTCCAATACCACGGCCATCGCCGAGGCCTGGTCTGCTCTCTCTCACAAGTTTGATCTTATGTACTCCAAACGTGCATTTGTGCATTGGTACGTTGGCGAGGGTATGGAGGAAGGCGAATTCTCCGAGGCTCGTGAGGACTTGGCTGCTCTGGAGCGCGATTACGAGGAAGTTGCTACGGACTCTGCCGAGGGCGACGAGGGCGCAGAAGCCGAGTATTAGGCGGTCGACGCCCGACTCTGAGCAGACACACGCATCGGTCCTTCTGGTCACATCAAATTGTTTTTAGTGGCCGGCGTCTAGAGTGGTGCGTTCTTTTCCTAGCGGGTCTAGATCTTTGTCGCATGCAAATGTCTGACGAAAAGATGTGGATGATTCGACGAAGAGCGATGGGGTATCTGTTACTGGTATAGTAAATTGAGCAATGCAGGATTCGATTCAAACTGATATGTCAACTTCGTGCATCAGATGTGTTCACCCACCCATCTTCATATCCTGTGTCCTGATATGAAAGAGTGAAGCACGAACATAGCTCCATCATGTCAAAGCCCTCGACAAGTTTCAGGCATCATACTGCGCTTGAGATTAGAAACGATTATCATGCATCTCTAGAAAAGTGCTGCATCGGTCTACGATAGCCCGAGTAGTATCGTTGATATCCTGTCACCACACTTTTGCCGTGTCCGCAGAACCCATAAGACGCATCTTCACGTTAGACCTTTACTCATCTCTAGTTGCGTAAACATGTAATATTTGAAGACGTGAACAGTGTAAGTATCTTGCTGTTGTAGAGATGGATTGTAATCGCTCTTTGCCGCTCATGCGGCTTGGCATGGGCTCCATCTTCTCCGGGGCTAGAGTTCTACCCGTCGTTCTTATTTTGGGGGCAACAAGCTTACAATGTCTTTTCAATGGTAGCTACCCTATGGCCATAGATCATGGCAGATATCGAGGAGCAGCAGCGGGAATTGCAGCAGCGTAAGTCACATATCGCTAATCATTGTGCGAATCGTGTCTAATACTAATCATAACCAGAGCACCCAAACCTCCATCTAAGCCCCGAGGAACGGCGGCTCTTCGGACAGCTCTTTTCCGCAGCAGACTCCGACAACATTGGAGTAGTGACTGGGGAGGTCGCAGTCAAATTCTTCGAGAAGACGAAGTTGGCACCAGACGTTCTTGGAGAGGTGAGATGACAGGTGAAAGAGGAGACAGGAGAATCCGGGCTGACGGGTCAATACTATGCAGATTTGGCAGATCGCAGATAGTGAGAATCGAGGATTGCTCACACCGGCAGGCTTTGGTATAGTTTTGCGATTGATTGGCTATGCTCAAGCTGGGCGACCCGTCTCCGCAGAACTTGCTCTGAAGCGTGGGTCGAACTCAGGACGAGACGTCAATATGCAAAGCTAATGGCGCGTCTTTCTAGCTGGCGGACCTCTTCCAAAATTTAACGGCATCACGCCTCTCCCCGGCCCACCTTCGAATGCTGCCCAGCCGTTACAGGCTCAGAGTAGCGGTGGGCCCATTCGAGTCCCTCCACTCACCCCAGACAAGGTCACACAGTACTCGTCCCTTTTCGAGGAGTCAGGGGCTCAGAATGGTATTCTCTCAGGTCAATACATTCCCTCTATCTTATACTAGCAAATGGAGCTGAACATGAAAAGGGGAACACGCAAGGCAGATCTTTGAACGTGCCCAATTGCCCAATGATGTCCTGGGTCGCATATGGAATTTGGCAGACAGAGATCAGAGAGGACACTTAGGCTTGACCGAATTCATTATCGCGATGCATCTGCTGGCATCGTACAAGAACGGGTCGATGCGCGCTCTGCCACAGATCCTACCTGCCGGTCTGTACGAGGCTGCGTCTAGACGAGGGCCGCCGAGACAGGTGTCTGCATCGCGACCCACGTCTGATGGCGCGCCCGCATCGGGGATTCCGAGGCAACTCACTGGAGCTGGGTTTCAAGGCCAGACATCACCGTCAAGCATTGGGTTTCAGGGACAAGGTCCATCATCAAGATCGCAAACATTGCCGTTTCAGCAAGTTACCCCAACAGGGGACCAATGGGCTGTCAGCCCGCAAGACAAAGCACAGTTTGACTCAATATTTGCAACGGTCGATACACAAAATCGGGGATACATCACCGGAGAGCAAGCAGTAGGCTTCTTCAGCAACTCGAGGTTGCCCGAGGATGCCCTGGCGCAGATATGGGATCTAGCTGATATCAATTCAGAAGGTCAATTGACTCGCGACGAGTTCGCTGTAGCCATGTATCTCATCAGGCAACAGCGTAGCAAACGAGAGGGACGCGATGTCCTCCCGCAAAGTCTACCACCAAACCTGATACCCCCTTCGATGCGTCGCCAGCCAATAGCGCCTCAGCAACCTACCGCTCCAACCTTTGACAATGCTGCCAACATTACCGCTCCTAAGTCTGCATCCGAGGATCTCTTTGGTCTCGATGCATTCTCCTCGCCGGCGCCAGCCACTGCAGCGCCTCTACAAGCCAAGACCACTGGCGACTCAAGTTATGGAGCAACACCACCTCGAACACAGGCTTCACCAGCTCCGCAACCATCTCAAATCCAGCAACAACCCTCTCACTTCAAACCTTTCATTCCTTCATCGTCCTTTGGGCAGACTATGATGACACCCCAAAGCAGTGGAACACCGAGTGCTGCAAGTCCATCAACGCAGAACAGAGCCCTACCACAACAAAAGCAAGTATCCGCGATGGATGATCTCCTTGGCGATAACGACCCCGAGGTCAGCAAGAGACTGACCAACGAGACTTCGGAGCTTGCCAATCTTTCAAACCAAGTCAGCACCTTGGGGGGTCAAATGCAGGAGGTCAAGGTTAAACGGGGCTCTACAGAACAGAACCTTTCGCAAGCGCAGTCTCAGAAGCGCGACTTCGAGGGTCGACTTGGCCAGCTACGTTCTGCCTATGAACAAGAAGTCAGGGAGGTCCAAGCGCTTGAGGAACGTCTCAGAGCTTCGAGGAACGATGCCACTAAGCTCCAGCAAGAAATGGCTATGATCCAAAGGACGCATCAAGATCTTCAGAACCAACACAGGCAGATCGTCGAAGCCTTCAATACCGACCAGAATGATAATGTGAATCTGAAGGAAAGAATCCGCCAGACCAATGCTGAGATCGCAGAGCTAAAGCCGCAAGTGGAAAGGATGCGATCAGATGCTCGGCAGCAGAAAGGATTGGTGGCTATCAACAGAAAGCAGCTCGCTACGAACGAACAAGAACTGGAAAAGATAAAAGCCGAGCTAACTGAGTCTGCCAGAGAGCATGAAGAAGCCAAGAGGGAGCTTGAGCAAAGTCAAAGGGACCTTGAGGCAGCATCCAAAGCTATCACTGAGGCCCGTAGCCCACCTGTAGCATCTAAAGCCATCACTGAAGCTTCTAGCCACGCGACAGCTGTTGCAGGGTCCCAAGCTGTAGTAGCCAGCCCTGCTGCGTCAAATGCCAGTATGAATCCATTCTATCAGCGACCCTCAAATCCTACAGGGACTGAGAGAGGCATCACTTCGCCTTTCACCCCACAGAATATATCCTCGCCCAATCACAATGCCTTCGACAACTTTTTCGGAGGACCTGCTCTTGGTTCATCTGCTAATGCCGTTGGGCCTCCACCAACCACATCCTTTAGTAATGACGGGACAAGCGCCCCACGCGAAGTGCTTCAGCAGCAGATCCCGTCTCAAGCATCGTCAGAAGGGCCGGGGATCCCCACCCCAGCTGGATCTCCGCCACCTTCGACCTTCGATGATTTACCTCCGACTGCTAGCGAACCGCCGCCTCCTCCTCAATCGCGGCAGATCACCTCAAGCTTCCTGCCTATGCGACCGAATATGGTTCACGCTGGCTCGGATACGTCGTCGACAAGGGCAATGGCCCCTGCTAGCCAGATGGGAGACCGACCTGAAGTTGAGTCTTCAACAGAGAGACAGCTTTCTACAAGTGAGACGCAGATCCCAGCGTCGCCAAAACAGCACTTTGCAGACATGGCTGCCAAGGCACCACAGGCGGAAACCCAGCAATTCACACCACCATCTGCGGAACAGACATCTTCTGCATCCAACAAAGGTGTCAGCCACCAGGAAGCTGCTGTCCCTGATGAGTTTGAGTCTTCTGGAATGCCCAGCTCAAAACTTGACGTCCCAGGTGCCTTCCCAGGCGATGAGATCACACCGGAGCCGAGCTTCTATCAATCAACACCATATAGCTCAAAGCTTGACCCTCGTGTTGATTCGATTCCTCGCTCCCAAGCTGCCACTAGTGCTCCAGACGTACCACCAATTCGCAACGACGATCCTTTTGGCATGCCTGGCAATAGTTCCAATAGCCCCGCTACTGCTAATGACGACTTCGATTCAGCTTTCTCCGGTTTCGGTGGAGGCAAGGAGCGGGAGCGTCCCAATGGCGCAATATCAGAAGCACCTAAGGCTCATGGAGAGTTTCCACCAATACGTGAGCTGGTCGCAGCGGATGAGAGCGACAGTGACGAAGACCATGGATTCGACGACGATTTCACTCGTCACTCTGCCAATCGCACAACGGAGTCTGGGCCAAATCGGGCTCTGCAGGATCCTGCAACAGCGAATGAGGGTCAGCTAGCGCCTGTACGGCCCCCATTCGATACCATGAATTCAAACACTAGCCTGCTGCCTACGCCAGGCGCTCAGATGTCGCCACCAAGTTACGATCAGACCGTCAAATCTCCGTCTCAAGGACCTGGTCAACGGAAGGAATCCAACCAATTTCCTGCAGAGTATAGCGGACTCTTACCTTCGCGGGATAATCCCACTTCCCCAATCACCTCACCTCTACAATCTACTACAACCCTCCCCTCAAATATTGGCTCCGCTGCTGGCATCGATCGAGGCATCAACTTCTTCGGTGGTGATAGCCCAGAGCATGCTGCAGGCCATGCCATACCTGGCTCCGCATTCACTCAAGATCACTCACCAATGTTGCCCGGTGCCTCCACCACAGCGCCGTATGCATACACACAAAACCCCGCACCAGCCCAGCAATCCCAACCATTCGGCCCAGCCGTCCCCGCCAAAGCCCCCGTGCACGACGACTTCGATGACGAATTCGCTGATCTCGAAAACGCCAAAGAAGAATCCGAGCACGGCGACGACTTCACCCCTACCCACCGCAACGACTTTGAAGAATTCAACCCGACCTTCGACTCCCCCTCCGCTTCCCGCCACACAGCCCAATCAAGCAGCACCTTCCCCTCCTCCGAGCCCTTTGCCGACTTCGAATCTTCACTCTCCGGCCCCGGCTCCACGTCCCGCCAACTAGGCGTACCACCATCAACGACGACAACAACAGCAGAACCCCCTTCTCACGACTGGGACGCCATCTTTGCCGGCCTCGACACGTCGGCAAATAACGGCATACAACCCGGTCCTTTACCGAAAGATTTCCCCAAATCCATCGCACAAGGACCGGTACAGGCACAGCCGCGGATATCTCACGACAAGAATCTCGTAAATGCGGGAGAGTCTTCTAGGAGTGTCGCCAAACCGGCATTGAATCGGTCTGTGACGGAGGATGTGGAGCAGGACGATCCGATCCTGAAGCGGTTGACGGGGATGGGATATCCGCGCGAGGAAAGCCTGCAGGCGTTGGAGAAGTTTGATTATAATCTCGACAAGGTGAGTTGATCTTTTCTCGCTCTACTTTTCATATGGATGTGCATATGGAGCGATGAGCGATGGGAAATGAGAAGTATACTAATGTCCGTTGCGGTAGGCGGCTGATTTCTTGACCTCGAAATAATGGTACTTATTCGAACATACATACGAATTGAAAGTTGTGTGTGTGTGGGGTATGTACCTACTGTATCTTAGCGAAGTTTTCATCAATGGATGCGTGTGCCTTGCGTACAGTAGGGATGATGTTCATACAACATATTTGATCTTCGGTTTCCTATGAAGCAAGCAAACAAGCGGGGCGATAGCGATAGCGAGTGAGGGAGTGTCGTTTTATTCTTCTTTCTTTCCAAGGTAGTTTTTGATAGCGATTATTTATTGTTTGTGGATGAGAAAATCAAAGTAAAGTAGTTCAATTGAGTTGATTTGATAATGGGGTGTTTCAGATTGCTGTAGGATTGGGGAGTGTGGTAGGTATTGTCTACTACAAATTGCTATGCTGACTTATCGAATCGGTACGGATTGGAGCACTTTCCGAGTTTTGCCAAAAGATTTAGCTATTATCGCTCATGATCCATTTTCTGACCTCCGAATCCCCATCCTGTCGTGCCTGTTTATGCACACCCATTCCTACCCCGTCAAGGATCAATTTCGTTGGGACCGCTACACTACACTACACTCCTCTCCTCTTTTCCAAACAAACCACGCCTAATATCTATACTGATCATACTGTCCCTGTGGTGGATGCTGCTGATGCTGACTATAGGCTTGCTGACCCGGATAGCCACTGCCCGAATTCGGACGGGGTGGATACTGGCCCTGCTGTGTTGGTGCGTCCAGTTGATAGGGACCGGGATCCTGCTGGCTGTTGGGGTGGGAGCTCATGGGGGCGGCGGGGGGGTAGGCGTTGTAGCCGCTTTGGCTTTGTTGCTGATGCTGATGCTGGGGGGTGTAGGCTGGGGGGTTCTGGGATTGTGGCGCGTAGCTGGGTTGGGAGGGTGTGCTGTAGCTGGTTTGCGAGGGGTTGCTGTAGCTGGCTTGGGGTTGAGAGGGTGGGTATTGGCCGTAGGCTGGGGGCTGGGGGTATGATGGGGGCTGTTGACCGTATGTTGAGGTTGATGGAGGCGGGTATGATTGGGGTTGGGTTTGGTGACCGTAGGCCGGCGTGGAGGATTGACTGGCTGGTGGGCCGGGGAAAGATGGGTTTTGTGGATTATAGCCGCTTTGCTGGGAACTGTACTGGTTGCTCCCGGGAACATGAGTATCTTGTGGCGGCTTGTTGTAGCCGTGCTGAGGCTGCTGCCCATATGGCGGTGCGCCGGACAGGTTGGAACCGGCCAGGCTGACCTGGGATGAGTTGTGATTTTGAGCATAGCTATCACCTGCTCCGGGATACGCTTGCGAGCTCTGACCATAAGACGCGCCTGAACCTCCGTATTGACTTGACGTTTGCAACGCTGGCGATGTGCTCTGATGCTGTATGCTAGAGGCACCGTAGGGGTGAGCTGCTTGCGGCTGATGTTGTACGCCTGAAGAGGCAGGTTGACTTGAGCCATGCTGGCTAGGCTGGTAGGATGCCGGAGGGGCCTGGCCTGAGTAGCCTCCGCTGCCAGATCCCTGTCCACTGGAGGAGTAACCGTAGCTATTTCCCTGGTTCTGCGAGTGTCGTTCAGTGTTGAATGTGGCAACGGGAGACTCCTGTACTCACAGAGGAGCCATGATGACCTCCTAGAAAGCCCATAAGACCACCCGATTGCCCACCACTTGACGATTGTTGACTGGATTGCTGTTGCTGCGGTTTGTTCGGCTTTCCACCATCCAACAGGCTGCCAACAAGTTGTCCTGCAAGGCCGCCGAATCCTCCTCCAGATCCTCCACCACTGCCGGTTCCACTACCGCTGCCACCATGCCCACCCTGAGAGCCCCCACCAAGTAATGAGCTCGCTAGGCCCCCGAGGCCGGACTGGTTTTGCGGCTTATGCTTCCCGCCCGTGAACGCGTTCATCGCCAAATCCTAGATCACCCAACCCTCGGTTAGCGGCTCTCCTCACCACGTAATTCACTATTGTGTGCAGGCTTACCCCAAGCAAACCGCGATCAGTCTGGACCTCATTCCCGTGCTCATCTCTCACCACTGCACCACGTTCCGCCGACAAGTCTTCATAATTGGGTGGTTTCGAGAAAGGATCTGCATACTGCTGTGGCGTAGGGTCAGGTGTAGGAACCGAGAGCGCTGGTTGTGTAGGAACATCCCATTGTGAGTGACCGGTGGCGCGTTGGACAAAGTAGTACTTCCGTGACTCGCCCTCCCACTGCGCAAGCCTGGGGATTCAACGGATCAGCGGCCCTGGCTTGTATGAGGTGAACGTGAATGGCATGCTTACCAGCCATCTGGTAGAGATGGAGGACCGTCGTTGGGCCCTTCTTGATTTGAGTGTGTTGATTGATATGTCATGATGACACTTAGTAAGGAAAAAGGGAGAGGAAAAGGGCTGAGGGACAATACAATCTTTGTCAAAGGTTCGTTTCGATGATGTGCATGTTTATGTAGAACGGCGTGCAAGAAATCATTTGTGGCTGTGTACACAGGTAGATCATCTCGACATTCCATGCCAAGAGTTCAGCCACATAGGCTTAATTCTTGAAGAACATAGTCTTATATCAACATCTATTAAGGGCGCTTTATTAGTCTGTACTCTACTACCTTGGACCTCATGGACTAGCTGTCTACAGGCTGGAGGCCTCAAACCGTAAACCGTGAACATCGAGGTCTTCCTCTGAGTTGAAATCTTTCACGTCCAACGTATTATTGTTCTCGGGTCTTTGCAAGAAATGTACAAGTCAATACAGGAGAGAACACAGGTATCAAGCCCACATCAGCATACTGTTCGCTACTTCTGTAAAACACTGCAGAGGCTATGCAGCAATACTCGCCAGCTTTGTAAATTCGATAGACGCGCAATTAGTATTTCATATCCTATCTCTCAACTTTGCTTCTACACTGGATTTCTATCATTAAAAATCTCGGTCTGTGGCCTCAAACCCTGAATAAAGGAGACGGTGGCATTGCGTCTGGCGCTGGGTTGTGACGGATATGCCAGCTTAGAACTACAACCTAGGCACCTGCGCACACGTTGAACAGTCCTACAGGAGCGCGTACACGCGTGGCGGAAGGCGAACGTGGCTGAGAAACCACGTCACTCTCTTGGCACGGCTAGCTAGGATTAGGCTAAACAAATCAACTACCTTCACTCCTCCGTCCAACGTCAACTCTCCATGGAGGCAGCGACAATCACATAAGAGCCTCGTCTCTTCTCTCAACAACCTAATTTCATTTCAACCTACACACAGTATCATATCGAGGTCGAAGAAGTCATGGCTGACTTTGTTCCACCATCGGGGCCACCCCCACCAAGGGTGCCCGAAGGTTGGAAAGCTCAGTGGAACGCTCAGTACTCTGAATGGTACTACCTCCCTTATCTCACATCATGATATCTTCCGCTGACATACAGACAGGTTCTACGTAAATATCCACACCAAACAATCTCAATGGGACAAGCCCACCGCTCCGGCCTACGCCGAAGGCGGCGGTGCTCCAGCTGGCCCGCCACCAGGCTACGGCCCAGGTGCACGCACTTACCCCGCCGGTGCCACAGCAGGCGACTCTGGTAGCTACCCAAATGAGAAACTCAACGCCAATAACCCGTACTCGCATGGTCCGCCAGGCGGAAGCAATCACAATATGGACGAGGATGCTCGATTGGCTGCCAAGCTACAAGCCGAAGAAGATACAAGAGCTAGGGCGGCAGGCGGCGCGAGCACCGACAGAGGAGAAAGCGATTCCTACTACGGAGGTGGTGGTATGGGCATGGGTGCGCACCAAGGCCAAGCTCCGCCTTACGGACAGCAGCCGCAGAGCTATGATCAACAGCAGCTTCCTCCGCGTGATGCGCAGAAGAAAGGGGGCCTCAGTGGCTTACTGGGTAAACTTGGTGGGAAGAATTCGTCTCCGCAGCAGGGGTATGGTGGTGGATATGGCGGACAGCCTCAGTACGGTCAGCAGGGTGGCTATGGGGGATATCCTCAGCAAGGAGGCTATCCGCCTCAGCAGGGGTATGGTGGATACCCCCAACAAGGCGGCTACGGTGGTGGATACCAGCAGGCTCCTGCCAAGAAGGCAGGCATGGGTGCCGCTGGTGGTGCAGCATTGGGGTTGGGTGGAGGTCTCCTTGGGGGTGCTCTTTTGGGTAGCGCTCTTGAAGGTGGGGATGGGGGCGGTGACGGGGGAGGTGATGACTACGGAGGTGGAGACGACGGTGGAGGAGGCGGCGACTAAGGTACGGGAGTGCAGCGATAGGTTCCATCGGATTGCATCCTACGATGATTAGTCGAGCTATGATATTGACAAGAGAGACATTCAACAGAATGATACGGTGATGCCTAGTATGATGACTGAAAGTGCAATAAGCTACACACTATTCCTGTTCGAAGTCCCCCCCACCGCTGCCTCCACCCAAACCAAAATCCTCCAACATGCAGCTCCTTTCCGGTTCTGCGATGCGTGTGTTGTACAACAGTACCTGATGCTGATTTCTACCTCCCAGACCTTAAACCGTCACACTACCACATCCAACACCCTCCCCTCATCATCCTCAACACCCATCCCATCATATCAAGACCCAACACCCGTACCAATACCCCGTACACCCCATACCAATACACCCCATTCCATCCCAAGCACAATATCAACACATCAGTTATTCATCCAAAACCTCTCGTCTTCCATGTAGAATTGTTCCACATATTGAACCCCCACTGCCCAATCCCCTACTACTTAGATCAACTCCTCTTAGCAAGATATATATCTATATCATTAATACGGTGCCTATTTTCGGCATCCTTTTCTTTCTGCGGGAATTCTACCCAATCTCATTAAGGCGATAGTTATAGGATCCGAAATGGCTGGTTTGCATTGGGTGAAATTTAATCGTAAAAGAGATGCAAAAAGCGAGGCAGACCTTAGAATATACTTCCCATTCTCTTCCCTTCGTCTCTCTTACTATTGCGGATGGTACAAAAGTTGGTTCCTCGTCTCCAACATCCTAATTCGTATCTATCCTTCGTCTCCGCACCACAAGCCTTTACCGCCTCTAGTACTCTCTCAACTACCCACCCTCCATACCCGTGAACATCCCTGAGATCACCCAAGCCGCACCCCACCCACTTCCAACATCAAAACCCCTCACCCTTCTCACCCTCCCATCCCCCCAAAGACCCCTCTCACCCCTCTCACCCCCCCGCCACCCTCGAAACCTCCACCCTCCACCCCCCCTCAAACCCATTCGTCCCCCCCGTCCCACTCCCCTCACAGCTCCTCAGCACCTCGCTCGCATACCCATAAACATCCGCCACCGACACCCTCACCTTTTTCCCGCGATCCCCCTCCGCCGCAGAAGACAACGTGATGGTGCAGGGACCGTGACGGCTGGTGCGGAACTGCATGCCGTTGCGCCAGGTGTGGGTTTCGTAGGGGTTGCCGAGGGCGAACATTTTGGCGAAGAGGGGTTGGCATGTGAGGGGGGTGACGGTGGAGGTGGAGGGGGGGAGGTGGTAGCAGGAGATGCCGAGGAAGGTTAGGGGTGCGGGTGGGGGGGTGGGGAGGGTAAGTGTGTGGATTGAGGTGATGGTTAGAGCTAGGATGGAAAGGATGGTGTGTGAAGGGTACATCTGTCGTATTATTTTCAGAACCTGGGGATCCTGGGCCGATCCTGAGATACGTACGGAGTGGGAGTCTGGCAGTAGGAACTCGCTGCTGGATGCCATATTGCTCGATATCGCCATAGTGGGCCTCGAGTGTCGGATACTGCGCGAGCGCAGTTCTTCGAATGCCGAGATGCGACGAAGAAGTGGGTCTTCACCGTCAGATGCGATCCATCTGAATTGCATCCTTCGCAGACTTGACGATGAGATTTGGATAGAAAGACGCAGGCACATACTCTACTGAAACCCAATATGCTATTCGAGTACAAGCTCATCGCAAATATGACATAGTTGGAGGAACGAATGATAGCAATACTAAATGACAGGATATATAAGAACCAAGATCGTGTGCCTACTATACCTGGAGCGCACTATGTATTCCTAGATTGAGTGGGCGATCAGCTTGCTGGTCGTACTTATAGCTGAAGGGTATGATCAAGTGAAACATCGAGGAAATTGATGAGTCGTCATGCTGCAATTGTCGAACCGGGGGTGGTTGGTCGAACTCACAATCCAGTAGATCGAGTGGTGTGTCAAGATACCCGAGGCTCAGTTTTGGTTATTCACCGTTTCCAAAGCCACTTTGCCATGAGACTGGTTCTTGCTGTCGTCTTGACTCCCGCGATACTCGATCCGAGAGTGCTCACTCACAAGATGTCAAATCCTAGAGCTTCTCGGAGAAATATTCTCTCACCCCATGCTTAGGCTTTCTGATCATGACAATCGCAGTGAGCTGCTGATTCGGGCGGTGGCTTCCTGTGGCTGCTAGGTATTGGCGCGTCCCTGAGATCAGCTCATAGAAACTCGTATAAGAGATGAGACTGGGCTAGCATCGAGCAGAGCCCGACGCAAGCATAGCAAGTTGTTTGTTTCATCCGAGCTCGCTGCCTCGCTCGTCCAGACGCCATGATCAGCAAACCTCGACGCAATCACGGCAGCTACCGGGGATGAAGTAGCCTTTCACATAATCGGCGCAACACCCAATGGTCGCCCAATGACACTGAGGATGGCCTGGCCGCGGCCCCGGTCCGTAACATTCACGGATGCCGTCTTTGTACCCATCCTCATAAATGCAGCAGTCAAAAGGCCTGTGCTTTGAACATGGGGGTTGTCGAGGCGGCGGAGCTGGTCTTACCGATGTTACTGTGCTGAACACTACCACCACTGACGGTACCGGCATCGTTGGAGTTTGCGGTTGAGCGGCTGTTGTAGTGTATATGGTGTTGATGATAGGAGCTCCCGTCATCACAGAGACTGTGGTTATCGTGTACACTGTGGCGACTGTGGATACTGGACGAGCGATCCATACGGTGACTGTAGGCCTTGAAGGTGGCAGTGGTGTTGGCGCCGGCACGTTGGTCCACGTCAGAACGGTATGGTAGGTAGTGGACTCGGGAGTCGGCGGCGCATTGGCCCAGGATGTTGACCAAATCATGTCACTAGTTGACGACAGTGGAGCTGGCGGCAGGCTGCCCCAAGTCGTTGGCTCAATGATGTGCTGACTTGTCGGAGTTGGCTGCACGCTCGACATGCATCCCTCGAATGAACAAGAACCTTTCGGAAAGGGCGGTAGTGTGGACACATCGGCCCACGATGACTGCAACAAATTTGCTGTTGAATTGGTTGCAATCGTTGTGGGAGTGAAAAGAGGCGCTGGAGCTGACGGTGCAACCCCTGCAGTCGCAATCGGTATGCTCGTGGCCCACCTCGATGACGTACAACCCTCACACAGGCAATAAGCAGTTCTCATTGGCGACAGTCCAGACAGAAAGGCCCAATCTGGCCGAGATGCGTTGACAGTCGCATTTGCTGATGATCGAGATGCGCCGACAGTCGTGTCTGGTGAGTACGCCGTGGCATTCTGCCTGCCTGTAAACCAGCTCGATGAAATGTACACCCCCCACATGAGCAAGACTCGGTCATCGTTGGCCGTAATGTGGACGGAAAGGACCAGGAAGAATGGTATGAGACTATACTCGAATTTGGTGAGTGGATGGTGGAAGCGAGCAGAGCTGCCGAAGATGGTAAAACAGTACCAGCAGTTGTACTTGTATTGTCCGTATTCAAGCGTGTTGTAAAAAGGCCTTCCCAACCCGACAATGGCAGCTCGGGAATCCGCCTTGATGATTCCGGTTGCAATGGAGCTTTCTTGAATACAGTAGAGTGTTCCGTTGCCACCTGAACCTCTGACGACAACGGAGACGGAGAGGAGAGAAATCGCAGGTCAGGAGCTGAGGATGTGTTGATGTTACCGCCTTGCGCTACAGGTGAGACCAAATCACTTATATTTCGATACAGAGGAGTGACAGGCGAATACGAGGTAGAGAAGGTCACGACCTTGGTTGCATTACTTGTGATGAACGACAAGGGCGATGATGAGGCCGACCCTGCAATTATAAAAAGCTGAGCAAGGGTAATATTACCGTTGGGCCTCGCTATTGACGTGTTTTGCCAGTATGCACCTGACGAGGCAACAGCGAGACTCATGGAGATTGAGGACCATGGTTTCGCCGGAAGCGCAAATATCGTTGGCATCAAAATAGCCAGGAAGATGCTCGTTGTGAGAGCCGAAATGGAGAATGATCGAATGTTCGCCATTGTGAACGAGCTCACGTGAGGTTGTGGTGATGGTACGATGATCTGCAATGTGCATAGACATACAGAAAGGAAGAAATGGCAGATACATATAAAAGAAGCAGGGACTCCAATGTCCGATTAGATTTATAGCTTGAAAGAAAGGATGATGAATTTTCTATGACTCCAATATCGTCGCCCAAATTGGAAAGGGAGCCAACGGTTGAAAACATTAAGCAAATTTTGGAAAAGCATATTATGAATACTGGGCAACGGCTTTGTGCAGAGGGACATAACAGTCTTACTCATGAAATGAACATCAGTATGCTGAATAAGAGACACTGCATTTGACCACTGCATATTCATTGATATGTACTCCCTCATTGTTGCAGAGTCGCCATACAAACGGATAGGGCAGCATCCTTTCCAATTTATTCGAGACCTTCACATGCATACACATGAATATCGTACCCACCACCTTGAACTCGTTAGTTTGCCACGCTTACCTTTGGGCGAGGACAAGTGGCGAGAAGCCCAGTCAGAGGGATGTGCCATTTCAGAGTGGAGCCTCAACATTGCTGGAGGAGAGAGGCCAAATTAGCACCCGCTTCTAGCGTGAACTTGATCCACTTTAGCCGGTGATAAGCGAGCGCATCGCTTAAACCTCGGTTCGAAATCTTGGCGTTCCTCGGCGCTATCAAATTATCAAATTGACAATACCATTGGATACAGGCAACTCTCCGGACATTATGGCTACAGTATACAAATCGTTGTCACGCACTACCACCGACAGGGTCCCGTCTAGCGAAGGTAGGAAGAATAAGCAACGGGTATTGATCCTTAGCTCTCGAGGAGTTACTCACCGGCACCGGCACCTTCTTAACGACATTCACTCCCTACTCCCACACAGTCGCAAAGACGCGAAGCTGGACACAAAGACAAAGCTCTACCAGCTCAACGAACTTGCCGAGCTGTACAATTGCAATAACATTCTGTTCTTTGAGGCGAGGAAGGGCAAAGATCTCTACATATGGATGAGCAAAGCGCCGAATGGACCGACTGTCAAGATGCATCTTCAAAATTGTGAGGAACATGCACAGTATCAATAGATGCAGCTGACCGTCGTGCCTCACAGTACATACAATGTCCGAACTCCATTTCCCAGGCAATTGCCTCAAAGGATCCCGACCTATACTTTCATTTGATTCAAGATTCACGTCCGCACCTCACCTACTTGTCATCAAAGAACTTCTCACACACATCTTTGGCGTGCCCCAAGGCGCACGAAAAACCAAGCCATTCGTGGACCACGTCATGGGCTTCACGATTGCAGATGGAAAGATATGGATACGGTGCTTTCAGATCAGCGAGACTGCAGTCTCCAAGAGCGGAAATCCTACGGGGGAGCTCACGAACGGCAATAGTGTTTCAACGAAGCTCAGCAAGAAGCCGGGCAGTACCAATATTAGTCTAGTAGAGATTGGTCCACGCTTTGTGCTTACACCCATCGTTATACTTGAGTCGAGCTTTGGTGGACCGGTCATTTACGAAAACAAGGAATTCGTCAGTCCGAACCAGATACGGTCGGAGCTGAGATTGAGCAAGGCGGGGAGATACAACAGGCGGAGTGAGCAGGGGCTGGAAAGTAGGAATAAAAGGGGCGAGCTAGGACTGAGGACAGGGGTTGGAGAGAAGGAGATCAATGAACTAGACGAAAGCGTTCTGTTCGCTTAGATTCGACTGTGCATTCCAAATCTTAGGGAATCGCAACCAGCGACCTCAAGACCTACACAGCGTCGAATACCAAAATGGCAACTGCCTGTTACCGTCCAATGCACCCTTACTGCAGCTTCGCAGAGCTAATTGACGACCCGAAGCTACTTGCGCTAGCAACTTTGATCCAACGAATACCTCTCGGAAAGGGACATTGCTAAAGTAAGCGAGTCCCTTGATCGGAGAGCTCCAAATGCACAAATACAAGAATATGCAACTCGATCAGTCTTAGTGCGATGCCCTGATCACATCGAACATGATGTGCCCATGTCGTTGCAGCATGTAAAGCATCAAAATCCCGCGATTGGAAATTCGTCTCGTGCGGCCTGCGAAGCTTGTTTCATGGCCAAGGCCTTAACAGATTACAACCGCTATTTCACATCAACACCCTCTCGATCAACAAATCGTGGCCTATGATACTTGTGTATGGATCGCTCACCTCTTGTCCCTACTGAGATCGGTGCCGCATATGTGCACTGGGCATCTGACGAGTGGGCGATCACTAATACCTCTGCTATCTACACAAAGTGTACCTGAATCTTAATAGTTGGTAATGGATCCCTTATAATCTAAAAGCTGAATTTCGAGAACATAGTTACTCAACTTACAAAGCTTCAAGCTGGTTGATCTGAACTTGACTGGGGAATATCAAACACAGGCTTCTTACATTTCCCTATGACAAAATTGCTATCAAATTGGACATGATGCCGCGACATGGAGAGTGAATGACCCAGCAGTATACTACAAGCTTTGCCCGCACTAAGCATCTATTACGAGAGTTCACACCTCAACCTACCACACCAGCGTATAGTTGGAACTCGTGCAGTGGGTTCTTGTTCGCTTTTTGATTCAATGGTGGAAGCTGGGCCCAATCAGAGTCACTGAACCATTCTTCCCCTTAGCAGCTGGTCCCACTTTGCATCCCTACTATCTTGCGTTCATGTTCAAATACCTACGTCTGCCATTCCACATGTAAGTGCATATATGTGTCCCCTCCCTTTTCGATCATATTTAGCAGCAGCCTCGTATCTTTCAAGGAATCTGCGAGATTACTTGGTAACTATCATCATGCTGGGTTTTATTATTCCACACTCGTATTTCTCCTTGCGGCGACGGCCTGATCAGAGTCATCACCCCAGCTGTCTTCGACTCAAGTAGGCGCATATGGCAGAGATTCGTTTGGCGCTCAAACCTGCGTAACGGCCTAAAAAAAGATTCAGCTGTTGACCTCCTGACATTAGATAGGTTTTATAGTCCCGATTTCAAGCGATTATTCAATATTATTTAATAGTTAATAGCTATATTAGGCTATAATATTTACTAATTATATAGATTATTAAGTTAGTAATTTAATTATTAAATTACTAATTTAATATAAATAATAGCTTAATTAGGCTATTATTTTAATATCCTTTATAATTAATTTATTACTTACTTATATTTATATCTATTCTATCACTCTTATAACCTTCCTTTACTATTATTAATAGTTATTATATACCTCTTAGGTGTACTTTAAAGTCTTCTAAGGATATCCTAGGTACTAGTACCTTTATTATTACTATTACTAGTACGCCGGATCCTCCTTTTATATCCCTATAACTAAAGATCTTAATATAATATAATAAATATATAATTACTATATATTTATATAATTATTAGGAAGATATTATTACTAGCCTTTATATAAATATACCTCTTATACCCTAGGAACCTCCTAATAATAATAATATCCTTCCCTTATATTCCTCCTAACCTACCCCGCGGAAGTCCCCTTATAAAGAGAAAGGCTATAGGAAAGCTAGGCTATATAATATAAAGCTATTATAGTATTTAGGGAGGTATAAGAGAAGGGGGATTAGGAGCTTAGATATCTTATAATTAAATAGTTATAATAAGAAGTATAGGAGAAGTAAGTAGAAGGGATAAAATATATATAAAGGAATACTTCTTAATAAGGAGATAATAATATTTATTAATTATATACTTATTAAAGTAGGTATATATAAACTTTCTAGTATAAATTTATAATAGAAGGATATATAATAGGACTTTAAAATATATACCTACTATTCCTACTCTTAGAATAATTATTAATAAAAGGTAATAGTATTACTTAAATAGTATAAATATAAGAAGGAATATAATAAGAGATCTAAGTATATAATAATTAATAATAACCTTATATAAGTACTAGATTAATAGTAACTAATAGTTAATAAAGTTTAGGCTAGAAAATATAAAAAGAAGTAAGATATAAAAGAGAAAAAAGAGAAAATATAAGATTATAATACTAGATAAGATATACTCTCTACTTACTAAGGTAAAAAGGTTATAAGAGAAATAGAGAATACTAGTTTTAATAAAATTCCTTCTTATAAAGAAAATAATAAATAAGACTCCTCTTTAGAAGGCTTACTTATCTTACTTTTATTTATAATAATATTACTATTACCCTCTAGTATAAGTATTATATTAAAAGGTTCCCCCTACTAGTAGTAAAGCCTAAGTCCTTAATATTAGAGTAATACTAACTACTAGAGTAGTATTAATATTAAGAGTAATTTTAAGGATAAAGCTAACTCTATTAATAGTACTATTTATTAGCTATAATAACTATAATAGTAGAATAAAAAAAAGAATAAGGGGATAAGGTTATAAAAGGATAAGTAAAGACTTAAATAAATATAAAGGTCTTATTTAACTTAAGATATAACTACTATTTTAATTAATTTTATAAAGTAAAGTTTAAAATTCTTTAAATCTTATAATATAATAACTCTAGTAATAATACTTATAAGTATTAATAGGCTTATATTAATAAGTAGTACTTAGGCCCCTCTACTTACTAATATTAATATATTTATAATAACTAGTACTTAAGACCTAGCCTTAAATAAAAAGCTAAAATTTATTTATAAGTAGTAACTTAATACTAACGCGGAACTTAAATATTTAATTAAAGAAATATAATAGACTTATAATATATTAAATATACTTTATAAGGAGTTATAGGCCTTTCTTTATAACTCTATTATAAAAGTAAATAGGGGCCTAGGAGGACCTTATTTAAATACTTTATATAAATTAAGTCTTATATTAATAGTACCTAAGTAAAGAGATAGAATAAATATAAAAAATACTAAAAAATATTACTAATAAGATTAGTCTTACTATCCCTATAAATAATAATATATTAAGCCGTCCCTAGATATCTAATAGAGAGGTTATAAGTATAATATAATTATATATTAATAGGCTTAATAGTATTAAGGATATAAATTAAGTAAGTAATAGTAGAGACTTTAAAAGTAATAATAATAATAGTAAGTAAAGGAGAAATACTATTAAGGATTCTTATATAAAAGTTAATAAGGAGCTTAGTAAAGATAGGATTAATAATATATAGTAGGAATACTATAAGACTAGTAGATATAATACTTAGATATATTTTATAGCTCTAATACGTGAAATAATATAAAATAATAGAATAATTAATAGTATAAACCCCTAATATTTAAGCGACTTAAGATTAGAATATTTTAGAATAAGAAGTAGAAAAACTAAATAGAATATAAAAGTAGAAACTTTAAGTAAGAATAAAGAAATAAGGCCTTATAAAATACTTACTATTTTATAGTAATTATATAAATAGGTTATATTACTTAATAAGGGCGGGTTTCTTATATTTTTTATATATATTATAAATTTAGGCTATTTTATAACTTATCTTTATAAGCTTCTTTATAATCTTAAATTTAATAATAAGCTCTTAATTAGTAATATAATCTATAAATTAACAGCGTTATTATATTAGAGTTAGGTATTTATATATAGATTATAGGCCTATAATCCCTTTAGTTATATTATAAGGCTTTATATAAAGAAATATATCTAAGTAATTATTAGGCTATTAGGCTTAGGTATATATACGCCTTATACGCTACCTTATAACCTACTTTAGGTAACCTTCCTTAGAAATACGGGGTAATATCCTAGTAATAGGAGGCCTAGACTACGCCTATACTTAGTAGATATATATCTACCTAGCTATCCCCTATTCTTCTTCTAAATTCCTTAGAGATTAGTTCTACTAATATAATAGGCCTACTACCTAATCTATTAGTAGACTTATACCTATTATTAAACCCTATAATATAACTCTACGTCTTTTATTACCTAATACGCCGTTATAGAGCTAGCGGGTATAAGCCTTATAATTCTAATCTCTCTCCCTTTCTAAAGGAAAAGGCCTAGAGTTATTATTATATTAGGTTTACCTTATAATAATTAATAGGCTAAAAGTAATAACTAAGTAGAACTACTACTATATAAAATATTACTAAAACGCCGTTATAGCGCCTTAATAGAAGGAGGACTCTTTACTCCTTCTACTCTAGATAAGCTAAAATAGCTACTAGAGGAGGCTTAGAATAAAAATTATTATCTTAAATAATAAAATAAATTAGTTATATTACTAGCTTATAATAAAGTACTTTATAATCTTTAAGTTAGTATTAACCTAGAAGTTCAAACTACTACTAGCTTAGCGCCGTCTTAATATACTTATATATATATACTTTACCTTAAAAGGATAAGACCTTATAAAGGATCTTTTAAAGGGGAGTACTTATATTAGTTTTATAAAGTTAATATTAAATTTATTATAAGTCTAGAGTACTTTATTATAAATAAGTCTTATATAGCCTATTATATAGACTCCTTAAAAGGGGACTTTAAAGCTTAATAGTATACTTATTTTAGGAGTTATAACTTAGCTTATATTATATTTAAATTTTTTAAGAGGTTTCTACTTAATTTAATTATAGATCTAATAAGCTACTATCTCCTTACTTATAAAAAGTAGGAGTAAGTATATTAATATAATAATTAAAAGGTCTTAAATTTTAAGGCCTATTTAAAGGAGTTAGAGTCTTATTTACTACCTTTTAATAAGGAGTATAAGGCTTATATTTTCCTTATAAAGCTTTATAATAAGTTAAAGAATAAAATTCTTAGTACTAGTAATATTATTAAGTAGTATAAGGAGATATTTACTTAGGCTATTATACTAGAGAATACTTTAGAATATAGGCGCTACGTAGGCGGCTTAGGTTTTTAAGGAAAAACTTAGGGTAGGTCTTAACTAAAATTAAAAGGTAGTAATAAGTCCTTAGAAGACTATATTATAAAGCCTAAGGGTTCTAATAGTAGTAGTAGTAAGTAGTCGCGCTTTAAGGATAATACCTTAAAAAGGAAGGCTAGGCCTAATATTAAGATAGATTCTATAATTTATTTTTATTATAATAAAGAAGGCTATATCTAACTAAATTATATTAATCTTAATAAGCCTTAGGCTTATTTTAATATTAATATAATATTAGTAAAAAAAGAACTAGCCCTTTAAACGCTTTAGAAGAGGGGTAAGAAGACTAATTAATAGAGGTAATATTATTAATCCTTATAAAGGGTTAGGCGGAGTTATAAGGTAATTAATATTAAGTTATAATACTTTTAGATTCTAGGTTATATTTAAACTTAATTTTATAAAAGTTTATAATCTAATAGGATCTAAAGCTTTATAAAGCTATCTTATTATAGGTATAAGCGCTTAGTAGAAGTAGTATATATATTTATAGAGCCTACTAGTTATATTACTAGTTAATAGATAACTAGGGCTATAGAAAGGAGTATACTACTCTTTTCTATATAGTAGATTAAAAGGGCCCTAATATTATTTTAGGTATACTAGGATTAAAATAATAGTATATACTATTAGATCTAGAGGTAGATTACTAGCGCTTTAAAGTTAATTTTAGTATATTATAAGTTAATAAACCCTAAGCGTTCACTTAAAATATTAGGAAAGAGCTAAATATATTTATTATTATATACGCCGGTATAGCGTCTAATAAATAGGAAGCCCCTTAAGTTCCTAAGGAATTAGAGGCCTTTACTAATATTTTTTCTAGTAAGAAGGCGGGTATCTTACCTATTTTTAAAGAAGGTAACTATGCTATAAATCTTATAGAAGGTAAAGAACTACCTTATAAGCCGCTTTATAATTTATCTTAAACTAAGCTAGCGGAGCTATAGTACTACCTTAAGGATTTACTTTAAAAGGGGATTATTTACTACTCTATCTTATTAGCTAGAGCACCTATTCTCTTTATATTAAAGAAGGATAGTAGGCTACGTTTATACGTAGATTATAAGGGGTTAAATATTATAACTCTAAAGAATAAATACCTATTACTTCTTATTACTAAGATATTAGACCGCTTATATAGTTCTAAGATTTTTATAAAGTTAGACTTAAAGGATACCTATTATTAAATCTATATTAAAGAAGGTAATAAATAGAAAACTATTTTTTAAACTTATTATAACTACTTTAAATATTTAATTATACCTTTTAAGCTTGCTAATATACTAGCTATATTTTAAGCCTATATTAATAGAGCCTTAGTAGGTCTAATTAATATAACTTATATAGTATATCTAGATAATATCCTTATTTATAGCTCTAACCTAGCGGATTACTAGCGATATATTTAATAAGTACTAAAATAGTTATATTAATTTTCCTTATATACTAATCTAAAAAAGTACTAATTTAGTATTAAAAGGGTTAAATTTTTAGGGTTTATTATCTTAACTAATAGTATTAAGATAGATCTAGAGTATATAATAATAACTAGAGACTAGCCTAAGCCTAAGACCTATTAGGATATATAAGTCTTTTTAAGCTTTATAAATTTCTACTATTAATTTATTTATAGCTACTCTTATATAGCTAAGCTACTTACTAGCCTACTTAAGGGTAGTAAGGATAGTAAGAAAATAGGTCCTTTAAATTAAACTATTACTACTAATAGAGTATTCTAATTACTATAGGATACCTTTATATTAGCGCCGTTTCTACGTTACTATAACCCTATAAAGGCCTTAAGGATAGAAACGGATACCTTAAATTTTATTATAAGTACTATCCTATCCTAATAGGATAAAGATAGTAACTAGTAACCTATTATATTCTAGTCTTAGAAGATAACTAACCTAGAATAAAATTATAAAACCTATAATTAGGAGCTACTTACTATTATAATAGTAATAAAATAGTAGTAATACTACTTAGAAGGAAGTACTTTTATAGTTAAAGTATAAATTAACTATAATAACCTAAAAGGCTTTATAAAGTAAAAGGAATTAAACTCTAGGTAAGCTAGATAGGCGCTTAAGCTTACTACCTATAACTTTAAGATATTCTATTACCTAGGAAAGTTGAATCCCGCTAATACGCCGTCTCGCCGACCTAATTATAAGGGTAAATTACCCTTAAATATAAAGCTCTTACTAATATTATAGAATAATTACCTTATAGAAGAATAATAGTTCTAAAGAAACTTAAGTAATTATCGTAGTTATAACGCCTACGTTTAGAATTATAGGTATTTAAGTTATTATCCCTAGAAGGGATATTATAAATATTCTAGACTTAGCTTATAAAGATACCTAAAGGATTATAAAGACCTTAATTTATAACTTATAAAAGTATAATAATTAGGTAAAGTCCTTTTTAGAAGCGCCTATTAAATAATATTACTATAAATATTCTAAGGCCTAGAGTTTAAACTCTAACAGGCTATTAACTTTTAAAGGTCGTCCTTATATTCTAAGGGATAAAGCCTTATATAGTAAACTTATTAGTTACTATTATAATAATCCCTTATTAAGATATTTTAGCGCTAAGAAGATATATAATCTTCTTATATATAAATAATACTAGAATAGTAGTATAAAATAGGTTATTAAGTATTATTAAACTTATAATATCTATTAAAGAACTAAGTTACCGCGCTATTATACCTACAGCGAATTAAGTTTATTACCTATTACTACTTAACTATAGAAAGAAATATCTATAGATTTTATTATAAGGTTACCCCTAAGTAAGGCTAAGAGAATTATCTATAATTCTATCCTTATAATTATTAATTATTTTACTAAAATAGTTAGGTATATACCTACTATAATAATAATTAATACTACTAAGCTAGCGGATATATTTTATAATAAAATTATTTACTATTATAATATACCTAATAGTATTATAAGTAATAGGGGTTCTATCTTTATAAACGCCTTTTAATTAGTAGTCTATTTTTACTTTAAGATAAAACGCTACCTAAGTATAGCCTTTTACTTATAAACTAATAGGTAGACTAAGCGTTAGAATTAGGTATTAGAATACTACTTATATATATTTACTAATAATAAGTAAACTAATTAGGCTAGATAACTACTTATAACTAAATTTATATATATAAATAGTATTTATTCCTCTATTAAAATAATACTATTTTTTCTTATATACGGTTATTACCTAGAAGTTTATTAGGAACTTAAGGATAAGTCCCTAGAAGGGAGAATACCCGTTATAAATAATAGAGTTAGAATATTATAAGTAGTAAGGGATAAAGCTATAAAATACCTTTAAGCCGCTTAAGCGTCTTAAGTAAAGTATTATAATTAAAATTATAAGTTATAGATATATAATATTAGCGATTTAGTAATATTAGTTATAAAGAACTTAAAGTAATAACGCTTAAATAAGAAGTTAGCTTATAAGTATATAGGACTGTTCCGGGTTATTAATAAGGTTAGTTTATAGGCGTATTATCTACTATTACTACTATTATATAGGATCTATAATATATTCTATATATTACTAATTAAACTTTACTATTAAAGAGACTACTCTCTTATAATAGATATCTTTATATAAGTACCCGAACTTATTAATAATAAAGAATAATAGGAGGTAGAAGAAATTATTAGTAAGGTTAATAATAAATAAGGTATCTAGTATAAAGTTAAATAGACTAGTTAGGGTAGTAAATATAATTAATAGGTACTAAATAAGGACTTTAATAGGTCTTATAAGTTAATAAGAGCCTATAATACGTTAGTATAATTAAAGTATAAATAAAATATTGAATATATTCCTATATTAAATAAGCGGCGATAATATAATAAGTTATAATATAAGTTAAGACTATTATCTTTATATATATTATATAATAATTAATCTCCTATATATAAGTATACTTATAAGTATAGTAATATAGTTTAAAACTATTCTTTATTAATATTATTTAAGGAGTTAAGCTACTAGTAATATATTATATTAAAAGAATACTTTTAATCTTAGTATAATCTAATAAGGATACTAGGGATATATTAATAAAAGATAAGCCTAGGTATCTTATACCTAGTAAATAATTTAAGTAAATAAGATATATAAATAACTTATCTATATTAAAGTATAGCCGCGAATTAACCTTTAATTATTAAACCCTTTAAAGTTTAAAGGCTTTATAGGGTTAGGATTATCTAGCGTATTTTTATACTACTAAATACTATTAAGTTTAATCTAAAGGAGTTCTACTTAACTCTTTAACTTATTATTCTATATATTTAGTATATTAATTAAAGCCTATAAGTTAGTAATAATATTAGGCGCTAACTTAATTATTATAACTATTTATTTATAAGCTTTCCGCTATTAAATTATCTTCTTACTAAGTTTCTTTCTCTTTACTAAATATACGTCTACCTAGTTAGCCCTAATAACGGCGCGTATAGATTTCCTCGCCTTCCTTTAAAAGGGAGCCGGAATCTATTATAATAAATACTTATACTATTATAAAGCTAAAGGGTTAATATACTTACTTTTATATAATAATTAATATTATAATAACCGTTAGTATATTAATAATAAGGGGGAGTATTACCTTATTTATAATTATCTAAACCCTTTATAAAATAAGTCTTATAAGGAAGAGATATACTATATAAGTTAGTAAGCCGTTATATTATATATATAAGTAAATATACTTAAAATAAGTTAATATTTATATATAATATTAATATATTAATAAATATAACGCGATATTAATAAGATATTATAAGTACTTATAAGAGAAATATTATATATAATATATAATAAGAATACTATATATATTAGTAAATATATTTTATAATATTATTAAGTTAAAGTAAGTACTTATAAGAGAGGTTAAGGGAGTTATAAGAAGTTTTAAATATTAGGATAAAAACTTTATTAATATCTTATAATGCTATCTTAGTATAGTTTCCTTTAAAGCTATTTAAATTATAATAATAATAATAATAAAGGTTCTATCTAATTTTATAACTAATATATTAAAGTAACGCGTTACTTATTATATCTTATATTTATAGATATTTAGTCTATTATTAATAATAAAGTATACGCGCCTATTAATTAATATCACCTTCTTATTTCTATATTATTACTAATATATATTACTAACGCCTATACCTAATAAGTTATTCCCTATTAGTATATAGTAATATTAATTATACGAAAATATTATATACCTTAATACTTAAAGTTAATAAGCTAAGTATCTAACTACGTATTAAAGGTATTTAGAATAATTTTAAATTATATTATATATTATCTTAGTATAATTAAAAGATATAAATAGTTTAGAAGTATATATATACTATTTAGATAATTTATTAATATACTCTATTACTAACTATTAAATAATATTATTACTACCTTATAAAAGGTTTTAGTACGCGCGTCCGGCCTAATTAATATTAATATTATATTAGCGGTAGTATATTAAATAACTCTTTTCCCTTATTTTTCCTACGTAGTTTTAAGGTTTTTTAATAAGTATTCTAAGTAATCTTATTAGCCCTAGGGACTAGGGCCTAGGAGGGGAGGTACTTATTAGGCTTAGGTGTATATACGCCTTATACGCTACCTTATAACCTACTTTAGGTAACCTTCCTTAGAAATATAGGGTAACGTCCTAGTAATAGGAGGCCTAGACTACGCCTATACTTAGTAGATATATATCTACCTAGCTATCCCCCGTTCTTCTTCTAAATTCCTTAGAGATTAGTTCTACTAATATAGTAGGCCTACTACCTAATCTATTAGTAGACTTATACCTATTATTAAACCTTATAACGTAACTCTACGTCTTTTATTACCTAACACGCCGCTATAGAGCTAGCGGGTATAGGCCTTATATAGGCGGAGTTAATTATTAATAAATATTAGTAGATTATTATAGGCCTTATTCTAAATTAACTAGATATTATATTTTAGCTTTATAAATAGGTAAAATAATTTATTAATAGTACTACTACCTAATAGATATTACTAATAGGTATTAGCCCTAATTTTATTCTATACTTAAAGGTATTTATAATCTAAAGTATTTATATTATCTTAAAACTATACTTAATAGTAATCTATATATTAACTATTCTTTTATTAAATTTTCTCTTCTATATATTTAGGTAGCTTATATATAATAATATAATAAATTCTATATAGTTATAAGCTTTATTACTAAATAGATCTAGAACTTACTACCCCTAGAATACTTAATATAGCTAGTCTTATATATTAGAAGTTTATAGTATTATTAGATTATTTACCTTTCCCTTAAATAGGCCGTATAATATATTAATTAGACTATCTAGGTATATTACCCCTAATTATATTATATTATATACCTTTTTATATATAAAGTAGAAGAACCTCTAGTCTTCCTTTAATTAATAGAAGTACTAAAATATTCTATTAATAAACCCTTAAACTATAAACCTCTTATATATTTTACTTATATATTTAATTATCCTTATATACCTCTAGATCCTATTATATTTAAAAATAGGATACTAGTATAAGATAGGATTATAATAATTATATAGGTACTTAAAGATATTATTAATTATAATAGAAATAAAGGAGGGAGATTAATTAAATATTATTAATAGCTTATATAAAGGACGTAGGTATAAGAATTTTACTAGAATAAGATATAAAGTAAGCTCTAAGCTAGGCTAATAATTATATTACTAGTTAATACTTTTAAGGTTAAAATAAGTAAGTAAGTAATATATCTTATCTTTAATAAATTTAAATATCTACTTTATTTATTTAGGTAGGAAATTATTAAGACTCTACTCCTTACTCTAATATTTAATTAATAGGATATAAGCGCAGCGTAGGACTTAGCTAATATAATATAAATTAAGGATAAGAAGGATTAGAGTAGTTATATATATAAGTTCTTTATTAGAATTAATATTTATAATATATTCTTATTAATAATATAAATAAATAGATAATTATTAAAAGGGGTTTTATAAGTAAATCCTAGATAGGTAGGACTAAGTAGTAATAGTTTATATTTAAGTAAACTTAGATTAGGTTTAATATATAGCTAGACCTATATAAATTATTAAATAAATATTAAATAATCTTACTATAAAACCTGTCTATTATTGCTAAAGAAATTCCAAAAGTATATGATTAGACCTTGATGCTACTCCATCTAAAGGCAGAACATTATCGGCCCGCTCTCCTGCTGGACAATCCTTGCATTCAGCCTTGAGCCTTGAGCCTTGAGCCACTCCACACACCAAGCGCTCAACTGTATCACGAGCTCATAAGAGCTGGCGATGTAATGCTCATTATCAGAATATTAGAGGTTTGTTGGAATCCTTGCACATACTCCTCAGATGGATCATGCTGATGTTGATCTATGCTGTATAGTGACGGGAAATCGTGGACAGCTCTCATGATCGTGTCTAGATCAGCAATCAATAATGAACCAACACGCATGCGAAGCCTCTTTCATCAATTCTTCCCCAAAAGCTCTAAAGTACAATTTCAAAGCGTAGAGCTAGACATGCCATGAAACCTTAGATATCATTGACTGGGACATTACGAGATCAAGAGCGAACTAAGGAAATTATTAATACTATCTTCAGCTTATACCATCCAGGATTCTCCATGTCCTTGCGTCATTGCATTCACGGTAGCCGTCAAAGTACCCTATTCCCTCGATGGTTCACCACTTGTATATGTAAATCCCAGCACTCCAGAGCAAACAAATTTCATCAATTCCAAAGAAATCTCCAGCATAAACGTTGCGGGAACGAGCGTGGCATATCCTCAAAAAAATAGATGAACAAGGACATAATCATATCAAAAGCCCAAGCGAAATCTCACAAAACCCCACCCCAAAAGATCCCAATAAAAGCATCAACACGAGAAAATATCTCACGACCCAAACTCTCGATATATCAAGAACAAAACCCAAGATTCCTACGCTTATATCTACAGCATGTACATACGCAATACCCAGCAATCGAGTTGCGGGGTGCTAAGAGGGCGACTGTCTATCGTAAGTGTCTAGCATTTTGAGAGGAGGAACGGCACATTACGCCTGCGAATCTAGTCTAGGTAAGTACTGCGATCGTTTTGAAACACTGGTTATATAATCTATCACTCATCAAACGTCTCTTCTTCACCACACCCACCATCGCTATCACCATCACTCTCCCGATCACTCGCCTCATGATTCTCCCCACCCTCACCATCACACTCCCCACCACCCATCCCCTCTTTACCCCACCCGTCATCACCCCCAGCATCACCATAAGTATTACTCTCCCCATCCCTCTCCCCACCCTCACCCTCACCCTCATCCTCCCCACGATCCCAATCCGCACGCTTATCATACTTCCACGTCGCAGTATCATCCTCCGGCACCTCAGGCGGTTCCTCCTCCTCATCCTCTACAACATCATCCATAGGCGCCTCCCTCAACTTCCCCTCATACAAACGAATCTCCCGTCGAATAGAAAGATGCACATAGTCTGGCATCGTCTCGTAGACTCGGGCGTAGTAATTGGAAACGTCGGTTCTCCAGGTAGAGTTATCTTGTTCTTGTTCGATGGCTTCTGGAGATGGGGTTTTGTGCTCAAGCGCAGTCCAAATGATATTGGTTGCGGTAGCAGTTTTGAGGTTCTGGTAAGCACTTAATGGTATGGTTGCGATATCGCTGCTTTCCAAGTTCCGCATCTCAGCTTCGAACCCAACTCTAAACCTTTGTACTTCGGCACTGATCTTAGGTAGGTCGCACATCTCATACCTATCCTCCGTCCATGAGATCTCAGTATCTTCTGTATATGATAGTGGGTCCCAGAGAGAGCATACGGATGGCGCCGGAACGGTCTTCAGGACAGGATGCATGGATGGGTTGGCAGTTTCGAGAAGGATATCTGTGATGTCTGGCCTTGTGAGGCGGACTTCGATTGGCAAGGGGATTAGAGATGGATTAGGTGGGGGTTTGGGAGGCTCGATACCCCAACGGGCCATGGTGGTTGGCGAGAGGGGATCTGGGGAGGTTGAGTGATCCCAAGCTTTTGGAGTATGGCTCGGGGACTTGGTTGTTGGGGAATGGGGTTTGGGAGGTGGTGAGTCGCCCCAGGTTGTTGACGAGGAGTTAGGGGACTCGGATCTTGGAGATGGAGTGTCGACAGGTGTGGAAGTTCCCCAGTCAGATCCTGATGTCGATTTTTGACGGGTGTTCTCGGAGAAAGAGGCGTCCGTCAAGGCTTGAGCGATGGCAACACGTCTCCTCTCCTCACGTCGTCTGGGCAGAGGGTCATCTGTAGATGGCAGTTCCGCTTCGAGATATTCACCCGCAAGACGCTTGAGTACACTTTCCCTACTATTATCTGTGAGAAACTGCTCAGCAAGAATCTCCACTTCAATAGCTGCGTCAAATCTACCAAGAAGCATCAGGCATTTTATCGCGTTGTGGATATATACCGGTGTAGTCTCCCGGCCACGGGCTGAGCGATGAGCGGCGACATTGCGCAGTGTGCGCGCACGATCCAGACATGTATTCAGCAAGGAATCGTCTAGATCCGGAAACACATCCTGCTTCGCCGTGAGTTTCTTCTCCTTGTACATCTCTTCCCACAGAGGCATCTCACCTTGCTCTGGGACGGTCCACCCCTTTTCGGCTAGGATCTCGGGATGATAGCGCTCGGTGTACTGGAATATGGCTGCTTCGATGATGTACTGTATGCTGGTGTACAGCTCGGTAGTAGTGCCACATTTTCTAGAGTCCCCAAAGATCTCGGTGAGGGTCTGGAACGTTTGGGGATCATCCTGTGCGGTGGCTCTGCCGGCAACACGGACGAGCCCAAATACTGACATGATCTTTGCGTATACAGCATCATGTCCGAAGACCTCTGGAAGAGTCAATCCGCACCGCATATCGTCGAAGCCGATATTTCGTCGATGTTCAGCCGCATGCCTGATCTGATCAGCCATTTCAATAACTCGTTCGTAAATCCAACCACGTCTCAGAGTGTATTCACCTCTATCGAGAGTCTCGTTGTTCAAAAATAGCTTCTTCCACTGCATGGTATCCATGCTGCCGAACTCCAATCCCGCATCCGCTGCACGTGTGGCAAACTCAGCTTCAAGTATACGATATGCCCAGTTGAGGAAACGGTGTCGGAGCAAGAAAGGAATATCCCACACGGGACCTGACGGGATGTACAATGGCTCGGCGGGCACGGCTACGATGGGCTGGCCATCCCATCCTTCGATGTTCGGACAGGGTGCCATGGGGATCTTCAAGTCCTCGCATATTACTTTCTGTTGTTTGACGCCGAAAGATTCATGGTCAAGTTGGTCCCGGTTGCGTATTCTATAATCCTGCTGCCGTACATCTGTAAGAGGAATGTCGGTCGGTCGTAGGGAGTCGCCAGTGGACCTTAGAGGACGCACTGGTTTCATTGCTATACTGTAAATGATACTGTACATAGTGCTACCAGAATCGATCTGGATGTTCGTTCTGGACTGTGGTAAATTCCGTGCTCTACCGTAATGTTTAGAATTCAGATGACTGATGGATGAAAAGGGAGTTTTTACTCGAAAAGACAGATATATTCGAACCCGTCTTTCTTTGTGATGGGGAAATTGTACGGCCAGCATCATTGTCCTTGCCTCGTTATGTCCGTAGCGTTATTCCCAACTACAATCTGCTGAAGTCTTTGTGCTGGGTGGACGTACACAAAGCAGACTCGGCCTTTCTTGGGAGAAAAGTCTGCGATTTCTTTGAGGCTGCAATAAGATGGTCATAGGGCAGTGGGCTCGAAGCTAGTCGCAAAGCAACGGTTTGAGGGTGTTTGTTTTTATATATAGAGCGAGAGGAACAAGAGTGAATATATATAGGAGAAAAAGATCAACGAGCGATGCAGAAATTATTGAATGAATTTCCCCGGAAGAAGAGCAAGTCGAGATTTTGTAACGGATTGTTGAACAAAGGAGATGTTAGCCTCGGGAAAGGTACATATACGCAGCTAGAGAAAGCACGGCGAAAAGGATATCCACAGCATGTACCCGCAGTTGACAAATAGGCAAAGTACTCCATACGGAGTAATGTACCCACATATTCTTAGCAGTACTCGGTGTTGGAAGTTAGGTCTTATGTTCCAGTGCCTTAGGACTCATGTGAATCAGCGTAGTTATTTGAAATTACCTGACCAGGAAAGCAACACAGCAGAAGCATTATATCCCTTGTATCCCGCTACGATGAGAGTGCGTAGATGATGTCAGAATGATGATGCTGTCATTGGCTAGCTGTGAGCCCCAGGGCGCTAGCTTCTTCTCCTGAGGGCATGCGTTTGATGAACCCATCTCCGATGGGTCTACCATGGTACAACAATGTGAACCGCATCACCTGGAAAATACGCTGCACAAGGAACAAGCGGTATACCAGCAAGTATAATGTTCGAGAGATGTGCCACCCTAAGAGCTTCTGTCGTGGTCGCTCGGTAAAACGGACTATGACATTGCCAGAGGAGCTGACCACTGTGAGCCAAGGACATAGACCGTCGTTGTCGAATAGAGCCACACTTGCCAGCCCAGCAAACATTGCGCTGAATACTTCCTGACTGTGGAGATTGTCACCATCGTAGTGATATATGATTGTGAAGAAGTCCAAATCCGGATCAGGGATCAGACCAGAGTCAGCTCGTAAGCTAGCAATCGCAGATGGAAGGTTGTAACCACGGAGATCATCGACCGTTGTTGTAGTATTTGAATGGTTGCGGTCGCTTGAAGATAAAGATGTTGGGGTTGGGTGTCTTCTCGATATGAGAATTCTCCCAACGGCCTGTCCTTTGAACCTGATATTGCTTGCCACCTTGTAGAAACCTGGTTCCTGAGTAGCCATGGACGTAACTACGTCATATAACGCTCGGACGGCGAGACCAGTTGTCAGCTCGGTACTTGGTGGGCTATCGTTTGTGTAGATGATAGCACTGTAACCTGGCTGATCCACAACATTGAGATGGTTGTGTACTAAGTCCACAGTAGTAGACCACCCTTGTTGACTCAGTCCATACATTAATTTGATTGCAGTAACATATACAGCATTGGGATCTAGCTGCACAAAGACATCCCAATCGAGATCGGTCTTAAACCCAGGAGGACAGGGTGGTAGTGGTGAACCAAGCTTCGTGATACTGATATAGCTTAGTGCATTGGGTCTGATTAATTCATGTGTGGAGCGCCTCACTTTATTGGCTTGCTAAGAAGAAGCGCATCTCCGGATCTTTCGGTGATGGGTAAGATTCCATGTACCAACGTCACATAAAAATTGACGGCAGCCAACAACTTGAGCAGAGATAGCCCCATGTTGAAATAAAGAATGGTAATGCGATGAACAGACGTAAGGAGAGGTGAGCAGTACCTCGACGAAGTCCCGAAGACTGCTGAACAGAGGTTACCGTAAAGATTGAAATCTCAAGCGCAAATGGTTGGCGTTCACGGGGAACAACAAGCGATATCTACAGCCGCTTGCGAGAGCGCAAGTTCTTCTTTTATAGGGAAAAGCGCGCAAATCATAGCAGGGGAGCGTAATTTTCCCAGTAGGCCATACTCGTCCTTTGAGGGATTCGACCTGATCGGGTCACACCTCCCATCATGTTCCCAAAATTCAGTCCCAATTGTTTCAGAGGAAATTCGGGCCAGGTTGTCATCAGTCACAGCCTGCGAAAAAAGTGAGCGAACGGTCGAAGCTTGGTAAGTGAATGACGGACGACGTTCTAAGTGCAATGAAAAGTTGACAATACAACATGATCGCAATGGCCGTCAAAACTTCCGCTAGAACTAGTTCTAGTTTAGTTTAGCGCATAATCGATTCTGTCACGTGATGCTCCCCAATCGATAATCGTCCCATTGATCTCTCATGTGCAATGTCCCACTCAACAAAGAAGGAATGACAGCAGTATGAGATCCTGACGGCGACGAGAATCCAGGCATGCCACTTCCTTCACCAAGTACTATCTGCACCGGTGGAATCAGATAGTCAGCCACCAAAACTGCGTTCTTCCACTAACAATAATAATGGATCATCCTCGTCTTCTTAGCCAGAGCCATCGGCGTAATACTAAGTCTAGCTATCGTTCTAACCATCCTCTTTCTCTTGGTCGTCGGCGTCGTGCATGCCGTCAGTTACTTATGGAGTCTACGATATAAGGGCAAGAAACCTTCCCAAGGGTGTGCCGACGGTGAGAATGTTCCCCTGCAAGATCGAATGGATGGAGAAGAAGAGGCAGCCGAGCGGCTGTTGACTGGGAAGGGATGTAAGGCGGATGTGGATGGCGAGGTGATCGATGGTGCTGAGCCACTCTCGGAAGAGCAGCTTCCAAGATACGATGGTATGTCTCTTCCCAGCCACCAACAATCCCAAATAAATACCCTCACATGCCATCGAAACTTCAGCGTAGGGAAGGAGGCATTCGATCATAACGGATCCAAACATCTCAAACTGCCGGTCAAGATGGCCGAACCATACTTAAGCTTCGTTATGTTGTGATGGCAGCTCATCGTTCCGGACACTCGGGAGGACACGCCATTCACTGCATAGAAACTGACGAAGAGGCCAGGGTGGTCTAGGAGAGTGTCTGCTACATTATTTATATGTAGAAACGGTGAGTAAATACGACGGAAGCATATGACAAAATCGGAAGCTTCATCTCTCAGCATCCAGAAGACGATGATGTTTCCGGCATTTCAGAGCGTCAAGCAGCCCTCTTGTGATGACAAAATAATCAGCCCAACATCCAAGGAAATTCGAAAGTCGCTAAAGCCGAACAGCCAATGATGGGTATCTCCATGAATCGATCTGCATATCCCTCACAACAGTCGCACGCCAGAATAACCAATCAACTCCTTTAACGCCGCTGCTCCCAGAACACATGTTATTGGATACAGGTAACGATGCCTAGTTCTCAACACGAAAAATCCGAGGGATAGGGCTAGAATTGCAATATCAAGTCCCGCCTTTTGGTGAGATTATTCATGGAGAGCCAAGTAGCATGGCTGAACTCGAAAGAACCAGAGCCCACGACCCTTTATACACAACACGGTTCAACAATATATATCACAGCTCCCAACCCCATTCCCAAGCAACTGCTCCACGGTCCAAGGACGATATTCATCCACATAACCCATCCTCCATAGAAAACACTCTTCCCAAATCATTCACTCCGAAAATACAGACCCCCCCATGCCACCCACACTGCCACATACCCCCACACCCCCTCCCTAAAGCAAATAAAGTACCTCAACCTCAAGTTCAAAGTCAATGATATCAGTAAAAACCACATCATAAACCTCTGCGACTTCTCTATCTCGACGCAAAGATAAATAATACAGCTATATAGCGCTTTAGATGCTTCTTCTCTCGAAGAGAGGAGAGGATACTGATATCATATGTTGTATTCGGTCATAGGATAAGGAACAGGGTGCTTACCTGTAATTGTGTGCCCTTCATGACACGACCCTCGACCCCTCTTCGAGATGGCTTCCGATTTGTCGTCACTGCGCGAAGTGGGACGACAGCAATACGGTTCAGAAAGGATGATACATTGATATCATAAGTCCACTGTCTCAACTACTCCTACCATCTTCAAATACATGTCAAAATTAGCCACAAAATGCAAGATCCCTCTCACCTCACTAACATCTCTGCACAAAAATCCTCCCTCCATAAAGTCCAGCCTCCTCACCATCCCATCACCACCCACCCCACTAAACCCCCGTAGAATTCGCCCTACCCTTCTCATACTGACTGCCCATCCTCCCTCCCATCTGCGCCCTATAAGCCATCAGCTCCGCCGTATCCTTTTCGAAATCCGCATCCGCAAGCGCCGCCTCCCTCTTCCCAGCCCTGCGACCCTTGATGCAGCAGAGGGTCCAGAGACCGAGAGTGAGGGCGATGAAGGCCCCGATAGAGGCGTAGATGCCGATCTGGGCTGCTTGGGAGAGTTCGTTCCAGCGCTGTCTCATGGATTTTGGTGGGGGTTCGGAGAGGATCTTTGCTATTGTGGAATTGCCGCTGTGCGCATTGTGAGCTAAAGTCTTAAACAAGGTGGAGGCTGCATGGATTTACCTTGCGATCTTGATACTTTCCCAATCGCCAGTCTTGTCACCGTATGTGTATGTTGATCCAGTCGAGTAATCCGTGGCCCTGACACTTTGCACATACATCGTATATGGGCCTTTGTCGTACTTGATCTCTCCTCCCGCCCAAGCTACAGTATAATTGCTGTTCTTCGAGTCTCCTGCCGCCCAGATACCAATCCGAACATTCATTGGTGTTTGCGGGTAACTCTTGCCCCCGTCTGCATCGGCGTATGCCAACGTTCTCACTTTATTGCCATCGATGTACCACTCCAGCGACTCTTTTGTCCAGCGAGTTGTGTAGTTATGGAAGCCGTCTTGAGGCGCGGCGGCCATAGGATACCAGTCTGCACGCTTGTAGGCATCGGTCGTGTTGCCTTTGCCGTAATAGTTGTTTTCCACGTGGGTGGTATTGCTGCCAACAAATTCGAGGTCGATCTCGTCAAGATCGTCGGACTCGAGGACAACGGCTGTTTCAAGATCAATACTGTTTTATCATGCTGTTGCATGCGGGAGGAGCCGTACTGCTCACAACGCCGTGACCAGGCGCGGCCTTCAGCCAAACCTCGACTTCCCCAAAGAAAATGTAGAACTTGGACTGTATGGTTGGCGCGTCGCCCTTTTGCGCAATGGTGAATTCCGCCCCTTCTGGTCCGTACACGATATTACCCGCTGTGATATTCCACAGGTTTGATTGAGCGGAGGATTTGGTGAAATCAAAGGTCGCGTTACTGATACCTAGCGCCGTATTGGAAGGGCAGTCGGTCTGGTTGAGAGGGTTGCAGTTGGTCCAGGTCTGCGCAGCAGCTGGAGCAATGACGGCTGATAGCAGGGAAAAACAGAGAATGAGTGACATGGTTGCTAGCCAGCTAGCAAATGAGCGAATGGTGCCGTATGGCTGTGGTGTTGAATGAGTGTACTGTGCAGATGTGCGTGCACGACGCTGTGAAGGAGGGACGGTAATACAGCAGAAAGACGAACAGCAGTGTCATGGGTGAAGATTGGGACGAATTGGCGCCCCCATGGCACCCCTTGAAAGTGCCGCCATCAAAAGGGGTTACGTCTAATTGGTTAGTAGTCCTGGAATGGTCGCAGATATTAAAGCCCACAATGCGATTGGCAGTCGATCGTGACGCCAGGAGATATGCTAACCGAAATGAGATGATCTGGTACCTGCCAAGCTTTGCATATGTTACTATTAGAATTCACTTTATAAGCAGCTGGCTGGGTCAGTTATGTCTTGTTCACAGAAGACGAAAAGACTTTGGATAGGATCGCGCTTATATTCAAGTGCCCGTCTTGTAGCCTGATGTACACCACACAAGGGTCAAGGTCTGGTCCTTGTCTTGGGAATATCGGATGACAGAATGTAGTCCTTTCCATATCAAGCTCCCTCGCTACGTCCTTTCCATATCTATCGTCTCTAGACAAGCGGGTATTCGAGCAGACATCAACATCATCTCCTTTCCAGACTTCACCAGTCGCACCGATGGGTTGGCTCTGGGCGGCCTCCAATAACCAATCCACAACCACAGTCCATACTTCCGACACCACCCCTCTCGACAGCTCCTCCAAACCCACATCCTCGAACACCGACAAACCCCATCCTCCAACCACAACCAATCCACCCTCCTCCTCCACCACCCCACCCCAAGACCCAGACCCCAACCCCGACCTCACCGCCTTCCTCACCGCCCTCCGCCCCCCCACCCCAAAACCTACCTCCGACTCCTCCCCCCTCCCAACCTCCGACATCATAACCCCCCACACCATCCACCCCACCACCCTCTCCTGCCGCGCCGCCTTCGACACAGCCTTTTACTGCGCCTCCCTCGGCGGCCAATTCACCTCCCTCTACCGCCACGGTAGCCTCCGCGCCTGCTCTCAGCAATGGAGCGATTTCTGGTTCTGCGTCCGCACGAACAGGGGCATGTATAGTGACGAGGAACGGGGTGCGAGGGTGCTGAGGCGGGCGATGGCGAGGGAGAGGGAGAGGTATCATGATGGGGTTGGGGATGGGGTTGGGGATGGAAGGGGGGGGGCGGGGTTGAGCAGTGAGGATGTTTGGGAGCAGAGGGAGAGGATGGTTAGGGGGGCGTTTGGGGGGGATTATTGGCGTGCTGTTGCTGAGGCTGAGAGGGAGCGGGAGCGGGAAGTTGGGGCGGAGTAGGGGGTGGGGAGGATCTAGGGGGTGGGTGTGGTGGTTTTACTGGATGTACTGCATAGCGAAGGATTGGACTATGGTCTCGAGCACTCGAAGCGCTCCTGAAGTGGATGGGCGCCACCAAGGGTAATATTGTGCAGATTCGGTGTCCGTGAAGGTGGCATTGATGTGGCCGACCGTCGTGCCACAACGGAGGTTTCCAACACCTTTTCTGGTCCGATAAACTTGCTATGCGTACTATCGACTACAGGACATTTGAGCTATGGGCATCAACAACATTTGAATGTGGGAGTTTAGGTATCTTGAACTACCGTACAGTCGCTGAAGCAGATCCATTGGACTCACAACGGGCAAAATTCCATGCATCAGAGTCTGGGACCATTTCTCGAGCATTTTCCCAGGCCAAACAATTCCCACCGTACACACCTTACCGACAGAACCATAAGGACCCGTACTTAATTCATCACGGCCATACAAATCAATCATACAACCACCCCACTACCCATCCCCATCCTCCACCCCCAACATGCTCCTCTCCGCCAACTCCCCAATCTTCTCCTGCAACACACCCCTCCCATACCTCCCCGCCACCTTCCCCGCCGCCTCCACCATCTTCCCACTCCGATCCCGCATCAACCCCACAATCTCAAGCGCCTTCATGCCTCGCTCCTCGCCTTCTCTACACTCGACGTTCAGCAATTGCAATAAAGCTTTATCGACACCGTGCTCGCGCATGGTCAGTTCGGTCCGCTGACTGTGTGTGGCGTTGGTGGAGGCGACGAGGTCTTCGAGGAGAGAGAGCAGGAGCGAGTTGCGGACGAAGGATTCTTCGAGCTTGGGTCCCTCCATAGCTGTGGATTCTTCTGAATCGGCATTCCCAACGGCGCTAGAGCAGGGTAGTTGTAGGTCGAATTCGCTGAGTAGTGGTTTTGGGAAATAAGGATACTGGTCGCCTCCTTTCAGGATGATGCAGTGGAACCTCTCCTGTGCAACCGCCACGGGCCAATACGTCTCTTCTTTCTTTCCGCTCGCTAGTCGCTCAAGTTGTTTCGTGTCCAGAATCGGTACCCATCGTGCTTGGCCCGGTAATCGCCAGTGCTGCAGGATCAAAAGGACACCCGTGGAGTCGTACACGCAGGGATCACCACTGGCCGAAAAGAAGACGCTCTTGACTTGCGCACCTTCTGTCAGAGCGACAATGTCTTCGCTTTGGCAGACTTCATCTCGTTTCACGTTTTCAATGGTGTACAGCAGCTTCGTCGACCCGTCGCCGCCAACAGGGCCGTTCCCCATTGTTAGTATGTAATCTCGCCATGAGGCGCAGGTGACTGTCGGTGAGGACTTCTGTCGATACACTCTGAATGGAGTCCCGTAGAGGGTGAATACCCGTACATAGTCCGCGGAAGTTGTGACCACGATATAGGAATCGCTCAAGGATATCGAGGTCACGTCTTCACCCTTAGGTAGCTGAGTTCGCCAATCCGCCCGCGTTGTCCATGTCTCATGTGGCCGATAAAACACCATTGCGGCATTACCGTTTGACGGAGGACAGGAGAACAAAGTGCCATTTTCATCTATGATCTGTCAGCCACATTTCTATTGCATCGCATTGAGTGACGGCTGACTCAAACAAGCCTTATCGTATAAATATGGGTCAGTGAAGTGGAAATCGCGGTGCAGTTCTCGGTCATGAAACTCTACAGTCACAGTGTGGTGAGTGTCCTGATCAACCGTCCAGACGAATCCTGTCAAATTCAAACCTGTGACTGATCAGCTATGATCATTTTAAGAACGTCTGCACAACTCACAAAGGTATTTCCGGTTGCCACGCCACGGCGTACTTCCAGGCTGAAAGGATTGATGGAGTTGTGGCTGCCAGCTTTGATAAGGAGCTCTCCGCTTGGTAGCAAAGCCATCGATTGCGTCCAGATGACCATTACTTCTTTTACCAAAGCCGTTGACTTCAGCTGCGTAGCCAGCGCCATCGTCGTCGCTCACGAAATCATCTTCGTCGGCAAGCTCTGGGCCAAGGAGATCATCCAGGGAATCTGGGGTACCCCTTCGTCTCGCCCGAGAATCGTCTGCCTCCTTGCTACCGTTAGTGAGCGGTTTCCTTGCATTTCCGGTAGTCTCCGCAAGCGGGTCACGAATGAATGGAGCCGGCTGGAGTGTCTTTTCCAGAAGCGGCGAAAATTCTGGCTGAAGGAAACTGGTATATATGAAGAGCTCGCCATCGGATGTCACAAATGAAACAAGATTCTCTGTTGGGTGCCAAGCAACATTGATTACACCAGGATAATCGTATCTTGAAAGGATCTTCTGCGTCTTGGTATCCCAAAGCAATATTTTTCGATCCGATCCAGCGGTAATGAGCATAGCTCCGTTCGGCGACCACGCGAGCGCTGTAACATCCCCCATGTGACCTCCTGAGAAAGCTCTTTGTCTTTCCCCATCACCGCTCGACACCACCTGGATATCCCGTGTAGCCGTTGGTGCAGCAAACGCCCGTCCATCCGGGTGCCAAATCGCACGGGACGACGACTCCGATTCAATCTCAAGACTTCGAACTATCCCATCGACCTTTCTGACCAGCTCAGGCTCCTCCGTGCTCAGGCTGTAGACATAGACGACACCGTCGGTGCAAGAGGCGGCAATGTAGGAGCCGCTAGGGTCAAATGAGAGGTGCTTTGTAGGCTTTTGAAGCTCCCTGAGGTAGAGCACCTTGAGTGTATCTGCGATATTGATAACCTTCACGGTGAGCTCGCTACGCATTGTCAGTCACCCCTCGCCTCCGCGGAAACCCAAGTGTACGCACTCGCTAGCTACAGCAGCCCATTGTCCGTCGGGGGAGACCGCAATATCGCGAATAGGCAAGGTACATCGTGTGAGCATCTTTTCATAGGTGTAGGTCTCCAGCGAATACATGCAAACAGCGCCATCTTCTGCCCCAGTGAGGAAGAACTCATTCGTAGCCGCCAATGCAGTGTTGTTTTCCTGGCAGTCGTCCAAGTTGGTAGGTTCGCCGTCTGAACCCGTCTGATATACTCTGACCACATTGTTCGATCCTGCTGTGACGAGCTGCCTGCCGTTTGGAGTATAGGTGAGGAAGGTTGGGCCGGCAGGATCTGGCGAGGGTCAGTAGAGGAACCGCGATGAGACGGTCATCTTACGTGCTGGACGTCCGCGCAATCGCTGCTGAGTGACTGTGGCCATTGTGCAGTGCTCACGATCGTATGCGGCTTTGATTCCAAAGTAAAGTAAGTACCTTAAGAGGAGGCGTCGAGCCGCGACGCGCGAATCCCAAGTGCGGGAGCCAAGCATCGCCAAGCAACGGACTTGACAGCCATCCGTCGGGAGCTAAGGTACTAGGGGCCAAATCGTTAGCGTAGCCAGGATGATCCATGGAGAAAAGGGGATCAGTCAACTAATGCTGGATGCACTGTTCTGAAAGCAAACTCGTACACCTAGAAATAACAATAATTGATATCAATCAGACTCCAAATCCATGTATATATGCTGCTACGAATAATCTAAATGAATGTGACAGGCAATGCTACTAGCCAAGGCCTTATTACATAACCATGACGGGGACGCCAAGTAATTTCCTCCTCATCACATGGCGTATCTGATCAGCTCAGTCAGAAAGAGTATTGCGATGTTCGCAAACTCAGTAAACCCTCTTTGATCCAAATCATCGGAAGCTTGAAGGGGAGGGACCTATTCACAAAAATGTCTTAAAGAATGCTTAGCTCAAAGGAGGTCCCTCAACCTGACGTGTAAGAACCACGGGGCTCATTTGATGCGTCAGAGTCCAGGAGCTCAAAGCCGTTTAAGGTGATAGCACCGAGAATCTTTCAACAAGCATCTACGTGCAATGTCGAAGCGCAAGAACAGCCCACGTCTGGTGGAGGACATGGATTTCATCACTGACCTCATTCTACAGCACTCCTAAAGGAGGTATTCGTGAATTTCGCGTGCTTGACATCCTAGGCCAGCTCACTCTCTTCAAATTGCGCTTGTAAGTAGTTCTTTAGACCATCGATACTCGGATACTCGGAGCAAGACTCCAAGTTACCGATTTGAGTTTGCGGTTCCCGAAATACTCTAGCTTCAGGTCCGACCTATTCTAGTTAAAGTCCGAGCCAATTCCGAAGCTCCGACGTCAAGAATCTCACGACGCGGTTTTCCAATATCCTGCAGAAGCAGCTAGGTCTCGTCGTGTCTCAGGAAGTGAGCCCCATGATCAACATGATTCACTGCGCCTACTTTCTACGCGGAAGTTGATGCCTTTGAGCGGGGCATTGACCTTCTCGGACTCTCAAGATGCAAGCCTTTGCTCACTTGAGCAGGCCCTTTCGGCATGCGCCCATTACCACCACGTCCTGGCGAACGATTTCGACAGCTCCCAAACACCCCCTTCGAATATATGATGCTGTGAAGGGGGTTAGAAGGAGGCGCAACAAGACCAAAGATACGGGCGACAACAAGTCTGGTCACATAGACGCGGGCCAGAACGAAGGGATTTTCTTTCTCGACAATGTTTTTCCCCTCAACCTTACCTTCTTCGCCCCCATACCGTTCCTCGAAAGGTTCCTCCCTCGTATAATGCACCGCTTACAGAATCCGAATATCTCGGCAGCGGATCCTGAGCAGATCGCCGAACGAGCTCTCCACAGCCCCCTGCCCATCAAAGTCACCGAGATACTTCCACGAATCAGAGAAGGTGGTGCATTCGTTAAATTCTCTCATGAGCCGGACCAGGACCTCAAAGAGGTGGAGATGACAGTCAAGCAATATTTGAAGCAAAACCCCATAAAGCCATGGTTCAATCCGGTCCGAAGGGTGAAGACATTCTTGGTCCATGGTAGACCATGGGTGGAGGATCTCCACCGCATGCCGAATGCTCGAGTTAAAGTCGAATTCGTGCCTACCGCGCCCGGGCAAGAAGCCGAAGAGCTATCGCAAGAGACGTTGTACTCCCTTTTCCGAAGATATGGCAAACTCGCAGACATCATGCCTCAACCAACGGACTCCAAGGATCTTCCAAAGTTTGCACTCCTGAACTTCAACACGGTCAGACATGCTATCAGAGCGAAGAATTGCATGCACGGCTTCGTTTTACCGGCCAATGAGGGTGGAGGTAAAGCTGGGACGATGTTGAAGCTGACCTATGAGCAAAGGAGGAAGGCACACTACATATGGGATTGGTTTGTCAATCACCCAAGGATCACCGTCCCCATATTGATTGCGCTCTTTACGACTGTATCAGTGATGATTTTCGATCCGTGGGTCGCTCTCGTTGTATCCCAGCTGATGCTTGCTAACCAACTTTCCTAGGGTCCGCACGTTCTTTATCGAAGCCCACATTACTCGCACTTTCCACATCAAAGACAACGTAGTATACAAATGGATTAGCTCTCAAGCAACGCGTGCCACAGACATCATAAATTTAAGGCGCAATAAAACCGAAGATGCTGGCCTGAAAGCGATCTGGGACGATCGGAAAGGGGATATAGAGCAGATACAAACATGGCTCATGGAGAGCGCGGATACCTTTATAGTCATTCAAGGGCCCAGAGGCTCAGGCAAGAAGGAGCTTGTTTTAGATCAGGCGCTGAAAGGTCGGAAAAACACTTTAGTGATAGACTGCAAACCCATCCAAGAAGCGAGGGGTGACAGCGCGACTATCTGCGCAGCTGCGCTTGAGGTTGGATACAGACCCATATTCTCGTGGATGAACAGTATTAGCAGCCTGATCGATCTAGCAGCGCAAGGCACGATCGGAACCAAGACTGGGTTCTCGGAGACCTTGGACGCTCAATTAGCCAAGATATGGCAGAACACGGCCAATGCGCTGAAGAAGATCGCGTTGGATGGGCGCAAGAAAGACGACAAAGATGCAGAGCTGGATGACGACGCTTACCTGGAGGCTCACCCGGAACGAAGGTCTGTCGTCGTGGTTGATAACTTCCTGCACAAGTCGCAGGAAAGCAATATGGTGTATGACAAGATTTCGGAATGGGCTGCTAACCTTACCACTGCCAATATCGCTCATGTGGTTTTCCTCACGAATGATGTATCGTTCTCGAAATCACTGAGCAAAGCCCTTCCTGACCGGGTCTTTCGTCTGATCGCGCTTGGGGATTGTTCCCCAGAAGTTGCGAAACGGTTCATCATCAACCATTTAGACGCTGATGCAGAAGACGGTGGTGGTCCCGAACCAAAGCCAAAACCATCCCAAATGCGGGCGGACCTAGCTGAGCTCGACGATTGCATTTCTACGCTAGGCGGTCGACTGACAGACTTGGAATTCCTCGCAAGGAGGATCAAGACTGGTGAAAGTCCCAAGAAGGCCGTGCGCCAGATCACCGAACAGTCTGCATCAGAGATCTTGAAGATGTACATACTGGGCAGCGGTCCCCGCCAATGGACACCGGAGCAAGCATGGCATCTCGTCAAGTCTCTGGCGGCATCGGAATCTCTCCGCTACAATGAAATCTTGCTATTGGACATATTCAAATCCGGCGGCGAAGCCACGCTTCAAGCACTCGAGCAAGCGGAAATGATCACGATCGTCTCCAGCAACGGGCGTCCAACCAGTATCAAGCCAGGCAAACCGGTCTACACCGCAGCGTTCCGTCAACTGACGGGCGATAATGTATTGAAAGCTCGACTGGATCTGGCTACATTGTCTGAGCTGATCAAGATTGAGACTCAGGGCATTGACAAGTACGAGGCTGAATTGCATCTTCTTGGCAGACTACCCGGCTCACCGGCGGAGGTTACGGGTCGGACTAAATGGCTCCTTGGCAAATTGTACGCCGGTCAGGCCAAGGTCGAACAGTATGAGAAGGAAAGTGGCGTGTTGAAGAAGGTGCTTCAGCAGGAGTATTGAGGATGGGGTTGGGATTTGTATATGGCAAGGATATTGTGTATTTAGCGCTAAGATACCACTCTGCACATTCATGGACATGTTTTCTCCGAAATATCAAGACTTCCTCATCATGACTCCATGCACGCTTGAATCTTATACTTTACCCTCCGCATATCTGTCGTACCTATCATACCTGACACACTTATTACTCCCATAATAGCCATTGATAAAAGAACAAGTAAGCCTTCAATTAGACTCCTGCCTTCCGTGCCTTCATATTCGACGTTTTAGCTTTGCATTAGGCATCGTATAGCATTAGACATTTACGTTAGGTCAAAGTGGTAAGTGGTACGAGTTGGGAAAAGACATGAAGGACGGAGGATATTAGGCTTGGTGTATCTTTTTGTAGAAATGCACCGACTTGTAGGTAGTAGAGATCAGAGACTGTGTCGAGAGAGAGCCGAGCTCGGTACTGCTGAGCAAAAGGATGCGTTAGTGGATAATGTATGTTATTGCTTGGTGATGAATGGGATCAGGTGGAGATGTCGTCCGTTGCCAAGAGATCACGGGCCGTGATTTCTAGATTTAGCCCAATTGAGCGTCAGCCCTATATAGCACTCCGCGTCGCGCGATTCATTTCGCGAATCGTCTTTTTCATCTCTAATACCAACACACGGCACACTCAATTACGCTGTATCCTTTCCTCTTCAATCGCAATCATGGCCCAAGATCAGCCCACAGTTGATACCTCCTCCGTCGGCAATGAGACAAAGCCCGCTCAGACCGTTGCAGAAGGGAAAGGGAAGGGCAAGGCGGCCGATATTGCGCCTCAGGACGTGAGCATGGGGGAAGAGGACAGCAGCTCTGACGAAGAGACCGGTGCTGAGGATGAGGTATGCGCCTTGCATCTATCTTGTTTTTCGCCGTAAAGGACTCACCACTGACATACACCACTACAGTCAAAAGAAGAGCGTATGCCTACCCATCCATCACCTACAATTTTCCGCTAACCCCGCGCTCTTGAATTGCAGCAGAGGAAGAAGATGACGACAACATGGAGGAAATCGACACGGACAACATCATCAACGACGGCCGCCGCACACGTGGTAAAACCATTGACTTCGCCAAAGCAGCCCAGAATGCCGGCGACGAGCTCGACGAGGATGATGACGAGGATGATGATGATTTTGAGGAGAAGGAGGATGATGCGATGCATGAGTAGGCACATCCTCTTTTCTGTTCTTGATTGTTCTTCATGCGTGGATTGCATTGGACGGAATCCGCATAGTGGCCTGCTATACAATATCACAGGTGCACCGAAATATGCGAAGCAGGTTTACAAAATCGTTCACAAGCGAGCATGGTCCCTAAGCAGGCTGGGCTGGACTTGAATCGAATGGGACAAAAGCGATCCGGGAGCATGCACTTTGTGAATATGTATACGCACCAGAGTAAGACATGAGATAGAGAATAAAGGTCTCTACGTCCTCCCAATATTCGGGATGGGCCTAAAGTTTTATACGAACAAAGATATGCCAAGCTTTGTCTACCCCTATTTACCTAAACCTGCTCGTTTTACGGAACTGAAAGTCGCGCGCACCACGAGAATGTCAGAAAGTCTTCTTCTTGTTACTACGCAATAACAACGCCTTGGTATGACTCCAAATTTGTCTAGTGTCATCCTTGATACATGCTCATAAAGCCCTAGGATTTGCATGTAATTATTCTAGGTGGTTATATAGTAGGACTCTATAGTAGTAAGAAATCCGTCTCTTCACGGAGCCAACTTTCCAGCCGAGGTAAGTTCTGACAGCGGGGTACGAGGGATAGTGATTTGCCTACGGCTTAGATTTTGCATAGGAACTATGCCCCAGGAGCTTATAAGACCTGCCAGATATCTTATTCATCATGTTTTCAAGATACCGCGAGAGTTTGGAGTCATACCAACGCGTGGTTGTTGCGTAGTAACAAGAAGGAGACTTTCTGACACTCTCATGGTGCGCGCGACTTTCAGTTCCGCAATCTACAGGCTTCGTGGAAATTTGTACCCATCCATAATGACCAAACAAGCAATGGCCAATCCTACTTTTCGCAAACCCTCAGATCTCAATCTTGCCACATCATTCATTATGCTAATTTACTAGACTCCACCGCTGTAGCCTTTGCGCTCCTCCAACTCCCTGCCATTGTCCCCCGCAAAGGCCACCTCTTCACGAACCGTCCCCGTCTAGCTCAGGCTCCCACTTACCACTACAATGGCTTCAAGGTATGTGCCTTTCCCAATCATCTTCTCCATCTGAGACAGCTCAACATGGCAATCGGCAGGTTCGGTACCTCGACGCTCCACCAGCGCGATCCGCGCTCCGCCCTCTTCGACTCTTACACTGGCGATCGCAATCACACAAACAGCGCTTCACCAGCGCGGACAGGGAGCAGATACGGATATACGGGCGCTGGATCCGGTGTCGGTGTAGGAGCGGACGGTGGGATGGGGCAGGACAATGGCGGCTTCAGGGCTGCTACGCCGAATTCGAGGTACGCTTCACAGGCATAAATACAACCGAGGAGGAGAGCGCAGCTAGAAGCAGGAGGGTGGTCGCCTTATCCAAAGAGGGATACTGGGAGCAGAGGCTGACATTCTACATGAGGAACGTTGCAGAGGTCAATACAGCGACGCCGTCCTCTCCGAACTCGAGAACCAAAACGATCGGGAAATAGAAGGCATCTCCTCCAAAGTAAAGATGTTAAAAGATGTTCGCCACCACCCATCTCTTCCTTCCCCCTACCCATTCACTAACAGTGCGTGCGTGCGAATACAGCTCACCATCTCCATCGGCGACGAGATCCGCTCCTCCTCTTCCCTCGCCGACACCATGAATGACTCCTTTGACAATACGCGCGTAAGGTTACGGGGGACGATGAACCGCATGTTGCGGATGGCGGAGAAGACGGGCGTGGGGTGGAAGATCTGGGTTGGGTTTATTTTGGCTGTGTGGCTGCTTTTTGCGTATGTTTGGCTGTTTTGAAAGGAGGAGATGGGACTTTGAGACTATATGGAAGATGGACTGGAGATTCTGCAGATGGACAGAGAGAGTATGCATACTATGATTCCCGACTGGGGAAGCATCGGAGCATAAGAGCCAAAGCGCTCGAGGAGTTTGAGAGGGCGAGGGCATCTTGGTGCATACATTTGCGCAACACGAGCAACGTGCTTTGTAACGACGAGCTCGAAAACTGTCGAACCGTCCAGTCAAGCAGGATTATTCACCCGCGTCCTTCCTGATACACGATAGGAAAGACACGAAGATGAGTTTAGAGAATCGAATCCATCAACTCAGCTGAGCACAATCCGGGTATCAAGTAAAACCCACCCTCAACTCCCAACAACAACAAAAAAACACAACCTGGCCGCTCAATTCTCCCCCAACCCAGGCGACACCCCCCCAAACGCACCCCTCCTCCCACCAAAACGCGGCGCCGCAACAACAGACCCACCACCCCCACCCCCACTCCCACCTCCATTCCCAAACACCGAACTCCCCAACACCCCCGCCCCACCCCCACCCCCAGGCGTCCTCACCACCTCCCCCGTCCTCGTATTAAAAGTCGCCAACCTCGGCCCCCTCCCACTCCCATTCCCCACTCCACCCCCATCATCCTC
>JAABUP010000123.1_pt1 | contig 171165 bp, 161 predicted proteins | sample 5559201 | NCBI WGS metagenome assembly JAABUP01 (sample SAMN10711887, study PRJNA513373) | rock metagenome | isolation source: Antarctica rocks | place: Antarctica
TGCTGGTAAGATTCATGTGTTTTGTGTTATATATTTGAATTTCAGACACTTAAATATATAAAAAATACTGAATCTTGCCTAACTTTTTCCGATAAATTTTTCTTGATTATTAATCGAACTCAGGTTTTTAGGTATTTTGAAAAGAAAACCAGCTTTACTGGAAACAATCATGTATCAGTTATTCAGCAAACAACCTTTTCAAAGAATATTGTCTTTTTTGGATGAAAGCTCCTCTTTAACGAACGAGATAAAAATTTTTGGCACTTTGCCCTGGAAGCCTTTTTTAACAGAACTTTTTCATTATAGAAAGAATCTATGAAATTAAGGACAAGTTATAGACAGCTCGAAACCTGGATTTTGATAACGAGACTTATTCTTGCGGTAATCAATCAATTTTTTGTACAGGTCAACCAAACTACATCTTTAATTTTTTTAGGCGTAACGCTGTTGTGTTTTGGCTTGCCGCATGGTTCTATCGATCATTTAGTTGAAGAAAAAAGTGCCGGGAAAATTGACTTGATCCGCTTTATAATTATTTATCTGGCGCAAGTCGCGATGGTTGCCGTTTGCTGGTTTTTTTTGCCGCTGCCTTCCATTTTGTTTTTTCTGCTGCTTTCTGCCTGGCATTTTGCAGAAACCGACTTGGCCATACCGCCTCAAAAAAACGGTTTTACTTCTGCGCTCCTCAAAATTTTATACGGAACAGGGATTTTAAGCTGGATATTGTTCGTACATCCTACCCAAACGTTAAACTATTTACAGCATCTTTCGCCTACGTTTGGCCATGCTTCTTTTATCGGCAAAAAGTTGGCCGTGTGGCATATGGCTATTATGGTTTTCTGCGGAAGCATCACTATGCTTGCCGCGACAATTTACAGCATCAAACAGCAGGATTTTATACTGATAAAAACAGCATTGCTGCTTTTGGTCACTTATTTTTTGCCTTTGTTGGCTGCATTTGCCTTTTACTTTGGGCTTTGGCATTCTTTGCACGCGCTAATGCACATCAAAAACCATTTACACCTCAGTTGGAAAAACCTTTTTCTTCAGGCATTGCCCTTAAGCATTGTTTCTGTTTTAGGGTTGATATTTTTTTTAACGCTGATCAATCATTTGCACCTCAATTTAGTATTGCTCACTTTTATTTTTATCTCTGCATTAACGCTGCCCCACGCGCGGGTGATGAGCACTATGTACCGTACAAAAAACAAAACCCCGGCTGTTTAATCCGGGGTTTTTGTTAATTTAAATATTATTGATAATCATCAGCTTATGGTATGTTCGTTTTGAACTGCTGTGTCCAATACGCGTTTTTCCACTATACTTTTGGAAGCAAGATAAGCTACCACACCGATACCAACTTTATTCAGGATATCTGCGATGGTGAACGAAATATGTACCCAGTTTAAATCGAAGTTTGGCAACATGGTCAACAAATAACCAACGGGATATACGCCCCAAAGCGTAACCGTGCATAAACCCATAATTTTGAAAGCCCTACGTTCTTCCGGCTGGGCACGATCTGCAAACCGTTTCCAAAGGCTGAACAAAATAATCGGGATAAAAATATATCCAACCGTAGAGATAGCCCCCCACATGAGTTTATTACCAACCAAAATCGATCCGTTAGCGCCCAACTGTTGCTCGCCGATATAACCGGTCACGATCATAAACACATCAGCAAGCAACAACCAAAAAATAGAACTTTTTGCTTCATGCGGTTTTACTTTCAACATGGTTACTGCTTTTAACAGCAATAAAGGCGTAGTAACGGCCCAATCCATATAGCGGTACTGGCCAATGGCCTGATAGGAAGCATGCATGAACACTTCACGGTCTGCCGGATTGCGTAAATGTGAAATTACGCCAAGCATATGGCGGTAATCATCCTGAATGATGAAATAAGAGATGCCCGCAACCGCAGCGATAATAGCGGTAAAATCCCTGGACACACGATGTTCCGGTGCAACGCTTCCCCTGGTCATCACGGCAGACAGGAAGCTGCCGACGAAGGCGTAAAACGCGACGATCATACAATAATAAGTGACCATTGGCAACACGCCAACCTGGGCGGCCGTAGGTACAAAAGAGTTTAAAAAGTCCATAATCAGTAATTTTTTATAATGGAACTTGCCAAGCTTACCCTTGTTTTACAAAGAAGAATTATATTTTACTAATATTGTAACATTTTTAACATAGGGGAAAACTATTATTTAAAAATAAAAAAGCCGGGATTTGACCTGTCCAAATTCTGGATTTAAACGTGGAACCTGTTTAAATTTATATCGAAAAAAAACATGTTGCTTCTTTTATGCCCACAAACTTGTTTTCGAAATTTATGCCGATAAAAGAAGTATGGGAATTTCCCGTTTTCGTAGGTGATAAAAGAAGCATGGGAAATTAATCGGATAAAATTTAAAGAGGCTCTTTTAATATGAATTAAAAATGAGTTTTAATCCTGGTTTAAAAACGAACGCATTATCCAGTGACAACCTCTTATTTTTTGATAATGGATATGATAATTGGTCAGTAAATCATTCAAATGATCAACAACAGGTCCGAATTTTTTTCTTCCAGGCCAATTGCTTCTGCTTTCATCGTTTCAAAACATTTTACATTCATCAACATTGCGGTGTCAGCTATTGTTTTTACAACGAAAACAAAGGGATTTTTTCTCAATTTTGCGGTGATGCCTTTCGAACTTATTCCCTTTGTCGCACAGCAGTTTTCTGCCCTGATCTGGAAATTGGAAACCGACACGGAAAATGATTTGCTTTATGTGGAAACAAGAAACCAGCAGGAACATACCGTTGCTTTTTCTGCTTTCGACCTGAAAAATGAAAAGGCCAATTTTATAGAACTGGAAACTGAAGAAAAATGGCTGACAGGTATGAGTGGCGGCCGGAAGCAGATACTGTTTTTACACGGTTATAAATCGGCACAAAGCCCAGAACACAAAAGTATTATTGCTTTAGATGGTTTAACCGGAAAGCAGCTTTGGGCAGATTATAACCTTTCGGTAGAAGCATTTACAAAGGACGGTTTGCTGGCTGCCGATCAGCGTTTTCAATCCAAACGTTTGGTTTTATTGGATTACCAAAACGGAACGATGAAAACCGGAACCAATCAAATGGTTTTGCCGGATGTCCCGCAGGAAATAACGTGGCCGGAAATGCTTCGTTTACCGCCTAAAAATCTTTTCAACATCATTTCTGCCACAATAACAGGCGAAATAAGCTGTTTAAAATACAATTCGTACTTAATTATATCTTTGCACACGTTAAACAAGGGCAATTTGATGCAGGAACTTTATGTGATAGAAAATGAAAAGCTTGTGTACCGTGATTTGTTAAACGAAAACATACAAAAGTTACAGCCCGAAGCGTTTGTTTTGACCAAAAATCATTTAGTTTATATCAAAAATAAAACTGCCCTTAAAGTTTTAAACCTTTAAAAAATATCAATATCAATGATAAAAATTAAATTTTTAGCCCTTGCCTTCTTTTCTTTCAGCTTCGCAGGACAAGTTTTGGCACTTCCCTTAGCAGATTCTGTTGGAATTGAAAACCAGAACGGCAAGATGGTCATTTTGCATAAACTGGATCCGAAAGACAATTACTACTCGATTGCCCGGCGTTACAATGTTCGGCCAAAAGAAATAATGGATTACAACAACAATGCAAAAATGCAGATCGGTGCGATTATCAAAGTGCCAACAGACCGTCCTTTCGCTGCCAACTTTGCACCGGTAAAAACAGCATCACCAGTTACTCAGCCTAACGCCAAATCCACTCAAAATACAACTGTAAACACCGCAGCTCCCTCATCTGCAAATTCCCCGGAATACACACAGTATAAAGTTTCGGCAGGAGAAACACTTTACGCCATTTCTAAAAGGTTTCAGGTTAAGGTGGATGACATCATCACTTGGAACAATTTAAAAAGCAACAATTTAAATGCTGGCCAAATGTTGCAGATTAAACGGGAAGAACCAAAACCGGCAATAACTGCGCCGCCGGTAATCAACACAGCACCGGCAGAAACTTCGACAACAGTAGTGAAAGACAATACATTAAAAAGGGATTCGACGCGTGTTATCGGATCGGACAGTTCTGGTAGCAGCCGACGTTTGCCCAACAACCGCTACGGATTAACAGAGAAAAATGAAAAAGGAACGGCTGTTTGGATCAGCGACCCGAATTTAGACCCTAAAAAGAAGTATGTTTTGCACCGCACGGCCCCTGTTGGCACAATCATCAAAATCACCAACCCAAATACCAACCGCACTACTTTTGCCAAAGTGGTAGGCAGTTTTACGGAGAATGAAACCAACAAAGATGCGATTGTGGTAATGACGAAAGATGTGGCCGAATCTTTAGGCGCAATTGATAAACGCTTCTACGTAAATTTAAGCTACGGCAGCCCAAACCCATAATGAACAAACCTTATGTAATTGGTATTGCGGGCGGCAGCGGATCGGGCAAAACATTTTTTTTGAACTGTTTTTTAGCACATTTTTCGAAGGAAGAAGTGTGCTTGATCTCGCAGGACGATTATTATATTCCGGTTGCCGAAGGAATGACGGCAGAAGAAAACAAACTGTACAACTTCGATTTGCCAAGCACTATTGACGAAGCAGCTTTTTTAGCCGACGCCAAAAAGCTGCTGAACCGGGAAACGGTTTACAAAAAGGAATATACGTTTAACAATGCTTCGGCAGTGCCAAAAATGCTGGAGATCAAACCGGCACCGGTTATTATTATTGAAGGATTGTTTATCCTGCATTTTGCAGCAATGGCAGCAATGCTAGACCTGAAAATTTTTATAGATACCAAGGAAGAAGTGGCTTTGCACCGCCGTTTAAAGCGTGATCTTCACGAAAGAGGTTATTCTGCGGAAGATGTGCATTACAAATGGACAAACCATGTATTGCCCGCTTATAAAGAATTTTTGCTGCCGTATAAACCTATTTGCCACAAGATCGTGACCAACAATACACAGGTAGCAGAAGATATTATTAGTGTTACGAGGGAAATTTCGCAGGAAATCAGGGAAAAGGTGTTAGGTTAGGTTAATGCTTCCGTTCCTTTTTCGTTTTCCTGTTAATAAAAGGTTGGCGTGGTGCTTAGCAATAAGGCATACCTTCATTTGCTTCTGTATCTGTTGCCCAGTTTCGATTAAAATCCCGTTCATTTAAAACAACCAACCCTTTGGCCGGGTCTGCAACGTAGTAACTGCCCCTTTTTATTTTATACAATACCACAAAGTGGTTTTGGCGTCAATGCAGGATACAGGGAAGCTCAGCCTCTTTTAATTGTTCCAGGCTTAGTTTCGCACCTAAAGGCCGGAATGCAATTTTTTCGGCAGCTTTACTGATGCCTAAAAGGGAAACGCCTTCCTTATTAATTTCACAAAGCTGGCGCAAGGTTTGGACTTTAAAGTTGCGGCCGTAGTATTTTGCCACCATGCGGAGGCAGGTTAGGCCACAGTCTATCTGGTCGGGTTGTTTGTAAAAAGGAAAGTTCATGGTTTATTATCTTAACTATAAGTTATTAAGAAAACAATCAAGTTCTTTAATTTGATATTTTTAATGGTTTTTACAAATTCTCAACTTCAATCTCTTTAATCATTGCCTGAAGATTTATCGGGAGTTGCGCTGATGTTGTTCTATAACTTCCATCTTTCCCAATAATGATGTAGGTAGGATAACCGGTTGACTTCGCTTTTTCCATAATATCTTTGGTTAAGGCAGGATTTGCCAAAATCTGCATCCCTTCGATCTGGAAATAGGCAATGGTCTTTTTCCACTCTTGCTCCCTTGCAATATCAAAATTGGCGATATAGATAAAATTGACGTTTTTACCTTTAAAGTGATCTTCTAACTTGGCGGCATTTTTTTCAATTTCCTCCCGGCACGGCGTGCACCAGGTGCCCCACATATCTACCAGCGCGACTTTACCTTTTGTTAGTGCCAGCACGTCTTTAAAAGTATTCAATTGTGTACCATTATTTCTAACGAAAATTGTATTGCTATTGATTGCTTTCTGTTGCTTTCTAACTATCTCCGCGATTGGAACGTTAAATCCCTTAATATACGCACTGGTAGGAAATTCTTTTTTAAAATGATCGTACATCGAAGTAACCGCCGGATAATCTGCTCGCAAAAATTTAAACTTTATGGTCTGGCCATAAGCATTCTCGGCCGCTTTTCCGCTAAAGTATTTATCGATCGCCATATTATTTAGAAGACCTACTTGCGTTCCATCAAAAATCTTTTTACCCTGCCGCGGATCGGAATGAAACCATTGTTGGTAAAAAGCTATTGGATCAGATTGATGTTCCATTCTTGCAGCTTCCACCTCACGCATTACAACATTACCGATCAACTCATCATAATTATAAGCAAATAATGCCTCATCATTACTTAGTTTGATTGTTGCGAACAAGCTGTCTTGGATTCTCAGCCATGGTTTTAACTCTTCCTTAGACTTAAAAAGATTATTGTTATGACTAAACTCGTAATATTTATCAGGCGCAAAATATTTTAAGTTGATCTCTGCATTTTTGATTAAGGCGGCTGACGGCTTGTTTACTTTGATATAATTGGACAATGTGCTTTTATTCAGCAAATATTGTTTGTTGATGGCGGCAATTACCCGATCAGGCGTTTTGTCGCCCTTAAAAGGTTGTGTATCCATATTAGTTAAGGCGAAAATTTCAGGCTGATTATTGTTGCTGCCCTTACCCGTTACCGTGACCTGATTGCTTTTTTTGGCAAAATCTGCCGATAAAAAAAGCTCGTCTCCCGGCGTTAAAAACAGACTATAATAAAAAAATTTATCAGACGGAAAATGCAAGATAAGATAACTCGGCTGATCAATATTCATTGTATAAGAAGCATTGCCTTCCGCAGTTAATTGAAGTGCATTTATTTTCTTTTTCGTTAGATCGTAACGCAGGTTTGGATCGATAACATAGAGTGAACCACTGAAATTCTTAACCGTGATATGCACTGTTGCGCTTTTGGGAGGAGTACATGTTGACAGAAGTAAAACCATCAGGATACCGGTGATAAAAGTCTTCATAATATTTGATCGTGATTAATTAACGTATTTAAAAGCTGAACCCTGAAAGATATTACTGACGATACTGCTTTGTATATTACTTTTTGATCCAATAATCGCCGGGTAAAACAATTATGTTGAGAAATTAGATCAACTGACCTAATTTTCCCGTTCCGGCGATTGGTTAAAAACAAAGTTTAAATTTAAAACTAAAAGTTTAAGAACAAACGGTTTTTTGAAGAATTTTCAACCAATACAATGCTTCTTTTACCACCATAAATCCTTTAAACCCTGCTTTCCCTACAAACTTGGTGTATAAAACTGAGCTTACTTATCACTTCCGCGCTGATTACAAAAGGATAAAGATCGGTGTGGCCCATGCTGCGGTTGATGCTGTTCATGGCAAAACTCATGGGCAGCCAGGTAGCAATAATATCGGCAAAATCCGAAATCCCATAGGGGTCTTGCTGCATGTCCATATCTAAATGATCCTCCGGTTTTGCGATCTGCGGATGCAGGCTTAAACCAAAAGCATAAGCACTTTGCAGCGTATCCATGATATGCAGGTAATGCGCCCAGGTTTCTGCCCAGTCTTCCCAAGGATGCGAGCTGGCATAAGTGCTGATAAAATGCGTGTTCCAATCTGCCGGTGCGCCTTGCTGGTAATGTTTTTGCAGCGCTTCGCCGTAATCTTCGCGGTCATCACCAAATAAATTCCTGAATTCTTCTAAATAAATTGAGTTGTCGATCAGCCTGTCCCAGTAATAATGCCCAACCTCGTGCCGAAAGTGCCCGATCAAAGTACGGTAGGGCTCTTTCATCGCCTTGCGCGATTTTTCGCGTTCCACATCATCAGCTTCAACCATATTTAAAGTGATCAGGCCATTGTCATGACCAGTCAGCACACGTGGTTTCCCTTTCAAATCCGCCAAAAAATCAAAGGTCAGGCCTTTTTCAACATTAACTTTTTTACCCATTAAAGAAAGCTTCATCTTTAACAAACTGTAAACCAAGCGGTGTTTGGCGTTTTCGATCACCAGCCATTGACTGATTGCTTCCGGTTGGTTCAAATTTGGAATGGTACTGTTGAGTTCGCAAGCTTTGCAATAAGGTGTTTCGTTGCCTTCTTTTACCAGCCAGTTGCAAACGCCATATAAATGGTTTACGCAGTAACGATAAGCCCGGTCAGCTTTGTTATAGATGGTATAAGTCCCGTTTCCTTTAGAAACCAAAGGATAAAGTTTCAGTTCCCGCGCTTCAAACCCTAAGGCGTAACCGCATTGCACACAGGTATTGTTTTCAAAATATATAATATGGCCGCAATGCGTACACTTAAAAATTTCCATGGATTTGGGTTGATCAATTTTCTTTTGCTAAACTTGTTTTCAGGGTTTTTGATTTAGAAAATTATAATACTTAACAACCTGCTTCTGTGCAAAAATATCAGTAAACCAGGAATAAGTGTTCCGGCCAAAGCCTCACCCAAACCCTCTATAGAAAGCCTCACCCAAACCCTCTATAGAAAGCCTCACCCTAAGTACCTCTCCAGGGGAGAGAGACTTGAAAGCGGGCGAAGCTAGCTCCCTCTCCCCTAAAGAGGGCCGGGGTTAGGCTAAAACAACTTTATTAAAAACACCAAACAGCTTCTTTGAAAAAAGAAGCATATCATTACTTTTGCTGTTTCGCTTAAAGTCATTTCTGCTGAATGATCATCTTCCGCTGGTTTCATGTTTAAAAAACTTACTTCTTTTTTAATTGCTTTCCTGTCGTTCCACTTGGCTTCGGCACAGCAAACCGATACTTTAAAAAAATTGCAGGAAGTGGTCATCAAAGCTTATTTAACGCAGCAACCGCTTTTAACTATTCCGGCTGCAGTAAGTTCTATTGGTTTGCAAACATTACAAATGCAGTCCTCTTTTTCACTTGTTCCGGCAATAAATACCGTACCGGGCGTGCGAATGGAAGAACGTTCGCCGGGCAGTTACCGTTTATCAATCCGCGGCAGTTTGCTGCGTTCTCCATTTGGTGTACGCAATGTGAAGGTTTATATGGACGAATTTCCGCTGACCGATGCCGGAGGAAATACTTATTTAAATTTATTGGATTTAAGTGCCATACAAAACATGACGGCTTTAAGAGGGCCAGACGGAAGTTTGTACGGTGCCAATTCCAATGGTGTGGTTTTGATTGACCCTTTTGGGAACCATCAACCTGTAAGCACGGCTTCTGTTGGTTTTGATGCCGGTTCTTACAACAGCTATCGAGAAAATATAGCGATAAAAGAAGCATCAAAAAACAACCAGTTAAACATCAGCCAAAGTTGGCAGCAATCCAACGGTTACCGGCAAAACAGTGCTTTGAAAAGGAAATTTATCCAAGTTGCCAACAATTGGACTTATTCGCCCAACAGTCAATTAAAAGCTTTATTTTTTTATTCTGATCTTAATTATCAAACGCCAGGAGGTTTAACACTGGCACAGTTTCGGCAAAACCCGGAATCGGCACGGCCGGCAACTGCAACTTTGCCCGGAGCGGTAGAACAACAGGCAGCGGTTTATAATAAAACCTTGTTTGGCGGTGTTTCCAACGAGAGCTTTTATCTGCCTAATTTAAAACACGTGGTTGCTGTTTATGGGATGCACACTAATTTCGACAATCCTTTTATCACCAATGAAGAAGTGCGGCTGGAAAACACTATTGGTTTACGGACTTATCTGGAACTGAGCAGCAATCCGCAGGAAAACCTAAATTGGAAACTAAACTTGGGAACAGAACAGCAGCAAACCCGTTCCGACATCAACAATTATGACAACAACAAAGGTGATAGAGGCAAATTGCAAACAGCAAGCAATATCCTCACCAAACAAGCTTTTTATTTTACCCGCTTTGCTGCAACGATCATCAAAAAAATACACGCAGAAACAGCACTCAGTTTAAACGATTACCAATACGATTTTACAGACGTTAATTCATCCGCAGGAACAAACCGTTTTAAACCGGTGCTGATGCCGCGGATTGCCCTATCCTACGAAATAAACAATAGTTTTGCCTGGCGCGCAACCGTTAGCCGTGGCTACTCTACGCCTGCAACAGCGGAAGTACGGCCAACAAGCCACCAAATCAATAATAATTTACAGGCCGAAAAAGGCTGGAATTACGAGACTGGTTTTAGAAAGCAAAGTTTAAATGCACGTTTTAATGTTGATGCTTCTGTATTTTATTACCGCCTGAACCAGGCGATTGTGCGCCGGTTGAACGATGACGGGACAGAATATTATTTAAATGCCGGAGGGACAAACCAGGCAGGAATAGAAACGGCAACCAGCTTTCAAATCATCAAAGCAAACTCCAATTCTTTTTTCAGAAGTTTGGCTGTGAGTAATAGCCTGACTTTAAGTAGGTTCCGTTTCAGGGGTTATTTTAATGCAACTAATAATTATTCGGGGAACAAATTGACCGGCGTTCCTGCTTGTGTTTCCGTCAGCCAGATCAATGCAAATTTCCCAATAGGGTTCTCCTTCTTTTTGCAGCACAATTATACTTCCAAAATCCCGCTTGATGATGGCAATACGGCTTTTGCAAATGCTTATCATCTCATCCAAGCTAAAACCGGCTGGAATAAAAACCTCAGCAAAAAAACCAATCTGAATATTTTTGCGGGGATTGATAATTTGCTCAACCAGCGTTACAGTTTGGGGAATGATTTAAATGCGGTTGGTTTACGGTATTATAATGCTGCGCCTTTACGTAACTGGTTTGCCGGAATTAAAGTTCAGTTTTAAACAAAAAAGCGATACTGTTTTTATAGGCATAAAAACAGCATCGCTTGCAGAAGGAGACTGCTATCTGTGGTTCAACCCAAGTAATTACAAATAGCAGTTGCTTTAACTACTTCAACCAATTTTACTAACCTCTACAGCAGGGCTATTATCTAAAATATTAACTTCATCTGATGCAATCCTGCTTTGTTGTATTGTGGCCTTCAACAACATCTCTTGTCTTCTCGTTTCTTTATTCTTAATGCGGTTTAAAGCCCAGTTATTCCAGTCTTTATCAGAAAAATTGTTTAATACTTCATCAAACTGCTTGTTTAATAAGTTCCAGTTGGCCATAATTTTTACTTTCTTTATAATATTACCTACAAATAATATTTTTTATAAGCTCGAAATTAGAAATAACATCAGGATTATTAACCCGGATTTGTATCCTCTTTTTATAGAAAAAACCTTTCACTTCTAAAGTACTTCCGCTACCGGCTATATCCTGAAATCGAATTACTTTAATATTGTCCCAGGGATTAGTATCTGCAATAAAATCATTAAATTCTTCGAGTGTTGGTTTTTTCCCAAATTTTCCCTGAAATATTTTTGCAAACTTTTCAATATTGTTTACATAATTATAATAATCGTACTCGTCAAAAACTGTATCTATAAACTCTTCTTGCTGAAAATACAATTTAGATTTAAATATACAAAATTGTCTTGATTCATTTCTTTCAAAACATTTTTGCTGAAAACCCCAAACCTCTGAAAATTCAATATCTTGCCAAAAATAAAAGCCATCTCCTAACCAGTGATCATTACCTTCTGCTAAACAAGGAAATTTTAATATAACATCTCTTACTTCTTGGGTATGGTAAACTTCCAATTCCATTATAATTACGCTACTTTATACTTTTGTAATAATAAGGCTTTTTGTAAGAAATATAGATCCAACAGAGTTTACTTTTTAAACCCACATTTTTTATTTATGATTAATGTGTATATAATTAATCTTATTGTTTTACAAAATTGTAAACCACATAACCTGTTTTTCCGCCATATTGTACCGGGGATTTTAAAGTCATGGTATTACCTGTAGTAGCCGTAACCAGCAAACGGTAACCTTCTTCTACGTTCTTCGGTTTATCTTTATCGTACAGTTTTTTAAATTGGAATTCCGGCCCGCTTGTACCGTTGGAAAACGACCAGTAAATGTTTTGTGAAGTGCCAACCGGACAGCCATTTTCCGTATTGTTGATCGTGTAAGAACCATTTCCGCTATTGGTTAATTTCCAAATGCTGTTTTCAAAACATTTATAGGGAGCAGCATTGAATGCAGACTGCACACTTCCAGGTAGCAAGCCTTCCAGGGAAACCGCTGTAATTCCCCAATTGCCAGAAATTTTCCCGCGGGAAATCGCATTTGGGTTCTTTTTCAAACTGGAGCAGGCAGAAAAGATCAATGCAACGAGAACTACACATACTGTTTTTAACAATGTTTTTTTCATGGTATTTTATTTATTTGGTTTAAGCAGATGGAAGACGTTTACCTTAAAAGTACAATATTTCCTCCTGCAAAGGTAGATAAAAGGACGGTAAGTTTTTTTGTTGGTAAAAGAAGCAAAAAGGCAAACCAATCTTAATTTTGGTTCTATAACGGATAGTATGGGTAATTATGATAAGCTGCAATTGCCATGGCCTTCAGGTCGTGGGCAAAGAATAATAAATGCCGGGCTTTAGCCAAAAATTTGAATACTGAACAAGCAAGATTTAAAGCAATTTTTTTAAAAAGTGTTTTGGGCTAAAGCCAATATTTGATTTTTATACTGTCCACGACCTAAAGGTCGTGGCAATTAAAGGTCGTGACAATTAAGGCCGTGGCAATTTTAGCTGCACAAATCGTTACAGAAATTACTTTTTATTCCGTTCGGTCCAGGATTGATATATTTCTTCAAAAACAGTTTGCAACGGTTTGGTTATGCCCCAGTTTGGGTAATGTGCCTGCATTTTCCGTAAATCGCTGTAATAACAAATATGGTCGCCAATGCGGTTTGTTTCGCTATAACTATACTTCATTTCTTTACCACTAATGTTGGAAATGATGTCAAAAGCTTCCAGGATAGAACATGTATTTTCTTTTCCGCCGCCCATGTTATAAACTTCTGCCACTCTCGGCGCTTTGATAAATTCTTCTATAAAACGCGCCACATCAAAAGAATGGATATTGTCCCGCACCTGCTTGCCTTTATAACCGAAAATGGTATAAGGTTTTTCTTCGAGGTTACATTTGATCAGATAACTTAAAAACCCATGTAATTCCACGCCGGTATGGTTTGGTCCGGTTAAGCAACCACCACGTAAACAAGCGGTTGGCATATTAAAATAACGGCCGTATTCCTGTACGGAAATATCTGCGGAAACTTTGGAAGCACCAAACAAGGAATGTTTGGTTTGGTCAATCCTAAAATTTTCGGCGATGCCATGCTCAAAGTTTGGATCGGCATAATCCCAACGCTTCTCCAGCTCCATCATTTTAATTTCATTTGGCGCATCACCGTAAACTTTATTGGTGGACATGTGCACAAACGGAACTTCCGTGTTATATCTCCGCGTAGCTTCCAGCAAATTAAAAGTGCCGACTGCATTCGTGTCAAAGTCATCAAAAGGAATATCGGCCGCGCGGTCATGGCTTGGCTGCGCAGCAGTGTGCACAATAGCGTCCGGGCTTACCGTACTGATCAATTCGATCACACCGCTACGGTCCCTAATATCCAGTTCGTGGTGATGGAAATTTTTGATCATGCTTTTTAAACGGCTTTCGTTCCAGCGGGTATCGCCATTGGCACCAAAAAAAACAGCGCGTTGGTTGTTGTCGATGCCATGGATTTCCCAGCCCAAATCAGCAAAATGGATGCAAACTTCGGAACCAATCAAGCCGGAAGAGCCGGTTACTAATAATTTTTTCATGTATAATCGATCAGCTTTATTGTATGAAATTACGCAGCAAAAGGTTTCAGAAAAAGGCTAAAAGACGCTAATTTTAAAGTCGGCCATCTGCAACACCCGCTTTCAATGCCCCTTTTATGTCATAAATTATGGCACGCTGCTGGTTTTTAAGTTTGTCCATATCCAAAACCTGAAACTCCTGGTGTGCAACGGCCAAAATAATCGTGTCAAACCGGTCCTTTAACTGTGCCGGTTGATTTAAAGTTGCAAAACCATACTCCTGCTTTACTTCCTCTGGATCTGCCCAGGGATCATAAATGGTTAAATTGGTTTCAAATTCATTAAAAACACGGACAATATCAATTACACGCGTGTTGCGCACATCCGGACAGTTCTCTTTAAAAGTAAAACCCAAGATCAATACTTTGGCATTTTTTACCGGAACGTCCTTTTTCACCATCAACTTCACTACTTCCAAAGCAATGTAAGCGCCCATGCCATCATTTAAACGGCGGCCAGCCAAAATAATTTCCGGGTGATAACCAACTTCCTGTGCTTTTTGTGCCAAATAATACGGATCGATTCCTGTACAATGTCCGCCAACCAAGCCAGGTTTAAACTTTAAAAAATTCCACTTGGTACTTGCCGCTTCTAAAACTTCGCCGGTATCAATGCCCATTAAATTAAAAATTTTGGCCAGTTCGTTCACAAAAGCAATATTGATGTCGCGCTGCGAATTTTCAATCACTTTTGCTGCTTCTGCCACTTTTATGCTTGCTGCGAGGTGCGTCCCGGCAATAACAATTGATCGATATAATTCATCCACAAAAGCCGCAGCTTCAATTGTAGAACCGGAAGTTATTTTTTTAATGTTGATTAACGTATGCTCTTTATCGCCGGGATTTATTCTTTCGGGAGAATAACCTGCAAAAAAATCCCGGTTAAATTTAAGCCTGGATGTTGCTTCCAAAACCGGCACACATTCATCCTCAGTTACGCCGGGATAAACCGTAGATTCGTAAATCACCAAGCCGCCTTGCTTCAAAGCTTTTCCAACCAGCACCGATGCTTCTTTTATCAGCCTTAAATCCGGGCGGTTGTGCTTATCGGTCGGCGTTGGCACAGCCACAATAAACACATTGCAATCAATTAAATTCTGGGTATCTGAAGTACACAACAATTTTCCACATGGAACCAAAACCTCCTGTAAATGTGCAGGTTCCACTTCCCTGGTGCGATCAAAACCGGTTAATAAACTATCAATTCTTTTGCTGCTGATATCGAAACCAACCACATCGTATTTTGCGGCAAAAGCTACGGCCAGCGGCAAGCCCACATATCCCAAACCAATTATGGCAATTTTAATTTGCTTAGGTTTTTGGTAGATGGAATATGGTTTTGAATTGCTTAAATTAGGCATTGTAAATATGAAGACGGCAAATATATCATTTTTGCATCATCATGGAATTGTTAGATTACGCACATTTAAAAGCACTAAGGTTTATTAGAATTTCAAAATTTAGCATATAGCCTTACTGTTCTTTAAAACTTTTTCCTTATCTGCCCTTTATTATCATTTGCTTTTTTCCCCAAGTGAAAACCAGTTTCCAGAATCATCGATAAATAATGCCTCATAGGCATAAAACTCTTTTGTAGGTGGTTTTTTAAATACTACCCCTTTAGCTTTTAGTTCTTGATAAGTGGCAAGTAAATCGTTGCACTCAAACACTCCAAATCCAAAAGTCCCTTTACTAACTAACTCTTTCATTTGATTTGCAGCTTCACCTTTAAACATCATACCATCTTCAATTGGCATCAAAGAGATTTCCAGATCAGCTTGTTCTGGAGGACAAACAGTTAGCCAACGCATACCAGGCCCCATTGGTGCATCTGTATGAACTTTAAAACCAAGTTTATTAACGTAAAACTCATAAGCATTATCCTGATTAAGGACAAAAATGCTAACGTGATTCATTTTTGTTATCATTGTTTTCTTAATTTTTACATTACAAAATTCTACAATGATTTTTTAAATAACTTATTGAAAATTGCTATTTTTTGTCCCTCTCTTTTTCGACAAAACAATTAGGGATAAATTTCAGAGGTATGTGTTTTATCTCTTGTTGTCTTCGTTCGAATAGCTGTAGGTACTGGTAGGGTGTGAGGTTATTATATTTTTTAAAAAGTCCGGTAAAAGAACTAATACTGTCGAAACCAATCGAAAAGCAAACATCAGACACTAAAGTTTTATTTTGTAAAAACAATTTCGCTTTATCAATTCTAACTTTTATCAAATATTGATAAGGCGTAACTTTGTAAATCGACTTAAAAAGTTTAATAAAGTAGAACTTTGAAAAGCACGCTTTGTTGGCAATTATATCAAGATCAAGTTTTTCAGAATAATGTGTGTCTATAAATAGCTTTGCTTGTACTATTCGCTTATATAGATAAAGTTTTGGATATAATTCTTCCATTTTATTTTTATTGTAAAACATTGAAGACTTTTTTACGACTGCTAATAATAAGGAGAAATTGAGCAATATTCACGCATTGTAAATTTGATATACTCCTTTTACGATACTTTTTTCGGCATCACCCACCAGAACCGTTGCTATTTTCTTTTGGATCATCAAGGTTTCTGCTTCGCTAATAAACTCATTATCAGCAATAATAATTGGGTTTGGGTTGAAAATATCTTGGGTTTTTATTTGCGAAGTATCCGGAAACCTAACCAGTCCGCGCCGCAAATCACCATCAGTAATAATTCCTTCTGCCCTATTTTCATCGCCCACAATCACCAAACCCAAACGCCCGGCAGACATTTTTAAAATTAGGTCGGTAAAAGAAGCATCAGCTTTAATAAATGGCAAATTGTCTGTCCGCATTAAATCTTTTACCCGCGTTACCAATTTTCTACCCAAACTTCCGCCCGGATGAAAACGTGCAAAATCTTCCTGCATAAAATTCCGTGCTTCCATTAAAGCTATCGCCAAAGCATCGCCCAAAACCAGCATTGCCGTGGTGGAAGAAGTTGGCGCAAGCAAGAGCGGACAAGCTTCCTGTGTGATCATCACTTTTAAACAGCAATCCGCATTTTTAGCTAAAGTAGAATTTGGGTTTCCGGTGATTGTGATCAGTTGGTTTTGGTGCCATTTTAAGAATGGAATTACTTTCAGCACTTCATCTGTTTCTCCCGAAAAAGAAATCAAAATAATGACATCTTCTTTGCTGATGATGCCCAGATCGCCGTGAAAAGCTTCGCTTGGATGCAAAAAATAAGCAGGCGTGCCGGTGCTGGAAAGTGTGGCTACAATTTTTTTGCCAATTAAGCCGGATTTACCAATTCCACTTACAATTACTTTGCCTTTGGTGTTCAAAATCAGTTCTATCGCCTGGTCAAACTGTTCGTCCAAATGCCTAGCAACTTCCTGTAAAGATTCAATTTCTGTTTGAAAAACTCGGTGGGCAACTGATAATCTGCTACTTTCCATCGGCCAACTCCGTAATTAAACCTTCCAGATCTTTCAAATAAAGCATGTTCGGCCCGTCGCTTAAAGCATTATCAGGATCGGGATGCGTTTCGATGAAATAACCATTGGTGCCAAAAGCTTTTGCAGCACGTGCCATCAAAGGGACAAACTTTCGATCGCCGCCAGTTTTTCCTCCAGCCCCGCCTGGCCGTTGTACAGAATGCGTGCAATCCATACAAACCGGATGGCCAAAGGCTTTCATATCATCCAAATTCCTAAAATCAACCACTAAGTTATTATAACCGAAACTATTGCCACGTTCCGTTAAAATTAGCTGGTTATTACCTGCTTCAGCTACTTTTTGTGCCGGGTAAAACATATCCTGACCGGATAAAAACTGTGCTTTTTTGATGTTTACAATTTTACCGGTTTCGGCAGCAGCCACCAACAAATCGGTTTGGCGGCAAAGGAAAGCCGGAATCTGCAAGATATCAACCACTTGGGCAGCAACTTTGGCTTGAGAAGGTTCGTGGATATCCGTAGTTACCGGCAACCCAAATTTTTCTTTCACGGCCTGCAACATTTCCATTCCTTTTTCCAATCCCGGCCCGCGATACGAATGAATGGAAGTGCGGTTGGCTTTATCAAAAGAGGATTTAAAAACGATGGTTACTCCTAATTTTTCGCGGATGGCGACCAGTTTTTCTGCCACTAAAAACAGCAGTTCACGGTTTTCCATTACGCATGGGCCAACAATAAAAAAGGGTTTTGTTTGGAGGAGGCTGTAATCCATCGGAATTATCTTTAAATGAAATGCTCAAAGATAAGAGTTGAAGTAGGAAAAGCTTCTGCAAGAATAGAATTAAGTGTTTTGAACCTAATGCTTCTTTTATCGGTAAAAAATAAGTGTATAGTAGAAATAAAACACTTAGCTTTTGTTATTACGCTTTTACCATCAATTCAAGTTTAATAATTAAAGAGGGTTGGTGGTGAAATTTTACATAAAATATTTTAGAATATTTGAAATATAATTGATATATCAATTATATTTACATCAATAATTATTGAAATGGAAAACCTACATGATATATTATTTTATTCACTTGAAAAATCAATCAAAACCTATCGCCAGTTTGCACAACGTCAACTTGTCCAACAAGGATTCAATATTACGATTGATCAATGGTTGGTATTAAAAGCATTAAATGAAAACATCGGGCAAACGCAACAGCAAATTGCAGTATCTGTATTTAAGGATTATGCTTCTGTAACACGTATGATTGATTTATTGGTAGAAAAGCACTACTTGGTTCGTACCCAACATGTCAATGACCGCAGAAGATTTAGCATAAAGCTAACTGAAAAGGCAATCAGCATGTTAGAAGCAATGCAACCTGTGATTGAGAAAAACCGAAGTATTGCCCTGACTGGTCTTAGTCAGCAGCAAGCTTCGCAATTTCAGGATGTTCTTAATCTTATTATTAACAATTGTCAACCTTAACCTATCCTATCATGAAACAGACTTTTAAGTACATTTCATTTTTCATTATCGCTATCTCTTTTTACAGTCAAGGGTTCACTCAAACACCATTAACCCAACTTACCGGCAAAGTTAAAAAGCGTGTGATAGAGAACATTTCTGAAAACTTAAAAACTAATTATACAGATCTTGATACAGCGTTAAAAATGAGTGGATTTATTAAGCAACAACTTAACATTGGAGCTTATGATACGATTAAAACGCCGTCGGTGTTTGCTAATAGATTGACAAAAGATTTATTATCTGTTTATCATGATGGCCACTTATCTATTGAATATGACCCAAGGTTCTCAGAAAGTTTTAATACTCAAAACTTAGAGGCTGAAAAACAGCAATCGGAAAAAAGGCTTAAATTTAGAAAAAGAGTAAACTTTGGATTTGATAAAGCAGAGGTATTTCCTGGAAACATCAGCTACCTAAAAATAGGAGGATTTTTTGCACCGGATAAGGAATCGAAAGATATGGCTGTTTCTGCATTAAGGTTTGTAAGTAATAGCCAGGCATTAATTATTGATTTAAGAAACAACATGGGAGGTGATCCAGGTATGGTAGCTTATATCTGTAGTTTTCTTTTTAAGAATAGGACTCATTTAAATGATTTATATGCACGTAAAGACAAGTCAACAACATCTTATTGGACTACTCCGGACAGTACGTTAAAAGCATTGACTACTATTCCCATTTATATTTTAACAAGTAAAACCACATTTTCAGCAGGTGAAGAATTAACTTATGATTTACAAACTCAAAAACGGGCAATCATTATTGGCGAACGAACAGGCGGCGGTGCGCATCCGGTTCAACCTTATGTTGTAGGAAATGGCTTTGTTGCCAACATTCCATTCGCCCGTGCCATTAATCCAATAACCAAAACCGATTGGGAAACTGCCGGCGTAAAACCCGATATAGAAATTGCAGCAGATAAAGCATTGGAAGCTGCACTAAATAAAATTAAAAATGTTCAACCATAATAAACTTCTTATTAGGATTTAAATAATGATGGATATAGTTACAATTGACCAGAATGGATAATGCTTCTTTTACCCATAAAAAATTTGTAAAGCAGGAATAAAATTTTTACTTGTGCCAATTAATTTAATTTAAAGTTTTTTCCAAAATTGGATTTCTTTAAACAATCAATCACCATGCTTCTTTTACCAGTAAAAAATTAGTGTAAATATTTTAATGTTTTTAAATGGTTGGTACTTTAATCCATTTCGGCAGTTATATTTTTTCTGATACAAATTATAAGGCATTCTTGTTGTCAATTATCCTGGTTTAGCTGTTAAATTTGTTGCCCCAATATGAAAGAGAGCAGCACCATAAAACTATATGACACCAAAACGTTTACGAACAAGTTTATGCCTTCCAACGAACTGCATAATTTATTAAAAGGTGATTATAACAAATTCCTGCTGGTGCCGGTAGAAGAAATGCACCGCCATGTTACAAAGCCTGTACCGCCTTCTAAAGGCATCAACCATACTTTTATTTATCTCACCGACGGCGAAGCTTACATGAAAATTGGCAGCGAAAAGTATAAGATCTACCAGGATGAAATGCTGATCATTCCTGCCGGACAAATATTTTCATTTGAAGAATACAACAGCAGTAAATTTAACAAAGGTTTTCTGTGTAATTTTAATGAAGAATTTTTAATTGGCAAGTTTGGAAAAAGTGACCTGCTGAAAGACTTCGAATTTTTAAAAGTTTGGGGCAATCCTTGTATCCGTTTGGGGAAGGAAACTTCCGGCTTTGTTTTACAATTGTTAAAAAGGATAATGATTGAATATGTTAAAACCGGGCTTGATCATTTGGATATTATCCAATCCTACTTTATCGCTTTGTTGTGTGAGATCAACCAGGTTTACAAACCACTTTTTAATACCAAACAAAACGCTGCCGTAAGCCTCACTAATAATTTTAAAGAATTACTTTCCAGGCATATTAAAACCAAACACCGTGTTACAGATTATGCTTCGATGTTAAACATTAGCCCAAACCATTTAAATAAAATAGTAAAAAGTGTAACCTCAAAATCGCCAACCAAGTGGATTGATGAAGCTATTGTGCTGGAAGCAAAGGTTTTACTTTATCAAACTGATTTTTCCATTGGCGAAGTAGCGGCAGCAATCGGCATTTATGACCAGTCTTATTTTAGCCGCCTGTTTAAAAAGTATGAGTTTGTAACACCTTTGCAATTTTCTAAAATGATTGAAATGTCCTGATAAAAGATTTGATCGTCCTAACTTGTTCTTGATCTGCTTACGAGCTTTGCCCTAGCAAATAAGTCAAGATATAATATGTTTTCCAACCTTCAGTTCTTTCTAATTATCCATTCCTTGTTGCGCTGGCTGGTGCTGCTTAGTTTGGTTTATGCTATTTACAGAGCTTATAAAGGTTACACATCCAATTTAACATTTACCAAAACAGATAATTCAGCAAGGCATTGGACAGCTACTATTGCGCACATCCAATTAATAGTTGGAATAACGCTTTACACCCAAAGCACGATTACCAAATACTTCTGGCGAAATTTTGATGAAGCCATCCACCAGCAGGACACCACTTTTTTCGGGCTGATCCATATCACTTTAATGCTTACAGCCATTGTAATCATTACCATCGGCTCGGCTTTGGCAAAACGAAAGAAAACCGACAAGGAAAAGTTTAAAACAATGCTCGTGTGGTTTTCTGCAGCTTTGCTGATCATCTTTATTGCCATACCCTGGCCATTTTCACCTTTGGCAAACAGGCCTTATATCAGAACAAATTAAATTATGAACAAATATTTTAACACCAGCATTGGACGATTGCGTTTGATCGCTTATTGCGAAGGCATTTCTTTATTGGTACTTGTTTTTGTTGCCGTCCCGCTAAAACACTTTTACGGCAATCCATCCTTAGTAAAATCGCTCGGGCCAATTCATGGTGTACTTTTCCTGCTTTTTATATTTAATACTTTGAGCGTTGGAATTGAACAACATTGGAAATTTAAAACCACTACCTGGAAAGTGTTGCTGGCTTGTATCATTCCTTTTGGTACTTTTTATATTGATCATAGAATTTTGAGCAAAATCAAGCAACATACAAGTTAATTTATTTTTTAAAAAAGTATGAAATCAATTTTTATCATAATTGTAGTATTAATTGTTTGCTACATCTTTTACAAAACTTATAGCATCCAAAACGTAGATAAAAACCTTGTCCAACTAATTAACAAGGGAGCGGTGATCTTGGATGTGAGGACAAAGATGGAATATGAAGAGGGCCACATTCCCGGTTCGGTCAATATTGCCTTGAGCAAGTTAAGGGCCGCTTCCATCAACTTGGATAAAAAGCAAACAATAATTACCTGCTGTTCTCATGGCTTAAGAAGCATTAAAGCTGTGGAAATTTTAAAAGTAAGAGGCTTTAAAGATGTACACAATGGCGACGCATGGACAGACTTAGAAAAATATACAAACAATAAACAAAACAAGTAATGGTATTGGTATTTAAAACATCAGTAACCACAAAAACAAAAGCTCAAAAAATAAAAGCACGCCTTAACAAGTTATTTGGCAAAGCTAATTGGAACTTTGATTTAGAAGACTGCGACAAGATTTTACGGATTGTAAGTAAAGACGATATTTCAAACTTTGCGATTACAGAACTTAACAAACTTGATTTTGACTGTACAGAATTAGATTAAAATTAAAGTTTGCAGGAAGTTGAAAACTATCCAATTTTTATGGGGTAAAAGAAGTATAATAATGAGGATGGAAAATTAAATTAATTGTTTTGGGTGAATGCTTCTTTTATCGGTAAAAAGTATGTGAAATAAAAAACCTTCCAAAGTAAATCCAGAAGGTTTAAAATTTATGTGATAAAAGAAGTATTCACTACCAGAAAACAGAATAAATAGCAACCAAAATACCGCAAATAATCAAACTGCCCGCAGTAAAAGCAGGTGTAACGCGGAACATTTTGGTATCTACTTCTAAAGCATTTACGCGTAAACCTTTGCTGTTTTCAATCATGCTGATGATGTACATGCCGATGATACAGATGATGAACACAAAACCCATGCGGTCAAGAAAAGGGATTTCGTAAACACCTGTACCATTATCTTTCGAGAAACCGGTTGAAGCCAGGAAGTGAAGATCAGCAAATTGCGGCAGGAACTTAAAGAAAACAGATAGTGCAAACCCTCCAATGGTAGCAAAAAGTGCGGCGTTGGAAGTTGTTTTCCGCCAAAAGAAACCCAGCAAAAACATGGCAAAAATACCCGGCGACACAAAACCGGTGTATTCCTGGATGTATTGGAAACCCTGTTTGCCTTCGCCCATTAAATTATTTCCAATTAATAAGGATAAGATCACCCCTAAAATCATCGCTACAACTACCGCAAATTTTCCAAGTAAAACCATGTTGGTTTCACTGGCATTCGGGCGGATCACTTTTTTGTAAATATCCAAGGTAAAAATAGTGGCAATACTGTTTGCTTTACCTGCCAATGAGGCAACAATGGCTGCTGTTAAAGCGGCAAAAGCTAAACCTTTCATCCCAACGGGCAACAAGTTTAATATGGCCGGATAAGCTTTATTTACATCGGTAGCACCTGTTGAAGTTAACATTTCGGTATGGAACATGCCTTTTTGGTACAATACATAAGCGGCAATTCCGGGGATTACCACAATAACGGGCATTAGGATTTTAAGGAAAGCTGCAAAAAGCAAACCACCACGGGCCGTTTTTAAATCGGCACCCAAAGCACGCTGCGTAATGTATTGGTTACAGCCCCAATAGTTCAAATTGGTGATCCACAAGCCGCCCAACAAAACAGTTAATCCCGGCAAATCCATATAGTTAGGGTTATCGCGTTTAAAGATCATGTGGAAGTGGTCGCCTGCTTCGGTAGTCAACAGTTTCAATCCGTTAACCAAGCCTGTAGTCCCTGCTTTTTCGCTCACTAAATTTAAGGCGATATAAGAAGCAACTAAACCGCCCAGTATCAAAAAGAAAACCTGGATTACATCTGTATAACCGATTACCTTCATTCCGCCCAAAGCAATCACGATAGAAAATACAGCCAGCAGTACGATACATATAACTACATTAAAACCAGATATACCACTGATAGCCAATGCGCCCAGATAAAGTATCGACATTAGGTTTACCACGATATACAACAGCAGCCAGAAGATGGCCATGATCATAGCCACCGTTCCGTTGTAACGCTGGTGCAGGAACTGCGGCATGGTAAAAATTTTATTTTTGAGGTAAACAGGGATAAAAAAGACGGCTACAATGATCAGCGTTAAGGCAGCCATAAATTCGTAAGAGGATATGGCCAAGCCCATCTTGAAGCCAGAACCGCTCATGCCGATAAACTGCTCAGCAGAAATATTGGAAGCAATTAAAGAGGAACCAATGGCCCACCAGGTTAAAGAACCTTCGGCCAGGAAATAATCTTTAGAAGATGCAATAGCGGTTCTTTTACGTTGGTAAACCCACCAACCATACAAGGCCACAATCAAAAAGTAAATCAGGAATACAGCGTAATCCGGCGTTTGAAGTCTGTTCATTTTTAACTTAGGTTTGAGGGTTTCAATTTAACAATTATAAATAATTATTCGGGGAATATTTATGATAAACTTGTGTAACTACTTTTAGGCTAAACTTTATTTACTATGAAATATAATAAGCTGATTTTACAAATTTTTACTGGTAAAAGAAGCATATACAAAAAGAGGCCCGAAATTCAGGCCTCTTTTTATAATTGTTAAAATTTCATTTAAACACCCAGCAGCAACCTTGCCGGGTCTTCCAGCAATTGTTTTACGCGGACTAAGAAACTTACCGATTCCCGTCCATCAACAATGCGATGGTCATAAGATAAAGCTAAGTACATCATTGGGCGGATCACTACTTGTCCGTTTACCGCAACCGGACGCTCAATAATATTGTGCATACCTAAAATGGCAGATTGCGGCGAGTTGATAATTGGTGTGGACAACATCGAACCAAAAACACCGCCATTGGTAATGGTAAAAGTTCCGCCGGTCATTTCTTCAATGGTCAGTTTGCTTTCACGTGCTTTACCAGCTAATACAACAATCGCTTTTTCAATTTCTGCCAGGCTCATGCTATCCGCGTTGCGGATGATGGGAACAACCAATCCTTTTGGTGCCGAAACCGCGATGGAAATATCCGCAAAATCACTATAAACTACTTCTTCGCCTTCGATACGCGCACCAACTGTCGGCCAGTCTTTCAAAGCTTCGGTCACAGCTTTAGTAAAGAAAGACATAAAACCTAAGCCAACCTGGTATTTTTCTTTGAACTTGTCTTTGTATTTGGTGCGCAATTCCATGATTGGCTGCATATCCACTTCGTTAAAAGTAGTGAGCATGGCCGTTTCATTTTTTACGGCAACCAATCGTTTGGCAACTGTTTTACGAAGGGACGACATTTTTTCACGTCGTTCCCCGCGGCTTCCCGCAACTACAGGTTCTGCCGTAGTGGCTTTTGCCGGAGCAGGCGCAGCAGGTTTACTTTCAGTTTTTGCGACTGGTTTAGGCACTTCGGCTTTCAGCGCATCTTCTTTGGTGATCCTTCCGTCAACACCATTGCCGTTGATGTTTTTGCCATCCAAACCTCTTTCGGCCAATATTTTTGCTGCTGCCGGTGAAGGTACTCCCGAAGCATAAGTTTTAGGCTGATCAGCAGAACCGGCAGAAATTTCCGCATGTTCCGATACTTCTTTTACCTCTGTTTTTTCTGTTTGGGGAGAAGCAGAACCAGCAGCGATCTTGCCAACCAATGTTCCGATCGCTACGACATCGCCTTCCTTCGCAATGATAGATAGCGTTCCGGCAGTTTCGGCATTCAGTTCAAACGTGGCTTTATCAGATTCCAGCTCGGCAATCGGCTCGTCCATTTCGACTTGCTCACCATCTTTTTTCATCCATTTAGTTAAAGTAACTTCTTGGATGGATTCGCCAACGGCAGGGATTTTTATCTCAATTTCCTTAAAAGCTACAGGGGCTGTTGCTGCTTTCGGAGCTTCTGTTTTTGGTGTTTCTGCTGCTGGTTTTGTTTCTGCCGATGCTTCTTTTACCGGTGTTTTTTCTGTAGAAACAGGAACTGCACCGTTATCAGATTCAATGCTGCAAACAACGGCTCCAATCGGCAACACATCGCCTTCTTTTGCAGTGGTTTTAAGTGTTCCTGCGGCTTCGGCCGTTAATTCAAACGTAGCTTTGTCTGATTCCAGTTCGGCAATAACGTCATCCATTTCTACATGGTCACCATCGTTTTTTACCCAATTGGAAAGGGTTACTTCAGAAATGGATTCGCCAACCGGTGGAACTTTGATCTCTAAACTCATATTTTTTATAAACTATATTTTAGTGTTAATCAGCTCCGGCATTAGCCATTTTAGCTGTCGTTTCTTCTACTTCTTCTTTTACTGCTTTACCGGCAGGTGCTTCAAATGCTTTACCAACAACATACAATTGTTGTGCAGCGTGTTGTTTTGCATAACCAGTTGCGGTACTGCTGCTTTCTTTGCGCGAAACTACTTCAAATTCTATTTCGGTATGCAATAGTTTCCGGCACAAATACGGCCAGGCACCCATATTTTCGGGTTCTTCCTGTACCCAAACCCAGCTTTCTGCATTACTGTATTTAGCTTTGACTTTTTGCATTTGTAAAACTGGCGTAGGATACAACTGCTCCAAACGAACGATGGCTATGTCTTTACGTTGGTCGGTTTGCTGTTTTTCCAGCAAGTCATAATAGATTTTACCGCTACAAAACAGTACCCTTTTTACATCAGCAGCAATCACAAAACTATCATCTATGACCTCGTGGAATTTTCCTTCCACAAAATCTGTGATGTTAGACACGCATTGCGGGTTCCGCAACAAGCTTTTTGGTGTAAAAACAACCAATGGCTTCCGGAATTCATGTTTCAACTGACGGCGTAAAACATGGAAAAAATTGGCTGGTGTAGTACAGTTTGCTACCTGGATATTATTGTCTGCACAAAGCTCCATAAAGCGTTCAATCCTTGCAGATGAATGTTCCGGCCCTTGTCCTTCATAACCGTGCGGCAACAGCATTACCAAACCATTTCCGCGCTGCCACTTGGTTTCTGCACTGGCAATATATTGATCGGTAATGATTTGGGCACCGTTTACAAAATCACCAAACTGTGCTTCCCAAATAGTCAAAGCGTTTGGATTGGCCAAAGCATAACCGTAATCAAAACCCAAAACACCGTATTCTGACAGGTGCGAATTGTAAATATGGAACGCTGCCTGATCGGTGGAAATATTTCTCAACGGCACATATTCTTCTTCAGAATCTTCCAGTGTTAAAACAGCGTGGCGATGGGAAAAAGTCCCTCTTTTCACATCTTCACCGCTTAAACGGACTGCATGTCCTTCATTCAGCAAAGTTCCATAAGCCAGCAGTTCGCCCATTGCCCAATCAAAGGTTTTGGTTTCGTTCACCATTTTTTGGCGGTCCTGAAACAATTTCTCAATTTTTTTGAAAAACTGCTTTCCTTGCGGCAATTCAGTTATTTTTTTGCCTATCATTTCCAGTTCATCAACACTTACGGAAGTATCCGGCGAAGCGAGAAAGTCTTTGTCATTCGCTAATCTTAAACCTTTCCAAGCCCCGGCAAACACAGGTTTTACTTCCGAAAATTTTTCTTCTGATTTGGATTCGTTCAGCTTTTCCTGCAACATGGCACGAAAATCTTTTTCCATTTGCTTAGCTAAATCTGCATCGATGCTTCCTTCAGCAATCAGTTTTTGATTATAAATTTCTTTTGGGTTCGGATGCTGCTCTATTGCTTTATATAAAAGCGGCTGCGTAAATTTTGGCTCGTCAGATTCATTATGACCAAATCTTCTATAACATAAAATATCTATAAAAACATCTTTATGGAACGTCTGACGGTATTCCATCGCCAGATTAATAGCGTATGCTAATGCTTCAACATCATCACCATTCACATGGAAAACAGGCGACAGCACAGTTTTGGCAATATCGGTACAATAAGTGCTGGAACGGGCATCTTTATAATTGGTAGTGAAACCAATTTGGTTATTGATAACCAAATGAATTGTTCCGCCAGTGCGATAACCTTCCAGCTTTGACATCTGCAAAACTTCATAAATTATACCCTGGCCGGCAACAGAAGCATCGCCATGAATTAAAATCGGTGAAATTTTTTTATCATCGCCGCCGTATTTAAAATCAATTTTTGAACGGGTTAACCCTTCAACCACCGGATCAACCGCTTCCAAATGCGAAGGGTTCGGGCAAAGGCTTAGATGCACTTTTTTACCGCTCAAAGTTTCTACATCGGTAGAATAACCCAAATGGTATTTTACATCTCCGCTAAATGGTTCTTCCTGATCAAAGCCTTTTCCTTCAAATTCGGAAAAAATGCTTTTGTAAGATTTCTTTAAAATATTAACCAGCACATTTAAACGGCCGCGATGTGCCATGCCGATCACAAATTCTTCGATGCCTAACTCAGAACCTTTTTCAATTACGGAATCCAATGCCGGGATTAAAGACTCCGCCCCTTCCAATGAAAACCGTTTTTGTCCTAAAAATTTTGTCCCCAGAAAACTTTCAAAAACAACCGCTTCATTTAGTTTTTTTAACAGTTGTTTTTTTTCTTCGATAGAGAAATGCGGCGTGTTATGGCTTCTTTCCATCCGCTCCTCAAACCAGGTGATTTTATCCGGATCGCGCAGGTAACGGTATTCTGCACCGATCGACTGGCAATAGGTTTGCTCCAGCAAATCGCGGATGTCGCGCAGTTTTGCCGGGCCTAAGCCTACTTCTACGCCTGCATTAAAAACCGTATCCAGATCGGCATCGCTTAAACCAAAAGTTTCCAGTTCTTTTCCGGGAACGTATTTGCGTCGTTCGCGTACCGGATTGGTTTTGGTAAACAAATGACCGCGGGTACGGTAACCGTTGATCATGTTCAACACGTTGATTTCTTTTAGAAAATGTTCACTATCTGTCGGGGCAGCAGTTTGATCCTGCTCTTTTACGGGCTGTTCTGTACGGCCGAAATCAAAACCTTCAAAAAACTTTTGCCAGCCAAAATCAACCGATTCGGGGTCTTGCTGGTAATTTTGGTATTGTGTGTCTATGTACGCTGCGTTAGCGTTATTTAGGTACGAGAGATTATTCATGGAAAATCCAATCAGTGAAACGCCACAAAAGTAAGAATTAATAGAGAAACAAATTCATCTAAGTTTCCATTAAGAAAATCAAAATAGTTTTATCTACTGGCATTTATGATTTGTTGAAGCTGTTTTTGATTGGATTTTGATTGCATTATAACTGTAGTTTATTATTCATGCAAAAAAAGCATTGGTAAAAACAGTATTAGTTGGTTTTCTTTTGTGCGTTCTTTTGCTTGATCAAAAGAACCAAAAAATCAAGAATGCCGGATCGCCTCCGGGCGGCATTCAACCCAACGCTCCTTGGCGGCTACCTTTCTGGTTTTTCATCTTTCTGGCGTTATAATATAATTGCAGTTACATCAAGAAAAATAAGTACAATCTTTTTCAGTCCTTGAACCTGTTTTTATCCAATTGCAAGAGAGCCGTCAGAAAGGTATGCACTCAGGAGCGTAGGGATGAACGGGTGCGCGGACGAGCGATCAGCCGTTCTTGATTTCGTTGGTTCTTTTTCATCAAGGAAAAAGAACGTTAAATACAATCAGCATACTTCTTTTACCACCTAAAAATCATAACGAATCAACTTGATTTTTGTACAAAGCCGCCTGCTCCAAAAGCTTTTCCAAATTATCGGGTTTCAGCCGGTGCAAGTTGCCGTAGATCAGTTTCAATCGCTGGTTACCTGATAGCAAACCTTCATTTCGAAAGAAGAAATCCCAGTACAAACTGTTGTACGGACAAGCTTTTTCGCCATACTTCTTTTTATAGTCGTAAAAACAGCTTCCGCAGTAATCACTCATTTTGTTGATATAGGCTGCCGAAGCTACGTAAGGTTTTGTGCCTACCATTCCGCCATCGGCAAACTGGCTCATACCACGCGTATTGGGCAGTTGCACCCATTGCATTGCATCTACATAAACACCTAAATACCAAACATCTACCTCATCCGGATTAGCTCCCATCAGCAAAGTAAAATTGCCGATAATCATCAATCTTTGAATATGATGCGCCCAGCCCAAATCCAGCGATTGGCCGATGCAATGCTTTAAACAGTTCATCTTCGTCTCGCCCGTCCAAAACCAATCCGGCAATTTTGCCTGATGGTTGAAAAAGTTCTTTTCGGCAAATTCCGGCATCTTGTCCCAGTACAAGCCCCGCATATATTCGCGCCAGCCCAAAATTTGCCTTACAAAACCTTCAATTTGTGGCAAGCTGATTTCTTTTTGATGCTGTTGCCAATACATAATTGCTTGTTTGACTACTTCTTTTGGCGAGATTAATTTCACATTCAAAGCAAAAGACAACCGCGAATGGAAAAGTGAGCTGTGCAGCTGCAACATTGCATCTTCATAAGTGCCGAAATGCGGCAACAGGTTTTGGCAGAAGTAATCCATCAGTTTCAAAGCTTCTTTCCGGGAAAGCGGCAAATCAACTTTATTGTTCACCACGTTACCAAAACGCGGCACTTGCGTGTCGTCAATCATCGTCCTGATTTCCGTCAGATCATGCTCAAAAACAAGCGGTTCCGGCAGCGAAACTTTGTGGTCGTAACGGTTGCGGTTGTCCTGGTCAAAGTTCCACAATCCGCCAACCGGTTCGTTTCCGTTCATCAACAGATCATACTTTTGCCGCATGTGGCGGTAAAAGCTTTCCATCACCAATTGTTTTTTGGCGGAGAAGAAATCGCCTACTTCTTCCCTTGTTGTAAAAAAATGTTCCGTATCGTAAGCTTTGGTTGGAATACTGAGGTTTTTGCAGAAATCTTTCAATTGCTGGTCTAAGCGGTATTCATCCGGCAGCAAATATTCAAAAGTTTTAATGCTTCTTTTATCGATGATTTTTTGAAGATTGCCTGCCAGCGTCTGCACATTTTCAGGATCATTCAGTTTGAAGTAAATTACCTGATGCCCGGCTTTTTGCAATTGATAAGCAAAGTTCCGCATCGCCCCAAAAAATGCCAGGATTTTCTGGATATGATGCTTCACATAAGTTTGTTCCTGCATCATTTCTATCATCACATACATCGTTTCCGGTTCTTTTTGCAGAAACCAGGAATGCGTACCGATGAGCTGATCACCCAAAATAAGCCGTAAAGTTTTCACTAATTTTTAACCGATAAAAGAAGTAGTGTAAAGAAGTAGTTTGGGTGATGGCTTATGGTTGATAACGCTGTGCAACAAACAGGTGTGGCAGTGTTGGGATATTTGAAAAATGTCTGCACACAACTGAAGCGTAATATTTTTAAAAAGTTGAAGTTAAGAAATAAAGCTAAAATTATTAACGTCGAGATGGATATACAGCCAAATTGAAATACAAAAAGTTGAAACACGGATTACGTCAGTCTCTTTTGGCAATATCTTTGTCAGCGATAGTGGTTGTTCATCTGTTTATTTTCTTTGATGTTCCGTCATACCGCCCATTACCTTTTCCATGATTTTTATTTTGCCCCATCTCGGAACTGTCCTGAGTGAGTACACTAAAATTTTGGTTAATAGCCCTGGTAAAACAGTCGTCTTACGTCCTAATGCTTTTAAAATTGGAACTCCGATTTGCGAAGGCTTTAACGACACTGACATTTTCATATTAGCTCTTTGTTCAAAGCCACTTTCAACAGGTCCGGGTGCTGCTGCTAAAACATCAACACCGAGCGGTTTAAGTTCAATAGCTAATGCCTCTGCCAATGATTGCACATACGCCTTTGTCGCCGCATAGTTTGCCGAATATGGCACACCTTGAAAAGCTACCATAGAGCTCATTAAAATTATTCCGCCACGTTTTTGTTGCACAAATTGTTGGCTGTAATAATGTGTTAATGAAAGTAAGCCTTCACAATTAACTCTAAGCATATTTATTTCGGAATGTAAGGATGTACTTATGAATAAACCTGAAGTTCCGTAACCAGCCGAAACAACTAAAAGCCCAATATTTAAACTTCGGGTTGATTGAATAATTTTATTAATGCCTTCAGGTTCTGAAACATCGGCATCAACTACTTTAATTTCAATTTTAAATTTTAAAGTCAATTCTTTTTCAACTTCCTGCAACTTGTTTAAATGCCTTGAATTAATTACAAGGTTAAAGCCTGCATCTGCTAATTGAGTTGCTAATTCAAGCCCAATACCTGATGAACCACCTGTAACAACTGCCCACTCACCATATGTGTTTTTTAACCTGTCTTTTTCTTTAGGAGATAATTTCATGTTGGTTGATTAGGTTTTGATAAACGGTTTTGCTTGCAGTGCCTGAACTAAAGTTAATATTGCCAATTTCAAATAAATAACACTTACTATAAAAACTGCTTTAGTATTTTGCAGAAGATAGAAAGAGAGCAATGGAATGATTTGCAAACTTTGCATTCCGATAAAATGAGCAACCCTTAAATCACCTGCCGTCATGTTCCATTTTACTAATGGCAAGCTAATAGTTGCAACAGCATCACCTACAGAATGAGTTTGCCTTGCACCCATTGCAAATCCTTCCAAAGCAAAGTGACGAAAATGAAAACACCCAATCTTATTGCCCATACATAGTATGATGGAAGATTTGGAAAATCATTTTGAAAAAATAGAACTCCAATATAAGCAGCATATAAGGTTATCAATGTAGCGGCAACAGCCATTCCTAAAAACAACATGCGGCAAGCCAGTGAGGTTAAATTGAAATGAGATTCTTGCCCTCGTGCTGCTTGTATAACGATGTAAACAATTTCAAATCCAAATAAACCGATATTTACCCAATTAAAAAGGTTGATATTGAATGATGGTAAGTAGTAGCAATACCAAGCCATTGTCCAGATATAAATACCAATCGACAACGCAAACTTGAAGGGTTTATACCATGCGTTTATACCCGATACCTGGGTTTGAGATATTTTAGTAAACAAAAAAAACAGCAACGCAAATGCAAAATATGTTAAGCCAACATAAAACAGAAGTTCGTTTCTTGATTTGATATTTTCTAAAAAATTAAGCATCTGAATTTTATCATCTTTTTTGATGATGCAAATTTAGATTGGCTCAATGCTGTAAAACGATAACAAATGTTTATACTTTTTTTATTTCATTCTTTTTCAGCCTGCTCAAATGGACGGGTGTAATTCCTAAGTAAGAGGCTATCATGTGTTGTGGAACTCTGTTGTGAATATTTGAGAAAACGTCTGTAATACTGTCGTAACGCTGCTTTGGAGTTCGGGCATATAGATTTTTTATGCGGTTGTCTTGATATATGAAATAATATTCTGCAATTAACCGACCCAATTTTTGTCCTTCTTTTAAGTTCTTGTAACCCCACTCGATTGCAGAACGAGGCAACACAACTACTTGCGTTTCTTCGGTTGCCTGCAAGGCATAAGGAGAAAGCTGCTTTTGCATAAAGTTGGAATAGTCAGCAATAAACTGATTTTCCAAAGCAAAATGCACTGTATGTTCTATGCCTTCATTATCTGTAATGATTATCCTGATTAAACCGATATTTATAAAAAATATTTCGCTGGGAATGGAATTAGGTCGGCTAACGGTTTCTTGTCGTTTAAAAGTTTTAGTAAAGGTCTGATATAATAAGGCTTTTAATTCGTCTTCTGAAACATCTATCATTTGTTTTATTACCTGTCTGATTTGTTCCATTTATTTGTGTCTAAATTTGTCTATGGTGAAGTGTTGCGCCATTACTGCCAACTCTTCAAAAGCTGACAGCTAAAAGCTATTTAAAAAATACTGGCGTTTTTATCGGCCAGTTTTTGCCATTTAGGTTCGATAATCAGTTTTGGGTAATCGCGGCCAAGTTGTACGCCATACGAAGCCAATTCTGTTTCGGATAAAAAAAACGGCGTATGGATTTGTTTTCCGGGAATGGCAGTCAACCCGGGCACCCAAAGTTTTACATATTGGCCTTTAGGATCAGCTTCACCGGCCTGTTTAACTACATTCAAGCTTCGGTTTTCCTTCGGATCATTGCCTACACCAGCGATGGAAGCCCAATTGCCCCAGTTGGTTGCCGGACTATAATCAATCAGTTTTTCTTCAAAATAAGCCGCGCCGCAGGTCCAGTTCACCTGCAAATCTTTCACTAAAAAACTGGCGGCGGTTTGCCGTCCACGGATGCTGGCATAGCCGCTTGCATTTATTTCGCACATCACCGCATCAATAAAAGGAACGCCGGTTTGGCCTGTTTTCCATTTTTCCAGCAATTCATCCTGGTTTGCAGCTTCCGGCGGAGCCTGTCCTTTAAAGCCTTCTTTTTGAAAAAATTGATCGCCGTATTTTTTAAACATAAAACGGTAATAATCACGCCACAACAACTCCAGTACAATGGCATGAGTAACAGCGTTGCCGCCATGCGTTTTTTCGTATTGCTGCACTTCCCAATAAATCTGCCGCGGGGAAATACAGCCCATCGACAGCCAAACCGACATGGTATTGGCAAAATCAGCTCCCAAATTGTAATTGGCTTTAGTGTCTTTATCCTGATTTTCTGTTCTGGAAAATTCGTGCAACTGTGCTAAACCTGCTGTTTCTCCACCCAAAAAACGCATTACAGCGCGTTCATCATCAAAAGGTTCTGTCAAACCAAGCTCGGCTAAAGTTGGTATTTCTCCGGCATCAGCAATTTCCGGCGTAGTAATTTTTGTGGGAGAAACGGTGCAATGACGAACCTGACTGTCGCGTTCTACTTTTTTGCGAAAAGTAGCAAAAGCATCCGGAATATCTTTGATCGGAAACGGCAGATCCTCTTTATTGTGTAGCGTATGGCCGATAAAATGTTTCAGGTTCAGCTTTGATTTCCACAATGCAGCTTCCACTTTTGCAGAAATACCGGTTTCTTCAAAAGCCACTTCCCGATGATGATAAACCTCAGAAACATGATATTGCTGCGCCAACTGCGGGATAATCTCTATGGGATCACCGAAACGAACAAGCAAATTCCCACCCAGATTTTGCAATGATTGCCGCAGATCAGCAACTGATTCATTGATAAATCGTGCCCGGAAATTTCCGGTTTTTTGTGTGCTAAAAGAAGTAGTGCGGTAATAAAAAGGGTCAAAGCAATAAACCGGCAAAATTGCATCTCCTTTATTTACGGCTTCAGTCAACACTTCATTGTCCTGAATCCGCAAATCATTTCTAAACCAAACTAAAATCGTCTTATTGCTCATATTTATAATGATTACAAATTAAGTATAAAATCGTTGTTTTTATTTACCTCTGCTTTGGCTTATTTGGCTTTTCGGCATCTGTCACTACAATATTTTACTTCATCCCAACATTTCTCCCACTTTTTGCGCCATTCAAAAGGCCGTCCGCATTGTACACAAATTTTGGAAGGCAAATTGGATTTGGTATATTTTTTTGTGGAAAGCATCATCGGTTTGGATTTAATCTGAACAAACAAATGCAACTTATGTTACCAGTTTATAACTAACAAATTTAGCCGATAAAAGAAGCATGGGTTTTGAAGGAAAAAATATAGTTGTAGCTGGCGGAAGTTCCGGTATTGGTTTGGCTTTGGTGAAGAAAATGACCGCCGAAGGTGCAAAAGTTTTTGTGATTTCGAGAAATGCCGGTTCTGATTTACCAGAAAATGTAGTGCACATTTCGCACGATTTTACGTCTGCCGATACCAGTTTTATTTCCCGGCTTCCTGAGCAAATACATGGCTTGGTTTATTCTGTGGGATCGATCAACCTGAAACCTTTTCAGCGTTTGCAGCGCGAAGATTATCTGGCAGATTTCACGCTGAATGTGCTCGGTGCTGTTTCCCTGATTCAATCTTCGCTGAAAGCTTTGAAAGCTGCCGAAACTGCTTCGGTAGTTTTGTTCAGCACCGTTGCCGCGCGCACCGGCATGAGCTATCACACTAGCATTGCCGCTTCAAAAGGTGCGCTTGAAAGCATTGCGCTTTCACTTGCTGCCGAATTTGCATCGAGCAAAATCCGCGTTAACGTAATTGCGCCATCCTTAACCAATACGCCGCTTGCCCAGCATTTGTTAAATACGCCGGAAAAACAGGAAGCATCTGCAAAAAGGCATCCGCTGGGCAAATTTGGCCAGCCGGACGATATGGCTTCGGCAGCAAAGTTTTTATTATCGGATGAAAGTTCCTGGATTACCGGACAAATAATCAACATTGATGGCGGCTTATCTTCGTTAAAACCACTTTAAATCATGATCTATAATTACGACGCCTTGATGCAGATGGAAAAGCAATACCGCGCGATGTTCATCAACAGTTTGGGCGGTTTTAAAAGCTTGCAATTGCTCGGCACGATTGATGAAGCAGGAAACACCAATCTGTCTGTTTTTAGTTCGATTTTTCATTTGGGTGCCAATCCGCCGCTGATGGGCATGGTTGCCCGTCCGCCCGGCCCGAAGCACGATACGTTGAAAAATATCAGGACAACTGGTTTTTACACGCTAAACAATGTGTTAACTAATTTTTACAAAGAAGCGCATCAAACCAGTGCCCGTTATCCTTCCGGCGATTCGGAGTTTAAACATTGCGGTTTTACCGAAGCTTATGTAGATGGTTTTAAAGCACCTTATATTTCAGAATCTTCGTTGTCGATTGGTTTGGAACTGAAGGAAATTTTGCCGGTAAGCCATAACGAAACCAGCATTATTATTGGTGAAATCAAATGGGTTAAAGTTGATGAAGCATTCGTTGCAAAAGACGGTTTCGTAGATCTGGAAAAAGCCGGGTCAGTTACGGTTTCAGGTTTAGATTGTTATCACACCACAAAAAAACTGGCGCGTTTAAGTTATGCCAAGCCGGAAAAATTTCCGGAAGAACTACATGAGGACTGATGCTGTTTTTATCGGTGTTTTTTTGAGTTACAACAACTTTGTCAGGCGAACATCAAACCTTTTTAATCAAACTTCAGCACCAAAAATTGTCCGTAAATTCATACAATAATTATTATACTTCTTTTATCCGATAAAAATCATGACTTCAACAGAAAAAATCCAGAACGATTATATTGATTATGTTTTGACCGAAGGCGAGCAGCCCAAATCGGTTTATATTTTTGCCAAAAAACATGAGTTTTCCGAAGAGGAATTTTACCAGCATTTTGGTTCATTTGAAGGTGTAGAGCAAAGCATCTGGACAGACTTCGCCTTAAAAACTATGGCCGAAATCAAAACCCAGGAAGTTTGGCCGCAGTATTCTTCCCGCGAAAAAGGGTTATCCTTTTTTTACAGCTTTTTTGAATTGTTAAAAGGTAAAAGAAGCTTCGCCGTTTTCAGCAGCAAACGCGTAGGAAAAGGCATGGGCATGCCAAAAATCTGGACTGGTTTGAAGGAAGAGTTTGAAAACTTCAGCGTGCAGATTTTACAGGATGGCATCGAAACCGGCGAACTGGCCGACCGGAAACTTTTCGCCAACCGTTACAAAGATGCGTTGTGGATCCAGTTTGGTTTTGTTTTGAATTTTTGGGTGAACGATGAATCCAAAGGTTTTGAGAAAACAGATGAAGCCATTGAAAAAGGCGTGAATGTTACCTTCGATTTGTTCCAGCGTTCGCCGGTGGATAATTTGCTGGATTACGGCAAGTTTTTGGTGAAGAACGGAATGAAGTAGCAAGTATTTAGTATCAAGATGAAATATAATGGAAAGAATTTATCTTGATACTTCTGTGTTCGGAGGTTATTTTGATGCGGAATTTGAAGTTTGGACGAAGATTTTGTTTGAAAAAATAATTGAAGGTAGATATCGGGTTATTTATTCTGAATTAACAGAAAAAGAGTTGACTTCGGCACCAACAGAAGTTAAAAATTTGCTTGTTAGTTTAAACATAGCTGACATAGAGTTTATTGAGGTTTCTAAGGAAGCAATTAGCTTAGCAGAACAATACGTTGAAGAAAAGGTAGTCGAAAAAACAAGTATTTCTGATTGTATTCATATAGCTCTGGCAACGCTTTATCATGCAGATATTTTGGTAAGTTGGAACTTTAAACACATTGTAAATATAAGTCGGATTCGTGGCTATAATTCTGTTAATTATAAAAATGGCCATAAGCTTTTAGAAATTCGTACACCTCGTGAAATTTTAGAATATGAAAACGAAAATTGACAATAAAAAATCATACGTTGAAGAATTAAGAAGTATCCAAGATAAGATTAGCCTTGATATCCAAGACATGAATTTTGAGCAACTGAAAGAATACTTAAATCAACGCGAAGGTTTATTGCCAAAATCGTGTTGGGACAAGGCAAAGGAGCAGAAAAAAGAGCAGGATTAGCGGATTTATTTAGCACAAAGGATAGTGCAGCGTTTGCAGGTGCGTGAGGGATAGTAGTGGAAAGCCCACAGCGTAGCGAGGACTTGTAGCGGAAAGCCCGACCCGCAGGGGCACGCCCAAATTAAGAAAGTCAGGAAGTTAAAAAAGTTGGAAGGTCTGAAAGCAGACAAAGACAGACGAAAAGGAAACTAAATCCTACTGTTTTTTTAACTGACTATAAAAAGGTATAATTTATACCGATAAAAACAGCATGAGCGAAGAAAATAATAAAGAACAAAACAGCATACCAACATCCAAAGTACAACGATCTGCCAAATTTGTGAAAACAGGTTTTAAAATTGGCGGTAATTATGTGAAGCATTACTCTAAAAAATTGTTCAACCCCGGCATGAACAACGATGAGCTGAACGAGGACAATGCGGCGGATATTTATGAATCTTTAAGCGAATTGAAAGGTTCTGCTTTGAAAGTGGCGCAGATGCTGAGCATGGACAAAAATATTTTGCCAACGGCTTACGTCGATAAATTTTCGCAATCGCAATACAACGCGCCGCCGCTTTCCGGGCCGCTGATCGTGCAAACTTTTAGGAAGTATTTTAGCAAATCGCCGGAGCAGATTTACGATAAATTCAATTTAAAATCTACTAACGCGGCTTCGATTGGACAAGTGCACGAAGCAGAACTGAACGGACAAAAGCTGGCGGTAAAAATCCAATATCCTGGTGTTGGCGATTCTATTTCTTCAGATTTAAAATTGGTTAAACCGTTTGCTTTCCGCCTTTTGGGCATGAGCGAAAAGGAACTGGATATTTACATGCGCGAAGTGGAAGAACGTTTGCTGGAAGAAACGGATTATGAACTGGAAGTGCGCCGTTCGATTGAGTTTACGGAAGCTTGCGTAAACTTAGAAAATATCGTTTTCCCGACTTATTATCCTGAACTTTCTAAAAAGCGTATCATCACAATGAGCTGGATCGAAGGGAAACATTTAAAGGAATATCTGCAAACCAACCCTTCGCAGGAGGAACGAAATTTGATCGGGCAGGCTTTGTGGGATTTTTACAATTTCCAACAGCACGAATTGCGCGCAGTTCACGCCGATCCGCATCCGGGAAATTTTATGATTACGCCGGAAGGAAAACTGGGCGTAATTGATTTCGGTTGCATTAAAGAAATGCCGGACGATTTTTATTACCCATTTTTCTCGACTACTTCTTCTGATCTGCTTCAAAATAAAGAAGAAACGATTAAAGCTTTCCGGCAGTTGGAAATGATTTTGCCTAAAGATAATCCGCAGCAAATAGAGTTTTATTACGAAGCTTACAAAGAGATGATCGGGCTGTTTGCCAAACCATATATGACGGATAGTTTTGATTTCAGCCATTCAGAATTTTTTGACCGCTTGTATGCTTTTGGTGAGAAAATATCCAAAATGCCGGAATTTAAACAAGCGCGCGGCGTGAAGCATTTTATCTACGTCAACCGTACCAATTTTGGTTTGTATAATATTTTGCACGAGTTAAAAGCAAACATTAAAACCGATACTTACCGGCCGCATGTGCTGCTAGAATACTGATTTTTAACCGATAAAAGAAGTATCCGTAACATTTATTTATAATGAATAAAAGCAGGAAATTGAAATATTTCCTGCTTTTATTTTGTAATTTAATTTATACGTCCTTTTTCCAGTATTATAATTACCAGGTTTAGAGCTTTTAAGTTCAGATCAGTTTCTTCAATAATTTTCATGATTGATCAGCATACTTCTTTTATGCCTGTAAATTTGGTTTTTGGCTTACTGTTTTTTTAGGCTATAAAAGAAGCATCGTAAATGAATAAATATCAGACAGGTTTTTGATGTTTCCTTCATTAAAATTGTAACAAAAATCCCTGTTTCCCGTCAAATACCTATTTTAATTAAAAAACAAGAATTGTCTTTAAAAAGTAAAAAACAGCAGAAACTTTTAAAACCGAAAATGTTTCCTTAGTTTTGTCCCAGCATGTCAACAGATCAGATTGAAAGAATAATACAAGGTGGTGAAGAGCTGTTTATGCAAGCAGGTATCAAAAGTGTGACGATGGACGATATTGCGAAACATTTAGGAATATCTAAAAAAACCATTTACCAGTTTTTTGGTGATAAAAATGAATTAGTGCTTGCTTCAATCAAGAAAAAGCTGGTTGAAGATGAATGCCAGATGCAATCGATCATTCAGAGTTCGACAAATGTGATCGAGGAAATGATTAATATGATGAAATACTTCGAAGAAATAATTTCGAGGATCAATCCGATTGTCATTCATGATATGCAGAAATATCATCCTGATGCCTGGATTGAATTTCAAAAGTTTAAAGCCGATGTTTTGGTAAAAACATTAGAGGAGCTTTTGAAAAAGGGAATACAACAAGGGTTTGTAAGGGATGATCTGAATGTTAAAATTTTATCTAAAATGCGTGTGAACCAGGTAGAAATGGGCTTTAATACTACTATTTTTCCTGTATCACAGTTCAGTGCCTGGAAGGTGCAATATCAATTAATGGAACATTTTAATTACGGAATTTGTACATTACAAGGCCATGAATTATTGGATCAATATAAAAATGCAGTTAACAATTAGGTCTTCTTTTAAAAAAAAACCCTTGTTCAGAACAAGACTTTGCCGAAAACTAATACTTTATTATAATCAATCTACTATAACCTATCCTATCTAAATGAAGAAAATAATAACCATATTAATTTTTATAACGGCTGGATTTAAGGCATTTGCCCAGTTGCAACCCAATAGTGTACAGACTTTTAAATTCAGTATTGCTGACTGCATAAATTACGCCAATGACCATCAGAGCACGGTTGTGAATGCAAATTTGGACATTAAAAGTGCTGAATACAGAGTAAAAGAAACGATTGGTATTGGCTTACCTCAAATTAGCGGGCAAGCAACTTTTACTGATTATTTGAAACTGCCAACCACACTTTTGCCGGGAGAGTTTTTAAATCAACCAGGCACTTTTATACCTGTAAAATTTGGGGTGAACTACAATTCGAACTTAACATTAAATGCTAGCCAGATTATATTTAGCGGCAGTTATTTAGTTGGGTTGAAAGCAGCAAAAACTTATAAAGAACTTTCTAACCGCAACTATACACGTTCTAAAATTGATGTTGATATAAATGTAACCAAAGCTTATTATCAGGTTTTGGTAAGTAATGAGCAAATCAGATTATTGGATGCCAATATCAATCAGCTTAAACAACAGCTTGACCAAACTACGGCACAAAATAAACAGGGATTTGTAGAGAAAATAGATGTTGACCGTATTACTGTTCAATACAACAACTTGGTTACTAGTCGTGAAAATACTGTTCGTTTACTGGCACTGAACTATCAATTGTTGAAATTTCAGATGGGAATGCCTATTGAGTACAATTTGACTTTAGCAGATAAACTGGCAGACGTTAACATAGATAATAATGTTGTTGCTTATACAACAGATACCACTTTTTATCACAACCGGATTGAATATGGTTTGCAAGAAACGCAAAAGAATTTGTATGCTTTAGATATAAAAAACAGGATTTCACAATATTATCCATCATTAACTGCAAACGGAAGCGCGGCATCTGCTTTTCAAAATAATTCGTTCGGACAGTTATATAATTCTTCTTTCCCGTCCAGTTATATTGGTCTTACTTTAAATGTGCCTATATTTAATGGTTTCCAGCGCTATTACCAAATTAAACAAGCTAAAATTACCTTATTAAAATCTCAAAATGATTTAATCAACCTTAAAAATTCTTTAAATTTACAAGCAAGCCAAGCTAGTGTTAACTACACTAACGGTTTACAAACGCTTAATAATCAAAAGAAAAGCCAGGAGCTTGCCCGAGAAGTGTTGCGGGTTTCTAAAATAAAATATCAGCAGGGCGTTGGTTCCAGTATCGAGGTTACACAGGCTCAAACAGCGCTTGAAAATGCAGATAATGAATATATACGTGGACTTTATGATGCGCTTGTAAGTAAAGTTGACTTGGACAGGGCTTACGGAAGAATTAAATAAAATCTACTTATTCTTATATCAATCAAATGAAAAAAATATTATACCTATCGGCCATGCTGTTTTTAGCGGCATGTTCTACCAAGCCTAAGGACAAAAAAACGGAACTGGCTGATTTGCAAAAGCAACAGGCCGAAATCAATTCGAAAATCACTAAACTGCAAACTGAAACCGGCGGAACTGATTCTACCAAATCATCGGACGTGAGTGTAGTGGAAATTAAGACTGGTGCGTTTACTAATTACGTGCAGATACAAGGGAAAATTGATGCCCAGGACAACATTACCGCTTATCCGCAAGCTCCGGGCACGATCATTGCCATCAATGCAAAACCGGGACAACATGTATCAAAGGGACAAGTGCTGGTACAGTTGGACAACAGTGTTTTGAAGCAAAATATTGCGCAGGCCCAATCACAGATTACACTGTTGACTACCTTATTTCAGCGTCAGAAAAACTTGTGGGACCAGAAAATCGGTACAGAAGTGCAGTATTTACAAGCGCAAACGAACTTACAAAGTGCTCAAAAACAAGCTGCTGCCCTTCGCGAACAGTCTGGCATGTATCGGATCACTTCACCTATCAACGGCACTATTGATCAAATGGATTTGAAATTAGGCCAGGTTGCGCAGCCGGGAGCTACCGGTATCCGTATTGTGAATACAGCGATTTTGAAAGTTAAGGCCGATGTCCCCGAATCTTATGCCAGCAGTGTAAGCACTGGCAACAACGTCAAAATTTTAGTGCCCGATGCAAATGATTCCTTGATTACTAAAATAACATTTGCAGCAAAAGCTATTGACCCGACTTCCAGAAGCTTTGCTGTTGAAATAAAATTACCTGCACGCAAATCCCTCCGCCCGAATATGACCGCTATTTTGAAAATTGCCGATTATTCAAAATCCAATGCTATTATTATACCAGTAAAAGCAATCCAGAAATCGGAAGACGGCGATTATGTTTTTGTGAACAACGGTGGTTCTGCCAAACGTAAAAACATTAAAGTCGGGACTACTTATGGCGGTCAGTCGGAAATATTGTCCGGGTTAAAAACCGGCGATCAGCTTATTACCGCAGGTGCTTCGGATATTGAAGATGGTGATAAAATCAAAGTTATACAGTCAGGAAGTTAATTTAACCATTTGATCTCAACACAATGAAAGATCTAAGAAAAGAATTTGCGCCCTCCAGTTGGGCCATTGACAACAAGACCGCCATTTACGTACTCATATTTTTGATCTCGGTACTAGGCTTGATCAGCTACAACAACTTGCCGAAAGAAAACTTTCCGGACATAGCGCAATCCAAGGTATTTATCACCACAGCATTTGCCGGCCAATCGCCTCAAAATATTGAGAACTTAGTAACAAGGCAGATAGAAAAACAATTAAAATCGTTAAAAGGATTAAAAAAGGTTACGTCCAATTCGGTTCAAAATGTATCTATCATCACGGCAGAATTTCAGGCCAATGTTAAAATTAAGGATGCAAAAATTGATGTAAAGGATGCAGTGGATAAAGCCAAACAGGATTTGCCCCAGAATGATGACAACCTCAAGGAATCGGTGATATCCGATATCAACGTTGCAGACCTTCCTATTTTATACATCAACATTTCCGGTGATTATGACTTGAAAAGGCTGAAAGAATATGCCGATCTTTTAAAAGATGAAATAGAAGGCTACAAGGAGATCTCTAAAGTTGACGAAGTAGGTGCCTTAACGCCCGAAATTCAGGTAAATGTTGACTTGGATAAGATGGCAGCGGCACAGGTAAGCTTTGGTGATATTATCCAGGCAATAGGGTCCGAAAACGTTTTGACAACAGCAGGCACCGTAAAAACCGATGGTGTGCGCCGCAGTATTGACATTAAACAGGATTTTAAAAATGCTGACGAAGTAGCCGCCATGTCTATCAGGAACCCAAAAGGCCAAACAGTTTATTTACGTGACATAGCCGAAATAAAAGATTCGTTTTTAGAGCAGGAAAGTTATGCCCGTTTAAAAACAAATGACAACCCTAAATTTAAAAACGTAATTACGTTAAACGTTAGTAAAAGAGCGGGCGAGAACCTGATCCAGGCATCAGACAAGATCAACGCATTAATCAAGTTAAAGCAAAAAACAGTTTTCCCTAAAGGATTAAATGTTACGGTAACCGGCGACCAGTCTGACAAAACCCGTACAACTTTGAACGATCTGATCAATACGATCATCATTGGTTTTATATTGGTTACTGTTATCCTGATGTTTTTTATGGGTACTACCAACGCCATTTTTGTGGCATTGTCCGTTCCGTTGTCCTGCTTTATTGCATTTTTAGTCATGCCGGCAATTGGCTTTACTTTAAACATGATCGTGTTGTTCTCGTTCCTGCTTGCCCTTGGTATTGTAGTGGACGATGCCATCGTGGTGATTGAAAATACGCACCGTATTTTCGATAACGGAAAAGTACCGATAAAAGAAGCAGCTAAATTGGCAGCAGGCGAAGTGTTCTTACCGGTGTTTTCAGGGACGATGACCACGCTGGCACCTTTTATTCCGTTAGCTTTCTGGAATAGTTTGATAGGCCACTTCATGTTCTTTTTGCCGATTACATTGATTATTACGCTATTGGCTTCGTTAGTTGTAGCTTATATCATGAACCCTGTTTTTGCGGTTGATTTTATGAAACCGCATGTAGAGGGCGAACATGATCATCCGAAGTTTGATAAAAAAGTTAAACGCGCCCTTATTTACTTAGCCGTAGCTACAGCAGTTGGTTACTGGATCAATGTTGGCTTTGGTAATTTTATGGTTTTGATGGTTGCTTTGTACCTGCTCAATCATTTCTTTTTATTAAGTGTGATAGACAAGTTTCAAAACAATACATGGCCGCGTTTCCAGGCATGGTATGCAAAATGGCTGGAACGAGCGGTGCGCAGGCCGGTAACCGTTTTGTTAGGCACGATGGGCTTATTTGTGTTGGCTATTTTATTAATGGTTGTGAGGGGCAAAACACCCGTATTTTTCCCTTCGGGCGATCCAAACTTTGCTTATGTGTATATTACCATGCCCATCGGTACTGACCAAGCTACCACCAACGAAGTTACCAGAAAACTGGAGCAGCGAGTGGCCAAAGTAGTTGAACCGGACAAGGATATTGTATCATCCATTATATCAAACGTTACCAAAGGTGTAACCGACCCAACGGACGAAGATCAGGGCGATTACGAGAACAAGGGTAAAATTACGGTTGCATTTGTTGAATTTGGCAAGCGCAACGGCAAGGACACCAAACAGGTTTTATCAAATATCCGTAACACTGTGCAAGGCATTCCGGGCGTTAAAATTGCTGTTGCGCAAGAAAATAGTGGCCCGCCGGTACAAAAGGACATTAGTATTGAATTAATAGGTGATAACCTGGATTCGCTGGTCAAAACCGGTAACCGCTTAAAAAGCTTTATAGCAAAACAAGATATTGCGGGTATTGAAAACCTGACCGCAGACGTGCAGAACGATAAGCCTGAAATTGTATTTGATATTGACCGTGAAAGGGCAAACCGGGAAGGGATAAACACGGCTCAAATCAGCCAGGCATTAGGCACAGCAGTATTTGGGGCAAAAGCAGGCGATTTCAGGAACACAAAAGAAGATGATTACCAGATAAAAGTCAGGGCATTACAAAACCAGCGCGGTAATATTGATGAATTGCGCAATTTAAAAATAACTTATCGGGATATGGGCTTGGGCGGCATTATCCGCCAGGTGCCGGTATCCGCTTTTACAGATGTACGTTATACCGATACTTACAGCAACATCAAACGCAAGCAGCAAAGAAGGGTATTGACCTTAGGTTCAAGCGTAATCAAACCTTATAACGCAAACGAGGTAAATGCTAATATTTTGAAAGCTATCGACAATTTTAAAAAGCCTGATGATATTATTATCCGGCAGGGCGGCGGCCAGGAAGATCAGATGGAAGCAGTTACCTTTCTGGGCAGTGCTTTGGCCACCTCATTCGGTTTGATATTGATCATCCTGATGATCCAGTTCAATTCCATCGGCAAAACATTGATCATCATCAGCGAGATTTTCTTTAGTATTATCGGTGTATTCCTTGGCGTAAGTATTTTTGGGATGACCATGGCCATCGTGATGACCGGTATTGGTATTATTGCATTGGCAGGTGTAGTGGTACGAAACGGGATCTTATTAGTTGAGTTTACAGACATGCTGATCGAGCAGGGCACCAATTTGCATGATGCCGTTGTGGAAGCCGGTCACACCCGGATGACACCTGTATTGCTGACAGCAACTGCCGCCATATTAGGTTTAATACCCTTAGCGGTAGGTTTTAATATTGATTTTGTTGGCTTGTTCACCCATTTCGATCCTCACATTCACTTTGGAGGTGATAATGTGGCTTTTTGGGGCCCATTGGCCTGGACCATGATCTTCGGATTGGGTTTTGCAACCATCATTACCCTGATCCTGGTTCCGTGTATGTATATTATCCGGGTGAACTTAAAGAACAGGTTGTTTGGTAAAAAAGAAAAGATTGAAGATAAACAACCGGAATTGGAAGCTGTGGAAGCGTAACCCAATTTTTGCATGCTAAAAGAAGTATCATGCTTCTTTTAGCACTAAAAAACCCACGTTAAATTTGGTTAGCGTGGGTTTTTTAGTTGATTGAAAATAAAATTTTTATACCCATAAAAGAAGCATTGCCTTCACAAAGCCAGTTTTGTTTGTCCTTCTTTTTTTAATCTCCAACTATCTGAGCCCATGTGTTCTCCAATATCTTCTAATACATTTAAAATAGTTTGATTTTCTGGTGTAGAACCATTTTTAAGTAATGGCAAGATATTTAATACTATTTCATCGAAATGCGGGCTTTTGTTTTCCCGTTCCATTCTTCGCAGGTAACTTGTTAAATAATATTTGATCCTTAATCTAACATCAAGATGTGATTTAAACTTCTTTGGTATTGTAAACAGTTCTGTGGTTTCATTATAAATATATTCAGCCATTAAAATTGGGGTTAAGTCTGAATATTCTTTTTTTAATAAATCCAAAAAGCCCAACTCCAATCCTTTGATAATTAATTCATCATTTATTTGTTCTAATGTTGCACCGTTGTTTTTTGCAATGATGCCTTCAATGGTTTGGTTTACTATTTCGGCAATGTCCATTCCAAGATTGGCTTTCATAATTATTCTTGGATTGCGGACTTTTCTAAGATTAATAATTAGGCAATGATATATAGATCTACACCAACTTATAATTGAGTCAACACTTTTGCAATTACTTCTTTAATTTTTGGTAAATCTAAAATTTTAATATTGAAGTTGTTGGCTTCTATATAATCTCCAAAATTAATATAGCTTAATAAATTACCATCGTGCATGAAAATACCTGATCTAAAACCACCTCTCGCAGAATAAAAATAACTTATTCCGTTTATCGGCAAGTTTTTGCCAATAACATTTGCTGTGATATACTCTAAATACTTTTCAAAAGCTGCAACCTCGTCTTTATCTAAAAAACAAACTGGATTAGCTCTTGCCATATTCGTTTGATTGTAACCCTCGATACGTAATCCAGTAAGACTTTTATTTGTTATTAGGTCAACAACTTTATTGATTTGATAATGAATATTATCCACCTCGCCAATTTCATTATATTCCTGTTTGATGATTATATTTGGTTCTGAAATAAACTTTTCAATATTACTGATTTGCTTTTGATATTCAGTTTTTTCCTGTGCAATTGTGAATTCCATTGATAGCATTAACGATAGAAAAAGTAGTGTTTTTTTCATAATGATTAAAGTTTAAGAAAAATGAAAGGCCTCCGTTAAAAGGCTTAAATTAAGTATTTTTATTAGTCTTTTTGCAGTGGCGGAACTTGTAATAAAGCCATTAGCTGTAAATCAAATAAATTAGTCTACATTCCGTAATTGGATTGATATCAATGTTATAGTGTTTCGACTATTAACTAATGCTTCAATGATTGTAACACAACTTCCTCCAAATAGGTCAAGCACCAATCACCTGGCTTGCTAAAATTTCTAATGTAATCAGCAACAACATTCCAAGTTTGTTTTGTGAAATAACCATGAACACCAAAATGCCTTTTTGCTTGTTGCTTTTTTACAGGTATTTCTTCTAACAACGGCCTGTTGCTATAATCAAATTGTCCTTTTGGCTTTGCTGTTGCAGTTGTCGTATCATAAGTAAAGTTCTTTCCAATTTGAAAACTATCAGGTGATAGATACAGTTTTAGTTTATTCCAATGTTCTTCAATTTCATTAATGGGGAAAAACAAAGCAGGCTTATTTGTATCGACAGTCCTGAAAAGGGAAAACTCAAGACCGTTGCAAAGGGCAAAGTAATTACTTCTTATTTCCGGATATGTGGCATAGCTATAAACCTGTTCTACATTATCATCATTTATTATTTTTTGGTTTGGGGCTTTAGCATCCAATACCCATGCAAAATTATTTTCAACTTTTAAAGCATAGTCCGGAACAAGGTTTACCGGTCGTTTTTTACTTCCGGTTTTTAAATATGGATGCTGCAAAGTTTTGCTGCGCACTATATTTCCTTGTGTATATCCAAGGGCATGAAGTAAGGGAAGGATAATTACTTCCCTTACGCTGTCCTCTTTAAAATCTGGATTTTCTGCTATGGTTTGGAAGTCGAGTTTGCCAAAAAGATTATGAATATGTTCTGGAATTTCCATGAAAGATTATTAGACTTTTGTTATGAATAGTTGTTTAGATAATTATTTATAACTTTTTAAACATACGGAATAGTAGTTACGAAGCAAAAAACATACGATAAAAGAAGCACCCTTAAATAAAGGTATGTAGATAATATACAGTGAGATGCCGAAAAAATTTCGGTATGAGACAAAACGTTTAGTAAACCAACAAAAAATCCGCGTTACCTCAACAGCAACGCGGATTTTATACCGGTAAAAACAGTATCAAGATTTATAATAAACTAAGCCGGAAACTTTTCTTCCGGTTTTTCCCGTTCCCAGAAACGGTGTTTGCTGATGGCATTAATGAAAACAGCAGGCTGTTGGTTAAATACCAAACCTTTGCTTACCAATTTTGATTCGTCGGGTGTTCCGGATAATACCTTTTTGCCCAGGTAAGAACCTTTCAGCAATTCAATCGCTTCTTTGTCGGCAGCAATTGGTTTGCAATGGCGGTACGCTTCATCCACAAAATGAAGGGAATCACCTTCTTTTTCCAACGCAGCAATACTATCGGCCCCACCTGGGATATAAACCGCATCAAACAAAACAGAAGCAGCCTGTAAAAAGCTTTGGTCAACTTTAATCTCGTTGCCTTTGCTGTCTTTTATCTTGCCCATTTTTGGGGCGATGATTTTTACCATCGCGCCTCCTGCTTTTAGTGCCGCTTTCATCGTGTTCAAAGCATCGCCATCTACCCCGTTTGCAGCCAAAACAGCAACTTGACGGGTTTTAATGCTTGGGCTGACAATTTTGGCCATGCTTAAAGCTTCCGACTTTTTGATTGACAACTTGCCTTTTAAAGATTCGGTGTAAGCCGGGTCTGCATCTGCACCATGACTGAAATTCATTGGCATTTCCGGTTTTGAAGGGACTGCCATGCCCAAACCTTCTGCCACTTTGCTTACTAATGTTGCATCAATTTGAGACAATAAACCCAGCATGCGCATACGGATTTCTTCCAGCTCTACCTTGCCCAATTCAAAACGCAAAGCATCAATAATGTGGTTTTGCTCCGGTTCAGACATACTATTAAAAAACAAAGTTGCCTGGCTGAAATGATCACGGAAACTTTCACTGCGCGCACGGATTTTTTTAGCATCGATCCTTTCCTGATAAGAAGTAAAGCCGCCTTCCGAAACTTTTGCCTGTTTTGGATAACCATCACCAATTTTATTTGGCTCATAAGCTGCACGGCCGCTGTTGATCACCTGGCGCATGTGTCCGTCGCGCTGGTTATTGATAACCGGTGCAATGGAACGGTTGATCGGGATTTCATGAAAATTCGGACTGCCTAAACGGGTTAACTGGGTATCCGTGTAGGAGAACAAACGGCCCTGAAGCAGTGGGTCATTGGTAAAATCCATACCAGGAACCAAGTGCCCCAGGTGAAAAGCAACCTGTTCTGTTTCAGCGAAATAACTGTCCGGGTTACGGTTTAGCACCATTTTACCTATACGTTGCACAGGAACTAATTCTTCCGGCACTAATTTGGTAGAATCTAAAATATCAAAATCAAATTTGTGTTCGTCTTCTTCAGAGATCAGTTGCACGCCCAGCTCCCATTCCGGGAAATCGCCGTTTTCTATGGCTTCCCATAAATCCATACGGTGGAAGTCGGGGTTTTTACCAGAAATCTTTTGCGCTTCATCCCAGGCAATAGAAAACACACCTTGCAAGGGTTTCCAATGAAGCTTTACAAATGTTGCTTTGCCTTCTTCATTGATCAAACGAAAAGTATGTACACCGAAACCTTCCATCATCCTAAAACTGCGCGGGATAGCACGGTCGCTCATCAGCCACATCAGCATGTGCATAGACTCCGGCATCAGCGAAATAAAATCATAAAAAGTATCATGGGCTGAAGAGGCCTGAGGGATTTCGTTGTGCGGCTCGGGCTTTACAGCGTGGATCAAATCAGGAAAGTTAATGGCATCTTGGATAAAGAACACCGGAATATTGTTTCCCACAAAATCATAAATACCTTCTTCGGTATAAAACTTAACCGCAAAACCGCGTACATCACGTGCCAGATCGCTTGAGCCGCGCGAGCCGCCAACGGTAGAAAATCGGGCAAAAACAGGTGTTTTGCGGGAAGGATCATTTAAAAAACCGGCTTTGGTGTATTTGGCCATTGGTTCATAGACCTGAAAATAGCCATGCGCACCGGCACCTCGGGCGTGCACCACGCGTTCCGGGATGCGCTCATGATCAAAGTGGGTGATCTTTTCCCGCAGGATAAAATCTTCTAATAGCGTTGGCCCGCGCTCGCCTGCTTTTAGCGAGTTATGATCGTCGTTTACTTTTAAACCTTGATTGGTTGTTAAAAACTTGCCATCAGCGTAGGATGTATCCTGCTCCAAGTCCTGCAATTTTTTGTTGGTTTCTTTTCTGTTTTGCTGATTTTTGTTTTCCATTTGTTAGCTGTACTAATTGGTTGTAATGTATTTGATGTTCTTCAGGGCATATACATTATACTGTTTTTATGCCCCTTTTTTTGGTGATAGATATTTAACCTTTTTTTTCTATTATCAACTTGGATCAAGGCCGCTTTGTTTGGGCAAAAAGCATAATTAAAGCTTATTTAAAAAGCACAACTGATGCGGCCGCTGCTGTTTTCAGGAATACTGTTTTTATGCCGATAAAAGAAGCATCAGCCGGACCAACAGCAATCAAACCCAAAAAGAGAAAAGAATTTAAAGCAGTTATTTTTTTCGTAATAAATAAAAAACAGCAAAGCAGGACCGCTGCTGTTCAGGCATAACGATGTTGACAAATAACCTTTTATCCTGCTCCTTTTAAAAACCATACTTTCAAAATGGTGTTGTAGATAAAAAAACACTAAAACAATGGCAACTACAGACACAGCAGAACATCAAATATCTGCATTAAATGATTTAATCAAAATCAACAACGACCGCGTTGTAGGTTATCAAAAAGGCTTGGAAGGTACACAAGATGCCGACTTGAAAGCATTATTTTCCGGATATATTGCCCAAAGCCAAAAAAACGCAACCCAGTTAGAAACATTGGTTACTTCTTTGGGCGGAGAACCAACAGACGCTACAACTACCGCCGGGAAGTTTTATCATGCCTGGATGGATGTTAAATCTGTTTTTACCGGCAAAGACCGCCACTCTATTTTAGCAGATTGCGAATACGGTGAAGATGTAGCCAAAAAAGCTTATAAAGAGGCTTTAGCAGATACAGACCTTAACTGGGCTTCTAATATCAGCAGCACCATCAGCAGCCAAAACGAAGGCATTTTATCTGCACATAATGAAGTAAAAGCATTGCGCGACGCTGCAAAAGCTTAATGCTTCTTTTATCCCTATAAAAAAAGCTTCATCTAACGGTGAGGCTTTTTTTGTGGTTATCGACGAATAAAAATACTGTTTTTATACTGGTAAAAACTATCCGGTTTAAAGCGGCAGGGTAAGAACTAGTTTTATACACCGATATCTTCATTCCATAATTCCGGGCTTTCAGCTGTAAATCGCTGCATGAGTTGATAGCAGTCCTCATCATCGGCAACCGTTACTTCTACGCCCCTAGAACGCAACAGTTCTTCTTCGCCCATAAAAGTTTTGTTTTCACCTATAAAAACTTTCGGGATACCATATAACAATATCGTGCCCGAACACATGGGGCAGGGTGAAAGTGTGGTATATAATTCGCATTCCCGGTAAATCGTTGCCGGCAAACGGCCTGCATTTTCCAGCGCATCCATCTCTCCATGCAATATTACGCTGCCGTTTTGCACCCTTCGGTTATGGCCCCGGCCAATAATCATACCCTTATGTACCAATACAGAACCAATCGGGATGCCGCCTTCTGCATAACCGGCTGCTGCTTCGGCATAGGCAGCTTCTAAAAAACCTTTCATTGGGAAGTGAATAAATGAGGTGGATAAACAATCGGTAAAATATTTTTTACTAAATCTTAAACAAATTGAAGCAAATGTGTTTATATTTATACCAAACAAAATTTAAAACAAACAATTAAAATTAAAACTATGAAAATGTCAGCTCTAAAAGCAATGATGATGGCCGGTGCGATGATGGTTGCTACTTGTTTAACTGTTAATGCCTCTCCGGTAACACACATGACCCAAGACTCCATGAAAAAAGGTAAAAAAATGGGCAAAATGGGCAAAATGAAAAAAATGAAAAGAGATACTACAAGCAAAATGTAATATCTTTTTCATTCAAAAATTTAAAAAAGAGGGTTGGTTTAATTACCAGCTCTTTTTTTTATGTGCTAAAAGAAGCATCGGTCCCCTTAAAAAATTTAAAAAGCAAGTATTTCATCCGCAGAAAATTTTTTGTTGAAAAAATGTTGTTGCGCTTTATCCTATTGGTTATCTTTAGGTTCCAAATCCTTAAACCCAATTCATGATGAAAAAAGTCAACCTTATTTTAGAAAATAAAGGCCGCCAGGTTTATTCCGTTACGGCCGGCACTTGTGTGTTTGATGCTTTGCAGGTGATGTTGGAAAAAAACATCAGTGCGCTGCTGGTAATGGAAAAAGAAGAGCTGCTCGGCATTTTTACCGAACGGGATTACGCCCGAAAGCTGATCTTGCAAGGAAAATCTTCCAAAGAAACCGTGATCAGTGAAATCATGACCGCAGAACTGCTTACCCTTTCCATCAACAGCACGATAGACCAGTGCATGGAAATGATGACGGATAAAAAGATCAGGCATTTGCCCGTGCTGGAAAATAATTATGTGATCGGCATGATTTCTATCGGCGATGTGGTCAAGTTTATCATCGAAGACCAGAAACAAACGATCAAGCAATTAGAAAGCTATATCGCCAGTTAGGTTTTTACCCGATAAAAGAAGCATCCGCCTAAAATTCAGCTTTAACCGTTCTATTGCCCGGTTATTGACCAGATGTCCGAAAACGGTTTCGTCCACATCTGCCAATTTTATCTGGCCGTAAAAATCCCTTTCTGTACAAATCACCAAAGTCAGCCCATACGCTCCCTGCAACCCGCCTTTCCGCCTGCGTGGTAACCTAAGAGGGTGCTTTTTTATTTTTTACCCATAAAAAAATATTGTGGCACAAAACTGGAAATTTCGGTTTTTAATTAAACTTAATACTGCAAAAAAAGTTGTTTTAAGCTGATGGGAAAGCACATTTTAATAACCGGCGGTACAGGTTTAGTCGGTAAAAAACTCACCGCACTTTTGCTGGACAAACAGTATATTGTCAGCCATTTAAGCCGGAAAGCAAGTAATATCCCGAAAGTAAAAACTTTTTTGTGGGATGTAGATCATGGGACAATCGATGCCAATTGTATTGATGGTGTAGATTTAATCATCCATTTGGCCGGAGCGGGAGTAGCAGATAAACGCTGGACAGAAGAGCGAAAACAGGAAATCATTACCAGCAGAACAAAATCTATTGGTTTGATTTATAATATATTAAGCCAGCATCCGCACGAGGTAAAAAAAGTTATTTCCGCTTCTGCAACTGGTTACTACAGTGATCGGGGCGATGAACTGATGACGGAAGAATCTTCTCCCGCAGGAGATTTTTTAGGAAAATGCTGTATCGATTGGGAACAAGCAGTGGACAAAGGCGAAGATTTGGGTTTAGAAATCCTGAAATTTCGGACTGGCGTTGTTTTAACTGATGAAGGCGGTGCTTTAAAACAGCTTGCTTTGCCTATCAAATTCGGTTTTGGTGCGGCATTGGGTTCTGGCAGGCAATGGGTCCCCTGGATCCACCTACAGGATGTGATCGATATGTATCTTTTTGGAATAGAAAACCCGCTTGTTGGCATTTTCAATATGGTTGCGCCCAACCCCGTAACCAACCAAAAGCTTACGGTGGTAACGGCAATCCAATTGCACAAACCGTTGTGGCTGCCAAAAGTACCTGCTTTTGCTTTAAAATTATTTATGGGGGAAATGAGCAGCATGGTGTTGGCCAGCACTAAAGTTTCCGCAGAAAAAATAGGACAAGCAGGGTTTAATTTCAAATATCCAACGATAAAAGAAGCAATCCGGGAGATTTATGCACGATAAACAAAGCATCCATATTTTTTGGTTCCGCAGGGATTTGAGGCTGCACGATAACGCGGGATTTTATCGGGCATTGAAAAGCGGGAAACCAGTGTTGCCTTTGTTTATTTTTGATAAAACAATCTTGGACAAGCTGGATGACAAAGGCGATGCCCGCGTTGCTTTTATTTATCAGTCGCTGGCCGAAATGGATCAGGAGCTAAAGCAATCGGGCAGTTCTGTCCTCATCAAAAATGCTTCGCCAAAAGAAGCGTGGACGGAGATTTTGGAAGAATATGAAATAGACACTGTTTTTACCAATCAGGATTATGAGCCGTATGCCAAGCAGCGTGATGCGGAAATCACTCAAATTTTGGCAAACAAAGGGAGCAAGTTTTGCACTTATAAAGACCAGGTAATTTTTGACCGGAATGAAATCCTAAAAACAGACGGTACACCTTACACCGTTTTTACGCCTTATTCGCGCAAATGGATAGAAAAGCTGAACAATTTTTATTTGAAAGCTTACCCGGTAGAAAAATACCTGAACAATCTGCTCAAAATCTGGTTTGGGTTTCCTTCGATCCAATCTATCGGTTTTGAGATCAGTACGCTGCCCATCCCAAATAAAGATTATAAAAATGTAATTGCGGATTATGCCAAAACCCGCGACTTTCCTGCTTTGGAAGGCACTTCGCGCATCAGCCATCATTTGCGTTTTGGTACAGTCAGCATACGCGAACTGGCAACCGCAGCCAATCAATCCGCAGAAAAAACCTGGCTGAACGAGCTGATCTGGCGGGACTTTTATGCAATGGTTTTATGGCATTTTCCGCAAACGCCGGACCATTCCTACAAACCTGATTTTGATAAAATTAAATGGCGCAACAACGAGCAGGAGTTTCAAGCCTGGTGCAAAGGCGAAACCGGCTATCCGCTGGTAGATGCCGGCATGCGGCAATTAAACACGATCGGCTGGATGCACAACCGGTTGCGGATGGTGACGGCCAGTTTTCTGTCTAAAGATTTATTGATTGACTGGCGCTGGGGCGAGCATTATTTTTCTCGAAAACTGCTGGATTATGACATGAGCAGCAATGTTGGCGGCTGGCAATGGTCGGCAGGTTCGGGTACAGATGCTGCCCCGTTTTTCAGGATTTTTAGTCCGGCTGCACAAACGAAAAGGTTCGACCCTAAATTTGAATATATTAAAAAATGGGTGCCGGAATATCTTGATCCTCAAAATTATCCGGCACCGATTGTAGATCATCAAGAAGCGAGGGAACGATGTTTGGCAGCTTTCAAAAAAGCACTTAACAATTAATCAGTTTATCCCGATGCTTCTTTTATCGTATATAATTAGTTAGTTACTGCGGTTACGTTCACATCAAAATCCATAATAGAATTTGGCGGAACATTATAAGTGGCATCGGTTGATGTTGCCGATTCCGCAGTTGAGCCATAAGCCAATCCAGAAGGAATCAGCAAACGTATCTTTCCTCCCGAATTTAAGTATTGCAAGCCTTCCCGCCATCCGGAGATATAAATTCTGAGAGAAGCTGCATCCAGGTTTTTAGTTTCTATTACTGTGCCGTTCAATAGCAAACGCTTGGTAAAATTCAGGGTAACTGTAGAACTACTGTAGATGGCATCTTTGCCGGAACCTGGATCAACTATTTTATAATATAAACCTGATTGCGTTTTTATAAATCCGGTCAGGTTGTTTTTTTTGATGTAATTCCTGATTTGAACAGTATCGTAAGCTAACTGACTATTAACGTTGTATAGATAAACCGTATAATCTAAAGATTCATTTCCGCCAATTTTAATCAAACCATCCTGGCTTGTAAATCCGCTTACACCATAAGCCTGTTTGGATGGAATAAGCAAGCGTATAACACCATTACGTTTTTGAAGGTATTTTTTGATACCAAATTGTAAACCTACCGGTAATGTAGAACTGTTTACTCCAACATAATTACTAACACGATTTATAGCGGTATCGGTAGAAACAAATTTTCCGTCAAGCGTTTTAACAGTAAAAGTATAAAAAATCCGATCTGTATCTGTCAGTACATTTCCGGCAGTGCCCGGTGTAATCACCTGATAATAAATGCCGCTGTCTCCGGCAGTCATCGTTAGCTTATTAGCAGAAATATAATCCTGAATTGTTTGGTTATCGTAAGATGCAATGGTTGGGTACTCCTTTTTGCAGGAAAACATCGCTAAAACAAGTACGGATAAAAAGGCAAAAGCAAATTGCTTCATTATAAATTATTTAATTTTAATTGGTAACGTTGTATAAAACAATATCAAAAGCCAGGCATGAATTGGCAGGTATCTTCAAATTTGAGGTTTGGGCATAAGAACCATAAGCATAACGCGACGGTACAAAAAGCCGGATCCTTCCGTTTTTTTTGATGAGCGGAACCCCAACCTGCCAGCCTCTGATCACACTTCCCAATGTAAAAGACGGGTGGTAGCTATTGGTTTGGCTGATGACAGCAGTATCCCTAATCGTAGCATCCCCAATGATCTTAGTTGTATAACTTACCGTAATCAAAGTAGAGCTGGTAAACAAACTGGCTACATTGCCCGAATCTAAAATCTGATAATATACACCAATAGTATCGCCTACTTTTTTAATAGGGATTTTATTGGCGGTCAAATAAGCACGGATTTTATTGCTGTCTATCCCAATCTGTGCCAAATAAGCGGTATTATCTGAAGCCGCTTTTTTACATGCCGACAAGGCAAGCATCAACGCGAAAACAAAGAACAACCTATTCATGCCAAATGGATAAACGGCAAATTTATTGTTTTAATCTTCAAAAATAGAACCTTAACATATTTTAACAAAAACTGCCGTAAGCAATGCTTCTTTTAACACTTAAAAATATAGCCTGATAATTTACCAGCCCAGCTTGGTATCATCTCCGCGCGGATCGGCGCCTCCTTCGTAATAGCCCCATTTGGTTTTTAAAATAGCATCTACCCGGCCTATCGGTCCATGCGGCACAATTTTATATCCTTTTTTCTCCAGCTTTTGTGTAGTTGCGCTGTCGAGGGCATCTTTCTCCACCTCAATATCATCCGGAAGCCACTGATGGTGAAAGCGTTTGGATGTTACGGCCCGCTGCATACTCTGGTCAAACTCGATTACGTTCAAAATCGTTTGGAAAACAGAAGTAATAATTGTAGCACCACCGGGCGTGCCTACTGCCATAAACAGCTTGCCGCCTTTTTCTAAAATTGCAGGTGTCATGGAAGACAACATGCGTTTGCCGGGCTGGATGGAATTGGCTTTTCCGCCTACCAAACCGTACATGTTCGGCATACCGGGTTTGGAGCTAAAATCATCCATTTCATTGTTCAGCAAAAAACCTGCTCCTTTTACCACAATGCCCGAACCGAAAGAACCATTTAAAGTAGTGGTGATGGAAACCGCATTTCCTTCTTTATCTACCACAACTAAATGCGTGGTCTGGTCGCTTTCGTAGCCCGAAAAAGAACCCGGTTGTATCGCGCTGCTTGGCGTAGCCTGCGTCCAGTGAAAGGTTTTCATGCGTAAATCAGTGTATTTGGGTTGAAGCAGACTATCTACCGGAACTTTATAAAAATCCGGGTCGCCCAGATATTTGGAGCGGTCTGCATAAACCCGGCGTTCTGCTTCTACCATCACCTGCACTGTCGAATCCTGGTTATAGCCCCATCTTTTTAACGGAAAAGGTTCTACCGAACGCAGCAACTGCAGCAAAGCAATCCCGCCGCTGGAAGGCGGCGGCATTGTAATGATCTTATAATCTTTATAATTACCCGTAATGGCCTTGCGCCAAACCGAATGATAGTTTTTCAGGTCGGTTTTGGTGATCAAACCGTTTCCGCTTTTCATTTCGGCAACCAATTCTTCCGCTACTTTTCCTTCATAAAACCCAGCGCGGCCTTTATCGCGGATCAGTTCCAGGGTTTCGCTTAAATCTGTCTGTACCATCCTATCGCCTGCTTTCCATCCGCCCGGTTTTAAATAGTAGCTTTTGCCGGGATTGAGTTTTTGAAAAGTGTTTTGCATCATATTCAAATTGGCTGCTAACTTCTCCGTCAGCAGAAACCCGTTTTTTGCCAAATCAATTGCCGGCTGAACCAAGTCGGCCCACTTTAATTTACCATATTTCCGATGTGCTTCCATCAAACCATCCACTGAACCCGGCACACCGGAAGCCTGACCGGTGTGCAAGCTTTTATCAGCAATTACATTTCCGGCCGAATCTAAGTACATATTGGCACTGGCCGCAGCGGGTGCCTTTTCGCGGTAATCCAGGGTGTTGGTTTCGCCTTTGCCCGAACGGTAAACCATAAAGCCGCCTCCGCCAATATTTCCTGCCGTTGGGTGCGTAACGGCCAGCGCAAACTGCATGGCAATAGCTGCATCAACTGCATTGCCGCCTTTTTTCAGCACCTCCAAACCTGCTTTCGCCGCTTCGGGATAAGCACAAACAACCATGCCGTTGCGGTATTCCTGTCCGTTGTTGCCCAATTGCCCTTTTGCGCAGCCAGACGATAAAAAAGCGATTGCATTGGCCATCAAAAACAGCCTGATACTTCTTTTAGCCAGCAATTTATCCATGATAAGAAAGCTTGATTTTTTTGCTAAAATATTATATTTCCTGCATAACTATCCGTTTCATAACCGGCCATCCTGATTTTATCCATTTATATTTTGGTAAACCCCTTTTGGTTATTGCTGAAATTTACATTTTTGCAGCAGTTATGCAGTACAAACCAAGACTGATTAATCTATTTGATATGAAAAAAATATTCTTCCAACTTTTTGTTTTAACCTTGGTCCTTAGCTTCGGTAAAACTGCCATTGCACAAAGTTATCAAACTGCTGCCGGCCTGCGTTTTAGTTATGAAGGCGGCGCATCGATCAAATACTTCACCAGCCCCAACATTGCTTTGGAAGGTATCTTGGGCTTCCGCGAAAAAGGTGTTGTAGTTACCGGTTTGTTTGAAGTGCATCAAACGGCTTTCGATGTAGCCGAGCTTAAATTTTATTACGGTATCGGCGGCCATATCGGCGGCGTAGGCCCTGGTGGTTACCGGGTTTACAGCGGCGATTACCGGGTTTACAATTCCTCTTCCCTGTTGTTTGGTGCCGATGCCGTAATTGGTTTAGAATACTTGATCCCGAATACACCAATTGCCGTAAGCGCAGACTTGGACCCAAGAATAGAAGTTTTCCGCGGACCGCTTTTTAATTTAGCCCCAAGTTTGGGCATTAAATATGTTTTTAAATAAATTTTAGGGTGATAAAAAAAGCATGGGTGATCGGAGCTATACTTCTTTTACCACCTAAAAATCAGCATCAGGAGCGCAGAATTTAATTAGTGTTGATTATTGCTACAGCCTTTTCCAAAAGTTCATCCCGCCCTGCCTTGATACCATTTAGGGTAGGATGAACTATACAGTTAATCTTTACCCCTTTTCGCTGCGTTTCTGTTCCATCCGGATAAAGTACGCCTATTCCTGATATCATGGTGCTGATATTACCTGGTAAGATAATACTCGATACATCACCGTCTGCTCCGGCTGTTGTGCTGCCTATAACAGTAACATTTGGAGAGCTTTGAAAAGCCATAGTCGTGTACTCGGCTTGACTTTGTGTCAGTTCGTTTACAATCACTACTACCTTACCTCTGTATACGTTTCTACCAGGAGTACCAAGCGGACTAGTGGTTCTAAACAAGCCAGGTTGTTCAAGACTACCATTTGTAAGTCTTACAAACCAAGAATCCACCGTTTTTATAAAAGGCACAAAAGTAAAAGGCATAAAATCTGAAGGGTAACACCGCATATCTACAACAATGCCTTTTGTATTGATAAACAACTTTTCAATTTCCGGGAGGTCCTTGTTTTTATACTTTCCTGGAAATAAATAGCCAATTTGTCCTTCCATAAGTTTGCAGGCAGGGGCTTTGGGATCAGGGTCGTAATCAATCAATTTGTTTAACTTTTGCAGTTCAGTAGTTTCCATCGTAATGGTTTGGGTTTTTCCTTCCCTGCTAATTTCAATTAAAACCGATTGTTTGTTGGTTCTTAGTAGATAGTTTTTAGGCATGTCCCTGAGTTGTGTTGTATAATTGGATGCTGCCGTAATAGGAAGATATTTTTTGATGAGCTGGTCAATGCTTTCGCCGTCGATACGCTGTATCACGTCCCCGATTTTCACCTTTTGTTTTAATTCCGGCTCATCTAAATAATAACCCGTTACTGTCAGCTTATTTTCAATAAATTTTGCCTGGAAAGGAAATGCGTTGGTACCTCGATAGTTCTCCAGCGCTTGATTATAAGACCCGATATTGGCATGTGTATCGTGAATATCACTAATCATGGCCAGCGCAGTTAGGGTATAGTCTTTCTGGTTTGCAGCTAAAACAAACCGGGAAATAAATTCCTTTAAAACCTGATTCCAGTCTCGGCCAATCAGATGTTTCGCAGGAAAAAAGTATTGAACCATGTTCCAGTACCGGAACAAGCAGAGTAAGCGGTAGCCTTCATCCGGGTAGGCCATCCATGGATAACCCTTTTCGTTTTGAAATATTGGGTTCCCTATATTTGGCGCCATTTTAATATAGTATTGATCGCCGCTATTATGGTTGTTCAAGATATATAGAAGCTTTTCAACCAGTGATTGGCTAAGTATTGCAGGATTGAAAATATCACCATAATCCGGTTTGTACGCAGTATTGCCCCCTGTTTCTATGTTGCAGCTTTTACACACTTGCAGTTCCGGTTTGCCCAGCTTATCTACCCAAACTTCCAAAGCCTTGCTTAATTCAGCATTTGTGCTGGCTTTGACTACAAATGGCATTACCCGAAAAAGTTCCGCGTCAAAATTGAATTTTCCCTTTGCAACATTAGGATGGTGGTATTTCAAAAACCCCCACACCTCGCACAGCAGGGCAAGGTTGGCAACCTGCTGCTTTTTCAACATAATGGTATCAATACCGGAACGTTTTGCGAAGGCAGTGTCAGCATCCACTTTACTTAACACGATCGTTTTAACTTTTGCCTGTTCAATCGGCTTTCCATCAATGAATATCCGGAGATCGTCAATCCAAATCTTTCCAGTCCCCGCCAGTAAAGTTCCAAACGTAATTGTTCGTGCCTTCTGACTATCATAAGGGAGGGTTATAGTATATTCTTTCCAATCATTCGTGCCCTTTAAATTCTGCTTCTGCATATTTTCAAATGCAATAGTACCCTCAGTACCGTCGATACGCATCCAAAATCCTGCGGAGGAGGACACATCCTGTGTTTTCAGGTAACCTGTAAGCTGAATTTCGCTTCCCTCAAATGTTTGTGAGATCTTATGGTTGACGGAACCAAAAGGTATCTCATTAGAAGTTTTTGTTATCGAAATTGAGCGTTTCCCCTCGACTTTTACCAAGCTGTCCAGTTCGACAGAATATGTCTTTTGTTCTTCCGGTGAAAGATACTTCCAGCCAACGGCCTTTCCCTGACTATTTAATTGTTCAAAACCACCGTTAATCATCTGTCCTCTCTGCGAGCAACTACGGAAACCTGAAAAAATTAAAAAGCTAAACAGGAGGTATTTCATTATCTTAGTATAAAAGGATATTTGAGCTGAGGATCTGTGATACTTATTAGTTTTCATCTTGTTGGTCGGGATTTGCAATCCCGTCCTCTGAGCTTAGGATCTGCGATCCTAATTTAGGTAGATAAAAGAAGCATGCTTCAACAATAATACTCCTTTTACCACCTAAAAATCAACATCAAAATTTACGATTATTTTATCTCATAATGCTTACGCTTCTTTTTTTGCCCTGTAACCAATTGGCGTTCTCGGCGTTTCTTCCTTTTCAATAAATTTACTCAGGTAAGTAAAAAGCAGTTCTATCTTTTCATCATGCTTCATCATTTGCTTTTCTACTTGTTCAACCCGTAAAAACACATCTTTATGGGCCAGCAACATTTCCCTTATCCGGTTATAAATTCTTATAATTTGTATGTTTACATGTATAGCACGCTCACCTTTGAGAATACATGACAACATAGTTACTCCTTGTTCTGTAAAACAGAATGGCATATAACGCAACCCTTGGCGGTCTTCTCTGGAGGTCACAAAATGTGACCTCCAATTCTCAAACTCTTCTTTATTCATCTCAAACATAAAGTCCTTCAGGAAAGCGGGCCATGTTCCGCTTAACAGCTTGTTTCAACATTTTAGTTGCTACTCCGTATAATTCAGCAAGGTCTCGATCCAGCATCACTTTTTGATCCCGAACCATATATATCTTACTCATCACTACCTCGTCTGGTATGGATGTAACCACTTGTTTGCTCATGCTTTAAAGTATATTTTCTTTGTTTGATATAGGATTTCGTCTTATAAAAGAAGTATCACTTCAACATCCATACTTCTTTTACCACCTAAAAATCAGTATCAGTATTTAACAATGATAAACTTCTTACTATAATTTTTCGATCCGACTTTGATCCGCAAAATATAATTTCCATCAGCCATATTACTTGTATTGATGGTGGAATTGTATTTGCCAAAAAGAGAAATAGAACTTGTGTTCTGGTACATCTGCTGCCCGATACTGTTCCAGACAGAGAATTGTAAATCACCTTTTTCATACAATTCAAAACTCAAATTCAATATATTATTGGTTGGAACGGGATAGATCAGCAGGTTGATATCCGTCGGCGGGCTTTCACTTACGGGCAACATAAAATTAAAATCTGCCGATTGCGAAATACAACCTGCCGCTGTGGTTACATCTACGCGATAAGTGCCGGAAACTTTTGGCTGATAAGTTTGACCGGTTGCGCCTTGGATCAATATATTGTTTAAATACCATTGGTTGCCATTGCTAAAGTTGGAACTTAAAATTGTTCCGTTTTGGGCGATCAGCGGTTTGGTAATGGACACGGCTACTCTTGCTGCGGCAACACAACCGGCACTTTTCACAACTAAATTATAGAAATAATAATAGTATGCCTGCGGCGTGCTGGCAGCATTGGTGCCGGTGATGGAAAAGAAATTGCCGACTGTAAACGGATAGCCGGTTACTCCGCCGTTGTTGCGGTAAATGGTGGCATTATCGGCATAACTGATATTGATGGTGTAAGTTCCGGCTGCGGGCAGGGTTAAGTTAAGCTGATAAATTTTGCCTGCATCGGAGGCATCATCTAATGCGGCACCCGTTTGCGGTATGCTGCGGGTTGCAGTTACATTCAAAGTAACGCTGGAAACGGTTTGCCCGGATGCGTTGGTAGCTGTAAAAGTGATGGTGCCCGGATACCCGATGTATAAACGGGTGCTTTGCAAAATCACCGGAACGGCCGTAGTCATCACTATTCCTGGCGTAAACTGGTTGTATCCGCCGGAGGTAAATACATTTTTGGTGGCCGGGCCAATGGTAGCAGTCAGGTCATTTAAACCTGCATAATAAGTGTTATTTACAGGCACTTGTAGGGTATTGACCGAAGCACCGCCGGCAAAAGGCAAAGCATCTGTTGGGTTAGAATACCAAAATATCGTGCCATCACCGGTGCCGCTCAGCAAATATGTGTTGGTATTGATACAGTTAACAGCCGTCAAGTTGCTTAAAACCGGTGCCGGATTGATCGTGATCGTGGCAGCGGACTGGTTGTTGCTGCTTTGGGTATCGGCTGTTAAATGGGTAGTTGCTGTAATTTGATAAACGCTGCCAGCCAAAGCATTAAAGGTGTTGCTCAACGTAAAATCCTGCTCCTGGCCCGGCGAAATCGTACCAACATAAGTTTCATTAAAAGTAGTAATTGTACCTGCTGCATTGGTAACCGTTGCCGTAACCGGAACATTGCTGATGGAGGCACTGCCGTAATTATGCAGCAAAACGGTGATTTGCTGGGCCGTATTGCTGCAAGTACCGCTTGCAGCCGGATTGACAATACTAACTACGCCAGCATCTTTTGTGCTTTTGATAAAGTTGACCTGATAATCCTGGGTTTCGCCTTTGGCATAAGTCCCGCAGGCGGTTACAGCCGTGGGATCGTTGGTTTCTGTTTCTACAACCCGCATTAAACTGTACGTATCCACGGTTACGGTTGAAGGCACCAAAATAATAGTGGTAAAAGAAGCATTGCCGTTTATAATGCCTGATGTTGCAACCAATTCTCCGGCATCGTCAAAATCACCATCGCTGTTCCAATCAACAAAAATCTTGGCGATCTTGTTAAAATTCCCTCCGCAGGAACCTAAAGTTACAGTCAGTGGATAGGTTGCGCCCTGCTCCAGCTTAGCGGTTAAATTGGTGTTATCGGTGTAAGAAGTGCAGCCGGAAGCAGCCGTATAATTGATGTTGGACAACTGCAGGCCGGTAATTTTAGAATCAGCCGTAGAGCTTGGGGCCGAAGCACAATAAACCTTGCCTCCTACGCCCGTTACAATCAGTGAGTAAGCCTGCGGGCCTGTTGTTAAAGTGCCTTTGTGATTTACGGTGATGGTATAACTTTTCCCCGGAACGGCGTTGGTTAGATAAACCTGTTCGATGTTGTCGCGCGTATTATCGCCGGTGGCAGCAGCAGTTGCGGGATTGGCGGGATCCAAAATCCAGGGTTTAAAAACAGTAGTCCCCTGGCTGACCCTCACATCCAAATCATTCACTAATTTCAAGGTCGGATCGTCCACTACGCCGACTGCGCCAGGCGTTGCAGCCGGATCTGTCCAGGAAATAGTAGCTATAAGCGGGCCGTTTCCCGAAGCTGTTACATTAAAAGTTTGCGTTTGCCCTTGCGGTAAACTATTTTCGCTGATCATGCTTTTCAGGCCATTATCCGTAATTGCCTGTGCCGCTTTGGCCGTATTGAGCAAACCCCAGCCGTAAATATAATCCGGGCCCACATTTCCGGCATCAAAAGCAGTATGGCAAACCAATCCTTTTAAAGTAGCGGCACGCATAAAACGACCGGCGTTTTTCTGTGAATAATATTCTTGCAACAAAAAAACCGATCCGCTTACATTCGGTGTAGCCATAGAAGTGCCGGACATGGCTACGTAAGCATCCGCAGCGGCTGTTCCAGCAGAAATTACATTCACGCCATCACCGCAAATGTCCGGCTTGATCCGTCCGTCGTCTGTCGCGCCCCAACTGCTGAAATAAGCAATCGAAACATCCGCAGCAACCGTTGGCCCAAAAGGCAAAGGGTTGACGGCGCCAACGGCCAGCACGTTTTTTGCCAGTGCCGGTGCTTCCAATACATCATAACTATCATTACTGCTGATGCTGGCCGGGCGCGCGCCTTTGTTTACAATCGTTTGATCAGTTCGGCTTTGGTAACCGTAATAAGTATCGCCAACAGCCGGGCCGGTTTCTCCGCGACTGTTTCCGGCGGCAACCACAATTAAATAATAGGGCGCATTGTAGGCAACCTGGTCAAAACTTTGCGCATAAGAACTGTAATAGCCAAATTTATAATCCTCGTTATCGCCGGGCAAACCATACCATTCCCATCGGTTGGGCGTTACGCTGGTGTTATAGCTCCAGCCGGACACAATACCATAAGAATGATTGGAAACCAATAAGTTAGCTGCCTGGGCAGCCATTTCCGAAGCATCATTGTCAAAATCATAAGCAACCAATCCGCTTGCCCCAAAAGACATTCCCCTGGCCGGCGCATAAACCCCTTTTGCAATTAAAGTTCCGGCTACATGCGTACTGTGATCGCTAATGACGGAAGAGCCGTCCAGCATAGCTACCGTTTTGCCCGTAAATTCCTGATGGTTTGGGTAGATTTTTCCGCCGTCCCAAATACCGAGTTTGCCGGCCATATTTGCACTGGAACCTGAAAGCGACAAGCCCAGCGAACCGCCGCTGTAAAGGGCCGTTGTCTGTGTGGTTGCCGCTGCAATAAGGTTGTTGTCTGTTTTGAGGTAGATGGGGAAACCTAATGCGTCCGTGCCTTGCAAAGAAATAATTTTACCGCTTTTTTCTTTCCTGAAAATGGGCCAGCCTTTTTGTTTGGCCAGTTCAAACGCTTTGTTCCGGTTGGTTTCAAAATCTATTTTTAAACGTCCGGAAAAATTGAGCAGTTCCCTTTTTTTATCTTCTGAAACCAACTGGCTATAACTTGGAACCGATTTTATTAGCAGTAAAAACAGCAGGAAGCGGGTAAAATTTTTGATCATAGAAAAAGACATATAAAAGCAGTACGCTGATAAATTTTTTTACTTAAAGTGTTTAAGGTACAAACATTACTTTTATATCATGAGAACTATTTTTGCACTGTTTGTATTTTTGCTGATGTCTTGCATCGCGATGAAACCCAACCCAAAAATAACGCAGGGGATCTGCGGGACCGTACTGCTGAAACAAGGCAACCAGATGCCCGCTCCCGGTCGTGTTTTATCAGCCGGACAACCGGCGATCCGCGAAATTGCCGTTTATCAGCTTACCAATTTAAGCGAGGTAAAAAGCAGCGGAACTGTTTTTACCGGCATAAAAACAGCATGGGTCGCTAAAACCAGCAGCAATGCAAAAGGTTATTTTGAACTGGCTTTACCTGTGGGGAAATATTCGGTTTTTGTGGTAGAAAAAGAAGGTTTATATGCCAATAATTTTAATGGTAAAGGAAACATTAACCCAGTTGAAGTTTTAAAAGACAGCCTGACGAAAAGAGATATTTTGATTACCAACAAAGCTGTTTTTTAATTTAGTTTTGAAGATACAAATCACCCAAAAACCAAAATATGACCCAGCAAATCGAAAACATTAAAAACGTTAGAAAATATCTTTTAAACCTGATTGCCGACCTGAATCCGGAGCACCTCAACAAAATTCCGGACGGTTTCAGCAACAATATCATCTGGAATCTGGCGCATCTTACCGCTACCCAGCAGCGGATTTGCTATCTCCGTTCCGGCTTAAAACCAGTTGTACAGGATCAGTACATCGTACCATTTATCCCCGGCACAAAGCCAGAAGGTTTTATTGATACTGCGGAGATTGAAACCATAAAAAGTTTGTTTATTTCTGTTATTGATGAGCTGAAAAGCGATTACAAAAAGAACTTTTTTACTCCTTTTGAGGAGTTTACCATCCGTTACGGCGTTACTTTAACCAATGTTGACGATGCGATTAACTTTTTGCCTTATCACGAAGGCTACCACACCGGGGTGATTGTTGAGCTGATGAAGTTTGTGTAGAAGTGAGAAGAGTAATTATTTTTCATCCTAATTTAAGTACATTTAATTCCTTAAAAATAATAAACATTGTAGCGTTTGCTCTTTTATCTACGTAATCTAAATAAAAGTCAATCTATATGTTACGCTACTTCAAACTATCAATTTTAATAATATTATTGTTCACTTTTTTCGGGTGTATAAAAAAAGAACTTATAAATCCATCTTTAAAAGGAACTTATTCGGGCACTTTTTATTATTCCAATTCAACACTTGGTTTTTTCCCGGCAGGATTATATTCAGCACCTGTTACAGTTACATTTTCAGAAAATAAGTTTAATTGCACTTCCGGTTCAAATAGTATTCCGGCAGGCGGCTCTGGTACATTTGAAATTTTAGATCGGAATATCCAGTTTAAGGATTCAAATAATTGGACAGCCAATTTTGATTGGGGCTTGATTTTAAACGGAAACTATTCTTACCAAATAAAAAGTGATAGTTTAATCTTCACCAAAAATACAATATACCAATACCGGTTGAAGCGAATCAACTAATACATGCGGAAATATCCGGCCATTACTGAACAGGAGCTAATTCAGCAATGCAAAAGCGGTAATTTGAAACATCAGGAAATACTGTATAAACAGTTTTACGGCTATGCTATGGGTATCGGTTTGCGCTATTTGTCCAATCGTGATGATGCTTTGGAAGCGGTAAACGATGCTTTTATCAAGGTTTTTAACCGAATTAGTAGTTTTAACGAAAGCCTGCCCTTTAAACCCTGGCTTCGAAAAGTGATCGTAAACACGGTGATTGACGGGCGCAGGAAAACCTTAAAGAACCCGTCGCAGGCGGACCTGGAGGAAGCCGAAACGGTAGCCACTCCGGCACTTGCTTTGGCGCAGTTGCAAGCTGCCGATATTTTAAAAATGATGGGTTCCCTGCCCGAAATGCACCGCTTAGTTTTTAATTTATATGAAGTTGATGGCTACAATCATGAGGAAATCAGTACGATGCTAAGCATTCCGGCAAGTTCGTCGCGTGTGTATTTAACGCGGGCCAAAGAGCGGTTACGGAAAACGTTACTTCAGCAAGAGGGGCAATAACGATGGAAGAAAAAGAGTTTGACAAACAATTAAGCGACCGTATCCGCAATGTTTTTGAGGGATACGAAGACGCTTCGGCGGAAAAAGGCTGGAACCGGCTCCGGCAAAAATACCCAGCGAAAAAAGACCGGACTGTGCCTGGCTGGTGGTGGACGGCCATCGCTGCACTTTCTTTTATAATGCTTGCGTTTTGGCTTTTCTGGCCTGCTGCCGATACCGTAAACAATCCAAAATCAACCCGAAACCGGCATCAAACTGAAATGCTGAAACCAGGTGAAAATTTGAAGGACGCAACACTCCCCTCAAAAAAAACATTACCAAAAATATCTGCTGAAATTGTATCCGCAAACAAAAAAACTATCGTTAAAAAAAGCATCCTTACTAATCAGATGGATCAATCTGTAGAAAAGAAGCATCCGCAAAAACCATCATCCAAAACCAACAATTATCCTTCTTATTCAACCGCTTCTTCCCGAACCAATCTTCCTAATGCTGACAAAATTAAAAATGATCCTTCAAAGCAGGAAAGCCGGAACATTGATTTTTATCCCCTAAAAGAAGCACAACAATCTACGTTGCCGTTTTCAACCCAAAAACAAGTTTTGGTTTTTCAGCCTGAAATAAAAATGCCTGTAAAAACAGCATCAGTTGCAAAAACCAATTCTGTTAAAAAGCCAAAACAGCAGGCAAGTAAATTCGGTTTTTCGGTTTATGCCGATACACACCTTAACTTTGCAAAGGGCAGCAATAATCAACTTGGTTTTGGCGGCGGTATTTCTTCTGATCTCAAAATTGCACCAAACCTGAAACTTTCTGCCGGACTTGCATTGATCCAAAACAATTTATTTTATACCAGTAATTTTCCGCAGAAAAATCAAACAAACGTAAATAACTATGCGGTTTCCGCTCCAGGAAACCCTACCACAACCAGCACCCAAACTTTAAATAGTTTGGATGCCAGTTTGCTTGCCTTGGATGTTCCGGTCAATTTGAAATACCAATTTTATTCAGGTAAAAACAGCATGTTTGTTTCTGCCGGACTTGGCTCAACCACTTTTGTAAAGGAGACTTACGCTTTCAATTACAGCAATTTTCCGGCTTCTTTGTCGCAATCTTCATCACCTTCTTCAATGCCGCAAAGCGTAAAAAGCAGCAAAAGTTTTGACCATTTTGATGTTGCCAGAACTTTAAACTTGTCTTTTGGCTTGGCTTATCCTTTAGGTAAAAACCAATTACAGATCGAACCCTTTTTAAAATATCCTTTAGGCGGATTGGGTTCGCAGCAATTGCAGTTCGGTTCCGTTGGCATCAACTTAAAACTAAACTTTCCCACTCAAAAAAAATGAAGTTTTGGGAAGTGGTCGGATCGTTTATATGCTTCTTTTATGCCTATAAAAACAGTATCAGGATAAATATTTCCCAACAATAGGCATCCTTCTGCCCATTCCAAATGCTTTTGAGGAAACCCGTAAAATTGGCGGCGTTTGGTAGCGTTTGTGTTCAGAGATATTGACCAAGCGGATTACTTTTCGCACTACATTTTCTTCAAAACCGGCGGCAATAATATTAGCGGACGATTTGCGAAGTTCAATGTATTCTTTTAAGATCGGATCCAAAATATCGTAATCGGGCAAGGAATCCGAATCTTTTTGTCCGGGACGTAATTCTGCCGATGGTGGTTTGACGATGGAATTTTGAGGAATGATTTCCCGTTCCCGGTTGATGTGGTTGGCCAGTTCGTAAACCTGCGTTTTGTAAACATCGCCCAAAACAGAAATGCCGCCGCACATATCGCCATAAAGGGTTCCGTAACCAACGGCGGCTTCACTTTTGTTGGACGTGTTTAGCAGGATATAACCAAACTTGTTGCACATCGCCATCAGGATGACAGCACGGCTACGCGACTGGATATTTTCTTCTGCAATATTAAAAGGCAAACCGGAAAATTGCGGTTCCAAAGCGTTTTCAAAAGCAGTTGTGATTTCTTTGATTGCTACCGTTTGGCTCCTGCAGCCTAAGTTTTTTACCAAATCTTCCGCATCTTTTATGGAATGATCGGAAGAAAAAGCAGAAGGCAACAGCACCGCCATCACGTTTTCCGCACCCAGTGCTTCGCAAGCCAATACACAAACCAAAGCTGAATCAATCCCGCCGGAAAGCCCCAGCGTTGCTTTGCTGAAACCGGATTTTTTGAAATAATCGCGGATGCCCAAAATCAAAGCCTGGTGAACCTGCTCAACCTCGCCCATACGCGCCACATCCGGACTTAATTTTTGTTCCGCTTTTACAGATACTTCTTTTACCAGTGTTTTTTCTATATCGTAATAACGGATCTGCTCTTTAAAATAATCCAGTTCATCAATCAGGTTTCCTTCCGCATCGTAAACCATTGAGCCGCCGTCAAAGATCAGTTCTGTTTGTGCGCCAACATGGTTCACATAAAACAAAGGCATTTGATATTTTTTGGCATTGTAACTTAAAACCGCCATCCGCTCCTGGTCATGGTCAACAGCAAAAGGCGAAGCGGCAATATTGATCATCAGATCGGGTTCCTGTTCCATCAACACATCCATCGGGCGCGTCCGGTACAAGGGATCGTCAATGTTGTTCCACAAATCCTCGCAAATGGTCAAGGCGATACGCTGGCCTTTAAAGTCAATACATTTAAATTCGTTTGCCGGTTCAAAATACCGGTACTCATCAAACACATCGTAATTGGGCAGCAAAGCTTTGTTCACTACTGCTTTTACCGCACCATTTTCTATAAAGTAAGCTGAGTTATACAAATCTTTTCCTTCGGGAGAAGAATTTAGGGTTGGCAGGCCGATAATGCAGGCAATGTTTTGACAGGCTGCTGCAATCCGCTTGGCCGAATCTTCACATAAAGCAATAAACTCGTTAAACTCCAAGAAATCCCGCGCCGGATAACCACTGATACATAATTCAGCAAAAACCACCAGATCGGCTCCGTTTTGCTGTGCTTCTTTTATGGCATAAATTATTTTATTGGTATTGGCTTCAAAATTACCAACATGGTAATTGAGCTGTGCTAAAGCAATTTTCATAAAGTAAAAAATGTATCTGCAACGGTAATTGTAGCGTATTACAGATTAATATTTTATTTTCGTTTGATATGAACCAAACTGTTTCTCAAATCCTGAAAAAACAAATCTATCTATTTTTTCTGATTTGTGTTTTGCTTGTTTCCTGTAAAAGGAAAGATAAGATTGATGTCAGTGGCATTGATCTCAACCTAAAAATAGAACGTTTTGACCATGATTTTGATGGTTTCAGAGGAAGTAATTATCCAACTAAAGCTGCACAATTGTACCGGCATTACGGCATATTTTACCCGGATTTTATAGAACGTATTTTAAACGCCGGTTCTATAAAAGACACCGCTTATTTTGCAAACCTGCGCCAGGTTTTTGCAGCTAAATCTTATATTGATTTAAAGCACGAGGTTGATTCTGTTTATCCAAATTTGGACAAGCAGGAAGCGGAACTGACGGATGCTTTTAAACACATCAAATATTTTTATCCGCAGAAAAGACTGCCTCATATTTATGCTTACTTTTCTGGTTTCCAGGCACAAAGCTCTATCGGAAACAATTATTTTGCCATCGGGCTGGATCTTTTTCTCGGCAGTAATTCTAAATTTTATCCGGCTTTGATCGAAGAGTTTCCGCATTATATTTCACGCCGTTTCACACCTGATAATATGGTTCCCCGGGTAATTGAAAGTATGACGCGGGAGGACATGTTTGAGGAGCAGGCCGATGACGACAGAACGCTGCTTTCGAGAATGATCTATAACGGCAAGATTATGTATTTTATGGATCAGGTTTTACCTGACGTTCCTGATTCTACTAAAATCGGTTATACCAATCAGCAGTTGAAATGGTGTGCCGATAACCAGGCGAACATTTGGGGCTATTTTTTGGAGGACAACCTGCTTTATGAAAGTGATTATCAGAAGATACAGAAATATTTAACAGAAGCCCCTTTTACGCCGGGCTTGGGCGATCACAATAATTCGGCACCAAAGCTGGCCGTTTGGACGGGCTGGCAGATTGTGAAACAATACATGGACAGCAATCCGAAAGTATCGTTGCAGCAATTAATGACGGAGCGGGACGAGCAAAAGATTTTGGCTCAATCGAAATACCGGCCTAAATAAACATTCCAACTTTATGCCGATAAAAGAAGTATCTATTTCAGGATTGTGAATACGGAACGCAGACAAACGATGATACCAATGATAAAAAATACATTGGAAACGGAAGTGTAGAAAAAGCTATCACCCAAAAAACGAAAGTACACACCAATCAAACCGATAAAAATACCAATGGTCAGGATGATGTAATTGCGTGTATCGTTTGCAGAAGCAGATTTATTCATTTTTAAATACAATTATTTTGTGCCCAAAAATAAGGATGTTTGCTGAAAGCGAAAAACGGAAAATTATGTTTTTTAGAAAAAGATATTCTTTTCAACACTATGGTTTATCTGCAAAAAAAAGCCGGTAAAAAAAGCATTCATAAAAAAAGCGGCTTTGACCGGGTCTTTCAAAAGATACAAATAATTTTTAACCGTTGGATAAAGCGGCTGCACCACTTACAATTTCGGTCAATTCGGTAGTAATAGCCGCCTGGCGTGCCTGATTGTACGAGAGTTTTAAAGCTTTCAACAAATCGCCTGCGTTTTCGGTTGCTTTATCCATCGCTGTCATCCGGGCACCATGTTCCGAAGCATGAGAATCTAAAACGGCTTTATATAATTGTACTTTTATGTTTTTAGGGATCAGCTCCTGCACAATATCTTCTTGGGAAGGTTCCAAAATATAATCTACTTGTGCTGTTTTTAACGCTTCTTTTTTATCAGGTTTTGCTACCGGCAACAATTGCTCTGTAACGATATGTTGTACGGCAGCATTTCTAAAATGATTATAAACCAATTCCACCCTATCGTAATCTCCGTTTATAAAACCCTGCATGATGGCATCGGTTATCAAAGAAGCATTTTCAAAGTTAAGCTCGTTGTACAACTCATTGTTATTTCCGATTACTGCATATTTTCTGCGCTCATAATACTCCTGCGCTTTTCTGCCAATGGCCACAACAGCAACATTGTTTGCCCGTAACTGCTGCTGGTATTTTTCGGCAACAATATTGTTGGCTGCTTTAATTACATTCATGTTGAATGCACCAGCCAGGCCGCGGTTGGAAGTAACCGCAACGACCAGCACACGGACAGGTTCGCGCACTTGCATATAAGGCGAGGCAGCGTCTTCTAAAGTTGCAGAAAGATTTGCAAGGATTTCATTCAGCTTGTCTGCATAAGGGCGCATTTGAACAATTGCATTGGTTGCACGCTTTAGCTTTGCAGCCGAAACCATCTTCATAGCTTTCGTGATCTGCTGTGTAGAAGACACTGATGTGATCCGGTTTCTTACTTCTTTTAAATTGGCCATTCTGTTCAGTTATCAGTTGCCAGTTATCAGTTGTGAGTTTTGAACTGGCAACTGGCAACTCTCAACACAAAACTTCTTAATTATAATTTGCAGATAATTCTTTTGCTACTGTTTCTAATACACCTGTAATTGAATCATCCAGCTTGCCTGCTTTTAAGCTGGCCAATACTTCCGGGTGGCGTAGTTCCAACTGCGTAGTAAATTCAGCTTCAAATTCCCTTACCTTATTTACAGGTACATTACGCATTAGGTTTTTAGTGCCGAGGTAGATGATTGCAACTTGTTTTTCTACCGGAACCGGTGAAAACTGTGCCTGTTTTAACATCTCTACATTACGGGAACCTTTATCTAAAACGTTTTTTGTTGCGGCGTCCAAATCAGAACCAAACTTAGAAAATGCTTCCAGCTCGCGGTATTGTGCCTGATCTAACTTCAACGTACCGGCGACTTTTTTCATGGATTTGATTTGTGCATTACCACCAACCCTTGATACCGAAATACCGACATTGATAGCAGGACGAACACCGGCATTAAATAAATTGGACTCTAAAAATATTTGGCCGTCTGTAATCGAAATTACATTTGTTGGGATATAAGCAGAAACGTCTCCGGCCTGGGTTTCGATAATTGGCAATGCCGTTAATGAACCGCCGCCTTTAACGATACTTCTGATCGATTCCGGCAAATCATTCATAGCTTGTGCAATAGCATCATTGGCATTGATTTTTGCAGCACGTTCCAACAAACGGGAGTGTAGATAAAATACATCGCCCGGATAAGCCTCGCGGCCCGGTGGGCGGCGTAGCAACAAAGAAACTTCGCGGTAAGCCACGGCTTGTTTAGAAAGATCATCATAAACGATCAAAGCCGGACGGCCGGTATCGCGGAAAAACTCGCCAATGGCTGCTCCTGCAAAAGGTGCAAAAAATTGCATCGGGGCCGGATCTGCGGCAGAAGCAGCAACCACAATGCTAAAAGGCATTGCACCATTTTCTTCCAGCCCCCTTACAATATTAGCTACAGTAGAATTTTTCTGTCCGCAAGCCACATAGATACAATATACCGGTTTCCCTGCATCATAAAATTCTTTTTGGTTGATAATGGTGTCTATACAAACTGCCGTTTTACCGGTTTGCCTGTCGCCAATAACCAATTCCCGCTGTCCGCGGCCAATCGGGATCATCGCATCAATAGCTTTGATACCTGTTTGCAACGGTTCGTTTACCGGCTGGCGATAGATTACGCCTGGTGCTTTACGCTCAATCGGCATTTCATAAGTCGTACCGGCAATCGGGCCTTTACCGTCGATAGGCCGTCCCAAAGTATTTACGATACGGCCCAACATTCCTTCGCCTACCTGGATAGAAGCAATTTTTTTAGTCCTGCGAACCGTGTCCCCTTCTTTAACTTCATCATAAGCACCCAGCAAAACTACGCCTACGTTATCTTCTTCCAGGTTCAGTACAATCCCTTGCAGCCCGTTTTCAAATTCAACAAGTTCACCTGATTGAACTTGGGTTAAACCATAAACACGGGCAATACCGTCGCCGATCTGTAATACAGTACCAACTTCTTCTAACTCGGCTTCTGACTTAAAGCCTGCCAACTGCTGACGCAGGATGGATGAAACTTCGTCTGGTCTTACATCTACCATTTTTTGAATTTATTTTGAATTCTTTATAATTAGTTCAATTTTTGAAATATGTTTATACACATACTTCTTTTATGCTATCTTTTTTTTTGACTTCCGTTCCAACTAAAAAAGCCGGGTTTTAAACCTGTGTTACAATAACTTTTTGATCAAAATCTTTTCTTAGTTTACTCAATGTGCTGGAAATACTGGTGTCAAACTGTCGGTCGCCTACCGTTAATATAAAGCCGCCAATCAGTTTCGGGTCAACTTTTTCTTCCAAAGCCACCTGCCCTGCCGTAGCTTTTTTAACAACTTCCATCGCTTCTGCACGGTTGCTTTCTGATAAAGGCACGGCCGAAACGATTACTGCTTTTACAATATGTTTTTTCTGATTGTACTGCTCCACAAACTCTTTTGCTGTCTCAAACAAAATCCCCGAACGCATTTTGTTCACCATAATCTTAAAAAACCCTAATGTAGCTGCCTGCACTTTTCCGGAAAAAACAGCAACCAGTATCGCTGTTTTTTTTGAAGGGGAAACGATTGGGTTGCGCAAAACAGCATTAAGGGTACTGTTGGCTTTTAAGGTTTGTACAAACAATGACATATCAGTTTTGATCTCTTCCAGCAGGTTTTGTTCTTCTGCAAGATCAATCAATGATTTGGCATATCTTGTGGCTACTTTAAACTCAGACATTTTTTATGATGATATATTACCGTTAGCTTTCCGTTTTATTGTTTTTAGTTAAGCTTGACTTCTTTTAAAAGATCAGACACCAGTTCGTTTTGTTTCTGTTTATCATCAAACTGCCTGCGCAATATTTTTTCCGCAATATCCATTGAAAGTGTGGCAATCTGGTTTTTTACATCCGCCATCGCTATTGCTTTTTGGCTGTTGATTTCCACTTTTGCCTTTTCAATCATTTTGTTTCCTTCTGCCTGCGCAGCGTTCCTTGCTTCACCAATAATCTGGTCTTTTACCTGTTTCGCTTCTTTCAGGATCAGGTCACGTTCTGCACGGGTTTGTTTAAGCAGTTGTTCGTTTTCGTTGGTCAAACGCGCCATTTCTTCTTTGGCTGCTTCTGCTTTAAAAAGCGCATCTTCGATAGAGCGTTCTCTTTCGCCGATGGCACCCATAATAGGCTTCCAGGCAAATTTAGCCAATAAAAAGAACAGGATTAAAAAGGATATTGTGGTCCAGAATACTAGGCCTATTTCGGGGGTTACTAATTCCATATCTATTTTAAAAATTAACCAATTAATTTTGGCTGATCAATTGCCAACCGCAACTCATCAGCCAAAAAAAGAATGCTTACTTAGGATTGTTGCCCAAGAAAGCCACAACCACACCAAACAACGCAGCACCTTCGATCAAGGCAGCCGCAATAATCATAGCAGTTTGGATTTTCCCTGAAGCTTCAGGCTGACGGGCAATACCTTCCATTGCTTTGCCACCTACTTGTCCGATGCCAATACCAGCACCGATAACAGCTAAACCTGCACCAATTGCAGCGATACTTCCAGTCATCATTTGTTTTAAAATTAAAGTTAATATAAAATATAAAATTGTTTACAATTAATGGTGATGCTCTTCTGTTGCTGTTCCAATAAACAGTGCCATCAGCAACGTAAAAATAAAAGCCTGCAGCAAAGCGACCAACAGTTCCAACACATCCATAAACACCACAAAGGCAATGGACACCGGCGCAACAGCTATTGTTTTAAAAACGAATATCAACGATATTAAGCTCAGCACGATAATGTGGCCTGCTGTAATATTAGCAAATAAACGGATCATTAAGGCAAAAGGCCTTGAAAAAATACCCAATAATTCTACAACCCACCACAAAGGCCAAAGCCAGACAGGTACGTCACTTGGCGCAAAAATATGTTTCCAGTAATATTTATTCCCGTTTACATTGACTACAATCATGGTAATGACCGCCAATACAAAAGTAACGGCAATGTTCCCTGTCAAATTAGCACCACCCGGAAAAATCGGCACTAAACCTATCAAATTGTTGATCCATATAAAAAAGAAAACAGTCAACAAAAGCGGCATAAAACGCTCGTACTTGTAACCAATATTTGGCCTGGCAATATCATCCCGAACAAATACAATTACCGGCTCTATAAGAGATTGAAAACCTCTTGGTGCTTTGCCATGTGTTTTTTTGTATGAAGAAGCAACGCTAAAAAAGATAAGTAAAAGAAGCACACAAGCAATCCAAAGTGCAATTACATTTTTGGTAATGGAGAAATCGTAAACTTTTTTAGTGACTGCTTCGTCAATTTTACCGGCCTCATCTACTGCTTTTACCTTATCATTAAATAATTTATAAGTATAAAATTTTCCGGTGTAAGCTTTATGACCATGATCAAAATTGCTGGAAGAAAAACTTTCCAAACCCTTGTCGGTATATAAAACAACAGGAAGCGGGATGGCTGTTTCGCCCCACAAATGCCAGTAATGTGAATCGGCAATATGTTCTAAGATTACGACCGTCGGATCGTAAGCATCTTGCTTTATATTTACACCTTTTTCCTGGCTTGAACTGCCCTGACTTGCAAATGCCTTTCCTACAAAAAGTATAGAAAAAACAACGAGAAATAAGCTTGACTTAATTTTTTTTGAGTTCAAAATGTGCCTTAAATTCATTAATTATCGCGATTTCTACTTTAGATTTTGGAGGCGCAAGTTACACAACAAAGCATAAATTTCAAACACCGTATTTAATAAATATAAATAAAAAAAGCACGATAAAAAAAGTACCGGACTTACATGGTTTAAGGATAAATAAACCGGTACAAAAAACATACAAACGAGTAATTTAACAATTGTGGCCACCAGAAATACCTGAACAGATAGTTTCGGATTTTTAAGATTGCTGATTAAAGTAGAAAAACACACGCTAAAAGTTAGCACTGCAAACATCATGAAAATTGACCAAAAATGCGGTACCAACCCCAACCCTTTAAAAAAATATACGTATGCTAAAGGAGGCAATGCTATCAGAAAAATTGCCAGGAAATAACTGTAAAAAAAGTTTGAAAGCTTCAATCTTTTAAAGATTTTAGAACGACGTACAACGAAACAAAAACACCGCCCAAAGACAACACAGCAGTAACCCATTGCGTTTGATGGTTTAACGCCTGATCAATTTTATAGCCAGCAAAAGTAAACAGGCCAATAATAACGATCATCTGGATTCCGAGGCCGCTGTATTTAATATAATTATTCATTTAAATTTAGTTTCGCCTATGGCTTTTATGGTTTCAAAATTAGCTAACCAAAATGATTTTTCAGTAGTTTGGCTTTCTGTTGATTATCCACCAAAAAAAACTCGTACAAAATTTAACAATTAATCCTTTTGACCCGATCTTTCAGCTTTACTAAAATACTGTTTTTATCGCTGTTTTTTTTACTTGCGATGGCTGGCTGTTCTTTGGAAAAAGAAAGCGGCTTCAACCGCAGTATGCAAAACCTCACGGCGCATTATAATATCCTGTTTAATGCCCGGCAAATCGTTTTACAGAAAGAAGAATTGATGGCGCAGGTTTACATTGATGACTTTTCTGAAATTTTAAGCGTTTATCAGGACACGATGGCCAGGAGTACAGCCGGAAGCAAAGACCTCGAAGCCGTAACCACCAGGGCCAATACCATCATCAGCACAAAAGAACAAAGCCATTATTTGGGCGATGCTTATTTTTTGTTAGGGCAAGCCAATTACCTCGGCAGCGATTATTTTAATGCAGTGGAGTTTTTTACTTACGTGGTTCATTCTTTCCCCGAAAACAAAGAATTAAGCAGAACAGCTTTGGCATGGAAAGCGCGGTCTTTAATGAAGCTGAACCAGGCTAAACAAGCCGGAACTACGTTGGATACGGCCCGGCAATTGTTTGACGCAAAAAAAGAATCCGCAGAAGATATTACCGGTGCCGACCTGCAATTTAATATCAACCAGGGAAATTATGAACAAGCAGAAAAACTGGCTGTGCAAGCGGTTGATCTGGCAAAGGATAAAAAAAGGCGTATCCGCTGGACTTTCATTTTGGGGCAATTGCAGGAAGCCAACAAAAAACCAGCCGAAGCTTACGATTCTTATTCGCGCGTGGTACACAGCAATGCTTCTTTTGAGCTTGCTTTTAATGCAGACCTGAACCGTTTGCGGATCGAAGAAAAACAGGACGGGCAGCCAACCAACCGGATTGCGCGCTTGCAAACGTTGCTGAAAGATGATAAAAACTCAGATTTTATTGATCAGATCTATTTTCAGATCGGAGAAACCGCTTTAGCACAACACCAAATTGACCAGGCGGTCAGCAACTATAAATTGTCGGTTAAAAACAGTACCAAAAACCAGAAACAAAAAGGATTGTCGTACCTGCGCCTGGCCGACATCAACTTTAAATACAAAAGCGATTACATCCAGGCCAAAAAATATTACGACAGCACTTTGCAAAACCTGTCGCCGTTGTATCCCGGTTATCAGCAAATCTTAAAAAAAGCCAATAACTTGCAGTTGCTGGCCAGCCGTTATCAAATCATTGCACAACAGGACACGTTGCAAGCTTTGGCCAGATTAAAAGAACCGGACCGGATTGCACGGATCAATTTAATGATAGACCAACAAGTATTTCAACAGCAAAATGCACCTGTTGGCGTTAATCCGACTATCAACACAGGCAATGTTTCTGCATCTGTCAGTAGAAATTCCAATTCCTTTTATTTTTACAACCCGGAAGCTGTTAGCCAGGGCTTGGTCAGTTTTCTGCAGATTTGGGGAAAACGAAGGCTGGAAGATAACTGGCGCATCAGTTCGCGTACAGTTGCTACCGTAACCAGCAACCCGAACGGAATTGCTGATCCCGATGCCATCGAGCCGGTAAAAACGCCCCGTTTAGCTACGCCGGGCGCAGGCAATTACCGGCAGGAATTAGTCAGGAGCATTCCTTTAACGCCTGCTTTAATGCAACAATCCAACAATATTATTTTTAATGCTTATGCTGATATTGCCGGATTTTACAAAGACATTTTGGCGGATAACAATGAGTCGATCAGCACTTATGAATATTTGCTGAAACGTTTCCCGGACAACCCAAACCCTGCCATTATTTATTACAGCCTTTATCGTTTATACACGGATGAACACAATGAACCGCAGGCAGAAAAATATAAAAACCTGTTGCTGAAAAACTATCCGCAAACGCAGTATGCCCAAATTATCCTTGACCCGGAATATGGCAAAAAGATGCTTTCGGAAGATGCGCAGCAAAACACCTTTTATAATAATGTGTATGATTTTTACCGGAAAAGGCAGTACGATCAGGTTATTTCCCGCACAGATTCTGCCTTGAAAATCAATCCGCAGAACAAACAGGCTGCACAATTAGCGTATTTAAAAACCATTGCAATGGGCCATCAGCAAAAGCTGGAACCGTTTAAGCTGGGATTGCAGCAAATTGTAGCGCAATATCCGGATGACCGCTTGATTACGCCGCTGGTGAAGCAGCATTTACTTTTTATCACTGCAAACGAAGCATTGATTGCCGCGCGGCCTTTTGCTTTGATCGACAGCGACCCGAATGATATCCCTTTTTCGCAGGACCGGTTGCAACAGCAGCAAACGGTTGCAGCAGCTCCAATTCCTGTTCCGGCCGAATCTGCTGCGCCTCCGGTTTTATCGGCTCCAAAAACCAGTTCGGCCATCGCTTTGCCTTCGGCTGCCTTAACAAATAGATTGGATATTAACCTACCCAAGAACACCCAAAATAGTACGATAAAAGAAGCATCCAAAATTTTCACGCTGGCAGACAGCACAGAGTTGTATTTTGTAATCAACGTAAAAGGCTTTAATAACCTCGCACCTTCGCGTTTTGGCATCGGGCAATTTAACCGGGCCAATTATCCTGATGCGCCGCTCAAACATCAACTGAAAGAAATCGGCCAAAGCAACCAATTGATTTACACCGGCCGTTTTTATTCTGTTGGGGAAGTGAAAGATTATGCGCGGCGAATTGTGCCGCTTTTGCCGGAAATAATGAAGGTTCCGGCAGAGAAATACAATTTCTTTATTATCAGCCGGAAAAATCTGGATAAATTAGCCAATTCAAAATTGCTCGACAGCTATTTTGAATTTTATCAAGCTAATTATCTTCAATGAGCACAGAACTTTCCAAGCAGGACATACGACATTACAATATTAATTTCTGGAAGCTGGTAGCCGGCGTATTCTTCTTTTTCGTTTTACTTTTTACGGCCGTTGCCTTTCAGTTTTTTGGCAAACTGCCCTCTTTCCGCGATTTGGAAAACCCAAAAAGCAATCTGGCCAGTGAGATTTTATCCGAAGATAAACAACCGCTCGGCACTTATTATGTTCAAAACCGCTCCAATGTAACTTACGCACAACTATCGCCAAACATAGTCCATGCTTTGGTTGCTACGGAAGATAACCGTTTTTACGACCATTCGGGGATTGATTTCCGGCGCGTTTTTTCCATCGTTTTTTATAATCTGATTGGTAAAAAACAAGGCGGAAGTACGATCACACAACAACTTGCTAAAAATTTATTCTCTGAACGAACATACAACCCTTTCAAAAGGATCATCCAAAAACTACAGGAATGGATTACGGCTGTTAAGATCGAACGGAATTATACCAAGGAAGAAATCCTGACGATGTACCTGAATACGGTGGATTTTGGCGCTTACAATACTTTCGGTATCAAATCCGCAGCGCGTACTTATTTTGGCGTTACGCCCGATAAATTGACCCCAAGCCAGGCAGCACTTTTAATTGGAATGGTAAACGGGCCAGGCATTTATTCGCCGATCAACCATCCAGACAATGCCATCAAAAGAAGAAATTTTGTGTTGAAAAGAATGGCGGATGAAAACTTTTTGAGCGAAGGACAGGAAGCCGAAGAACGGGCCAAACCGCTTGGGTTGCATTTTAACCCGATTGACAACAACGACGGATTGGCCACCTACTTTCGGGCAGTTTTGAAAAAAGATGTTCAGAAAACATTTAACGACCTGCAAATTTTAAAAGCTGACAATACACCTTATGACTTGGACCGGGATGGTTTGAAAATCTATACCACCATCAATTACCAGATGCAGGATTATGCAGAACAGGCGCAAAAAGAATACATGCGCAATTTGCAGCTTCAGTTTAATGAGCATTGGAGAGGCCGGAGTTTGTGGAAAATGATTCCGGATTTTAAAGATATTCTGGACAAAGGAATGCACCTTTCCGACCGTTACCGGATGCTGAAAGATGAAGGCAAATCAGACCAGGAGATCAGGACTGATTTTAACACGCCTGCAAAAATGAACCTTTTTACCTGGAAAGGAAGCATTGATACCACGATGAAGCCAATTGATTCTATAGTTTACACCAAACTAATTTTACGCAATGCGATCATGTCAATGGACCCGACAACCGGCTACATCAAAGCCTGGGTTGGCGGGGATAATTTTGAGCATTTTAAATATGACCAGGTAAAAATGGGAACCCGGCAGGTTGGTTCTACTGCTAAACCTTTTACTTATGCGGTTGCAATTGAAAATGGTATGTCGCCTTGTATGGAAATACCTGTAGAACCGGTAACTGTTACCGGATATGGTAAACCATGGACCCCTTATTCACCCCCAAAAGATAACATTTACAGTTCTTTAAACCTGCGCAAAGCTTTGGCTATATCACATAACTGGATTGCAGCTAATATGATGCAGGCAGTTGGGCCAACGGCTGTAGTTAATCTAATTAAAAAAATGGGTGTTAAAAGTCCAAACCTTGACCCTTATCCTTCTATTGTTTTAGGTACGTTTGATGCTTCTGTATTTGATATGACCGGCGCTTACAGTGTTTTTGCCAATCATGGCGTTTGGATTGAGCCAACTTATTTGCTTCGTGTGGAAGATAAAAACGGCAATGTATTGTATGACCGTAAACCAAAAGTTGTAGTTGCCATGAACGAGCAAACGGCTTATGTGATGACCTATATGCTGAAAGGCGTTATCCAGGAAGGAACCGGCTGGCGTTTAAGAAGCAAATATGGCCTGAGCAACCCGATTGGCGGCAAAACCGGTACGACACAAAATAACTCTGATGGTTGGTTTATCGGTATTACGCCGCAATTGGTTACCGGCGTTTGGACAGGCTGCGAGGATATGCAAATCCATTTCCGGTCAACCGATCTGGGCGAAGGAGCCAATACGGCACTGCCTATTTTTGCTTTGTACATGAAAAAGGTTTATGCCAATTCCAGCCTCGGTATAAAAAAGAACGTTGATTTTGATCCGCCTAAAAACGGTGTCAGCATTACAATGGATTGCGGTGCTTATTCTCAGCAGCAGCAGCAAAAAACAGAAGTTGATAAACAATTAGGCTTTTAAGCGGTACTGTTTTTATAGGCATAAAAGAAGCAAGGGCATACGACGGGCATGAGTAATTTTGATTATAAAGAAGCAGTAAAAGACATTCCGCATAAACCGGGCGTTTATCAATATTTGAACGACGAGAATGTTATCATCTACATCGGCAAAGCCAAAGACTTAAAAAATAGGGTCAGTTCTTATTTCAACAAAGATGTTTTAAGCGGCAACGGCAAAACCAAGATGCTGGTTTCCAAGATCAGGAAAATCACTTTTACCATTGTGGATACCGAAATCGATGCCTGGCTGTTGGAAAATAGTTTAATTAAGAAGCACCAGCCGCGTTACAATGTGTTGCTGAAGGACGACAAAACTTATCCCTGGCTGGTAGTTAAGAATGAACATTTTCCGCGTATTTTTTGGACGAGAAGGATCATCCGCGATGGTTCCAAATATCTTGGGCCTTATGCTTCCATCAGCATGATGCATACCATTTTAGATTTGATCCGCGAAACTTATCCCTTGCGAACTTGCAACCTTGCACTAACGCCACAAAATATTGATGCCGGCAAGTTTAAAGTTTGTCTGGAATATCAATTAGGAAATTGCAAAGGGCCTTGCCAGAAATTTCAGTTGGAAGATGATTATCAGAATAATATTGAAGAGATCAAAGATATTTTAAACGGTAAAACAAGCTCGGTTGTAAAGCAATTGAAAGACCAAATTGAGCAGGCAGCCATCAATCTGGATTTTGAGGCCGCCCATAAATTGAAACGGAAGTTTGATTTGCTGGACAATTATCAAAGTAAATCTACCGTTGTCAATTCCTCCATTACGGATGTGGATGTTTTCAGTATTGCTTCCGAAGATAAATATGCTTTCGTAAACTTTTTGAAAGTAATGAACGGTGTAATTATCCAAACGCAAACCATCGAACTTAAAAAACAACTGGAGGAAACGGATGAAGAATTGCTTAGCCTTGCAATTTCGGAATTCAGGACGCGCTACAACAGCCAGTCCAAAGAAGTTATTGTTCCTTTTGAAATGAATGTGGATGAAGGCTCTACTATCAAATTTACCGTTCCCAAATTAGGCGAAAAGAAAAAATTGCTGGATCTATCACAAAAAAACGTTCAATTTTTTAAGCGCGGAAAAATAGACCAATACGAAAAACTAAACCCGGAAGTAAGGACAGACCGTTTGCTGACGCAGATGATGAAGGATTTGCGGTTGAACCAGTTGCCGCGCCATATCGAATGTTTTGATAACTCCAACTTTCAAGGCTCTTTCCCGATTTCGGCAGTTGTGGTTTTCAGGGATGGCAAGCCTTCAAAACGGGATTATCGTTTTTTCAATGTAAAAACAGTAGTAGGGCCAGATGATTTCGCCACGATGGAAGAAGCAGTTTTCCGCCGTTATCGCCGGATGCTGGACGAGCAGCAGGAATTGCCCCAACTCATTATTATTGATGGTGGAAAAGGACAATTATCATCTTCCGTGAAAAGCTTGAAAAAGCTGGACATTGATAAAAGAGTAACAATCATCGGTATCGCAAAGCGACTGGAAGAGCTGTATTATCCCGGCGACCAGTATCCGATGTATTTAGATAAAAAATCGGAAACGCTAAAAATCATTCAGCAATTACGAGATGAAGCGCACCGTTTTGGCATTACAGCCCACCGGAAAAAACGCAATAAAAGTACATTGGTAACCGAACTGGACAATATTCCAGGCATCGGCAAAACTTCCTCAGAAAAACTGCTTACCTATTTTAAGTCAGTAAAAAGAGTACGCGAAGCCACAAAAGATATGCTGATGGAAGTCGTCAATACCAAACAAGCATTGGCAATCCTCGAATTTTTTGCGCAAGAAAAAGCCCCGCAAATTTGAACTTGCAGGGCGATGCTTCTTTTATCGATACTTTTTTGGTGTCTTAATAAACCCACAAATCTTGCTCGTAGTTCAGCAACGATTTTTTGATTTTCTCTGATTCGTACAATTTATCAATCCCCTGTGCGTAATCTTTGATCCGCTCGTCTTTATCATTGGACTCTTTTACAATATAACTGGAGAAAATCCGCTTCATAAAAATATCATCAAAGCTTAAGCCCGTGGCATCATTATGCCGGTTCATAGCTTCTTTGGTAACTAAGATATTCCTTGCTTCCGGGAAATAAATCCAAAATGCAGGTTGATAATCTAAGTTCAAACCACCTGCATGTGCTTTGATCAAAGGTGCAATACCGATAATCCTCGGTTCAAAAACAGAACGTTGTTTATCAAAAATCCAATCTTCCTTAATCCTAAATTTGACTACGCTATCCGGGTTAAATTCGCCCATTTGCATCGTAGAACTAGTTTTATCACCGTTTTTATCAAATTTATCAATCAGGACACTATCGGCCATTTTCGCCATCGCCTGTTTTGGTTTAAGCAACACGGAAAACTCATCTCCGTTCGGATCGCCTTTGCTTGGGGAAGGGTCATATGCGTTTAATTCACCTTTGGCAATAGCATCCATCAAAATATCAATCAAGCGCGCTTTTGGTGAAGCTAAATATTGGTTCATCCGCTCGCGTACATCAATTTCACGCCAAACCCTTTTTGCAAAAGCCACGTCAGCTTCACGCAGGTTTTGATAAGGGGTAACTTTTGCATTCAGGATACTCGTTTTTTTATAATACCCATCCTGCGGTTTGTAATAGCCATCTTGCGGCCTTACAAAAGGCTTAATGTTACTGGTATCTACCAATGCCTGAGATTTAGCAGATGCTCCAACTTGTTTTTTAGCTGTAGTTTTACGAGTGGCTGTCCTTTTGGTAGCGGTTCTTTTCCGTGTTTGCGCAAAAGAGCCTGCACAGACCAGACATAAAACTAAAATAACCATTTTCCTTTTCATAGTCTTTTTTTAATTAGCAAGAAGTACAATCGGATCTAAACCGCGCTGTGTCCCATCCGGGCCAACAGCAATAATATTATCAAACACCACGCGAGAACCTGGCGTAATGGTAGCCAAAGCAGAACGCATCGCACCGGAAAGATCACTGCCTGAACCAGATAAGGTAATCGCATCCTGCCGAGGTTTGATTACTGTTAATGAAAAACGGGTAACATTGAATTTGGCATCAAAATCAAAGTTTTCCAATTTAGCAAAAACCTTGTCCTGCGCTTTGATATTTCCTGCGGAAGTAGCACCGCTACTTTTTCCTGCGAACTGTGCTTTTGGATCCGGAATTCTTTTCACCCTGAATTCCTGTACGCCTAAAACCTGGCTTTTACCAGCAGATGTTTCGCCTGATACACTAATTTTAGCCATAGTTCCCGGCGCAGAAACGGTAGCTATAAATTTTCCACCGGAACCACTGATGGAACCGCCACTAATGCTTAACCTAAGTTTTTCTTTAGCAATACCAGGTGCCGAAACGGAAACCGGATTTGGAACGCCCACATACAGCACGTTCATTTTATCAGGGGAAACTACAGCCGATGGCCTTGCTACCTGATAAGTTTGTGGTGCTGTATTATAAGTTTTGGTTGTACCATCGTTTTGTTTTACAGTGATCGTGCCCACCCAAGTATGCACGCCTTCACCGCTGGTAGAGACGGAATAAGTACCTTTGCCTTCTGTTGTAGAAAGTTTTGAACCGCCAACAGTAATGTTAGGATTTGAACGTGAATCGGATGCTGTTAAAAATACCTGCGCTGTATAAGGTTGACCGGCAATAATATAACTGCTTGGCGCAACTGCAACTGCGGCAAATTTATCCAGGTTAACTACAGCCTGATCTACTTTACCCAAAATCTTTTTTACTACTTCGCTTTCTGCATTTTTGGCATCCGCCTGCACCTTGTTTAAGGAAGTCATGGCTGCCCCCATCGGGATACCATCTCCGAAATAAGCTTCTTCCCAGCTTTCTTTGGCATATCCTTTTTTCTGAGGAGGATCAATTGCTGCTAAAGCCAGTTTGGTGCTTGCCCTGTCTTTTTCATCCAGTAAACCCAATAGCTTTTCTCGGGTGTCATCAATCTTTTTGTGCAGGGTAAAAGAGTTTTTATTGTTGATCATAAAATCTGCAGATGCATCTAAGTTATCGCGTCCTTTATAATCCTGTAGGTTTTCATCAAAACCGCCGGTTTTTTCAACTAACTGCTTTTTTAAGGATTCTACATAATCATCTAAGTCTTTAACTACCGCACTGGCCTGTTTCGCTTTGGCCTCAATAGGTTTTGCCCGATCCGGCTGTTCTTTTATTTTTTGCTGAAATGCTTCATAAGTATTATTAATACCTGTTTGTACATTATTTTTTGATGCATTTAAGCTGTCGCTTATATTTTTAAAGGCGTTTAGTAAACTATCCGGTACATTTAGCGCAATTAAGCCTAAAAGTACCAGGTATAGAATACCGATCATCCGCTGTCTTGGGGTTTCCTTACCTCCAGCCATTTGCTATTATTTTATTCTTGTTTTGAAATTAAACGACTGTATTAATTAGCTTTAGGCTGATTCATGGCAGATAACATATTGCCGTAAATGTTATTTAAAGAAGCCAGGTTTTTTGCTAAGCGGCCTACTTCATCTTTAAAAGCTTTAGAATCCTCCATCGACTCATTAAAGTTTTGCATCGTTAAAGAAACATTCTGGTAAAACTTGTTCATTGATTTCAAATGCGCACTGGAATCCTGAAGCTCCAATTCATATACTGCGTTTAGGGCAGATAAATTTTTGGCCAAGTTGTTCACTTGATCATGGTAAGCTTTAGAATCAATGTTAGAGTTTGCCATTTCAGAAAGGTTGGCAGAAGCTTTTTCAAAAGAAGTACTCAATTTATCATAGCTTGCACTGGCAATTTTAACCTTATTGGTTAATTCTAATGTTGCCTCACCTGCATCGCCTGCTTTGGAAATTGAACTTACTTTATCACCAAAAGACCTTAACCCATCACCCAAGCTACCAATTAGCTCCGGGCCGATTTTAGCATCCGTCAGCATTTTGTCCAAAGCGGCAGTGTTTGAAAAACCATTTGCCACTGGTTGCGGTGCCCTTGAAGCCGCTAATTTTGGCCGCTCTCCGGTATAATCATCAGCCAGCTCAGGATAAGCACGGGTCCAATCCACGTCATGGTTTTCTTCAGGGAAAATACCTATTAAAAAGAATAAAACAGCTTCGGCACCAAGCCCTAATGTAATAAATAACGATGCATAAGGCCAATGCTGAATTTTGAATAACAAGCCTATAATCACCACTGTTGCACCAATAGAAATGATGCTCCCCAATCCATACTTTGATTTTTTCTTAACAGCCATAAAATTGTTTGTAGTTTGTTTTTTAGAATTAGATATAATAGTTCGATTAGTAATTAGAGCGTTTGTCTTTGATGTCCCTGCCCAGAAAATGGGTTACGCAGCGAAAGCCGATATAAGATTTTGCAGTGTCCTGATATTCATAACCGCGGGTTGAATTTTGCAGGAAGTAGCCAATATCTTTCCAGGAACCCCCTCTTACCACTTTACGTTTGAGCACTTCCGGATCGCTTGCTTTTGCTTCGTAATTGAAAGTTGGGCTCATATCATGCACAAAGGTGGAGGCAGATTCATCGTAAGCAGAAGCTGTCCATTCTGCCACGTTTCCGGCCATATTGTACAAACCATAATCATTCGGGAAGTAGGAATGCACGCTTACCGTATAAGCACCGCCATCGCTTGCATAGTCTCCGCGGCCGGGTTTAAAGTTAGCTAATAAACAGCCTTTAGAATTTTTTGCATAAGGCCCTCCCCAAGGATAATCATTTCCGATACGGCCGCCACGTGCTGCATACTCAAACTCTGCTTCGGTAGGCAATTCATAAAGCTGACGGCGTGGAATGCCTCGGGAATCTTTGTATGCCGCATTGTAACGTGAACGCCAAACGGAATAGGCCCTTACCTGGCGCCAGGTAACGCCAACCACCGGATAATTTAGATAAGCCGGATGAGAAAAATAACCTTCAACCATCGGTTCGTTAGCTGCATAAGAAAAATCGTTCAGCCAGCACAAAGTATCCGGATAAACCGGCACGGTATCACGAAGGATAAAATCAGAACGTTTTTTTGATTTGTCGAAACGGTTGTTGGATGCTTCACGCAAAACCGGAATGGCATAATTGTATTTCAGCAGGCGTACATCGATCTCATTCTGGTCAAAAACCCGGTCATCACCCTGATAATACATACCTTGTAATTTCGCTTGGTTAGCACTTGCTACCGCAGATGCCTTGCCTTTTCCCCTACCAGAACTGAAAACACCATTCTTTTTTACATAATCCCAGTTGATGTATTTTTTGCCGCTCGGATCCGGTTTTGCATTTTTGCCACCAGGTTTATAATAATATTTATCGTCGTTTAAATATTGTGTTATCGCGATAGAATCCCGTACCTGGTTTACAAATTGTTTGTATTTGGCATTCGTGGTTTCTGTTTCGTCCATAAAGAACGGCGCAATAGTAACCTGCTTGTTTTGAGCAGTTTGGGCAAAGGTTACATCCTGATCGGTTTGGCCCATCAAAAAAGTACCTCCCGGAATATAAACCATTCCGTAGGGCTGCTCCTGTTTGAATGCTTTTCCGGAAACACCCCTTACTTCACCTCTGTCACTACTGGCCACACAACTACTTAAAGAAGCAAGCAGCAGGAACAACGCCCCAAAATATATGTTTTTCATCTTCGAATCCAAAGTATAAATGATCTGGTTAAATTAATGCAATAACTCTTTTTTATGTAAAATATTTTCCACAGATGCGATTAAATTGATCGTAGGAAAACATTTTATCGTTATAAAAATAACTAAACTATTGATAACCCTGCAAAAGAATCGACTATAAATTTATTTTAATCGGCCGATCCTGATTTTACTGTGTAAAAACAGTGTATCAATGTGATTTCTTTACGCAGGTTTAGCAGGGAAAGTTTCGGTAAATATCCGGTTTGCGGTAAGGGTTGGGCTGAATTTTTATTTGAGGCTTATTGAATGCTTCTTTTATCGCCCTAAAATCTATCCATTTTTTAGTCTTTTTATTTACGTAAAAAATGAAATATAAATTACAGGGATAAAAGAAGCATAGTGAATATCAAACAGGTTTTAGTTTAATATTACTTGTTTACCTGCTTGATATATTGCTCAATAGCCATAATCATGGATGGGGCTTCTGGAACGGGGGCCGGAATATCCAAAATCAACCCTTTTTCTAAAGCTGCTTTATGGGTAGTCGTGCCGTAAGCAGCAATGCGTGTGTTTTTTTGTTCGAAATTCGGAAAGTTTTTGTAGAGTGACTGGATGCTGGAAGGACTGAAAAATGCTATAATATCATAAAATACTTCAGCCAAATCCGAAAGGTCGCTTACCACGGTACGGAACAAAACTGCCGGTGTGAAATTATAACCGTTTTCTGCCAAAAATTTCTGTGTCTCTTCGGCGGCTACATTAGAGCAGGGATACAAAAACTTTTCGTTGGTATGCTTTTTCAAAACTTCAGCCAGATCGCTTGCAGTTTGTTTGCCAAAGAATATTTTTCTTTTCCGGTACTGGATATATTTTTGCAAATAAAGGGCAATAGTTTCTGACAAACAAAAATATTTCATCTCTACCGGAACTTCAAAACGCATCTCTTCGCATATCCTAAAAAAATGGTCTGCAGCGTTGCGGCTGGCAAAAATCACGGCCGAATGATCGCCCAAAGCTATTTTTTCTTTTCTGAAATCTCTTGCCGGAACGCCTTCTACGTGGATAAAAGACCGGAAATCGATTTTCAGGTTGTATTTCTTAGCCAGTTCTGTGTATGGGTTTTTATCGGATTCGGGTTTGGGCAGGGTTACTAAAATGCTTTTTACTTTTCTTAATCTTTCAACGGCAATCTGCATAAATAGCTGTCTTTCTTATAGTTTTAAAGCCTTTATTAATATGAGAACAGGGCAAAACTCGAGCGCACAAAGATAAATAAATAAATAAACTTTACTCAGCCTATAAACTGAAAGTATGTTTATACTGCTTCGGATATATTGCCAAAACAGTACAATCAAAATCAACAACCCAAAAACCAGCAACAGTACAGGTTTGTAGCTATCTGCAATCAAGCCAAAGCATACCACCAGCGGAAGGCTGATAAAAGTGAGGTTAAAATAAGTGAGATATAATATGGAAATATATTCTTTGACCAAATTGCGGATATTAAATATCAAGCCCAGCAGGCGCAACAGGATTATTTTTAATATAAAAAAAATGATGACGGCAAAAGTAAAACCTAAATAAAGCTGCCAGCTGTTATCGGTATAACTGCGGTTGTAGTAGGAGATGATTTGGTAAAAAAGCAGCCCGACCGTTGCCCCAAACAATAAAAACAACAGGATAAAAGACCAGGAATTGATCAGGTTTTCTTCCTTGGAAAACTGGGAAAGCATTCTCTGGCTGTAAAAAGACTGCACAATATCACTAATGGATTTGCTCATGAAACGGTTGAGCACGGCCAGGTAAAACAACAAACCCAGCATCACCGCCAGCATCCAGGCGTTTCTTGAACTGCGCATTTTGCCCGGCTGCACTTTGGTTTTCACTGGTTTGTAATGCATATCCAAAAAAGCATAGCCGGTATATAAATTGGCTTTTAAAACGCTGTCGATAAATTGATTTTTTCTGGCAGGGTCAGGCGGCGTAATAAAGAAGCGGGCAAGGGAATCTGATTGAAATTGCTGCCGAACCAATGCCACAGAATCAGGAACAACAAAAGGCTGCTGCTGTAAAGTATCGGAAACGGATTGGCCACATGCTGTTTTTATCAATAAAAAAACAAGAAGCAAAGTAATTGTTGAACGCATGGATTTCTTTCGCCAGATGCAGTTGAACGCATCTTCCGGTACAAATTTACCGGATTATTCTGTAGAAAATCCGGCTTGATGCTAATTTAACCGGGAAAGTTCGTGCATGTTGTCTTTCAAATTTTCGTACAAGCTTACAAACAGCTTAAACCTTTTGCTGTAAATGACGTGTTTTTCAGGATCTGGTCTGATTGTTTGCTTTGGCTGCAAATCATCCTTCAAGCCAAAACCTGCAAACCTGCCCGTTTGGATAGCCAGGTAAGCCGCGCCAATGGCCGAAGCATCTTCCGCCTGTACCACTGTTAGTTTTTTTCCGGTGATATCGGCCATTATCTGCAGCCAAACCGGCGAAGCTGTAAAACCACCGCTCACCCTGATTTCCTGTATCGTGCCTGAGGATTGGCCAATTGCATCCAGCACATTTTGAATAGCATAGCAAACACCTTCCAGCGCAGCTTTTAAAAAGTGTGCCTGTATGTGTTCTGTTTTAATTCCAAAGAAAACGCCGCAACTGTTACTGTCCCACAAAGGCGTGCGCTCTCCGGTAAGATAAGGGAGAAAAAGCAAACCATTGCTGCCTGCCGGTACTGTTTCTATTGTATCAAACAGGTGCTGATAATCTGCGGGCAATACTGTTTTTATCGACATAAAACTTGCAAGCAGCCAGTTCAAAACCAAACCGCCGTTGTTGATAGCACCTCCGCAGATGTAGGTTTGTTCGTCCAGGATATAATTAAAAGTCATTGCTTTGAAATTATACAAGGGCTTGCTGCTGGCCATGCGTACCGCACCGCTTGTACCGATGGTTAAAGCAGCCGTACCTGCGTGGTTTGCCCCGCTGCCGAGGTTGGCCAGGCAGCCGTCATTGGCGCCAATAACCCAGTAACATGCTTCTTTTATGCCTGTTGATTTGATAAAATCCCGGTTTAACCCGTTGCGCATATAGCTCGTACTTACCGGTTCGGAAAGTCGGCTTTGATCGATCCCGGCTAATTTTAAAGACTGCCGGCCCCAGCAAAACTGCTGAACATCAAACATACCGGTGGCAGAAGCAATGGAATGATCTACTTGAAACTGGCCAAACAGCCGGAACCATATCAGTTCTTTTATCGATATAAATTTTGCCGTTTGATCAAAAAGTTCTTTTTTATTTTCACGGAACCAAATGATTTTACTTAAAGGCGACATGGAATAAATTGGCGTACCGGTTTGCTCGTATAGGTTTTTCCCTTCGGGAGAAAAACGGATTTGTTCTGCAATTTCTGCGCTCCGTGTATCGGCCCAATTGATCATATTGGTTAGTGCTTTGCCTTCCTGGTCCACCAAAACCAAACTGTGCATCGCGCTGCTTAAACTAATTGCTTCCGGTGTTTTTCCTAATTGATTTACAACTTCATGGATAACATTTATAAATCCCTGCCAGATCAGTTCCACGTCCTGTTCTGCATAACCTGGCTCCGGCTGCATCAGCGGATAATGTTTTTGGGTGGAAGCAATTGCTTCTCCGCCTAAACCAACCGCAACTGCTTTTACGCTGCCTGTGCCAATGTCAACGCCTAAAATATATGCCTGCAAGGTAATGCTGTTTTTATCAGGTAAAAATAAAGTAATTTGGAATAGAATAAGTTAAACTGAAGATAATCTTAAATATGTGTATTCATCAAATTAAATCAATTAACGCCTGGTATATTCTGCTCAAAATAAACGTAAATCGAGTTTATTAGGTGGTTAATTACAACAGCAAAGAAACGCTGCAGTTAACGTATAAAATCTGGAAAGCCATCAAAATCAATTATTTTGATGGCTTTCCAGATTCGAAAGTATTTATGTTGATTTAAAGCCTGTTTAAATTTGTATCAGAAAGATTTATAATGCTTCTTTTAGCCTATAAAAATTGGTGTTTGTATTTTGTACTGATACAAAAAGCATGTAAACTTCATGTTTTTTAGGTGGTAAAAGAAGCATAGAAAATAAATCGGACAAATTTAACAGGTTCTTAATTATAGGTTGCTCTTAGTTGCAAATGGTGCAATAGGTTTACACAACGGGAAGGGAACCACCGTCAATAGCATAGTTTGTTCCTGTTAAGTAAGCAGCTGCCGGCGAAACAAGAAAATGAACTAAGGATGCGATTTCTTCTGGTTCGGCCATTCTACCCATTGGTATGCCACCAATCTGACCCAGCAATTGTTCGAACGCTTCCTCAACCGTAATTCCTGTAGATGTGGCAAAATCCTGGATAAATTTTTCCATCGGTGGTGTTTTAGTCGCTCCGGGTGATACGGTCAGTACGCGTACGCCTTTACTGGCCAGTTCAGTCGCCAATGCTTTGCTATAGCTATTTAATGCAGCTTTGGAAACAGCATAAGCCATATTGAGATTCCACAGGGGCTGCCTCCCGGAAACCGAAGAGATATGAATAATTACACCGCTTTTCCGGTCGATCATTTTAGGTAACAGTTCTCTATCCAGCCGGATTGCGGCCAGTAAGTTCAATTGTAATTCGCTTTCCCAATGCTCGTCGGTCAAGGTACTAAAGCCACCGCCAGGTGTAGTAAGCCCGCCAACATTATTGATCAGAATATCAATTCCACCAAATTTTTCGTTAATCTCTTGCTTCAATTTGGAAACTTGTTCCGCTTGCGTTAAGTCGGCTGCGATAAAATGATGCTTTGATTCCGTATCGCCAGGATGGTTCCTTGCTGTTACTATAACCTGGGTGCCTGCTTGCGCTAATCTGTCGGCAATTGCTTTTCCTATCCCTTTGGTACCACCGGTTACTAAGGCAATTTTGCCTTCTAAATCTGTGTTGTTTTGTTTGTTTTCCATTTTTGTGTTGTAATTCTAAAGTGATTGTTTCAAAATAAAAGCTGTGATATTTAATTGATTTTAAAATGACTGTTTCAAAATCTGAGCAAAAAAGTTTAACTTGATATTTGATGAATAAGGTACTGGCCCATCTTTCTGATCCTGATAGGGTCCTGATGGATGATGTATGATTCATACCAACCAGTATACATGCTGATTAAATAATCCGTAAGCATTTCCGGATCATCGCCCCCGGTTAACTCACCAAGCTCCCTAGCTTTTGTAATGAGCGAGCATAAAAAATCGTGTGTAAAATCGTTGTCGGCCTTTAAAATCTCCTGTATATTTTTATCGTCGCCGGCTATTTCAAAAGTTGTTTTAATAGCCATGCAACTGTTGCCATCTATAATAACAGTTACTGCATCGTTAATAAAATTTATTATTGCGTTAAGCGGCGATTGGGCATTTGCCGCACGTCTTTTAAATTCTTTCATTCGCACCTCCGTATAATGCTTAATACACTTCACAAAAAGCTCGTGCTTATCACCTATAGTGTTATACAAGCTGCTACTGTTGATTTTCATAGCATCCGTTAAATCGCGAAGGGAAGCGCCACTGTAGCCTTTCTTCCAAAAAACCTCCGTTGCTTTTTGAATTGCTTCTTCTTCATTAAACTCAACGTTTCTGGCCATTGCTTATCTAATCCATTGCAAACATACAAACAATTCTGAAACAAGCGTTTTAAATTTATTAATTTTACTACTCTAATTTACTTTCACTTTTACAATTCGGACATTCGTACTTTTGCCACTATGGCCGGCATCTACATCCATATTCCTTTTTGCAAGCAAGCCTGCCATTACTGTGATTTCCATTTCAGCACTTCTTTTCAACATAAAAAAGAAATTTTACAGGCTTTGCAGCAGGAAATATGGATGCAAAAAGATTATCTGCAAGGCGAAACTGTAGAAACTATTTATTTTGGCGGAGGAACGCCGTCTGTGCTGGAAGCTGTAGAAATCAATGTTTTGCTGGATGTCGTTTTTACAAATTTTACAGTTAAGGCTGATGCGGAGATTACTTTGGAAGCCAACCCGGATGATTTGCATTTGCAGAAAATCCTCAGCTTAAAACAAACGCCAATTAACCGTTTCAGCATTGGTGTGCAATCTTTTTTTGAGGAAGATTTGGTTTGGATGAACCGTGCGCACCGAAGTGATGAAGCTTTTATATCGATAAAAGAAGTACAAAATACCGGTTTCAATAACCTAACCATTGATCTGATTTATGGCTATCCGCTGCTTACAAATGCTAAATGGCAGTACAACCTGGAGCAGTTTTTTCTGTTGCAAATCCCGCACCTTTCTGCTTATGCCATGACGGTGGAACCACAAACGGCGCTTGCTTCTTTTATCAATAAAAAAAAGCAGCCGGAAATGAACGAGGAACAAAGCGCTATACAGTTTGAGTTTTTGATGGACGAAGCAGAAAAACACGGATTTGAACATTACGAAATTTCTAATTTCTGCTTGCCCAACAAGCATTCACGGCATAATTCTAATTACTGGAAAGGGGTGAAATACCTCGGTATCGGCCCTTCTGCACATTCTTTTAACGGCGAAACCCGCCAGTGGAACGTAGCTAACAATCAGCAATATTTGACAGTGCTAAACCAAAACCAAATTCCTTTTACCTTGGAAAATCTATCAAACCAAGATCGCGTGAACGAATACATTATGACAGCTTTACGTACCAGCAGCGGACTTGATTTGGATTTTGCAGAACAATTACAGGCAAAAGCATCCGAAGAAATATTGAAAGAAGCCAACCGGTTTTTGTCCAAAAACTGGCTTATCAAAACCAATCAATTGCTTACTTTAAGCCGCCAGGGAAAGCTGTATGCTGATTATATTGCTGCCGAACTTTTTTTATAATCGCCATTTAACAGGTTACTTTTGATCGTAACCAACTTCAAAAGTTACCGTATTAGTTGATCTAAATAAAACTGCTATAAAATTTTCAGCGTAAATCAACTCAACATTAGCTTACACAAAAATGTAAAAATTAATTTTTACAGCCCTTGCTTTAGCATCAGCCCCGAATGTTTATGCACAAAAAAAACCGATGGTAGGTGGTGCAGCTATGTATTCCAACAAAGATATTGTTGACAATGCCGTAAATTCTAAAGACCATACTACTTTGGTTGCTGCTGTTAAAGCTGCCGGTTTGGTAGAAACTTTAAAAAGTGCTGGCCCGTTCACTGTTTTTGCACCTACAAACGAAGCATTTGATAAATTGCCAGCCGGAACAGTAGAAACTTTGGTTAAACCAGAAAACAAAGCTACCCTGACTAAAATTTTAACTTACCACGTTGTTGCCGGCAGATTATCTGCTAAAGATATTGCCGGTAAAATTAAAGCAGGTAAAGGAAAAGCAACTTTAACTACCGTTGAAGGCGGAACGTTAACAGCAATGATGAAAGGTGGAAAATTGATTTTGACAGACGAAAAAGGCGGCATGTCAACCGTTACCATCAAAGATGTTTTCCAAAAAAACGGTGTGATACCTGTAATAGATACTGTATTGATGCCAAACTAAGCCTCGGCTTTTTATCTTATTTTGAGACCCGGCTGCCCTGAGTGCCGGGTTTCCTTTTTGTCATAATTTTTTGAAGAAATCATAGCTGATGCTATTAAAAAGAGAATTTATCTAATTTTGTTAATCTTAAATTAACATTAGCAGATGGTTTTCAGCTTAATATGTTGATCGGGTTTTATTAAAAAAGGTTGAAAAGGACTGTCTGCCCTTGTTAACAACCCCAATTAATAAAGATAATGTTGGAGTTTCTTGCGGGTTGGATTTGATAAACTGCAAATGCTTCTTTTGCCTGCCTAAAGTTATTATTTAAGTTTATATACTTTTAACAGTTACTTTACATCAATAATGAGCTTTATCCTGAAACCCGTTGATACGGTTGATACAATTGACCCACAAACTTTTCAAAAAGAATACTTAGCCAAACGCAAGCCTTTAGTAATTAAAGGACTGACAAAGAACTGGCCTGCCCGAGAAAAATGGACACCAGAATTTATGAAAGCTGCGGTAGGCGATAAGGTTGTTCCGCTTTATGATAATTCCAAAGCTGATCCTTCTAAACCTATAAATGCAGCAGCGGCAGAAATGAAGTTTGCAGATTATATCGATCTGATTAAAACCCAACCGACAGAATTGCGGATTTTCTTTTTCAACATCTTCAAACAAGCACCGCAACTATTAAATGATATTGTGCTGCCGAAAGATTTGATGGGCGGCTTTTTGGAAAGTATGCCGGCTATGTTTTTTGGCGGATCAAATTCCGTTACGTTTTTGCATTATGATATTGATTTGCCGCATATTTTCCATACCCATTTTGGCGGACGAAAACAGGTGATCTTGTTTGAAAACAAATGGAAACGCCGTTTATACTGCATCCCAAATGCCACTTATGCTTTGGAGGATTATGATGTATCCAATCCCGACACCAATAAATTCCCCGCATTGGAAGGTGTGGAAGGCCAGGAAGTTTTTCTGGAACATGGCGATACGTTGTTTATGCCAACCGGTTACTGGCATTGGATGAAATATTTGGATGGCTCCTACTCATTAAGTTTGCGCGCCTGGGATACTTCAATCAGCCGTAAAGTAGCCAGTTTATGCAACCTGGCCATAAAAGGTGGCGTGGACAGTGTACTAAAAATGGCTTTAAAAGCTCCTTATGCCAAGTTTAGAGAAGAACTGGCTGTAAAATGGGCAGAAAAAGCTTTGGCAGCAGGAAGGCCGCGCTAAGTTTTTAGGTTTGTCATGCCGAAATTTTTTCGGCATCCCACCAGAAAGGTTGAATCTGTCCTGAGGGATCCTGAAACAAGTTCAGGATGACAGCACGCCTATTTTACAATGCCGGAACGACAACCAGAACGGTAAGCACCAAGGCGCGTAGGGCTGAATGCCGCGCAGAGCCGATCCCAATTGCTTGATTTTTGGTTCTTTTGATCAAGCAAAAGAACGTACAAGAAAAAACAGATTCAAGAAGATGCTTCGATAAACTCAGCATGACAAAGCGCCCAGCTTACCGATGCTTCATCACCCCAACTTGCTGGCAATACACCAGAACCGGACAAGTAGAACAATGCGGCAAGCTTCCGGTACAAATATGTTTACCAAAAGGCATGAGCAAACGGTTTAGATCAATCCATTTTTCCTGCGCAATAGTTTTTTGCAGGAAAACCATCGTTTGTTCCGGTTGTGTTGTTTTGGCAATTCCCCAGCGGTTTACAACGCGATGCACATGAATATCAACACTAATTGCCGGAAGTTTTGCCGCAATACCTAAAGCTAAGTTGGCGCATTTCGGACCTACTCCTTTTAGTGCGGTTAATCCTTCAAAATTGGTTGGCAATTGTCCGTCGTATTTTTCGACGGCTGCTTTTGAAATTCCCAGGATTGTTTCTGCTTTTTGTCCGGGGAAAGTGCTTCCGTATAACAACCCAACTAATTTTTCATGCGGTAAAAGAAGCATTGCTTCCGGTGTTCTTGCTTCGGCAAACAAACGCAGAGAAACCGGAATGGTCGTTTCATCTAAAGTACGAACAGAAATAATGCAGGAAACCAGTTGTTCAAACAAAGTGGTAAAACCGCGTTCGTACAAATCAAACATTGCAGCTTTTGGGTAACCGGCAATGGCTGTTTCAATTCTTGTTAAAACGGTTCCGAGATCAAATTGCTTTTTCAAGTATTTATATATAATAACTTTTAACTACCCAGAATACAAAAGTCAAAAAAATACGGTTATTTAAATATCAATATTCCATTTAGATAATTTTATAGGATGTAGATAGATATAACTTGCGGGGAAATTATTTAAAAGACTTTTTAGATTATAATCAAAAGTATCTAATAGTTTATAATCTTCTGGTGACCATAATGGCCTACCCTGTAATTTTAAATCAGCCTGAACCTTGATTTTTTCTCCTGATAAAGCCAAGGCTGTTGGGATAGCAACTTCCACCCATAAATCTGTTGCAGCAAATGCCCCGCAGTAATGAATAAACTTTTTTATACTGCTGGCCGAAACAATTAGAATATCAGAATAAGACCTTATAAAAGGATATTTAGAGCTTTGATAATTTGTTTTTAATATATACTTATCATACAAATAGTTTATTGTTTGCTTAAAAAATCCTTTGATTCCAGAATAATTATCAAAATACATCTCCTTTACAGAATAGGAACCATTGGTTACTTTTAAAATATCAATTACTTTTTTTGCTTCATCAAACGTAGGAATCTCGCCCTTAATTTCTACACCGGCTTTATATGGATTGTAAGATGCCACAGTTCTATTATGCGACCATTTATCTCCCGGCATTGGATCTAATTCTGGTATAAAACCTGTCCTATCATCTAAATCAAAAAAATCCCTGTAATTATTTTCATTAATTATAGGATTTACAATCATATCATCCGCAATAAAAAAATAGTGCTTATAAGAATCTTTATAATACTGTTTAAAACCTTGCGCAATATATCCCTGAAAGTAATAAGAACTCTCATAAACAGCTATTACATTTTCTTTATTCCCTTCATAAAATGGAACTAAATGATAAATATTCGAGAATCGAGGTTTATAAATCTTTTCAATAATGTCTATATTCTTAGCATACTTATGATTGTATATAACTATTAAGGCAATTTCATTACTCATACAGTGCAATATATATTTTAATATTAAGAATAGTTGCTATTATTCAGGTAAATATTCCATCAACTCGTATGATCCGCCACAATTTTCCATTCGCCTTTAATCCTTCTCAGCCATAAAGTAAAAAAGCCCTGCGGTTCGTCTTTTTCGCGCTTTAAATGCCATCCGCCTAAAACAAACGCATTTTTCAGGTCGATGATATTAATTTGCATAATATTGAAGGTGAGCATTCCCATCGCATCATCGTCCGGATAACTTTTTTTATAGTTTTCGAGCGTGCTTTTCCAGCCATATTTTGGTCCGTTTTTTCCCACAAACAACAACGAATCAGATTTCCAGTAACCTTGCATATATCCGTCCAGATCGCCGCGGTTCCAGGCCAAGCGTTGTTTCTCCAGCAAATTCGTAATTGCTTTCTTATCTTGTCCGAAAGAAAAGCATGATAAAAGAAGCATCAGGCAAAATAAAACGGTCGTTTTCATCTGTTAAAAATAGTATTTAATCGGCTAAAGATTAATTTTATGTTTTATTTTTAGAGTAATGGACAAACAGGTTTTATGCTTCGGCGAGGTTTTGTGGGATGGTTTTGGCGCAGATAAAAAAGCAGGCGGCGCACCTATGAATGTGGCCATGCATCTTTTACAGCAACAAATTCCGGTGCAAATACTTACACGGATTGGAGAAGATGATTTAGGCGATGAGCTGTTTGATTTCCTGCAAGAAAAGAAATTTCCAATGCAATTAATCCAGCAAGATTCAGAATTGCCAACCTGCCTCGTTACCGTTCAATTAGATGAAAACCAGCAGGCAAAATACATTATCCCCAAACCGGTTTCCTGGGACAACATTCAACCTGAAAAAACCCTGCTAAAAGAAGCATTTCCTTTTGATGTAATTGTTTACGGAAGTTTGGCCTGCCGTAGTGAAACCAGTTTGAATACCTTATTGTACTTGCTTAGAAACCAGGCCTATAAAATCTTCGATGTAAATTTAAGGCCGCCTCATTTTACTCTCGAAGTGATTGAAACCTTAGCGCGAAAAGCAGATATGGTAAAAATGAACGAAGAAGAGATGCTGTTTTTATCGCCTAAAAATGAGCGGGTTTTATCGGTAGAAAGCCAAATGAAAGCGTTTGCAGCGCGTTATCAAACAGAAACCATTTGTGTAACTTTAGGCGAACATGGCTCCATAGTTTTACATCAGCGGCAATTCTATCGTCATCCCGGTTTTAAAGTGAAAGTTGCGGATACGGTTGGCGCCGGAGATTCTTTTCTGGCTACTTTTATTGCCGGTATGCTGAATAATTTGCCGATGGAAGAAATTTTAATTAATGCTTCTGCCATTGGTGCTTTTGTAGCCAGTAGCAACGGTGCAAATCCGGTTTACGACCCCGAAAAAACAAATGTAATAAAACAGCAAAAATAACTTGTTTTAAATGTTAATGCGTAACTTAACGTTGCAAATTATAGATATTACAACATGTCATTTTGCTGACAGTTTTTTTGTTGGCTTAGGTTTACATCAAACTAATCATTCATTTTGTCCGTTAACTTAAAGAAAGGTTTAAAATGCGTGGTTTCGCTTTCTCTAAATATATCCCTCATCAAATCCCAAAAGGCGGGTTTGATGATTTAATGAAATTGTTTCTCGAATTGCTTAATTATACAGCCGGTGATGCAGGTGAAGCACTGGCCTGGATGAACGAGCTGGACAAACAATACAACATGACCAACGATGAGTATGGCATGGGCAACTTTATTGATGACCTGAAGCAAAAAGGTTACCTGGATGAGGACAAACAGAACGGTGAGTTTAAGATTACCGGAAAAACAGAACAAAGCATCCGGCAATCGGCGTTGGAAGAAATTTTTGGCAAGCTGAAAAAATCCGGAAAAGGCAATCACCGCTCGCCGCTTTCTGGTCAGGGCGACGAGAAGAATTCCGAACGCCGCGAGTATGAATTTGGTGATAGTTTGGATCAGATCGACATGACGCAATCGATCCACAACGCGCAGGTAAACCATGGAATTGGTGATTTCAGGATGACGGAAAAAGACCTGGAAGTAGAAGAAATGGACTTTAAAGTGCTCACTTCTACCGTTTTGATGATCGATATTTCGCATTCCATGATTTTATATGGAGAAGACCGGATTACACCAGCCAAAAAAGTTGCGATGGCTTTGGCGGAATTGATCAGGACAAAATATCCGAAAGATACGTTGGATATTGTGGTTTTTGGAAACGATGCCTGGCCAATTACGTTGCAGGACTTGCCGTATTTGCAGGTTGGCCCATATCACACCAACACTTATGCTGGTTTGGAATTGGCTGCCGATCTGCTTCGCCGAAGGAAAACCCAGAACAAACAGATTTTTATGATTACCGATGGGAAGCCAACTTGCCTGAAAGAAGGATTAAAGTATTATAAAAACAGCGTTGGTTTAGATCGAAAAGTAGTGAACAAAACGTTGAACATGGCAGCACAATGCAAACGCTTAAAAATCCCAATCACTACATTTATGATCGCTAAAGATCCATATTTACAACAGTTTGTACGAAAATTTACCGAAACTAACGGTGGAAAAGCTTTCTACAGTTCGCTGAATGGTTTAGGCGAATACATTTTTGAAGATTACATTCGCAATCGCAGAAGAACAGTAAGATAAAGAAAGCCGGGAAATTGAAATGAATATCTTTCATACTTCTTTTACCGGTAAAAAATCATCATTCCGAACTATTAAATTTTCGGATTAAAAACAAACATTAAATCCGGTTTCCGGACTCCTTAAAAAAATATGAACAACATCACAACGCTGAGAGAATTAAAACAAAGCGGATATAAATCCAGATCAGTAAAAGAAGAACTTCGTGAAAACCTGATCAAACAATTACAGCAAAAAGAGAACGGTTTTGAAGGTATTATCGGTTTTGAAGATACCGTAATGCCCGATTTGCAAACTGCTATTTTATCTCGACACAATATTTTATTGTTGGGTTTACGCGGACAAGCAAAAACACGGATCGCCCGCTTGATGGTGAACTTGCTGGACGAATACGTTCCTTATATCGCAGGTTCTGAACTGTTTGATGATCCTTTGGAGCCAATTTCCTGGTTTGCCAGAAACGAAATCGAAACCAAAGGCGACGATACGCAGATTACCTGGATGCACCGCTCAGAACGTTATACAGAGAAACTGGCTACACCGGATGTTACCGTTGCCGATTTAATAGGTGATGTGGATCCGATCAAAGCTGCAACTTTAAAACTGACTTATTCGGACGAACGTGTAATTCATTTCGGTTTGATCCCACGTGCGCACCGCGGTATTTTTGTTATCAATGAATTGCCGGATTTGCAGGCACGTATCCAGGTTTCTTTGTTTAATATTTTGCAGGAAAAAGATATTCAAATACGTGGTTTTAAGTTGAGGTTACCGCTGGACATTCAATTTGTTTTCACCGCAAACCCGGAGGATTATACCAATCGTGGTTCTATTGTAACGCCATTGAAAGACCGGATCGAAAGTCAGATTTTAACGCATTATCCGCGTACGGTTGCTATTTCCCGCCAGATTACACAGCAGGAAGCATCTCTTTCCAATGAACAAAAAATCAATGTAGAATCTGATGATTTGGTAAAAGATTTGGTAGAACAAATTGCTTTTGAGGCGCGTAATTCCGAATATATCGATAAAAAATCCGGCGTTTCTGCACGTTTAACTATTTCTGCTTATGAAAACCTGATTAGCAATGCGGAACGCAGAATGCTGATCAACCGGGAAAAAAATACTTTTGTCCGTATTTCAGATTTCTTAGGTGTAATTCCCGCCATCACCGGAAAAATAGAATTGGTTTACGAAGGCGAACTGGAAGGACCGGCAAAAGTGGCCAATATTTTGGTTGGAAAAGCCATCAAAACATTGCTGCTTAATTACTTCCCAGAACCGGAAAAAGCGAAGAAAAGCAAGAAACCAAACCCGTATGCCGAGATTATCAACTGGTTTAGTGCCGGTAACAATATTTCCATTATTGATGACCTGCCGGGACAGGAATATAAAAAATTGCTGCTATCGGTCCCAGGGTTAAAAGAGCTGGTTAAAAAGAACCAACCCGGAGTATCCGAAAATAACCAATTGTTGTTAATGGAGTTTGTGTTGCATGGTCTGGCTGAATTTTCACAGGTAAATAAAGGCTACTTAGACAATGGTTACGCTTTTTCAGATATGTTCGAAAGCTTGTTCAACATGCCAAAGGATGACGATATAGATTTGGACGACCGTTATTAAGATGCTTCTTTTACCGGTATAATTTTATACATGACTAATCCTTTTGTTTTGATCGGTGTCTGCATTTTACTGTTGCTCGCCGATTTTTATATTGTTAACGGTATCCGAGGTGCTTTAAAAAAATTCAGTTTTCGCTTTGTCAAAAAGTTTACTGTTGTTTTTTGGAGCATCTCTCTACTTGGGATTGCAGGTGTTTTCCTATCCGTTTATTTCAATATCGGCGTTGGGCTGAGAGCTGCCATTCTATTAGTCTTTTTCCTGCTGCTGATTGCGAAAGTTTTCCTGTTGCCCTTTATTCTGGTGGACGACGTTCGCCGGATTTTTTTATGGATCGCCCGGAAATACAAAAAGCCGGAACCGGAATTTCCGGCAAGCCAACCTAAACCGGATTATATTCCTCGTTCAGAATTTTTGATGAAAGCCGGTTTAATTACCGCTTCCCTTCCGCTCGCTTCGCTTTCTTATGGCATCATTTCCGGTGCTTACGATTATCGTATCCGCAGGCAAACTATTTATCTGCCTAATTTGCCAAAAGCTTTTGACGGCATTAAATTAGGCCAGATTTCCGACATTCACTCCGGTAGCTTTTATCATAAAAAGGCGGTTTCCGGAGGTGTGGATTTGTTGCTGAAAGAAAAGCCCGATTTCATTTTTTTTACTGGCGATCTGGTAAATAACCAAACCAACGAAGTAAAAAACTACATGGATATTTTTTCCCGTGTAAAAGCACCTTTAGGCGTTTTTTCTGTTTTGGGAAACCATGATTATGGTGATTATCATTCCTGGCCTTCCACGCAAGCGAAGCAAAAAAACCTGCAAGACATGCTTTTGACGCATCAAAACTTAGGTTACCAGCTTTTGATGGATGAAAATAAAAGGCTTAAAGTAGATGGCGAAGAAATTGGTATTTTGGGTATCCAAAACTGGGGCGCTTTAAGCCGTTTCCCAAAATACGGGCGCATGGACCTGGCTACCAAAAATACAGATGACTTGCCGGTAAAGCTTCTTTTATCACACGATCCTTCACATTGGCGTGCACAGGTTTTACCGCAATATCCGCAGATTGACATGATGTTTTCAGGTCATACCCATGGCATGCAATTTGGCGTTCGGCTGGAACATTTCCAATGGAGCCCTGTGCAATACATTTACAAAGAATGGGCCGGCCTTTACCAGGAAAACAAGCAGCAATTGTATGTAAATGTGGGTTATGGCTTTCTGGGTTATCCCGGCCGTGTAGGTATTTTACCGGAAATCACAATTTTCGAACTTAAATCCGGTTCAAATCCAATTACTGTTAAAAATTCTTAATCAATAAGCAGCATATTTGGTTTTCAATTTGATGAGAAAACTATTTTATCCTGCTTTTGATTTTCTGTTGTTCAGCAACCTGTTCATGGCTTTGTGCGCCGTTGCGCAGGCATTGGTAACTTTTATGCTGATCGGTTCCAGGCCGGTTTTTTTGGTGCTTGCCATCTTGTTCCTTTCCACGTTTTTTATCTACAATTTCAGCATCCTGTTAAGCAAACCTAAGCAGCCCGAAAATTCCCCTTTCAAACGGGTCCACTGGTATTCTGCACACCACAAGCTTATGGTTGTGCTGACCATCGTTTCGGCAATACTTCTTTTACCACTGTTTTTTATGGTCACTGTGGAATCCCGGTTGCTGTTGATATTTCTTTCCTTTTTATCTTTAGGTTATGGATTGCCCCTATTTACTGCCGGCAATCAAAAATTTGGCTTGCGGAATATCCCCGGTTTAAAACTATTGCTCATTGGCTTTACCTGGACATTAAGCGTAGTGCTTTTACCCATTATCGAAGCAAAAAATAACTTTTTCCTGCTGGTTTATAACAAGGACATACTTCTTTTAACCACTAAAAGATTTTTGTTCATCACAGCGATGGCCATACCGTTTGACATCCGCGATCTGTTCCTAGACCGAAAGCTTGGGTTAAAGACCGTACCGGTAGTTTTTGGAGAGAAAAATGCTTATCTGCTTTGCCAGTTCCTGCTGGCCGGTTATCTAATTTTGTTATTTTTATTTAAGGCCCATGGTTTTGACAGCAATTTTTTTGCACTTACGATCACTATTTTACTAGCCGAATGGCTGATCCTCCGTTCCAAGTTTGAGAAAAATGAATATTATTATTTCTTTTATGTGGATGGGGTTTTGATTTTACAGTATGTTTTGATGGTTGGTTTTGATAAAGTTTTTAGGTGATAAAAGAAGCATCTTGCAGGAAGTGTATTATTCAAACAAGAACTAATTACATGCAGGATATATCTCCGTTAAACGGTAAAAACTTTGGAATTACCATGAAGAAAATCTGAACCTTGATTTTTACAAGATAAAAAAATATCCAAGATATGAATATGACAAAAGAAGAACAAGATAAAATCACACACCAAATAATAGGATGTGCAGTGGAATTACATAATACTTTAGGTAATGGCTTTCAGGAAGTTATTTATCAACGTTGCTTGTCGATTGAGTTAAACAGTAATGGAATCAATCATCAAAAAGAAGTTGAGATGCCAATTTTTTATAAAGGCAATGACGTAGGATTAAGAAGAGCAGACTTTTTAGTGGAAGGCGAAATAATGGTAGAATTAAAGGCAGTTATTAATTTAGAAGATGTGCATTTAGCACAAGCAATAAATTATTTGGAAGCCTATAATTTACAGACTGGTTTACTTATAAATTTCGGAGCTAAAAGTTTACAATTTAAACGAGTATTCAATAAATCCTGGAAATCTTTAAATTTTAAAAATCAAGGTTCAGACAACTAAAACACTATGGAAAAACCAAAAGACGTTCGCTGGCAACAACGATTTGCAAACTTTGAAAGGGCATTAGCCCAACTTACCGAATTTATTGAAAAAGGAGCATTAAACAAGTTTGAAGAACAAGGTTTGGTAAAATGTTTTGAATACACGCATGAATTAGCTTGGAATGTTATGAAAGATTTTTTAACAGACGAGGGAATAAAAGATATTTTTGGTTCAAAAACTGCAACTAAACAGGCATTCAATAAGGGATTAATAGACAATGGCGAAGTCTGGATGGATATGATTGAAAGCAGAAATGAAAGCGTACATACTTATAATGAAGAAACTGCAGATAAAATAGCGTTTAAAATTGCAAGTAATTATTATTCTGAATTTGTAGATTTTAGAAATAAAATGAATTCGTTATTATGAAATTTGGATTAAAACCAGAAACGATAAATAAAATCAATTCGGTATTTGAAAAGTACACCGAAGTAGAAGAAGTAATTATCTACGGATCGCGTGCAAAAGGAAATTATCGCAACGGATCAGACATTGATATAATCTTAAAAGGTGAAAACCTAACTGATAGAATACGTTCTAATATCAGTTGGGATATCGATGATTTAAACACGCCTTATTTATTTGATATATCCATATTTCACAAGTTGAATGCTCCGGACCTGCAAGAACATATTAAGCGAATTGGGCAGGTATTTTATTCTAAACAAGTTCAATAGGTAAACTGAAATTACCTTGATAAAATAAGTATATTCATACTTACTTCTATTCCAGCACAAACTTATACCCAATCCCCCTTACCGTCTGCAAGAACTGCGGCGAATCCGGGTTTTCCTCAATTTTTTTTCGTAACCGTACAATGTGCATATCCAAAGTCCGGGTATTTACATCAACATTATAGCCCCAAACTTCCATCATCAGTTCTTCCCGGTGGATCACTTTGTTTCTGTTTTTCAGGAAGTAAAGCAAGATTCGATTTTCTAAAATGGTGAGTTCTACTTTTTTGCCGCTTTTGATCAGCGTATGTGTATTGGGCTGATGCTCCATGTTGGCAAACTTGTAAGTTTCGCTTTTATCATTACTCAACTTGTACTTTACCTTGTTTTCGATCAAAGCAGCCAGCACATCCATGTTAAAAGGCTTGGTCACATAGTCGGACACGCCAACATTGTATGCCTCAATCTTGTCCACATCCTGCGCTTTGGCCGTTATCATAATCACTACGTTATCATAACCTTTACTGCGGATTTCCTGACAAACATCGGCACCTTGTTTGCCGGGCAGCATCCAATCCAATAATACAATATCAGGTTGTTCTTCCAGGATCATTTTTTCTGCTGTCAGGCCATCGGCTGCTTCCAAAACCGTATAACCTTCTGCTTCCAAACGTTCTGCCACCAGAAAACGCAGGTTCGCATCATCTTCTACCAGCGCAATTTTAATTTCTTTGTTCATGATTAATGTTCATAAGGAAGTGTAATGATAAACTCCGAACCTTTGCCCTTACTGCTTTTAACACTGATTTCTCCGTGCATAAAGTTGACCAGTTCTTTGCAAAACGCCAATCCAAGCCCCACGCTTCCGTTCTGGTTGTATTGGTTTTGTATCCGGTAAAACTTTTTAAAGATATTGCCCAGTTCAACCTGGTCAATACCGATGCCATGATCTTTGAATTTAAAGATAACTTCTTTTTTAACTTTTTCAATTTTTATGGCTAATTCTTTTCTATCAGGCGGCGAGTATTTGTAAGCGTTGTCCATCAAATTCTGGTAAACGCTGCCCAGTAAAATTGGGTCGGTAAAAAAAGTATTGATGCCTGCATCTGCAAAACTGATTTGAAAAGCTGGATATTTTATCCGGAAAGACTCGATCTGGCTTTTGGTGAACTGGTCCAAATCAATAGGTTCGCTTTTAATTTGGATAGATTTGTTTTCCAATTGTGTGAAAGACAACAGTTTGTTCATCAATTCATTCAGCTTATCTGCTTCTTCATTCAAAATTTTACCATAATGGATGCGCTGCCTTTCGCTTAGCTCGTTTTTACTTTGCAAATTAGAGCCGGCAATTTTAATCACACTGACCGGGGTTTTAAATTCGTGGGTAAAATTGTTTATAAAATCATACTGCAACTTAAACAACTTTAAGTTTACGTTCAGGTTTCGGTAAATGAGCAGCGCAATGATCAGCAGGAAAAAATAAATCAGCATTACCCCAAAAGCAATCGGCAAAAAGAGCCGGATGATTTCATGTGTCAGAAACCGCTTATTGGTTTTGAAGTATAATTTGTAATCAGAAAAAGCACCCGGAAAAGCAATTTCTGTCGTTTTATTTTGCTGATCGTTATCCAACTGATCATAAACCAAGGGCCGTATCGTGATGGACTGGTACAGGCCGGGATTGGTATTCCTGATTTTTAAAGCAGTAGGGTCCAGAAAAAAAGTAAGCATATCCTGCTGATAAGTAAATCTTTGGTTTACTGTGCCCAGCAATTCTTTATAAGTTTTTATCTCTTGCCTCCGTGGAATATTAAGATAGCTGATTTTATCAGGCTGGATGTTGTAAAAATTTTTACGCAGATCGATATTTGGATTACTGATTTTAGCGGTATCTACATCTTCAATAAAACCAGAAAACTGCAAAGCCATCTGACTAAAATCAGTGGAGTTTATATTGTTCTTTTTTAAAATTTCTATTTCAGGTTTGGCAATACTTCTTTTACCGGGGTAAAAACCATAAACAGATTTTATAAAAATGCTGAAATGTTTTGCCCGTAAAGTAAAACGCTTCCGGTTATTGCTGATATCCAAGTCATAAAATATTATTTTTTTTACGAAAGGATATTTGCTAAAAACGCCGCCAGTATAATTTGCAGCAGAATTCCGGTTCAAGAACCCATCATAGGAAGTAATTTCGGCAATTTTGTTTTGAAAAAAATCTTTATAAGGTTCAATCGTTTTATCCAGCACATCCACTTTTTTAGAAGCAAATTGGCTTTCTACATAATTGCGCGTAAATTTGTATGATAAAAGAAGTACCATGATTACGAAAGCCGAAATCAGGATGACAAAAGCAGTTACCAGCAAAAAATTTTTCCGGTAAGCTCTTTTATCTTTCATCAGATTTTTTAAAATACTCCTACTTTTTGTTTTTCAAATTGGTTTCCAGGAAGCTTTCAATCTCGCCATACATCTCTAAACGGTTCTGCTCATTTTTGAAAATAGCACGTTCGTTTTCCTTCAAAACATATTTTACAGTGATGTCACGGCTGCGCAAGTCCCGTACAAACTGGTTTAGTTCGCTGATATTTGCCCTCGGATCTTTGGCACCCTGAAAAATAAGTAAAGGGACTTTAATTTTATCGGTATGAAAAACGGGCGAAATGGCACGCAGCATATCTGCATCTTTTTCCGGGTTGCCTACCATTTCATAGGTCATGCTCAAATAAGGTTTAAAAAATGGCGGTACATCTTTTATGTAAGTAAAAAAATTTATCAAACTATATTGAACTATAGCACATTGGTACAATTTCGGATTAAAAGAAACCCCATGTAAAGCAGAAAAACCGCCGAACCCACCTCCAAAAATGGCAATTTGTTTTGGGTTAGCTGTTTTATTTGCGATCAGCCATTTTACACCATCTGTAATATCCTGCTGCATTTTGCCTCCAACTTCTTTAAAACCAGCACTTTTAAACGCTTTTCCATAACCTACGGATCCTCTGTAATTCACTTGAAATACTGCATAACCTCGGTTGGCCAGAAACTGTACTTCGGCATTATAACCCCAACTGTTACGGCCCCAGGGACCACCATGCGGCATCATAACAACAGGTAAATTAGCCTGTCTTTTTGTTTGCGGCAAGGTTAAGTACCCGTTAATCAGCAAGCCATCAGAAGCTTTGTAAGAAACAGGTTTCATGGCACACATTTCCTCTGCCTTAATATCCGGGTTGAAATCTGTCAGCTTGGTCAGCTTTTTAGTATCAGCTTCATATAGATAAACAGAACCCGGACTGCGGTCTGTATAAGTGTTGATCAGCAACTTATTTTCAGAAGTATCGCGGTCTATGATTTTAATTTCATGGTCGGGCAAAAGTTTTTCCAGGTTTTCATAAATCAGTTTGATCTCCTGGTTCATAAAAAAACGTTCCGGTTTTGCTTCTTCCCAGTTTACTATATCCAGCCTTCGCTTGTTTGCGGAATAATTTACTTCTCCGATATCTGCCGTTTTTCGGTCGTAAACAAGCTTTATTTCTTTTCCCGTTGCAGCATCAATTTCCACCAAAGCAGTTTTGTCCCGGTTTAAATTAGATAAGGCATAAAAATGATTTCCGCCGGTTTGTGTGAAAGCAACAGGCGTAACAGAATTTCTAAAGTTGTTACTGATGATAGGTTTGAACGGATGCTGGTCATCTTGCCGAAATAAAATGGTTTCGTTCACACCGTCCGAAGCTTTGGCCAAGCGGATATTTCCTTCGGAAGCCGGATACCATTCCGTTATATTACCAGGGTTTTTAATATAAGGTTTAAGTTCGCCAGTTTGTGTATTTAGCTTATATACATCAAAAATAGCCGAATCACGTTTGTTCATCGCAATATCAATCCAGTCTTTTTTGTCATGGTTTCGGCTAAGCAGCCTGAGCTTTACTTTCGCCAGAGACAACAACCGCTTCAGCTTTCTATCTTGCATATTCAAAGCAAAAAGCTGATACTGGTTCAAATCTGTTACGTCTTTATTAAAAACAAGCTCATTGTTCAAAGTCCAGAAATAATCTTTTACAGGATAATCAGCAAAAGAAGTAGCCCTGCTTTCTTTGCCATCCACAACAGATTGGATGTAGATATTAAGTTTATCCCGATATAACTTGAGGTAAGAAATATATTTACCATTGGGCGAAATATGAAAGGCAATTTTTTCAGGCGTTTTAAAAAAACTGATCACCGGAATCTTTCTAACACCGTTGTTGAAACAGGAGTTGAAAGCTACTACGACAGCACATATAATTGACAAGTAATAAAGCCTTCTCATCCGGTTTAAGGATTCAGTATCTGAATAATTTGATTTGGTTAAATTAGAAATTAAGAAAGAATTAAAACATCTGTCACCACAATTTTACCCCTGTTGCTCTGCCCTAAAATTTGTTTCAATTCTTTTATTACGTAAATAGTTTATTTTTGATCTATATGAAGCTGCTTTTATCCATACTATTTTTAGGGTGCTTTTTTTCTGCTGTTGCACAGTCGGACGATTTGCTGCTGGCGCGACAACATGCAGCAGCCGGGGAAAAAGACAAAGCCAGCCAAATCTATCAAAAGCTGTACAAACAGGATAATGAAGCGTACTTTAAAGCTTATTGTTACAGCTTGATCAGCTTAAAAAAGCTGGACGAGGCCGAGAACTTAGCCAAAAAAATGCTGAAAAAACATCCCGGCAATACAGATTATATCATCACGCTGGGAAGTATTTATACTGAAAAAGGGGATTTGCCAAAAGCCGAATCTGTTTACAAAGAAATCCTGAAGGGCTTGCCTCCGGATGAAGCCCAGATCAGTAATATCGCCAACCAATTGTATCAGGCAGGCAATACTGATTATGCTATCAAAGTTTTTTTGCAGGGCCGGAGTACTCTGCATAATGAACAATTGTTTACGATGCCTTTGATCAGCATGTACCGTTTCCGGCGGGAAAAGATGCTGATGGCCGGTGAGTATTTAAACATGCTGATCACTAACCCGGATTATCTTTATCAGGCACAAAACAACTTGGCCAGCCAGTTTGACGGACCGGCAGATTATGAAGTTTTTAAAGGTTTGCTGCTGGAAAAGATCCAGAAAAACCCTCAGGCGCTGGTTTTCATCCAATTACTGACCTGGCAATACCTCCAGCAAAAAGAATATGAACTTGCTTTGAACCAGGTAATAGCACTTTCCAAAAGACAAAAAGACAACGGGGAACAGGTTTATCAACTGTGCCAAACTTTAATTGGTGATGAAGAGTACGATGCGGCCATCCGTGGTTATAATTTTATCATTTCCAAAGGAAAAGAACAAGAATATTATATTCCATCACGGATAGAATTACTCAACACAAAAAATTTAAAAGTCACATCCGGCAAATACCAGCAGCAGGATTTGATCAGCTTAGAAAAAGATTACCAGGATTTGCTGGCCGAGTTTGGCCGAAACAGCAGTACTGCTTTTGCCATGCAAAAATTAGCAAGGCTACAAGCCTTTAAACTGTATAAAACTGCCGAGGCCGAAAAACTTTTGGAACAAGCAGTACAAGTCCAGGGAATACAATCTAAATTGCTGGCAGATTGCAAGATGGATTTGGGCGATATTTACTTGTTGAACAATCAGCCCTGGGAAGCAACTTTGTTATACAGCCAGGTAGAAAAGGCTTTTCCTAACACCAATACTGCGCAAGAAGCCAAATACCGCAATGCCCGTTTGGCTTATTTTACCGGAGATTTTAATTGGGCCAAAGCACAATTAGATGTTTTGAAAGCCGCCACTTCACAATTGATTGCCAATGATGCGCTTAATCTTTCTCTTTTAATTACAGACAACACCACATTTGATACCACCGGTAATGCCCTAAAAATGTATGCCCGTGCCGATTTTCTGATCTATAAAGAACAAACAGACCGCGCTTTGATTACTTTGGATAGCATAAACCGTGTTTATCCGGGAAATACTCTGGCTGATGATATTTTGATGGCCAAGGCACGCATTTTTATTCAGCAAAAACAGTATGTCGCCGCCATCATTCCACTGCAAAAAATCCTTGATGAACACCCGAATGAGCTTTGGGCCGATGATGCCGTTTTTATGATGGCAGATTTGTACGAAAACCATTTGAACAATCAACCTAAAGCGCAAACTTTGTATCAAAAGATTATTACAGATTACCCGTCCAGCTTGTGGATCAACCAAGCGCGCAAAAAATTCAGGGCATTAAGAGGAGATCAGCTACCCGGTTCCTGATAAAAATCATAGTTTTACAGCATGTTCATTTACAATATCACCTTTTTAATTGATGAAGCTATTGTGCAGGAATGGTTGGAACTTATCAAAACAAACTATATTCAAACAGTTATGAAAACTGGTTTTTTCCAATCGTATCAATTGCTTCAGGTTACGGATTCTCCAAACGAAGGGCTGACTTATTGCCTGCAATTCCGCACCAGCGAGATTTCTTCACTTCAATCTTACCAAAACCTATACGCGCCGCAGATTGAAAGTGGACATTTACAGTCCTTTTCCAATCAAGTAATTACTTTCACTTCTACCATGAAACTTATCGACGAACAATGAATATCAGCACCACTAAAATTGAAGGATTAAAAATTATAGAACCGCGTATTTTCCCGGATGACCGTGGTTATTTTTACGAAAGCTATAGCGAAAAAAAATATCGAGAAGCCGGTATTGATGCTACTTTTGTGCAGGATAACCAATCATTTTCCCAAAAAGGCGCGCTGCGTGGTTTGCACGGCCAGGCTGATCCTTTTGCACAAGGTAAATTAGTACGGGTTTTGCAAGGACGGGTTTTGGATGTTGCTGTAGATATCCGTAAAAACTCTTCAACTTTTGGCCAATATGTAACGATTGAATTAAGCGGGGAAAACCATAAACAATTCTGGGTCCCACCAGGTTTTTTGCATGGTTTCATTACTTTGGAAGATGATACGATCTTCACTTATAAAGTAACCAATTATTACGACAAGGCTTCGGAAATTGGTGTTTTATGGAATGATCCAACTTTGAACATTGATTGGGAGACAGATTTATCCAACGTTTTACTATCTCCAAAAGATACAATTTTGCCAGCTTTTGCAGACTTTAAAAGTCCGTTTTAAGGTTTTAACTTTTTAAAGATTTGGGCAAGTCTTTTATAAGTAATTACATTTGTTTCATACTATTTGTTTTTTCTTACTATCTATGTACAATAGAATTGTTAGGATTATTAGGGAAATACTTACAAAAATAGGTATTAAGTACATTTTTTCTGTTGGTATGTTTAATCCAAGAATCAATGCGCCGATTGCTATGACTCCAGCAAAAATGACAAATAAGTTTGTTTTATAGAACCAGGAATAAGGAAACAAATGCGCCCCAGTTATAATAGCATAAACCATAATAAAGTATTCTGGCATTTTTAAAAGCGTAAAAATTAAAAATGGGAAGTAGAACAATTGTGCAAAATTTAGCCAAAGGCCAAGTGGTTGCAAAGGATTATCTTTATTTGTCCAGGTTGTTTTAAATACTTTTGAAAGTAAAAATGCTAATGGCAGCAATAAACTTCCAACTATAAAAGTTAAAACAGACTTGTCATAAGCTCGATAACTCAATATCCATATATAAGCAATTAATAACCAAACGATAGCTGCTGAAAAAGTAAAGTCCAATCCGTTTTTAGATTTAACAGATAACTCTATCCGTAACTTGTCAAAATTTTCTTTAGTAACCATACTCCTTTTTCAAATAAGTTTACAAAACTTCTATAACTTATCAATAGAGCAGATTCTGTGATTATTGTTACAATTAATACTGGAAATTAAACTCAGGGGCAAACAAGTTTTCAGGACTATCAAAATAACGGCATAGGTTTTAATTGCTGATACTTCTTTTACCACTGTTTTTTCGGGATCGCGTTGTCGAAATCATATTGTATAGAATACTTTTTTCTATCAGGCAGCAATTAATGCAGGGCTTGGTTGAGGAAATTATTTAAAGGCTGAATTTTAGCGAGATATTTAACCACATTTTGTACAGCAGTTTTATCCATTAGTTCCTTATCAGATAGTTGGTGCATGGCTGCAAAACTTTTCAACTTTAACAGGTTTATGTACGGATGCCCTGCTTCGTATCCTTTTGGATTGTTTTTTAATTGTTCCTGCTGATCGAACGCAGAAAAATCATTGGTAAAAGAAGCATTACTGATAACGGCATTCAAAACAGCACCATTATAATCTATTTCCTGGCGGATTGCTTTTAAATGGTCTGCTTGCGGCATCCAATAGCCGCCGCCGGTAAAAGAATGCCCTGGTTGTATATGAAGGTAATACCCCAATTCTGCATTGCCGCTACCGGTTTTAAAATTGATGCCAAAATTGTTTTTATAAGGCGTTTTGTCTTTGCTGAAACGGATATCACGGTAAATCCGCATCACGCACTTTTTTGGATCTGTATCGGCACGGATATTTGGGTCTGTTTTTGCAAGCAAAATAATCAATTGACCTGCAAAATCGATTACATTTTCTCTCGCTTGTTCATATTGCGGTTTGTTTTCCAGAAACCAATCCCGATCGTTATTTTCGACTAAGTTCCTTAAAAAATCAAATGTCTGGGCTTCGATCATTTTCTTAAATCCGAAACAAAAAAATAGGTGATAAAAGAAGTATCAAGAATATTTCATCAAAAACTTAGTTCAGGTTAAGCTTTTCTTTACGCATATTGATTTCCACATTTTTGCGCCTAAACCTTTTATACCAGATATAACCAACTACCGCAGCCGCTAGATAAGGCGCTGCCAGCAAAACCAAAATGCCTTTATTCAAGCCGTCTGCTTTGTTATTGCCGCTGTTGTGGGAGGTTTCTACATTAGCCGCACACATTGCACATTGTGCTTTAAGCGGTTGTATATTTAAGAACAACAACATCAGCACGAACGCTGCAAATAATACTTTTAAATTTTTCATAAGTCCTTTTTATACTGATAAAAACAGTATGGCAGCTTTTGATCAATACTGCTTTTATCGTACAAAATTAATGCTAAAATTGGTAATAAGGCGAAATCATTAAATAAACAATTACACCGGTAACGGTAACATAAAACCAGATTGGCCAAGTCCATCGAACTATCTTTTTGTGCCTTTGGATTTGGTCCTGTAATGCAAAACTAAAACTAAATAGAATTAATGGTAACACTATCGCCGCCAATATAATATGCGTAATTAAAATGAAATAATAAACATAACGGATATTACCAACAGCCGCTGATTCGGTTGCTGAAATGATATGGTTTCCGTCCAAATCCCCGAAATATGTTTCTGGTGCCAGATAATGAAAAACAATATAAAAAATCAGGAAAAAAGAAGATAATATAAACGCTGTGATGTTTAACTTTTTGTGTATTGCAATATTTCCTTTTCTTATAAAATACAAAGAAAACAGTAGCAAAACACTACAAGTCGCATTTAAATAAGCATTGATTAAAGGTAACTTGTAGGTAAAAGATGGCAGTACAGCCGGAACCGGAAGGACTTTCATGATCAACATCACGACAACCAAAAAAACGAAAATAGAAATACCGGTTATAGAACGAAAGATCAATTTGTCTTGATGCAAGTGATTTGTTTTTGCCATTTTGATTAATACAGGTTACTTTTAATTTTGCGCAGTTCCTCAGCAATCAGCACTTTTATTTCATCGTTTAATGTTGCCATTTCATTCATAGAAGTACCATTGTAATAGCCTCTTACCCTTCTGTCTTGATCTATCAACATCAATTTTTCACTATAAATAAAGTTTTCTGGCCGAGCATGACCATTAACTGCTGTAACTAAAAACCCATTGCGGCTTAGCGAATAAATGGTGGCCGTATCCCCAGTCAAAAACTTCCATTGATTTTCATCTGCTTTTAAAGAATTGGCATAGGTTTTTAAAACAGTGATGTTATCTGTTGCCGGATCCACAGTTATAGAAGCAAACCGGATCATAGAATTCTTCTGAAAATTTCCTGCCAGTAGAGCAATGTTTCTGTTGACTTCTTTACATAATACCGGGCATTGTGTAAAGAAAAAGTTTACTAAAACAATCTTGCCTTCAAAAGATTTTTGAGTAATCAGCTTATTGTCCTGATCGTACAATTTAAAATCAGGAACCTGATGATAAATAGTGTCGTAAACTACTTTTCCTCTTACCGTATGAAAAGTTTTTGCTACCTGTTTTGGGCCGTAAATGGGTAAAGGTTTATACCTGTTTTTGCCCTTAGCCTGAAGTAAATAATACAAAAACCCTGGTACTATCAGTATTAGTACCAGGATTATGAACCTTTTAACAGCTTTTATTTGAACCATTAATGCCTGTCGAACAACCAGTAATGACTTTCATTGGTTAAAACAAGTATTAAACCAATAATAAATAAAGTTGGCACTAATATCGAATACATCAAACCTACTTTTTCAAAACGCAGGTGCATGAAATAAGCTACGATATAAAATGCTTTGGCCAAAGTAAGCAGGATATAAACCGGGTTTGCTACACCTGCAGGTAAAATATGATGTGGAACGAGATATAATGCAATAATAAATTCGATCGCAGTTATGCCAAGCAATACAAAAAATACTTGCCATATTTTACCTTTTGATAATGATTCATGATCGTCCTGATGAACATTGGGGGATTCTGTACTCATAATATTTTTATTTAAAAATTAAATCAGATAGAAAAAAGTAAATACAAAAACCCACACAAGATCTACAAAGTGCCAGTACAAGCCCACTTTTTCTACCATTAAATAACTGCCTCGTTTTTCATAAGTCCCTTTCAAAACATTTATTAAAATAATAAAATTGATCACTACTCCTGTAAATACGTGAAAACCATGAAATCCTGTTATTGTAAAAAACAGGTTGGTAAAATTTGTTCCTGTATCTAATCCTGTAGCACTTTTGAATGGATTACTTCCCCACCATGCCCCTTCTTCATGTAAGTGTGCCCATTCCAGACCCTGACAACTTAAAAATATAATCCCGCCGATTACTGTAAGAATCATCCAATTGGCTACTTCCTTTTTAGCACCACGATGTCCTGCTTCTACTGCAAGCACCATTGTCACAGAACTCATGATCAAAATAAAAGTCATCAACCCTACAAATATTAATGGTGCGCCATGATCTTTAATTAACGGAATAGACTGAAATACTTCATCAGGCATTGGCCATGCTTTTGCACTGAAACGCAAAGCACCATAAGCCATCAGCAATGCAGAAAATGTAAATGCATCCGATAGTAAAAAAAACCACATCATCAGTTTACCATATTCAATTGAAAATGGAGAGCGGCCACCTGCCCAAGGTGTAGTTTTAATTTGATCGATAGGTGCTATAGTTGTACTCATCTAAGTTTGTGTATAGAGTTATTGTTGATTCAAAAGTAAAAAAACATAAAGATATATCCATAAAATATCTACAAAATGCCAAAAAATGGATGTCATTTCTAACCGAAACAAGTTTTTAACGGGTGGAGAGTTTTTATAGCTGCTTACCAGACTATTAACCACTAAAATCAACCCAACTAAAATATGCACCAAATGTACACCAGTAAATATGTAAATGAAAGATTGAGAGGCATTGGGGTTAATTAAATACACCCCCATTTTGACCAAAATGCTCCAGGCATAAAATTGCAAGCAAAAAAACCCGATTCCTAAACCAAGGGTAAGCCACAAAAACTGACGTTGTTTACTATATTGCAATTGTTTCGCAGCACGAAAGGCTAAATACATTGTTCCGCTGCTTAATAGGATTACAATAGTGCTGTAGATAAAAGCATGGGGAAGAATAATTTTAATCCCTTTATCCGCCGAACCTTGTGTATAAACAATAAACCCACTTGTAAAAGCAGCAAAAAGCATGAATGAGGTAATAATAAATAACCACATACTGAACTTTTTTGGCTGAAGGTTTAGCTTCTCTTTCTCTAATACTGACTGATTCATTTTCTTATTTTCCAACAAAATCAAATAATAACGCCAACTGAACAACGGGTAGGTAAAAGAAAGAACAATACATTAATTTTTGTGCCGATTTGATATCCTGTTTTAACAATAAATTGAATGAATAATACAAGAAAGCAAAGCTACACAACAATGAGATTGCGCCTACATACAAACCGCCAAACCCATAATATGTTGGCAACAAACTTACCGGAACCAGAATTAAAGTAAACAGAAAAGTAATTACTGCACTCGTTGCATCTCGTTTACCAGTAGGCAATAACCTGAAACCAGCTAACTTGTAATCATCATCCAACACCCAAGCAATTGCCCAAAAATGAGGAAACTGCCATATAAACTGAATCCCAAACAATAAAAGAGCAATATAATCGATTTTGGGATGAGCCGCCACGTAGCCAATCAACGGTGGTAAAGCACCAGGAATTGCACCTATAAAAACAGCAACAGGCGATCTTCTTTTTGCAGGTGTATAAATAAAAGCATATAAAAAAATCGAAAACACGGATAAATAACCAGCCGTTAAGTTCAAACTGCCTAAAACATAGGTGCCGGCAATGCCCATAAAAAGACTCAGCACTAAAGCCTGTCCGTTCGTCATTCTGCCAGATGGCAAAGGTCGATCAGCGGTCCGGCGCATCAGTTTATCCAGGTCTTTTTCTATAATTTCGTTAAAGCCATTAGCAGCAGCAGTAACTAAGAACCCACCCAGAATCAATAACCCCCAATTTTTCCAGATAATTTCCCCGTTTACTTTGCTGCCAATTAAAAAAGATATGGAAGCCGAAAACACCACTGAAAAAGTAAGGCGGAATTTAATGAGTTTGGAAAAATCACTCCACACCATACATTGCTCCTAACGTTTCTGCTGATTTGAATAAATTCAGTAATAGATAAAATTGTGTTCCGAATAGCAAACTTGCTAAAATAATATGTGCAGCTTGCGCAATAGGTGGTAAACCAAAATAAGACAAAACAGTCCCTACAAAAACTTGAAACATAATGATGATAAAGCTTATGTTCATCAATTGCTGTTGAATTGACTGTTTTGTAAAACTTTTTCTGATAAGCAAATACAGCAATATATTAATTATAATTACTGCTAATGCCATATTTTTGTGCTCTAATAAGATTTTTCCTGCACTGTCAACCCAATCTTGTCTATTGTCTCCACTAATTATTGCAGCATATTCGTCTATCTTTTCTCTCACCTCAGTCCCGATTGTAACTTGTACAATATCAAGTATTAAAGTTAAACTTGTAATAATGAACACAATTGGCTTTGTTTGATTTTTTTTAACTGTGTATAAAAGTTTTGCTTTATGCCACGTAGAAATACTAATTGCCAAAATAGCCAATGCAACAAGCATATGTACCGTTACTATCCAAGGAACAAGATTAGACGAAACAACTATTGACCCTAACCAAGCTTGAAAAACTACAAGTATCAAATTGATCAGACTTAAAATAACGATAGTTTTACTTTTTTTCCAATAATGAAAAGAATAAAAAAAGGTTAGTAAAAGAAGTATGCCTGTAACAAATCCAATTAACCTGTTAATATATTCTGTCCAAGTTTTAACAGGATTAAATTCTTCCTGCTGTCCTTTTGTTACTAAATTATCTGATTTTACCTTTAAAGCTAAAGCAGTATATCCTAAAGAATTAAGAAGTTTTGCAAAACTTCTGTTTTTTTTCAACTGCTTTTCAATATAGCCAGTACGATAATTAGGGGGTAACTGTGCTTCTTTTACAGGTGGAATATACTGTCCAAAACATTTAGGCCAATCCGGACAACCCATCCCCGAACCTGTACTCCTAACAATGCCACCTGCTAATATCAATACAAACAATGCAATAATAGAAAGTAAATTTACAAACTGAAACTTTGTTTCTGATTTTAAAAACTTCAAAGCCATTTAAAAAATTAAGGGTATTTATGGAGGATACAAGCTCCTTCAAAAATACCCTAAATTAAATAATATCAATATTGCTATTACTTTACTTCCTGAGAATTTTGTTTAAGCCATTCCGTTTGCAATTTTTCCACTTCAGGATCATCTTCAAAATCATGGGAAAGATTTGAAGTCATTGTCTGGGAAAAAGGTACAATTTGAGGAATAAAGTCTTGATCATGACCCGGTTTGCTATAATCATAAGGCCAACGATACACTGTTGGGATTTCTCCAGGCCAGTTCCCATGAATACGTTCAATTGGTGTTGTCCATTCTAATGTGTTGGCATTCCAAGGGTTTTGAGTTGTTTTTTTACCGTAAAAGATAGAGTAAAAGAAGTTAAACAAAAATGCAACTTGAGCCAAAGCAGACATAATTGCAGCCCAGGTAATAAAAGTATTTACAGAAAGCCATTGTTTCATGGATTCAAACTCTGTAAAAGCATAATATCTTCTTGGCACGCCATCTAACCCCATAAAGTGCATTGGAAAAAACACAAGATAAGCACCAATAAAAGTTAGCCAAAAATGCAAGTATCCTAACCGCTCATCCATTAACCGGCCAAACATTTTTGGAAACCAGTGATAAACCCCGGCAAGCATACCGAATATTGCCGCAGAACCCATTACCAAGTGAAAGTGGGCTACTACAAAATACGTATCATGGAGATTAATATCTAAAGCTGCATTTCCTAAAAATATTCCGGTTAAACCACCAGAAATAAAGAAAGAAACCAAACCGATAGCAAACATCATAGCTGGTGTAAACCTAATATTACCACGCCAAAGTGTTGCTAACCAATTAAAGGTTTTTACTGCTGAAGGAACGGCAATTATCAAGGTTGTAATCATAAATACACCTCCGATAAAAGGATTCATACCAGTTACAAACATGTGGTGCCCCCAAACAATAAATGAAAGTACAGTAATTCCAATTAAAGAATAAACCATTGCATGATAACCAAATATAGGTTTTCGTGAATTAACAGCCATTACTTCGGAAGCGATTCCCATTGCCGGCATAATTACAATATATACTTCCGGATGACCTAAGAACCAAAATAAATGTTCGAATAAAATCGGGCTTCCACCTTCATTTGGTAATACTGTTCCGTTTAATACAATATCAGAAAGATAGAAACTTGTTCCCATACTTCTGTCAAATATCAGCAATACAACTCCTGCAACTAACACAGGAAAAGATAGAACACCTAAGATAGCTGTTAAAAAAAACGCCCAAATTGTTAATGGCATTTTCCATAAGTCCATTCCTTTTGTACGCATATTTAAAATGGTACTGATATAATTGATACCACCCATTAATTGAGAGGCTACAAACAACACCATACTTGCCAACCATAAAGTCATACCCATTTCTGAGCCTGGCATTGCTTTAGGTAAAGCTGATAAAGGAGGATAAATTGTCCAGCCACCACCTGCAGGGCCTTTTTGTACAAAAAATGAACTTAACATGATCACACATGCTGTAAAGAAAAACCAGTAAGATAACATGTTTAAAAAAGGAGAAGCCATATCTCTGGCCCCTAATTGCAAAGGAATCAGGAGATTACTAAAAGTACCACTTAAACCAGCAGTCAATACAAAGAATACCATGATAGTACCATGTATAGTAACTAAAGAAAGGTAAAAGTTCGGATCTAAACGGCCTTCAGGAGCAAAACGGCCTAAAAGTGTCTGCAGAAATGGAAAAGCAGTATTTGGGTATGCTAACTGGATACGAAACAGAACGGATAATATCATAGCAAACACACCCATGGTAATACCAGTTATTAAAAACTGTTTAGCGATCATTTTGTGATCCTGGCTAAAAACGTACTTCGTTAAAAAAGTTTCTTGATGATGATGTTCGCCATGTTCTTCATGACTATGAACGGATACCGGATTATTAACTATTAATGCTGTTGCCATAATCTCCTTATAATTTATTAAAAGCTAATTTATTTTTAACTGTAGAATCATTTGGTTTTACTATTGCCATTTTTAATTCTTTTTTCAACTGATCATTTAAATATGGCTTCTGTTTAGAAACCCAGTCCTGATACTCTGCTTCTTTTACCACCCTAAAAACTTTTTGCATATTAAAGTGATTTCCTCCGCAAATTTTATTACAATATAATTTATACTCAAAAGTTGGATTATCCATCTTTGTACGCATATCATCAGTTGTAACCGTAGGGGTAAACTGAAAAAATGTTGGTAGTCCCGGAACGGCATTGATCTGTACCCTGAACCAAGGAAGATAAAAACTATGGATTACATCCTGAGCAATTAAATTGATACGAACAGGTTTGTTTACCGGAACAACTATTTCATCTGCATTTAAGTCATCATAACTATTACGGTCTTTATAATCTACTCCAACTTTGTTTGATGAAGAAACAAGTTTGGAATTTTTTAAACCTAACCTTCCATCTTTTCCCGGGTATCTAACTTCCCAGGCAAACTGGTGGGCAGTAACATCTACATTTAAAGCTGACCGTTGTTCGGATACAGGTACATCCATTATTTCTTTCCAAGTTAATGACCCAAAAACAACTAATATAGTTAACACAATTGCAGGTACAATTGTCCAAAGCTTTTCAATAGTATTATTATGAGGCAAAAAATAAGCTTTCCTAAGTTGTGATCCTCTGTAAATATAAGCAAACCCGAAAAGCATAATTTGAGTACCTATAAAAACAATTGTAGTAATGATCAAAGTAATGTTAAACATTTCATCAATTTTTTCTCCATGTTTTGAGGCGGCGTCAGGAAGGATCATACTACCGTGAACGGTGTATTCCCAATAAGCTCCGTACAGTCCTACAATTAAAAACAATCCAAAACAAATGGCCATGATCCTATTCCAATCCATCCCTTTTTTACTTTGCATTTGAAGTGTAAGGTCATATATTTTGAGGATACGTCCTACCACAGCTATAACAATACATATCAACAAAAACAGGAGTACATTATAGGATAACCCTAACCACATTGTATTTGATGAACCGGCTTCATCAATTGTTGGTGCGTTCACACTTGTGGGCGTACCAGATTGTGCAAAAGCAAAATCTGTAAAAAACAGCATTATCATAGTTATACTATGTGCTGCTATTTTAAAAAAGATGGATTTTTTTAATTTCATTATAGATCTTTTATATTCTCTGAGTATGTTTAAATTGCTATCATATCCTTTGACAAGCTCGGGATTAAAATTATTTGCTTCTTTTATGCCTGTAAATTCTGTATCAGGATATTAAACCGATACAAAAAACACAAGGGTTTAATGATTTTTATGTGATAAAAGAAGCATAGAAAATTTTGACTAAAATTTAAACAAGCTCTCCAATTTCTTTAAATATGATGATTTAAGCTTTCTTCCAGGAACGGGTGTTTTTTAGGAATTAAAGAAGTTTTACTTAAAGCATTTAACATCAGAAAAGTAAATAAACCAATAAAACCTAAAGCTATACCTATTTCTTCAATCCCAAACCCTCTTCCTTTCGGACCTACAGTTCCCGGCATAACCATCATATAATAATCAAGCCAATGACCGCATAAAACAACAATACAAACATATTTTAAAACTGTAGCTGCTCTTTTTGCATCCCGGGACATCAACAATAATACAGGAGCGCAGAAGTTTATTACTATGTTTAACCAGAACCAGGGTTTAAATTCTGGCTCCCATCTTTTATAAAAATAAACACTTTCCTCTGGTATATTAGCATAGTAGGTAAGCAAAAATTGTGCAAACCAAACATAGGTCCAGAATATAGAAAAAGCAAATACCAATTTACCTAAGTCGTGCAAATGATTTTCTGTAATCCATGTCATGTAACCATTCTGCCTTAAAATAATAGTAATTAAAGTTAATGCAGCAAGGCCGCTAACCCACATGGCTGCAAAATTATACCAACCGAACATCGTTGAATAATAGTGCGCTTCTAACGACATGATCGCATCAAAAGCGAAAAGAGGAGTAGTAAATCCAAATACAACCAGGAAAATAGCAGACATTTTAAAACTTTTGTTATAATTTACCATGCCTCCTAATTCATCCTCATTCTTGGAATATTTTGCAAGAAGGGCACCAAAAATACTATATAAACCCAGAAATATAATTAACCGGGCATAAAAGAAAGGTATGTTCAAGTAACCAGATTTTGCTGCAATTACAGCATCATAATTTTCGCTTCCTTTAACAACCAGCCCTTTTGTTGCCCAATGTCCGTAAAGGTATGGCTCCACTATTTTTTTACCTTCTTCCACTACTGTATGGCTTGTTAATAAACCTAAAGTTATAACAGCAATTAAAACAAGTGCTGCATAAGGTAAAACTTTTGCATAAGCTTGTGGAATCCGTATAATTGAAGCGGACCACCCTGCCTGTGACACATACTGTATAGCACAAAATAAAACCCCCTGCATACATACACTTGCAAAGTAGTAACTCATTAATAATAAGTTTGCAAATGTACGTTCAGTATGCCCTGCTAAAACTCCGAATGCAATAGCAGCCAAACCAATTGCGATAGCTATTAAGCTATAGGTTTTAGCTTTCCCTGAAAATTCGAACCGTTCGTCGTAATTAGAAGTTTTCATCAATTTTGAGAAATTATAATTTTTGTAATTGGTGAATATACAATACTACCTTCCAGCGCTCATCAGGAGCTAACTGAGAAGCATAAGAACCCATAGCATTCAAGCCATAAGTTATTGTATGATAAATTTTACCGTCTGTAAGATCTTTCATAGCTCCACCTCTTGAAGATTGTCCTTTTGAATAAGATGGTGGTGCTGGATAACCGTGTTGAACAACTAAACCATTACCTTGTCCCTGCAAGCCATGGCATGGAGAACAAAAATGCTCAAACAGTAGTTTACCATCAGCCATGTTTTTAGAGTCAGCAATATATTTATTTACTACTTCAACACTTGCTTTCTCATATCCGTCTTTTGTATTAGGATAGTCAAACCGGACAAAACCGATGGGAATTGTACCTGCTGGCGGAACCTGTGCTGTTTTTCCATCCCTAAAATTAGTATTGGCTTGATCAGGATCATAAGCGATATGCTCATACATATTTGGTGCATATTCCCAACCTGTACTACGTTTATCTTTACCACATGCAGTAAGTAAAACAGACATTACAGTAGCAACTGCGATTACACTAAGTATCCTAAATTTATTCATAGCTAACATATTTTCTGTCATTATGCTTAATTTCTACCGCACCTGCTTCCTTTAAGCAAGAATCAATCTGATCATGTGCAGTATTATTTTTTGCATTAATAGCAATTACAAAACGATCATTAGTAGCTCTTAACTCCATTACTCTTGGTGTACGTCCCGGAAAAAGATGGTTGGCATAAAAATAGGTAAATACCATCCCGAAAGAACTAAACAACACAGTCCACTCAAAGCAGATAGGTACAAAATCAGGGATTGCAAAATGTGGTTTACCTCCAATATTCATCGGCCAATCATGTACCAGCATATAGTACAGCATGCAAAAAGCTGCTGTACATCCTATACATCCGAAAATAAAAGCAGCAACTGGCAATCGTGATTCTTTGATTCCTAATTTGTTTTCAATACCATGAATAGGCATTGGCGTAAATACATCGTAAATAGAAACGCCCTTTTCTTTTAGGTTGTCAATGCCCTTCATCATATCATCAGGGTCATCAAAAATACCAAGTATATATTTAGTACTATTCATAATTAAATATTTGAGTATTCAGCTTGTTCAACACTGTCATACTTTATTAAATTCTCCTTATAAAACTCTGCCTGGGCAGGGTCTATGTTTCCTTGTTTTAAAAGCTTTTTCTTTTCCTGCTCACTAGAACTTTTCAAAAGTAATTTTACTTCGGCCATAGCTACTGACGGTAATACGCGTAAAAACAGTAAAAACATGGTAAAGAATAAGCCAATTGACCCAACAAAAACACTTACATCAACCCAGGTAGGGTAAAACATAGCCCAGCTTGACGGAAGAAAATCACGGTGCAGTGATACAACAATAATTACAAACCGCTCAAACCACATTCCAATGTTAACTATAATAGATAAGCCCCATGAAAGAGCAATATTTGTACGTACTGCTTTAAACCACATTAATTGTGTCATTAGTACATTACATCCATACATCATACAGCCAGCCCACCAATAAGGCCCAATGAATCGATTTAGAAAAGTATATTGCTCATACTCACCACCAGAATAGTAAGCAATAAAAAATTCTGTTAGATAAGCTACACCCACTATAGATCCAGTTAACAAAATAATTTTGTTCATAGATTCGATGTGGAACATGGTAATATAATTCTCTAATCCCAACACCTTACGGGTTACCAGTAATAAGGTCTGTACCATTGCAAAACCTGAGAATATAGCCCCGGCAACAAAGTAAGGTGGAAATATAGTAGTATGCCAGCCAGGTTCAAGGGAAGTAGCAAAGTCCATAGATACTATAGTATGTACTGATAATACTAAGGGTGTTGCAACACCTGCCAGCACCAAAGATACTGCTTCAAAGCGTTGCCAGGTTTTCACCGATCCGTTCCATCCGAATGACATAACAGAATAAATTTTGCGGCGTAACCCTGTTGCCCTATCACGAATGGTTGCAATATCTGGTAATAAACCTGTGTACCAAAAAACCAGTGATACAGAAAAATAAGTAGAAATTGCAAATACGTCCCAAATTAACGGAGAGTTAAAGTTCACCCACAAAGAACCGTATTGATTTGGGAGGGGAAGCGTATATAACGCCATCCAGGGACGACCCATGTGCGAAACAACATAAGTAGCTGCACAAATAACGGCAAAAATGGTCATCGCCTCAGCAGAACGGTTAATAGAGTTCCGCCAGTTTTGACGGAATAATAAAAGAACAGCAGATATTAAAGTACCTGCATGGCCTATACCAACCCACCACACAAAACCTGTAATATCCCAAGCCCAGCCTACTGTTTTATTTAACCCCCAGGAGCCAATGCCATACCAAAACGTGTAACTTACTGCTACTAACCATAGTAATGCACCTACAGACGCAAGTGAAAAGCCAATCCACCAGGCTTTATTAGGCATATTTTCTACAGGAACCAGAATATCATCCGTGATCTTAGCATACGTAATGTTATCACCTGTAATTAAGGGTTCTCTGATTATAGATTCGTGATGAGAAGACATACTATTATTTTGTTAATTATAAATTAAGCTATAGTTTCATTAACATTTCTTACTTTAACCTGATAGCCAATTCCTGGCTGCACATTTAGTTCTTCCAATACGTAGTAAGTCCGCTCGCTTTTTAACGCTTTTGTAACTTCTGATTCAGGATCATTGACATTTCCAAATATAATAGCATTGGTAGGACAAGTTTGCTGACAAGCTGTTTTAACTTCTCCGTCTTTTAAGTTCCGCTGATCAATCTTTGCTTTCAGTTTTCCACCCTGAATACGCTGGATACACATTGTACATTTTTCCATTACACCACGAAAACGAGTAGTAACATCAGGGTTCAATACTAATTGTACATGCTCATTGTTGAGATAATTATCAAAACGTGAATCGTTCCAATAATTAAACCAGTTGAACCTTCTAACCTTATAAGGACAGTTATTGGCACAATAACGAGTACCAACACACCTATTATATACCATATGGTTCAATCCTTCCGAAGAGTGAACAGTTGCAAGAACCGGACAAACGGTTTCGCAAGGTGCATGATCACAATGCTGACAAAGCATTGGTTGATACACAACTGAAACGTTGTCCAGGTTTTCCAGTTTGTTAATTTCCCTTTCTTCAGTTACAGATTCATTTCCCTCTTTAAAACTGTAGTAACGGTCAATCCTGATCCAATGCATCTCCCGACGTCGGCGTACTTCATCACGTCCAACTACAGGTATATTATTCTCTGCATTACAAGCAACTACACAAGCACCACAACCAGTACAGGCATTCAGGTCAATTGCCATGACCCAATTGTATTGCGGACGATTATACTCATTCCACAACGTGTAAGTTTTATGTTCTGCTTCATGCCTTCCGTTTGAAGAAGATGGATCTTTTGAATACTTGTTAAAAGTAGTTTCCCGAATAATATTTCTTCCTTCGTAAGAATGATGCGTTTGTGTTTGAGCCAACAAATAAACATCTCCTGTTGTAGAAATAGTTGCCGGTGCTGCAGATTGAAAAGTTCCGTTTTTAAAAGTGTGGAAAGGAAAAGCATTTTTACCAACGCCGCTACCTACTTTTCCGCTTAATGTCCGGCCATACCCTAAAGCAACAGAAACAGTTTGCTGCGCTTGGCCAGGTTGTAATAAAACAGGCAATTCAATTGTATAATTTCCTGAAGAAACTTTTAAAACATCACCTTCTTTTATGCCTAATTTTTCTGCGTACTTTGGTGCAATAGCGGCAAAATTATCCCAGGTAACTTTAGAAACAGGATCAGGAAGTTCTTGAAGCCATGGATTATTAGCTTTTTTACCATTACCAATACTAACGTTTTGATAAATTTGTAATTCAACTGCATTACTACCTCCCGCAATCATTTCTTTACTCCTGTTAACTATATTTTGTGCGATACCGGAAAGATCTTTATTAAAAATGTATGCAGAGAGCGGTTGGTCTGCTGTTTTTATCAACCCTTTTTGTAAAAGAGATTCCCATCCTAACTGTCCGGAGAGGCCAACAGTAGGAAGCAGTTTCGTTTCCCAATTATTTTTTATATAAGAATAATAATCTTTAACTAGGTTATCAGACCAGATTAATAAACTTTGCTCTGCCTGACGGGTGTTATAAACCGGATTGATAGTTGGCTGAACAATAGTATAATATCCTGCAAAAATATTATCATCACCCCAACTCTCTAAATAGTGGTGGTTTGGTGCAACCACCTGGCATAAAGAAGCTGTTTCATCGTTACGGTCTGCAAAAGAAACTTTTAAACGGACTTTGTTTAATGCCTGGGTAAAATCTTTACTGTTAAAATAATCATAAACGGGATTAGCATCCATGAAAAACACAGCTTCTACTTCGCCACGTTTCATTTCATTGATAAACTCTACAAACTCTGCATCATTTCCTGCATATTGGTAGGAAGGATTATCAAGATCAATGGTATTGCCATAACTTCCTAACAAAGAATTTATCGCATTAACCATCACCTGCATAGCCACATCATTACAACCGCATACTACTAACGCCCGGCCTTTTGCTGCCAATAATTCTTTGGCTACTAAGGTGATAGCGGTGTTAGCAGTTTTGCTGCTTAATGCTTTTGAGCCGGGAAGTGTAGTACCTGAAAGGGCATTATATAAGTTCAACAAAGCCAGACCTTCTTCAGAGGGTTTAATAGGTATCCGTGTATCAGCATTAGTGCCTGTCATGCTCATACCAGCTTCAAACTGTACATGGCGGGACATTTTTTTACTTTGAAGGGATTTATTGTTTCTGTTAGAAACCCATTGCCCCATAAATTCAACAGGGGAAATCCACGTGCCTAAAAAATCAGCACTAAAACTTACAATTACATCTGCTTTTTCAAAATGATAATGCGGCAAAACTGCCTTTCCAAAACTATTTTGATTGGCTTGAATAATACCTGTATAAGAAATAGCATCGTAATTAATCAACTTTGCTGTAGGGAATTTTGTAGTAAACTCTGCTATAACTTCTTTTGTAGAAGGACTATGAATTGTAGAAGAAACCATCCTGATCTTTTTTCCGCCCGCACCAACGGAAGCTAATTCAGTTTTTATAAAACCATCAATTGCTTCCCAGGAAGATTCATCGCCTTTTAATACAGGGTTTTGTAAACGGGTTGCGTCATATAAATCAAGAACGGAAGCCTGTGCCTGTGCATCTAAACTGCCCTTTCCAATTAAATCATCCGGGTTTCCTTCAATTTTGATCGGACGGCCTTCTCTTGTTTTTACTAATATCGCTTGCCCATTGTAACTTGAAGTATAATAATTGGCAACTCCCGGCGTAACTTCTTCCGGTTTTATTAAATAAGGAATAGATTTATGTACAGGGACTTTTTGGCAGGCAGCTAATGTTACTGCCCCAACTCCAAATCCCAATGCTTTTAAGAAATCCCGGCGCGGGGTTCTGGCAGACAATCCCGCCCCGCTTAAAACTTCTTCTATTGGAAGTGGTTCGGCAAACTCGCTTTTGTTCAATTCCATGAACTCAGTCGAATTATTTAATTCCTCTAAACCTTTCCAGTATTTTTTATTGCTTTCCATTTAAGCTTTGTAAACTGTAATTGTAAATGCTATTTGTTAAAAATCAATAATGACATTTGCCGCACTCGATACCACCTAAAGAAGCCGCCGTAACTTTTTCGCCGCGTTTAATACGATCATGAACATCTGTCATGCGGTCATAATAAGCGTTACCTTTAAAGTTTACTTCTGTACGTTTATGGCATTGGATACACCATTTCATAGTTAAAGGGGAATATTGATAAACTTCCTGCATTTCCTGAATCGGCCCGTGGCAAGTCTGACATCTTATTCCCCCAACTTTCACATGTTGTGCATGGTTGAAATAAGCAAAATCAGGCAGGTTGTGGATACGAACCCATTGAATCGGCTTAGATTTAGTGCTGTCATATTTTTGAGTCTGAGGATCGTAACCTAAAGCATTATAAATTTTTTGTATTTCAGGAGATTCCGTTTTAACTACTTTATGGCAGTTCATACAAACATTTAGAGAAGGGATAGAAGCATTCTTGGATTTATATGCACCGGAATGGCAATACTGGCAATCAATTTTCATTGCACCGGCATGTAACTGATGCGAATATTTAATTGGCTGTACCGGTTGATAACCCTGGTGAACGTTTGTATTCCAAAGCGTTACCCAAGTCCAGCTTCCTAAACCAACTGTAAGGCAAAGCACTACAAAGAATACAAACTTTTTATTTTTAGCCAACAGCTTAACAGTTGCCAAACGATCAACAGCCGGTTTCTCGCCTTCTTCTTCAATATCTTCCGGCAGAACACCTTGTTTTTGCAACAGCAATCTTTCCAGTGTACCAATTACCCTGTTTAAAACAAGTATGATCAGAAAAGCAATAACAATCACACCAATTAAACCAAATAACATCATATCACTCGGGCCGGAATCAACAGCACCTGAACCGGTTGCACCACCTGCGGGAGTAGCAACTTTAGCCGCTTGTACTTTTTTCCACTGATCTTTTACATATCCCAAAATGTCTTTTACATCCTGATCGCTCAGGTTTGTAAATACACTCATTTGAGATTGATTGTATTCGTTGTAAATAGTAAGCGCTTTCGGATTTTTTGCAGCAATCAGTGCCTGGTTATTCTGGATCCATTTAATCAAATATGCCTCATCAGGTTCAGAAGTAATCGTAGGCCCCAAAGCAGGGCCAGTCATCCTTACATCTATTTTATGACAAGAGCCGCAATTGCTGCTTTTAAACAGCGCTTCTCCTTTTGCCGGATCCTGTGCGTAAGCAGTATTGCCCAATATCACAAAACCTGCAACAAACAGCAGCCTTGAAATTTGCTTTAAAATCAATGAGACATTTCTCATAGGGTAAATCATGCTTTAATAGTAATTGAAGGACTGAAATTGCTAAAACAACCTGTATTTCTTCTAATTCCAGTTCACAAAAGTATCATTTATAAAAATATCACTGACAATATGATGACTGGTAAAACCAATTTATAAACATTCTAAATAAAAAGGTTTTATAGCTTTTTTAATAATTTTAAAGCAGATTTTTAAAGAATATGTTTTAACGATACTTCTTTTATCATACAAAAATTTGTGTTTGTAAATTATTGTTTTAGTATCCAGGCAAAGATCAGCGGAACCACAATCGTCGCATCGGATTCTACAATAAATTTAGGTGTATGAATATCTAACTTGCCCCAGGTAATCTTTTCATTGGGGACTGCGCCCGAATAAGAACCATAAGAAGTGGTAGAATCAGAAACCTGACAGAAATAGCTCCAGAACGGAATTTCCGGCATTTCCATATCCTGATAAAGCATCGGCACCACGCAAATCGGGAAATCCCCGGCAATTCCGCCGCCGATCTGGAAAAAACCAATCCCTTTTCCTCCGGAATTTTTTATATACCAATCTGCCAGCCAGGCCATGTATTCGATTCCGCTTTTCATTGTTGTTGGCTTGATTTCCCCTTTAATTACGTAAGAAGCAAAAATATTTCCCATGGTAGAATCTTCCCAGCCCGGAACCACAATCGGCAGGTTTTTCTCGGCAGCGGCCAGCATCCAGGAATTTTTTGGGTCGATCTCATAATACTGCCCCAGCTCTCCGCTCAGTAAAATCTTATACATAAATTCATGCGGAAAATAACGTTCGCCGCTGGTATCTGCATCTTTCCAAATTTTATAAATATGCTTTTGCAGCCTGCGGAAAGCTTCTTCTTCCGGGATGCAAGTATCGGTAACGCGGTTATAATGATCTTCCAGCAAATCCCATTCGTCTTGCGGACTTAAATCACGATAATTCGGAACTCTTTTGTAATGCGAATGCGCTACCAGGTTCATAATATCTTCTTCCAGGTTTGCGCCAGTGCAGGAAATAATGGCAATTTTATCTTCCCGTATCATTTCTGCCAAAGAAATGCCCAGTTCTGCCGTGCTCATTGCGCCGGCCAGCGTAACCATCATTTTGCCGCCTTCCAGCAAATGTGTTTCGTAACCTTTCGCAGCATCCACCAAAGCGGCAGCGTTAAAGTGCAGGTAATTTTTTTCTATAAACTGAGAGATTGGTCCGCGTGTAGTCATCGTTTGATTTAATTTTTGCAAAAATATACATTTTGTTTAAACAGCATTTACATAGTTTGATGATTTGCTTCGTACAAAAACCTACCCGGAACAGCTATCTTCGCGCCAATATTTACATGAAACGAATACTTCTTTTACCACTACTTTTTTGTTGTGCGCAGTTTACAATGGCACAACCACGGTTCATTAAAAAAATATTTTTTGAAAAAGACAGCAGTAAAAGAAGCAGTTTGCTGCCTTTGCCGCTCGTTGCTTACTCGCAGGAAACCGGCTTGGAATTGGGTTTTGCCGCTTTGTATTCTTTTTATGCTGATACTTCCCGCAACAACACCAAAGTTTCCAACTTATACTTCCCGGTTTCTTATACGTTTAAAAATCAAAGCCGCATTAGCTTAAAAACTGATTACTGGCTGCCCAAAAACACTTATCATTTAACGGCGGATGTCGGTTTCTCCAACTTCCCGTTTAATTTTTATGGAATCGGAAATCAGACGAAAAGTATCGATAAAGATCTGCTCACCCAAAAACGTTTTCATATGATTGCCGGTGCCGAGAAAGCTGTTTTTACCCATGTTTTTTTAGGATTGAATGTAGACTGTGAAGATTATGCTTTTAAAGATAATCAGCCCGGAGGTATTTTTTCTACCCAAAACTTTCGCGGAAGCCAGGGTGGCGGAAGCTTACTTTACGGGCCGAGTTTGATTTTTGACAACCGCAACACCAATACCTACACACTGAAAGGTTTATACGTCAATTTAAACGGCGGTATTGTTAATAATCTGTACCGAACCAATTACAACGGCGGCTATCTCAACTTTGATTTCCGGCAGTTTAATTCTTTATCTAAAAAATTCGTTTTGGCGTTCAACGGAAGTTACCAGTTTACAACCGGCAGTAATACCCCTTTTTATTTATTGCAAACTTTGGGCAACGACCAGTTGATGCGCGGTTATTATGGCGGCCGTTTCCGCGATAAATATATCGTTGCGCTACAATCAGAATTACGTTACCGGATGAGCGACCGGATTGCAGTAGTTGGTTTTGGCGGAACCGGAACTGTTTATCATACAGACTTCAATTTAAATCAGCTTAAACCCAATTACGGCGGCGGGTTGCGTTATTTCTTTGATGTAGAAAAAGGCATCAGCATACGTGCGGATTATGGCGTTGGCGAAAAACTGGCAGGCGAAAAACGGCAATCCGGTTTTTATTTAAGTTTGGGCGAAGCTTTTTAAAGCCTCACCCTAAATCCCTCTCCAAAAGAGAGGGACTTGAAAACCCAGTGCAGTTAACTCCCTCTCTTTTGGAGAGGGTTGGGGTGAGGCTTAAAACCGCACTTTAAAATCTTCTTTTACCTGATCTTTCTTAAAAAAAACCAACCCAATCCAAAACAGGTCAACCGTTACCGAAACCTGCGGATGCTGTTTGATCTTTTTCCAGGCAGATTTCATACCTTCACTCCAATAAATGTCATCAAAAACAATAACCGTTTTATCGTACGCTTTTGGTAATATCCAATCGAAATATCTTAAAGTAGCTTCTTCGGTATGGTTTCCATCAATAAAAACAAAATCCGTTTGCTGCTCTTTTTCCAATACTTCGGGTAAAACAACATCAAAATTTCCGACCAGCAAATTGACATTTTCAGCATCTGAAACTTCAAAATTCTTAGCTGCTACATACGCAATTTCCTGGCAGCCTTCAATCGTTGTTAATTGTGCTTTAGGATTGCCGCGATGCAGATACAAAGAAGTTACGCCCAGGCAAGTTCCTAATTCAATCAAATTTTTAGGTTGCAAATGCGCAACCAAACGATAGATAAGTTGCGCCAAACGCGGTGGCTTTAAAGTATTTTTAGCAATCTCGCGTACTTCTTTTACCTGGTTTTTATTGATGTGCGAACCGGCGCCCAAATCCACAACCGTTACTTTAGCTTCACTTTGAAGCAACTGCTGCCTGATCTGCTCTATCGGCAGGTAATCGCTTTTGGCACTAAAATCGTATATGACACTGTCAATCAATTCATACACAAACGGCGAATGCACACCATGCCTGCTCTTTGCGGTAAAGTAATGTTGAAGGTAATTGCTGGCAAATCTCCAGTTGAACATCGCCAAAGATAATTTATATTTGAAATAATTGTTCTCTTTAAACTGGTCTCATTTATGATCAACCCATCTGAAATCAATTCTTTAGTAAAATTATTAGACGATCCGGATCAGGAAATATTCGATCACGTACACCAAAAACTGTTTTCTTATGGTGCCGAAGTAATCAGCCATTTAGAAACTGCTTGGGAAAGTGCTTTCGATCCGCTTTTGCAGGAACGCATTGCCGGTTTAGTGCATGAAATCCAGTTTTCCAATCTAAAAAACGATTTGAAATTGTGGTGCCAGAGCGGTGCTTTTGACTTGTTGCGAGGTGCGCTCCTCATCAATAAATATCAATATCCGGATCTGGACGAGCAAAAAGTCATCAACGAAATTGAAGCCATCAAGCGTGATATCTGGCTTCAAATGATCTACGAATCCAGCGCGGTAGAAAAAATCAAACTGATGAACCATATTTTTTACAACATTTATGGCTTCAGCGGAAATACGGCCAATCATCAGGACCCGCAGAATTCTTACCTGAGCCAGGTGATGGAAATGAAGAAGGGAAACCAGCCTACGTTGGCCATTATTTATTCTGTTATTGCCCAAAAGCTGGATATTCCGGTTTTTGGGGTGAATTTACCGCAACATTTTATTTTAGCTTATGTAGATGAAAGTGCACAGAAAGAAACAGAAAACGGCGTTCTTTTCTACATCAACCCCTTTAACAAAGGTTTTATTTTTGGTAAACGCGACGTGGATATGTTTCTAAAACAGCTCAACCTGAAACCGGAACCGCAGTATTACGAACCTTGCAGCAACCAAGAAATTATCAAACGGATTATCAGGAATTTAATCAGTTCATACGAAAATTCTGGCTTGACAGAAAAAGTGGAAGAATTGACGGAATTGTTGAAGATTGCGAGTGAAGAGCATCCGCATTCTTAATGTTTTATATTACCGTGTGAAATAAATCGAATTAGTTTATTTATCTTTATATTGTTAAGCGTTCTTTCTATCAATAGCAACAGATAAAAACAAACCAATGAATGATTTAAAAATAAAATTTGATGGAGAAACGCACCAAATTGAAGCAAATACACTTATCAATAGTTTGCTGCATTTTACTAATCTTACTCATGAAATAAACAGAGAGCTCGGAACAGACAGAAAAATAGAAATAAAAGTCAATGCCTTAAAAGAAGGAAGCTTTTTAGTCCATATAGTAATTGAAGCTACTTTAATTGAAAATATAAAAGGTTTATTTACAAAGGATAACATAGATATTGCCGCTAGCATATTTACAGTTGTTGGTGGACTCTTTGCATTTGCGAAATTTTTAAAAGGTGGTAAACCTGAAGTTATAGAATCAAACGATATTTCTACGAAAATCAAAAACACTAAAGGAGATGTTACTTATATTGACAATAGAGTTGTAAAAATATATCAAAATAATAAACTAGTACGTGAAACAATTTCGCAAGAATTTGAGACTTTAGAAAGCGATCCAAACGTAACAGGTTTTGAGCTATTAGATAAAGAAGATAAGCCGATAGTACAAATAGTAAAAGAAGATTTTGCAGCAATAGCAAACAGTGATGCAAGTGTTGTTTCTGCCGATGAAACAATAATATTGAAAGCAGGATTTTTAGTTATATCAACCTTATCTTTTGATAAAAATGTAAAGTGGAATTTTTATTTTGAAGGAAATAAAATCTCAGCTCATATTAAAGACGAAGAATTTGTTAAACTAATTGAACGAGGTGAGAAATTTTCTAAAGGTGATTCTTTAGAAACAGAGTTTGAAATCCGTCAACAATTTGATGAATCAATAAATACCTATATTAACAAATCATACAAAATAACGAAAATAATTAAGCATATAGGTAGAGCAGAACAAGGGAGATTAGAATTTCCTAAAGCTAATCCTGATATAGATAAAAGTGCTTAAGTAAATACAAATGCTGTTTTTATCACCTAAAAATTAGTGTGATAAAAACAGCATTTGTATTTATTAATTATTTCCGCCAAACTCCATCAAATAAGCTTTTAAAAAATCATCCAGATCACCATCCAACACAGCTTGCGCGTTTGAAGTTTCGTGGCCGGTGCGTACATCTTTTACCAACTTGTATGGATGCAAAACGTAATTCCGAATCTGCGAACCCCACTCAATTTTCATTTTTGCACCTTCAATGGCATTGGTAATTTCCATGCGTTTGCGCAATTCCGCTTCATACAATTGCGATTTTAATAAACGAATTGCATTTTCCTTATTCTGCAATTGCGAGCGCGATTCCTGGTTTTTAATAATGATGCCAGAAGGTTTGTGGTATAAACGAACAGCCGTTTCCACCTTATTCACATTCTGACCGCCGGCCCCGCCAGAACGGAAAGTTTCAAACTCAATATCGGCCGGGTTTACCTCAATTTCAATCGTATCATCAACCAGAGGATACACATAAACCGATGCAAAAGAAGTATGGCGCTTGGCATTGCTATCAAACGGAGAAATACGCACCAAACGATGCACGCCATTTTCGCCTTTTAAATAACCATAAGCAAAATCACCTTCAATTTGCAGCGTCACGGTTTTTACACCGGCCACCTCACCTTCCTGGAAATCCTGCTCGCTCACTTTGTAGCCGTGCTTTTGCGCCCACATCACATACATCCGCATCAGCATACTCGCCCAGTCGCAACTTTCGGTCCCGCCTGCGCCTGCTGTAATTTGCAAAACCGCGTTCAGCTGATCTTCATCCGCAGAAAGCATGTTTTTAAATTCCAGGTCTTCTAATTGCTTTAGTGTGAGCTGATATTGTTCTGCAGCTTCCTCATCCGTTGCATCGCCGGATTGGTTCATCTCCTGCATCACAACCGTATCTTCTACCGAAGTTTCTACAACTTTAAACGCATCCGTCCAGGTTTTTTTACTTTTCATGGAAGCCAGCACTTTCTCTGCTTTTTTGGAATCGTCCCAAAAATCGGGTGCCAGCGTAATGTCCTCTTCTTCTTTTAAGCGATATAATTTGGTATCGACGTCAAAGATGCCTCCTCAGGGAAGTTACTCGGTCCCTCAAGTCTTGAACTTGTTCTTTTGTCATGCCGCAAAGATAGAAATTTGATCTTGGCGAAAAAGGAAAGCCCGATACAGATTTTATTGCCCTAAAAGAAGCATTAAAATTTCCTTTGAGATTGTAGCGCAGCAGCAATTTGCTTCGTATTGCCTGTTAAAATCAAAAGTTATGAAAAACCGCATACTTCTTTTAGCCCTGTTTTTTATTGCTGCTGCCTGCCTGCTTCCCGCCTGCACAAAAGACAGTTCTTATTTGGTGCCTTACACTTATTATAAACCCTTTTACAAAAGCAAGACAGAAGTTAGGGCGAATATCAAAAGCATGCCGGTAAGGGATATTGTACAAGCCGGAAAAATTTTTATCCAGGGCAACAATTTGTTTTTGGTGGATGTGAACAGAGGCGTTCATGTGGTCGATATCACCAATATCAACTATCCGCAGAAAATTGCTTTTGTCCCGGTTCCGGGCTGTAATGATATTGCCGTGAGAGGCAATTTTCTATATGTTGATTTTGGTAAAGATTTACTGACTATTGATATCAGCAACCCAACTTCGGCATATATAAAAAAATCCATCCCGAATGTTTTCCCGGAAAATTATGCTTTGGGTTATTCTCCTGACACTTCAAAAATTTTTGCCGGTTACATCAGGGTTGATACGGCTATTGTTAAAAATACAACAACCAACCCGACAACAGGTATTTACTTGGCTCAAACCAGCAGTTCTTCTGTTCCTTCAGCAACTACCACTAACGGAACCGGCGGTTCAACATCAAGGTTTGGTTTACTAAACGACAGAATGTACGCCGTCAGTAATTTCGACTTAAAAGTTTTTAATACTTCCGATGCTTCCAACCCGGTTTTTATAAATAAAACAAGCTTGAACCAGGGAAATATTGAAACTATTTTTCCTTACGGAAGCAATTTGTTTATTGGTTCTCAGTCTGGCATGTTTATTTATGATGCTGCAAACCCTGATAATCCTACAAAACTTTCACAATTTACACATGCCAGATTGTGCGATCCGGTTATTGCAGATGGCAACACGGCTTACGTTACTCTACACTCCGGAACTACTTGCGGTGGTTTTACCAACCAGATGGATGTGCTTGATATAACCTCCTTAACCAATCCGGTTTTTATTAAAACTTATGCTTTAACCAGTCCGAGAGGATTATCAAAAGATGGAAATTTACTGCTGATTTGCGACGGTACCGATGGTCTTAAAATTTTTAATGCTGCCGATGCCAACAATATTTCATTGATAAAACAAGTAACTAACATGGATGCGCAGGATGTAATTACTTACAAACGCACTGCTATCGTTACCACAACAAAAGGTTTATATTTTGTGGATTACCGTGATCCGGCCAATGCAAAAATCACAAATATTATCTCAGTTAACAATTAGCCTAAGCCTATACCAATAGAATAATATGAAACGCACAACATTATTCGGATTAGCTGCAATCATTGCTTTTTTTCTAACTTCCTGCCAAAAAGATATAGCTCCTACTCAAAAAATTAACGCTACTATTCTTGGAAAATGGAATATCCTAAACGACTCGACTTTTTCCGGGGTTGGCATAAACAATCACGCGGTAAACTATACAGGAAGAACCGGTGATTATTTTGATTGTAGAAAGGATGGCAATATTTATATCAAAGAAGGTATAAGGTTAGATACTTTAAGTTATAACTTGACTTCGGATACTACAATCTTAATTGTTCCTTTTGGTATTATATTGAATGGGACACCTGAAATGAGCCATATCACAAACCTGACGGCTCATAACTCGACAATCAGTGCCCCTATTGTATTAACTCCCGCAGGTACATTCGGAAGAAAAGTGAATTTAAACAGATAAAATACTATTTCTGATACTTTTTGTAAATTGCTATTAACTTTTAAGATGATTTAAGTGAAGCTTGAATTCCTGGCTTACGGACTTTCCGTCTTCCAACTTCCTCCCAATGCTTCTTTTACCACCTAAAAACGTATAAATAAAGTCCTCCGGATTTTGCTCAAAACTATTCAGAACAATTTCAGCTTCTGTTCTCTTTTAATATTAGTTTTGAACTTAAAACTTAGCTCATGTTACCAAAAATAAATTTCACCGAAACCGAAGCATTTCGCTATTTGTCCGATTACTTTCCTGATGTTGCCGAACGCCAGATGAAAGATTTGTTTAAAGATGATCCAGATCGCTTTAAAAAATTCTCCATTACTTTTGAAGACATCCTTTTTGATTTCTCCAAAAACCGCATTGATGATAAAGCAATGGCACTTTTAGTGCAATTGGCCAAAGAATGCAAGCTAAAAGAAGCTATTGAAGCCATGTTTTCGGGCGAGAAAATCAATGAAACCGAAGGCCGCGCCGTTTTGCATACGGCATTAAGAAACGTAACAAATAAACCATTAACCGTTGACGGCGAAAACATAACGGAAGAAGTTAACGCAGTTTTAAAGCAGATGGAAACTTTTTCTAACGCTGTTATTTCGGGCGAGTGGAAAGGTTACAAAGGCGATGCGATTACAGATGTGGTAAACATTGGCATTGGCGGTTCAGATTTAGGACCGGTGATGGTTACCGAAGCATTAAAACCTTACAAAAACCGTCTTAATCTGCACTTTGATTCCAACGTAGATGGAACACAGATCATAGAGATTTTGAAAGATTTAAACCCTGCAACAACACTGTTTTTAATTGCTTCCAAAACTTTTACCACGCAGGAAACCATGACCAACGCACACACCGCGCGCGATTGGTTTATCAAAGGCGGCGGAAAAGATGAAGATGTGGCCAAACATTTTGCGGCATTATCTACCAACGCTAAAGCGGTTGAAGCTTTTGGTATCGATACAAAAAATATGTTTGTTTTTTGGGATTGGGTTGGCGGACGCTATTCTTTGTGGAGTGCGATTGGTTTGTCCATTTCTTTAAGTGTTGGTTTTGATAATTTTAAAGAGTTGCTTACCGGAGCAAATGCAGCAGATGAACATTTTAGAAATACAGAGTTTGAGAAAAACATATCTGTAATGCTTGGCGTAATTGGCATTTGGTACAATAACTTTTTTGGTGCCGAAACCGAAGCGATTTTACCTTACGATCAATACATGCACCGTTTTGCCGCTTATTTTCAGCAAGGCGATATGGAAAGCAACGGTAAGCATGTGGACCGTAACGGCAACATCGTTGATTACTCCACCGGGCCAATTATTTGGGGCGAACCCGGCACAAACGGACAACATGCTTTTTACCAATTGATCCATCAGGGAACCAAAATTATTCCTTGTGATTTTATTGCACCGGCACAAAGCCATAATCCAACCGGCAATCACCATCCGATTTTACTTTCCAATTTCTTCGCCCAAACGGAAGCTTTAATGAACGGCAAAACCGAAGAAGAAGTAACCGAAGAATTAAAAGCTTCCGGAAAATCCGGAGCAGAAATAAAAAAACTGGCACCGTTTAAAGTTTTTGAAGGCAACCGGCCAACCAATTCTATTTTGCTTAAAAAGATTACGCCGCGTAGTTTAGGTAGTTTAATTGCTTTTTACGAACATAAAATATTTGTACAAGGCATCATCTGGAACATTTTCAGTTTCGACCAATGGGGCGTGGAATTAGGCAAGCAACTGGCCGTAAAGATCCAGAAAGAATTGAAAGGCAATGAACCAGTTTTTGACCATGATTCTTCTACCAATGGTTTGATCAATCAATATAAAACCTGGCGTTAAGATTTTTAGGCCGATAAAAGAAGCATCTGTAATTAGTTTTGCAGATGCTTTTTTTTATTTTATAACTTCAAGCTTAATTAAAAGCTAAAGCGATGGCATTACAATTTATTCAGGATAACAAAGGCAATACAACTGGTGTATTTATCCCAACAGAAGAGTGGGTAGATTTGAAAACAAAATACACCGACTTGCAAAAAGAAGAAGCCAGAAATCCGATGGAACTTGCATCTTCGCAAAAGCAAATTTTGGATGATCGGTTGAATGATTACTACAACGACCAGGAAAATGTAATCAGTTTTGATAAAACTTTAGATGATATTGAAAAAAGCTTATGAGCTATGTTTTTGTAAACAGACCTGCTGTTAACGATGATATCCTTAATGCTGTTGATTATTACAAAAACATAAATCCAAAGCTTGCTAAGCAATTTTTGTTTCGCATTCGTGAAGCCAAAACATACATTACTAAATATCTGCTTGGTTTCCAGATTAAATACAAAGAAGTTAGAACACTATTATTAAAACAGATTCCTTATCATATCCACTACTTAATTGACGAAACCAAAAAGCAGATTGTAATTCTTGCCATTATTCATGCTTATAAAAATCCGACTGATTATTCTAATTTATAGTAAAATTGGTTTTTATTTAATCGATACTTCTTTTACACACCCTTTTTCACAAACTTCACCTGGTATAAATGCGGCCATTTTTTGCCGGTAATAAAGATCCGTTTGGTTTTAGCATCATAGGCGATTCCGTTTAATACATCTGCATTAGGGTTTCTGTTAGGATATAAATTTGTTAGATCTATTTTTTCTAAAACTGCCCCGGTTTTTGGGTTAATTACCAAAATATTATTTGTTTGGTAAACATTGGCATACAATTTCCCATCAATATATTCCAATTCATTAATACTTTCAATTGCCTTTTTATCATCGTAAACATCAATAAAACCGGTTTGACGATAAGTATCTTTATTTAAAAACCAAATGCGATTAGAGCTATCGTCCATATACAATTTTTTGCCATCAAAACACATCCCCCAACCTTCTACTCCAACATTATTATTAAAAGTTTTAAGGAGTTTAAAAGAGTTTTTATCATAAATGTAACCTATCTTTTCCTTCCATGTCAACTGAATTATTTTATTGCCAACAATAGAAATACCTTCAGCAAAGATTGCAGGATCAACCATTACTTTTTGCAAAATTTTACCCGTAGTTAAATCTGTCTTTCTTAAACTGGATTGACCATTTGCTTGCTCTCCTTCAGGTGGTTTTAAGTAGCCTCCCCCACTTTCATACAGATAACCATCCTGGTAAAACAGCCCTTCTGTATAACTGGAAGTATCGTGAGGAAACACTTTTTCTACTTTATACGTCAGTTCTTCCGGTGCTTTGGCAGCCAGCAAAACAATATTGGTGGTTACAGGCGTTGAGGTTTTTCCCTGATAAACAGTAGCGGTAATTTGTTTGATGCCTAAAGGAAGCGTATCGGTTTTTAAGGTAATGGCCGACAAATCTTTTTTAACGCCCAATCTGGTATTATCCATTTGATAAACTACAGAATCAACCGTATAACCTTCCGGCGCACCCACTTGTATGGGTACATCTTTGCCCGCCGAAATATTGCTGCCAGCAGACGGATTAATAGACAAAGAAGCACTTTCTTCCTGGTTGTTATTTTGTTTGTTTCGACAGGCGTATAAACTTAAAACGGCTAAAAAACTAAGTAATATAAAATTTTTATTCATGTTCGTTAATTAATAAGGATCAGGCCAGAAAGCATCCTGAATATGGTTTAAACGATAATTCCCCTGCTGATCAAACAAAATGGCAACAATATCAAAACGTGCTTCCCCGTTAAAATCCATCAGTTCTATAAATTTATCTGCGGCACTTACCAGCAACGCTTGTTTAGCGGCATCCACAAAATCTTCCGGTTCGCCAAATGCGTTTCCTGTCCGCGTTTTCACTTCTACAAAAATGATGGTTTTGTTTTGATATGCAATCAAATCTACTTCTGCTTTTCCAAAACGCCAGTTCTCGTCTAAAATTTCGTAACCGGCATTTTCTAAATGTTGTTTGGCCAGCTCCTCGCCTTTCCGGCCTAAGTTATTATGTTCGGCCATTATTTTAAAATCACAGAACCCAGAAAATCAGAAATATGCTTTTCTACCTTTTTCATGTGCTGGTACTGGTTTAGCAAAATATCTACGTCGTCATTGCTTGTTGTTTTTTGGAGTTCCCTGCGGATGCCTTCGAGAATCTGGTCAACTTTTCGTTTTTTCAAATGGAAAATGGCACCCAGAATCGTAGCTTTCATATTGTCCTGCTCGTCCGAAACCAATATTTTGTGCTTTTCGTACCAGTTCTCACTTAAAATATAAGGCGTGGAAACCATCGAAACGGCAAGGTCAGCTACAGAACGATCCGAATGATGAATAAAAAACGATTCGTCCGGCAACCGCCCGTTTTCCAGTTCTTGCTGATAAATCTTAACCACATTTTTACTTTCTGGGTTTTCAAATTCCACATCACTCAGTTCGGCAACCATAAACGGGCCAATGTAAGTATTGGCGATGCCGTCCCAATTAATCATCTTGTTGCCGTAAGTGATAAGCAGGCGCACAATTTCTTTTTCCTGCGTATCTTCTGCAACGGATACTGTTTTTACCGGGTATTTTTCTGTATCGGCAACTTCTTCCGAAGCTGGTTTTATTGGTTGCTGATCCTGCTTCCTGGATTTCGCCAGCCGCATTTTGTTCAGCTCAGTCAACAGCGAACGCTCGTCCATTTGCAGCAGCAAACTGCATTCCTTTACAAAAACAGAAGCTTTGATCGAATCCGGAATTTTGGAAATACTTTCCACAATTTCCCGGATCACATCTGCTTTTTTTATCGGATCATTTCCCGCATCTTTTAGCAGCGTGCTTGTTTTATAGAGGATAAAATCTTTTTGGTGCTGATCAATGTACGTTTTGAACGCATTCGTGCCAACTTTCCGCACAAAAGAATCTGGGTCGTGCCCATCCGGAAAAGTAACTATTTTTACATTCAGGCCTTCTTCCAAAATCAAATCCAAACCTCGCAAAGCTGCTTTAATTCCTGCCGCATCGCCATCATATAAAATCGTAATGTTTTTGGTGGAACGGCCAATCAGCCTGATCTGTTCCACTGTTAAAGAAGTCCCGGAAGAAGCCACCACGTTTTCAATTCCAGCCTGATGGACCGAAATCACATCGGCATAACCTTCCACCAAGTAACAATTATCGCTTTCGCGAATTGCTTTTTTGGCGAAGTACAAACCATAAAGCAGGTTGGATTTATGGTAGATTTCCGATTCGGGCGAGTTAACGTATTTGGGGACGCTTTTATCGTTCTTCAACGTCCTTCCACCAAAACCAACCACGCGGCCGGTAAAACTATGGATCGGGAACATCACGCGGCCACGGTAACGGTCATATAATGAACCATTATCACGCTTTACCGACAAACCACTTTCCAGTAAAAATTCCTGCTGATAATTCTGTTTGATGGCCGCATTACTGAACGCATCCCAATTATCCGGCGAATAACCCAACTCAAACTTTCGGATAATATCTTCGCGGAAACCCCGCTCTTTAAAATAACTTAAACCGATATTTTGTCCTTCAGGAGTTTCCAGTAAACTTTGTTGAAAGAATTTAGCCGCAAAAGCAGTAACCACCATCAGGCTTTCCCGGCGGTTGTCTTCTTCTATGTTTTCGGGTTTTTGCTGATCTTCTTCTACCTCGATGTTGTACTTTTTGGCAAGCCATTTCAACGCTTCCGGATACGTGAATTTTTCGTGCTCCATCAAAAAAGTAACGGCCGAACCACCTAAGCCCGAAGAGAAATCCTTGAAAATACCTTTTACCGGAGAAACGGTAAACGATGGCGTTTTTTCGTTGGCAAAAGGTGACAAACCAACATAATTGGCGCCGCGCTTTTTTAGCTGCACAAATTCACCCACCACTTCCACAATATCGGTAGCTTCAAAAATGCGGTCGATGGTGGTTTTGTTGATCATTATATGCAAAAATATACAACTTTAATTATTAACATCCGAATTTCGTGTTGATAATTAAAGTTTATTATTGCATCTATTATCGTTTAAAAGAAATATATTTGCCAATAATCTTAGCAATGGGTATTAGTTTACTTCCTGAATACATTTTAAATAACTATGAAGTACATGAATGGAAACACGCTTGTGCAATCTTGAAAGCTGATTTCCCAGATGAATGGAATGATTTACTTGAATTGCTACAAGAATTTAAGCTATGTAAAAGTTGGATTACTCAAGGAGGAGGCAGAAAGTCGAAGGTTTCAGAAGCTATTGATACATTTTTATATAAAAGAGGCTGGATTGAGAAAAAATTTGATACGTCAGTAAAGGTAGATGAAACGATCATGGATTCACCAACTCATAAAGTTGATTGTTATAAAAATAATATTGCTATTGAAATTGAATGGAATAACAAGGATCCTTTTTTTGATCGAGACTTGAATAATTTCCGTTTACTTTTTGATTTAAGAGCAATCAGCGTCGGCGTAATTATAACAAGATGCGATCATTTGCAAAAGATATTTGACCAATTGAATAGAGGTTCTTCATACGGAGCTTCTACTACACATATGTCTAAATTATTACCCAGAATTAAAGGAGGCAGCGGCTCTGGTTGTCCAATCTTAGTTTTCGGTATTTCTGAAAAATTATATAACGAAAATTGCTAACAATTATGACAAGCAAGGTAGCACAAGATTTTATTTCCAGTGTTCAAAATAATTCTTATAGAACAATTTTAGCTGACCCGCCATGGCGTTTCAATAATCGTACAGGAAAAGTTGCACCTGAACATAAACGTTTAAATAGATATGATACGCTTTCCTTAAATGAAATCAAGGAAATTCCTGTAAATACTGTTTCCGACATTAATAGCCATCTATATCTATGGGTTCCTAATGCTTTACTTCTTGAGGGACTTGAAGTAATGAAAGCATGGGGTTTTACTTATAAAACAAACCTAATTTGGCATAAAATTCGTAAAGATGGTGGTCCAGATGGTCGAGGGGTAGGATTTTATTTTAGGAATACTACGGAAATAATTTTATTTGGTATTAGAGGAAGTCAAAGAACTTTACAACCCGGCAGATCGCAAGTCAATATCATTAAAACTCAAAAACAAGAACATTCAAGAAAGCCTGATGGGGTTTATGACATTATTGAAAATTGTAGTCCCGGACCTTATTTAGAATTATTTGCCCGTGGCAAAAGAGACAAATGGGATGTATTTGGTAATCAAAGTGAAGAATATATGCCTTCCTGGCCAACTTACAACAACCATAGCCAAGCAACTAAAATAAATGAGTCTAACGTTATTTCTTTATTTGAAGATTCAGAACATTCTTATAACAAAGACGCAAGTTGAATTAGTATGTAATCATACTTCTTTTATCAGGTAAAATGTGTCCTGAGAGATCCTAAATCAAGTTCAGGATGAATAACAAACAAAAAGAGCCATTCTACAATTGCAGAACAGCTCTTTTTATCAGCTAAAATTTGCATGAATTACATACCAAAAGCTTTTTTCAATTCACCGGCAGCAAAAGCCTGTGCTTCTTTAGCTTCAGGAACTACGGTAGCCATTCCAAAAAACTCATGGGTTACACCATCGTAATTTTTGCTGGTAACATTAACGCCGGCAGCTTTTAGTTTATCGGCCAGCATCATGCCATCACTTTGCAACGGATCATACTCATCAGTAATAATAGTTGTGGCTGGTAAACCTTTTAAGTTAGCATTGACCAAAGAAATCCTTGGGTCTTTTGCATCAGCCATTGTTCTTACATAGTTTTTAGTAAACCACATCATCATCGCTTTATTCAATGGTTTTGCGTTTGCATTTTTAACATAGGAAGGCGTAGTCATATCTGCTTGTGCAATTGGGTAAACGCTTACAATATGCGTCGGAACCATAATTTTGTTATCACGAGCTTTAATAGCAGTTGCTACAGCTAAATTTCCACCGGCACTTTCTCCCAAAACAGCAATTTTCTTCGGATCACCTTTGATAGAGGCTGCATTTTTAACAACCCATGCATAAGCTGCATAAGCATCATCATGTGCAGTTGGGAATTTATGTTCAGGAGCCAAACGATAAGCAACAGAAACCACAACTGCGCCAACCTGCTCAGCCATTGCTTGTGCAGAAGCATTGTAAACATCAATATTAGCAATTACAAAACCGCCACCATGATAGTAAACAATTACCGGATAAGGTGCTTTGCCTTCTTTTGGTGTATAAATACGCAGGTGAATGTTTCCGCCTGCAACTGGGATTTCTTTGCCCATGGTATCTACCTTTGACGGCGGCATCGGGATGTTATTTTCCTTCATCACGTCCATCACGGCATCAGTTGGCGTATGGTTTTTCCTGGCTTCCACCGCAGTAAGTGTTTCAATTGGTTTGTCACCGTAACTGGCAAGTTTCTCAATCACTACTGCCATTTCCGGTTTGATATTTGGTGCCCAGGCTGGTTTCGGGCCTTTTGGGGTCAAGGTTTTAGCTGATGCTGCCATAGTATCTACTTTTGTAGAAGTTGTGCTGGAAGTATCACTGCTGCCGGTTGCTTTTTTGCCGTTGTTACATGCCGCAAAGGAAAATGCCAAAAGTGCTAATGCACAAAAGTTTGTTTTACTGATGAAATTGTTCTTCATAAAAATTTTAATGGTGTATAAATGTATAATCAAACTTTTAACGCTATCCGAAAGCCTTTGTTTAATTTAATTTTAGCTTACTTTTAAAGAATAGTTTTAAATTAAAACAGTAAAACTTACGGAGCAATTGTTTAAATAGTTTTGTTTGAAGCAACCAAATCATCCAAATTAGATACTGTTTTTATAGGGTAAATTTTGATGTTTAGTTTATCCTATTTAAATTCAAAATTATTCTCTCCTTAATTAATCGTATTTTCGCCGCTCAAAAAAGTATTTCGATTATGAGTCAGCGAACAAAGATCAAGGCACTTTTGCAAAGCGAAGAAACCGGATTTGAAACTACGGTAAAAGGCTGGGTGCGCACATTCCGCAACAATCAGTTTATTGCTTTAAACGATGGCTCAACCAATAACAACCTGCAAATTGTTGTTGATTTTGAAAACATGGATCCGGCACTTTTAAAACGCATCACAACCGGCGCAGCCATTAGCGTAAGCGGACAAGTAGTTGCTTCGCTGGGAAAAGGGCAAAAAGTAGAGGTAAAAGCAGCATTCATCGAAATTTTAGGTGATTCAGATCCGGAGAAATATCCCCTTCAACCTAAAAAACACAGCTTGGAGTTTTTGCGGGAAATTGCACATTTACGTTTTCGCACCAATACTTTTGCTGCTGTTTTCAGGGTGAGAAATACGTTGGCTTTTGCTGTGCACCAGTTTTTTCAGGAACGCGGATTTGTTAATTTGCAAACACCAATCATCACCGCTTCTGATGCAGAAGGTGCGGGCGAAACTTTCCATGTAACCAATTTCGATTTGGCTAATGTTCCGAAAACAGATCAAGGAGAAATTGATCATAAGGAAGATTTCTTTGGAAAAGCAACCAATTTAACGGTTTCCGGTCAGTTGGAAGCAGAATTGGGTGCAATGGCTTTAAGCGATGTTTACACTTTTGGGCCGACTTTCCGTGCAGAAAATTCCAATACGACAAGACATTTAGCCGAATTTTGGATGATTGAGCCGGAAATGGCTTTTTACGATCTGGAAGATAACATGGACTTGGCCGAGGATCTGTTAAAACAGGTGATAAAAGAAGCATTGGAGAAAAATGCGGATGATCTGGAGTTTTTAGCACAGCGTTTGGCAGAAGAAGAAAAGCAGAAACCACAGCAGGAACGCCAGGATTTGGGTTTGCTGGAGAAATTGCAGTTTTGCCTGGATCAGGATTTTGAAAGATTGACTTATACCGAAGCAATTGAGATTTTAAAAGAATCAACCCCAAATAAAAAGAAGAAATTTAACTATTTGATCGAAGGCTGGGGAGCCGATCTGCAATCGGAACACGAGCGTTTTTTGGTGGAGAAACACTTTAAAAAACCAGTTATTTTAACAGATTATCCGGCAGCAATCAAAGCTTTTTACATGCGCCAGAACGAGCCGGACACCGAAGGACGAAAAACGGTCCGGGCAATGGACATTCTTTTTCCCGGAATCGGCGAAATGGTTGGCGGTTCGCAACGGGAAGAACGTTTGGATAAACTGGAGCAGCGCATGGATGAAATGGGCATCCCGAAAGAAGAACTCGATTGGTACTTGGATACGCGGCGTTTTGGTACTTGCGAGCATGCCGGTTTTGGTTTGGGTTTTGAACGGTTGGTGCAATTTGTGACTGGCATGGGCAATATCCGAGATGTGATCCCTTTTCCGAGGTTTCCTAAAAATGCGGAGTTTTAATTTTTCTGTTTTCGCAAGTTAGAATGAATTCAGAAATTATTATTCAAAAGGTAAAACCAGAAGAAGCTGTTGAATTTTCAAAGTTAAGTGCAGCTTTGTTTTCAGAAACTTTTGCAGAATCCAATTCTTCGGAAGATATGGAATTGTATCTCGCAAAAAACTTTGCTGAAGATCAAATCCGTCACGAATTAATTGATCAAAACACGTACTGTTTTTATGCCATTAAAAACAGTATTCCGATTGGTTGTATAAAACTAATTTTATCAGATGCTTCTTTTATCGGCATAAAAACAGTCGAACTTTCACGTTTGTATGTTGCAAAAGCTTACCACAATCAAAAAATTGGTGCAGCTTTAATGCAATTTGCAATTGATTTTGCATCAAAAAACCGTGCTGAAAAATTGTGGCTTGGCGTTTGGGAGAAAAACCAGAAAGCAATTGATTTTTATTTGAAATGGGGATTTATCAAAACAGATATTCTACAATTTCAATTAGGAAATGATTTGCAGGAAGACTGGCTGATGGAAAAAGATTTAAACTGATTTTACTTTTCTTCCCGATAATCTTTATGCAAGACCAGGAAACTGGCACGTTCTTCTTTGTGAAAAGGTACGTCCCAATTTCCCTGGTAGCTGATCTTAATCGGCAGCAATTCACCATCAAAGCGGTTCAGTTCTATGTTCATCTGCACATTAAAATCCATTACAAAATTTTTAAATTTCATATCCACATATCTACCCAAAATCTGAAAATTACGCTGGTCAAAAATGGTGGTCAATTCTTTGATCATCACGTCGTCTTTTTGCTCGTCCAGCAGGCTCGGCCGTTGGACGACTTTGAAACGATAAACCGGAATGGAATCTAGGTAAGTGCCTTTTGCAAATTCATACCGGTAATAACCTTTCAGATCAGGCCCGAATATTTCTGTTTTTTTACTGATAAAAGGAATACCGCTGATTGGCCGTCCCGGATTAAAAATCAAAGTTTTTAACTTGTCTTTGTAAGATTCGTTTTTTCCGCCCGGATTAGGGGAATCGCCGCCTTCTACAAAGTCAGAATTGTAAGCGTTCATAAAAATATAATCAAACATTTCCACGGTGTACAATTCGTATTTACCGTTATGCTTGTAAACTTGTCCGCTGTCCCGCTTGGCCAGATATTGGATTTTGTGCGTCCCGGCTGCATTGCTGTGCTTCAGTTTACGGTAAATTTTACCTTCTACTTTGTCCTTTTTATCATAAGTATAAACTCGGTTCTCGGCTGTAAAAGCATACTTTTTCATGTTGCGAAAGGCCTCGTAAAAGCTGGTATCACGCAAAATTTGATCGATAAAATCCTGTACATACAAGCCGCCTCGTGCCCGGATCGTTGCCACAGCCGTATCCACCACAATTGTTTTTACGGTATCCGGGTTATATCTTTTTATCTGCTGAGAAAAAGTATTTGAAAAGCAAAATACTAAGAGAACGATAACTGAAGCTTTTTTCATTGATAATTTAAATGATCCGGGTGTAAAAGTAAGGGATAAAAACAGTGTTGCAAAGCTGTATCTGCTGTAAAGATAAAATGAAATCAATCCTGATGATTTCAGTTTGACTTCTCTTACAAGCATAGGTAAGAAGTGCATTTAAATACCGTGATTATACTGATGCAAATACCGTTTTATAACTGATTGAACTACTTATTTATTGATAGAAATTTACACCCATAATCTACAAGGATTATCAGCGTAAAAAATGAAAAAACTATTATTCGTGATCCTGCTATGTGCAGGAACAGTTGCACAAGCGCAACAAAAAACAGAACCATCAGATACAAGTAAAGGCTGTTGGGTGGTAGAAAGCAATGTCAGGTTTCCAAAAAAACAAGTGGTAAAATTTTACAATTCCGATCAGCAATTGATTTATCAGGAAACCTATGATCAGAAAATTTTAAACTTTTCCCGGAAAAACATAAGGAAGATTTTAGACAATGCTTTGGTTACTGTTTTAAACAGAAAAAATTCTGACGAAACAGCAAACCTGGCAAAAGTGATCCAAAACAAGTATTGATCAAAATCCAATTTTAACTATTAAATTTTCAGATTATGCTTTTTGAAATTTGCATTATAGCAGCCATATTTCGCTTTTTGCATTACAGTAAAAGTTATATCGATACTGTTTTAACCGTATATTTTTTAAACTTTTTAAGAAAAATTATTCAGTTACTTATAAAAGGAAGGCCATCAATTTAATACAATTATCCCTTGCACATTTACCTTTTTATTTACCGTAAAAAACACGTTATAAAACAAGTGTTTTAACGATTGGTCTGCTTTCGGTTTGAAGATACTTTTAGTACATATTAATCAACAACAATTATTAAATCTTTAAAAAATCAAAATCATGAAAACATTTAAAATTACATTCGTTGCTTTAACCTTGTTCCTTTTAATTGGAAACGTAAAAGCAGACAAACCTAAAATCCATGCTTATTCAAATCTGAAACTTTCAATCAGTACTTTTATTGATGCAGATACCCGGGGAATTTGCGACGGACTAACAGAAATAATAGATGACAACGCAAGATTTAACGCAATGCACGCCGGCCATGTATTAAGCTTTAACAAGAAACAAATGGTAAATTACATGCAATCTTTAGAAGGTGTTGAGCAAAACTGTACGACAAGTTACGATGTGATAGAGGCACATGGTAATTATGTATTGGTTAAAGTTGAAATGAAGTATCCAACTTTCTCTCGTTTTAATTATGTAACTATAACCGAATGCAAAGGCGGCTGGAAAATAATAAATGTCAATAGTATTTTTACTAAATGAAATATCCAATTTCAACTTTTGTCATTTCGAACAAAGGGAGAAATCTTCTTTGATGTGTTAAACTTGTAACATTTGAAGAAGGTTTCCCCCTTTGTTCTAAATGACAACTTTATACTGCTAAAAGAAGCATGTATCAATTGCCCAATTGTTTAACAGCCAGATAAGCCATTAAACCGGTACTCAATTCCAATGCTGATTCATCCACATCAAAAGTTGGCGTATGTACGGAAGAAACAATTCCGCGTTCTTCGTTCCTCGTTCCTAAACGATAAAAACAAGCATCTGCCACTTGCGAATAATACGCAAAATCTTCGGCAGCCATCCAAATGTCCAGGTCAAGCACGTTTTCTTTTCCCAGATAATCTTCTGCAAAAGCACGAACGTTTGCGGTTAATTTTTCTTCATTGATCAAAAAAGGATAGCCTTTCATGATGTTAAAATCGCAAATCGCGCCCATACTTTCGGCCATACCTTCCGCCATTTTTTTCATGCGGATGTGCGCTTCTTCCCGCCATTTTTCATCCATCGTGCGGAAAGTCCCTTCCAAGTAAACTTCATTCGGGATCACATTCGTTGCGCCGTTTGCAATCACTTTTCCAAAAGACAAAACCGAAGGCGATTTGGGATCGGCAAAACGGCTCACCACTTGCTGCAAAGCCGTTAAAATATGGGCTGTGATAATTACCGGATCAATGTTTTGCTGCGGCTGTGCAGCGTGTCCGCCTTTTCCTTTTACAGTTACATAAATCTCGTCGGTGGAAGCCATGTATTTTCCGGCACGAAAACCTACTTTTCCGGTATCAATTAAAGGCATTACGTGTTGCCCGATTACGGCTTGTGGTTTCGGGTTTTCCAGCACGCCTTCTGCAATCATTAAACTGGCACCGCCTGGCAATTTTTCTTCTGCCGGCTGAAAAATAAACTTTACGGTTCCGCCAAATTCTGATTTTAGCTGGTTTAAAATATGTGCCGTTCCCAATAAAGATGAAGTATGCACATCATGGCCGCAAGCATGCATCACACCTGGATTTTGTGATTTGTAAGGAACATCGTTTGCTTCTGTAATTGGCAACGCATCCATATCGCCACGCAAAGCAATTACTTGTACAGAAGGTTTTTCGCCTTGTAATAAAGCAACCAAACCGTTTCCGGCCATTCTTTCGTAACCAATCCCCAACTCATCCAACTTAGAAGCTACAAATTGATACGTTTTTTCTTCTTGAAAAGAAAGCTCGGGGTTTTGGTGTAGATGTCTGCGATTGGTAATTACTTCCTGATGAATATTTTTGGCAAGCTCTTTTATTTTAGTTTTTATCATCGCTGGTGTCCAATTTTGGCGAATTGATTTTTTCGGAAACAAGGAACAAAGTTGGAAACTCCGGGCGCAAGTCACGCATTAGTTTTTGTGCTTCCAGTCTGGTCCTGAAATCTCCTGCCTTAATTTTGTAATTCGGTTCCTGGTAAATAATGTAAGTGCGCAAGTCCGGGTACATTTGATTAAAGGTAGCTTGTTTGGCGTAAATTTCATTTCGGTTGGAACTAATGAAAAACTGAACGCGGTACCCAAAATTGTCTCCGGTTTTTCCCGAAGGAGATTTTGCAGCCAACAAACGATGTGCGATCAAACTATCGATCCGTGGGTCTTTGATGACTTCTACTTCGCCGCGTGTTTGTGCAAAGGCAGCAGAAGCCAGAAAAAACATTGCTAAAAGAAGCATCCGGACTGTTACTGTCCGAATGCTTCTTTTAGCACCTAAATCTTTGTAATCCATGATTTTGTGCAGAACAAATTTATGCCGTCCCAACGCCATGACAATTTTTAAATTTTTTGCCGCTTCCGCAAGGGCAAGGATCGTTACGGCCGATTTTTTGTTCTACTTTTACCGGCATCGGTTTTTGCAGTTCCCGCGTATCTTCATCCGGCACACCATTAGTTTCGTGCACCAACTGCGGTTTGGATATGCGCATTTGGCGCATATCCAATTTTGGTTCCGGCCTTGCTTCGCGGATTTCTTCCGGTTGTTGCTGTACCGGGATTCCTCCTTTAAACAAAAAGCTTACAATCTCCTTGTTCACATTGGTCAGCATCTGGCGGAACAATTCAAATGCTTCAAACTTGTAAACCAATAACGGATCCTTTTGCTCGTAAACCGCATTTTGTACCGATTGCTTCAACTCGTCCATTTCACGCAGATGTTCTTTCCAGGCGTCGTCAATAAAAGTCAATACCACGTTTTTCTCGAAAGATTTCAGCACTTCGTGGCCTTCATTTTCAATTGCTTTTTGCAAGGGAACAGCCACCTGGATACCATGAACGCCATCCGTAAACGGAACAATGATGTTTTCGATCATGTTTCCGCGGGTATCATAAACATCTTTTAAAACCGGATAGGCCTGTTTGGCAATCGCTTCTGATTTCCGTTTATAATAATCGGTGATTTCATGAAATGCTTTTTCTACCAATACCGGAGTTGTTTTTCCGGCAAATTCATCCGCAGTAATTTCAGTATCTACAGAGAACAGACGGATCATTTCCAATTGAAAACCTTCAAAATTATTAGCGTCTTTGAATTCGGTAACTACATCTTCCGTCACATCAAAAATGGTATTGTTCAGATCGACATCTAAGCGTTCGCCGAACAAAGCATTTTTACGGCGCGTATAGATTACGGTACGCTGCGAGTTCATCACGTCATCATATTCCAGCAAACGCTTGCGGATACCAAAGTTGTTTTCTTCTACTTTTTTCTGTGCGCGTTCGATAGATTTGGTGATCATGGAATGCTGGATCACTTCGCCATCTTCGATTCCCATCCGAACCATTAAGCCGGAAATACGCTCAGAACCAAATAAACGCATCAGGTCATCTTCCAAAGAAACAAAGAATTGGGAAGAACCCGGATCGCCCTGACGACCGGAACGGCCCCGCAACTGGCGGTCAACCCGGCGCGACTCATGGCGTTCTGTACCTACAATGGCCAAACCGGCAACTTCTTTTACACCTTCGCCCAACTTAATATCCGTACCACGGCCAGCCATATTTGTTGCAATAGTAACCGTACTTTTTTTACCGGCTTCTGCTACAATGTCTGCTTCTTTTTGGTGGAGTTTTGCATTGAGCACATTATGCTTGATACCGCGCAGCTTCAACATCCGGCTTAAAAGTTCGGATATTTCTACCGAAGTTGTCCCTACCAAAACCGGGCGTCCGGCTTGTGTCAAAGCTACAATCTCATCTGCAACAGCATTATATTTTTCACGCATGGTGCGGTAAACCAAATCCTGGCGATCAGAGCGGCTTGCCGGTGTATTGGTTGGGATTTCGACCACATCCAGCTTGTAAATTTCCCAGAACTCGCCTGCTTCCGTAACAGCAGTACCTGTCATTCCGCAAAGTTTGTGGTACATTCGGAAGTAGTTTTGCAAAGTAACCGTGGCAAAAGTTTGTGAAGCATCTTCTACTTTTACGTTTTCTTTGGCTTCAATCGCCTGGTGCAAACCATCAGAATAACGGCGGCCATCTAACACACGACCGGTTTGCTCATCCACAATTTTTACTTTGCCGTCATCCAGGATATACTCGGTATCGCGTTCAAATAAGGTATAAGCTTTTAGCAATTGGTTTACGGAATGGATACGCTCTGATTTGATGGAGAAATCGCGCATCAACTCATCTTTTTTAGCTACTTTTTCTTCGGAGGATAAACCTGATTTTTCAATTTCGGCCACTTCCGTTCCAACATCAGGCATCACAAAAAAGTGCGGGTCTTCACCAGAAGTCGTAATTAGTTCAATACCTTTTTCAGTCAGCTCAACCTGGTTATTTTTTTCATCGATCACAAAATAAAGTTCCGTATCTACTTTCGGCATCTCTTTATTCTGGTCTTGCATGTAATAGTTTTCAGTTTTGTTGAGCACTGGCTTGATGCTTTGTTCACTCAAAAATTTAATCAAAGCTTTATTTTTTGGCAAACCACGATGAGCACGCAGCAAAGCCAAACCGCCTTCTTCCACACCTGTTTTACCTTCGGCAATCTGCTTTTTAGCTTCGTTCAATTTCGTAGTGACATAGGATTTCTGTGCGTTCACCAACCGTTCGATACGCGGTTTTAAGTCATAAAACTCATGCTCATCACCACGCGGAACCGGACCGGAAATAATCAACGGCGTACGGGCATCATCGATCAAAACTGAATCCACTTCATCTACCATTGCATAATGCAATTTGCGCTGAACCAATTCTTCCGGGCTGCGTGTCATATTGTCACGCAGGTAATCAAAACCAAACTCATTATTTGTACCGAAAGTAATATCAGCTAAGTAAGCGTTGCGGCGTTCTTCCGAATTGGGTTCGTGCCGGTCAATACAATCAACCGATAAACCATGAAACTCATACAATGGACCCATCCATTCGCTATCCCGACGGGCCAGATAATCATTCACGGTAACGATATGGACACCTTGTCCGGCCAGCGCATTCAAATATGCTGGTAAAGTAGCAACCAACGTTTTACCTTCACCTGTTGCCATCTCGGCAATTTTTCCCTCATGTAAAACTACACCGCCAATTAACTGCACATCGTAATGCACCATGTTCCAGGTAACTTCGTTTCCGGCAGCTATCCAGGTATTATGATGGATCGCTTTATCACCGGAAATCAATACATTCTTTTTATAAGCCGCCAGTTCCCGGTCAAAATCTGTTGCCGTAACTTCCAGCGTTTTGTTATTGGCCAAGCGGCGCGCAGTTTCTTTAACCACGGCAAAAGCTTCCGGCAAAATATCCATTAAAATGGTTTCCAGCTCTTTGTTACGGTCTTTTTCCAGTTTGTCTATTTCCGAATAAAGCTCTACTTTACGGTTCACTTCCAGCGTCTGGTCATTTTCCGCTTCTTCTTTCGCCGCTTTTATTTGCGTATCTGTTTTTTCTAAACCCGAACTGATCCGTGCTTTAAAATCAAGTGTTTTTGCACGCAGTTCATCATGGCTGATCTGGTCCAGCTTTGAAAACTCCGCTTTTATTTTCTCTACTAAAGGCTGTACACCTTTAACATCCCTCTCCGATTTATTTCCGAAAAGTTTACTGATAAATCCCAACATGTTGTAATCTTTAAGATAAAATACTCCGTTTGCAACAATTACGCCAGCGGTAACCGAAGTCATAATGGCAGGTAAAAATACGGATTTAGATCGAAATCCACATCCTTTAGCTTAACGCTGATACAGGTTTTGATAGTACTTCTTTTATCAACCTAAAATTGGTATCGAAAATTCAACCGCTTTAACTATATTTGAGGATGGACAAGCTTTCTGATTTTATCACTGTTGATCCAAATATCCAGTTTGGGAAACCCGTTTTTAAAGGCACGCGCGTACCGGTACAGAGTTTGTTCTGGCATTTGCAAGCAGGGATTTCTATCCTTGATTTTTTGGAAGATTTTCCGAGTGTGAGTATTGACCAAGCGCAAGGAGTAATTGCCTGGGGTGCTAAACATTTTGAACTTCCTGAAAGCATTTTGGATGAAATTATTATTGGATGAAAACTTGCCAGTTAAGTTAAAATTTCGATTTGTTGATCGTGGTTTTGATGTAGCAACTATAAAAGATATGCACTGGTTGGGCAAGCAAAATGGCGAATTGTTAAAACTAATGCTTCAATATAATTTCACTATTTTGATTACGATTGACAACAATATATCTTCTCAACAAAATTTTTTAAATTATCCTATTCGGGTTATTGTACTAGTAGCAGCTAATAATACTTACGGTACAATTATGAAGTTTTTTGACTTGATAATCGAGAAAATTCAAACAGATTTTACCGGTCCACAAAGTGTTGTTCATCCGGATTATAAATTGTAATCACCCAAATTCTATCTTTACCACATGAATATCCTGCTCCTTGGTTCTGGCGGAAGAGAAAGTGCTTTTGCCTGGAAGTTATCGCAAAGCCCGAAATGTAAACAGCTATTTATTGCGCCTGGCAATGCCGGGACCGAAACTTATGGCCGGAACATCAACATCAGTGTAAATGACTTTGAGGGGATCAAAGATTTAGTGCTTAAAAACAGCATCGGTTTGGTTTTGGTCGGGCCGGAAGAACCACTGGTAAAAGGTATTCATGATTTTTTTCTGGAAGACGACCTGCTGAAAAACGTACCTGTCATTGGCCCTCAAAAAGCTGCCGCACAATTGGAAGGCAGCAAGGATTTTTCCAAAGAATTTATGTTTAAAAACAGCATTCCCACGGCTGCATCTAAAACTTTTACTTTAGAAACTTTGGAAGAAGGACGTGCTTATCTCGCTACACACGGTTTGCCAATTGTGCTGAAGGCAGACGGACTGGCGGCCGGAAAAGGTGTATTGATCTGTACCTCTTGGGAAGAAGCGCAACAAGAATTAACAGCGATGCTGCGTGATGCCAAATTTGGTACAGCAAGTGCTAAAGTGATAGCCGAGCAGTTTTTGCAAGGCATCGAACTTTCTGTTTTTGTGCTGACCGATGGCAAAAATTATAAAATTTTGCCTGAAGCCAAAGATTACAAACGCATTGGCGAAGGCGACACCGGTTTAAATACGGGCGGAATGGGTTCGGTTTCTCCCGTGCCGTTTGCAGATGCTGCTTTTATGGCCAAAGTTGAGGAACGCATTGTGATCCCAACCATGCAAGGTTTGCAACAAGACAATCTGCCGTACAAAGGCTTTATTTTTATTGGGTTGATGAATTGCGGCGGCGAACCTTACGTGATCGAATACAATTGCCGCATGGGCGATCCGGAAACAGAAAGTGTTTTGCCTCGGATTGAAAACGATTTGGTGGAAATTTTACAAGCTATTGCCGAAGAAAGGCTAAATGAAATTGACTTGAAAATTTCCAACCAAATTGCGGCAACCGTAATGTGCGTAGCCGGCGGTTATCCGGGAGAATATTTGAAAAACAGAACAATTAGTGGGATTGAAAATGTACGCGGCTCTATCGTTTTCCAAGCCGGAACCAAGTTGGAAAACGGAGAAATTAAAACGGCTGGCGGTCGTGTTTTAGCAGTAACCAGCTTGCAGGATACCATGTTTAATGCTTTGCAACAAGCTACTTTAGACGCTGCCCGAATTTATTTCGACGGGATGCACTTCAGAAAAGATATTGGTTTTGATTTGATTTGATGATTTTAGATGATAAAAGAAGCAGTCTGACTTTAGAAAATCATCCCCTTGTATTATAAATGAATTATGTTTTTAAAAGTTAAATATATGGTTGAATGCAGGTATTAAATGTAAAAACAAAATTGCAAATATTCCGAATGCAATCATAAAAATAAAAACTGTCCAAAATGTTTTACGACTTAACTTAGGTTCGGGTTTTGTTTGAAAAGGGCTTACCATAATAACTATTAACAATAACCCACTTAATATAGAAAAGACTACTCCTAAAAAAAATTTTCAAAATAGCTTATTTTTAAAAACCATGGATATATAAATAAAAATACTATACCCAATAATCCAATGTTAGAGATTAAATTATAAATTATTTGTTTCTTTTTATTGTTTACTACTTCTATAGTATCGTAATTCAAATTCATGTCAATAACCTTATTAAAAGGTACTATAAAGCAATCACCAGGAATCTCTTTAAATTTACTTTCTGATTTAGAGTATCTTTTCGCATTAGTCAAGTAAATAGTTTCTAGCTCACCAGTTTTAGGCGATAACGTGTATTGTGTTAGAAAACCAGAAACCATCTTGTTTTTTTCAGTACCATCATCAATCAGTAGATCAACGCTAGTGGAAAGCACTTTTCCTTTTTTTCCTCCTTTAAATTCGCGCGTTGAAAGGATTTCACCATTAAAATAATAGTTCCATTCGTTTGAAAACCGTAAAACTTTAAAAAAAACATCTATTTTAAATAACCTTATCAGTAGGTGTAAAAATGTGCCTAACGCACCTGACATAAATAATAAAAATATCAAATATCCCAGAATATGACCTAATTGGACATAAGTAAAATTTGGTAATAAATTTTTAGATATTTCACTATAAGTCTTATCGATTACTTGCTTTAAACTTGTGTAAGTAAATCCGAAAATACGGCTGTAAAGTAAAAATGTAATTATTTGAACAAATATGCCCCAGAATATACTGGTAATAAGTCTATCAGCGAAAAGGCCAGCTCCAAATTGCTTGGTAAACTGGCCTTGAAAATAGAATCTTTTAAAAATTACACCCGGTACAACAAGTGATACAATAAACACAATACTGTTTACTGTATATTGTGCTTCCATTAATTAAGAAATTAATGTGATGGTTTCATTTGTAGAAAGTGTGATGGTTTCTTGTTTGCTTTGAGAATTTTTAACTTTTCTACAGCTTCAACATACTTTTTTTTATCCTCTTCGTTAGAAAATATTTTTCTTGCCTCACCAGTCATTACATCCATATTAGAATTAAATAAAGAACCAAAAATATTTTCTAATGAGTGAGTTATTAGTTTTATTGTTTTCATGATAATTTAACTATATTAAAAACAAAAAAAATTATACTATAGTTTTGATAATACGATAAGATTGCTGCTTTGATACAAACATAATAGGATTTAGTTAAAGTATTATAATTACTTTCATATAAATTTGTTAACTCTTTCAGTCTGTTTTGAATTTTTTACGGATACTTTGTATGCTTCTTTTATCACACAGAACTTATTGTTTTATTGTACTTTTTGTATCAATATAACATCAAACACAGAATTTACAGTTATAAAAGAAGCACTACAAATTTCCGTTATGTAGATTTAAACAGGCTCTAAATATTTAGCTTAAATTTTAATGATTGACAAGGTTTTCCTTACTTCAGCATTTGCGCCAAAGTCTGCTCCAAATCATCACCGCGCAAATCTTTAGCTACAATTTTTCCGGTTGGATCAATCAAAAAGTTTCCTGGAATGGATTGAATGCCGTATAGTTTTGCTACATCATTGTTCCAAAATTTCAGGTCTGAAACGTGGTTCCAAGCCAGATTATCGTCTTTTATAGCTTGCAACCAGGCTTGTTTGCCTTCAGGTTTATCCAAAGAAACACTCAAAACCGTAAAATTTTTGCTTTTATATTGATTAAAAGCTTTCACCACATTCGGGTTTTCCTGCCGGCACGGGCCACACCAGGAAGCCCAGAAATCAAGCAAAACGTATTTTCCTTTGAAGGATGACAAACTAATTGGCTTGCCTGTCGGGTCATTTTGTGTAAAATCCGGCGCAATAGAACCAACGGAAGTTGATCTTAACTTTTCTATGGAGGTTTTATAATCTTTCCCATTATCACTATTTTGTACAGCCGGAGCCAAAGTGCTGAAAAGCAGCATCACTTCGCTGTAACTCGGAGACGGGCCACCGAAAGACCGCAACGCATCCATGCTGACAAAAGAAGCCGGATGCTGCTGGATAAAGGCTTTCAAAATCACTTTCTGCTCAGCTTGCAGATCTTTAAACTTATCAGCTAATTTTGGCCGGTCGGCTTCTGCAGCTTGCTGATATTGATTGCTCAAAACCTGTGCTTTATCTAGCACCGGTTTGATGGCGGCGGCCAGTTTCACATTGTCATCGTTCAGCTTAGAACCCGTAATTTTTGCTGTTTTTACCGAATCTTTTCCGTTGACCATAACAGTCCCGTTTTCGAGATACAAATTCAGCACATCGGCACCTCTACCCAAACTATTAAGGCCGGTCCCTGCATGGTCAATCAGCAAAAGTGCCTGTGTTGCTACGCTGAGGTTTCCTTTAAACTCGAAAGTTCCGGCTATCAGGGCAACAGAATCCGTCATATTTTGTCCTTTTTCGCGATGGATCAAAAACGCTTTTGCAGGCTGGCCCAGCGTGCCGATTTTCCCTTTCAGATCATAAACAGCTGTTTGCGCATTGGCCAAAAAAGGCGAAGCAGACAGCATTAAAAACAGTATTTTTTTCATATCAATTTTTATGTGGTAAAAGAAGTACGCTGATGTTGGTAAATTTTTTCAGATTAATTTTTGATAAGTGCGCCACCAAAGATCGGGCATTTCTCCGGAAACTGCCAACAAATAATCGTCATAATGGCATGGCACCCAATGGAAACGCTCGTTTTTAGAACCTGCCGAGGGATACGGAATCTGCATCCACCAACGGTCTGACTTTTTGCTTTTTACAAAAACCAGTTCATGTTCTTCATGCTTTAAACTCGTTTTATAGATCAAATATTGTGATTTCGGGTGAACCGGAAAATCTTTTTTCCGGTTATAAAAGCCATCGATAAAGTACCACACCATCTGCGCCAGCAACATTGCCGTTTGCCCGTTGCTATCGTAAGCCGGGTTAAATTCGTAAAAACCAATGGAACTGAGCTTATCGTTAAAACCCGCGTAACGGCAAATCTGGCAAGCTTCTTCTCCGTAAAAACCATTTGGCCCGGCATTAAAATTGGCTTGTGCATCCGAAGAACGAATTGCCCCAACATCAAAACTAATCATGCTGGCATTGCGGATCACGGGTTCGGTCAGCTGGATTTTTCCGCTTAAATTGCCCAAACGGTGTGCATCGAAAAACAGCTTTTCCATCATCGCCAAACGCTCCTGGTTTACAAAATAGGTTTGATAACCCAAGTTGCTGAAATTGAACAACATATCCGGCTGGTGCATAAAAATTTTGTTGAGAAAAGCTGCGGAAGTAGTTTCGATACTATCCTGAAAGTTGTCGTCTTCCATATCCAGTTTTGCATCCACCACCACCAAATCTACTTTCTGCTCCAGCACTTCGTAAGCCAGGTATTGCGCGTACGTTAAATCCTGGCTGCCGCCAATCAAAATCGGCAGAATATCCATTTTAATCAGTTCGGCCAGCACGGTTTTTACGGCGACATAAGTATCGGTTACCGTTTCGCCGCGGCGGATATTGCCCAGATCAGCAATTTTTGTCTTGTTGCTTCCCTCAAACAAATGGTACAGTTTTTCGCGGATATAATCCGGGCCGAGCGCGCAGCCGGTGTTGCCGTCGGCGTTGCGGTCTTCCTCTACACCGATGATGGCCATATCTGGTTTTTGGTTTTCAAGGTCAGGAAAAGATCCGGTAAAAATTTGGATACACGTTCCGAGACGACCAGTCAAAATCGTGTTTTCCGGTAATAAACGCGCGGCATCAACCGGTGTAAAAAAATCAATCAAAGACATTTAAGCAGCTTAGTTCTGGCTCAAATATCTGTTATTTTAAAGAAAGATTTGAATTTTATAGGCATAAAAGAAGCATCCGAAATTTATTAGACGGACGGCTTCACAACTGTTTTTATCGTACAAAAACCTTTTTGCAGTGTGGTATCAACATTGAAAACAATGTTTTTCTTTTCAACCTGAGGAAACATCGCAGCAAGAAATCTGTAAACGCGCCCTTGTTCTGATTTTAAAGTGTTGATATTAATGCTTTTACCCACCGAAATATAAGAATTATGCTGATCCTTTTTTAAAGCCGCAACCACTTTTTCAGAAGCTTGATAAGTTAAACTGGTAACTTTAAAATTATGTTCTGAATCCTGATTTTGGGCAACAGTAGGTTCATAAAATTTATAAAACAACTCCGGGTTTTTAATGCCATAATCTTTGTTGTTGCTGATAGAAACCCAATCATTGATCTGATAAGTTTTTGCTCCGGTTTTAACTTCGTGCACAAAACGGAAACGCACATGATCGTATTCTTCAATTCCATTAAAATCCGGCGCATTTGGCTTGAAATTTAAGTTGAGTTTATAACCGTTTACAATCTCTAAAACGGCACTTTTCCATTTTCCGTTCGGATATTTTTGAATGTGTGTGATTTGGCCATCTGCATAGCGGACTTTGTTTGCTTCGTACAAAAATGGGTAATCAGGGATTTTATCTGCTTCCGCTAATTGAAATATCTTTACGTTATTTTTCTCTATAAAAGCAGGCTCAATCATATTGGGAGCGTTTCTTCCAAACGTACTTATAAAAACCTTTATCGTAATTTCATCTCCTACCTTAAGTAAATTATTCAATTGTTTTTCCTGACCATAAACAGTTCTCATAAAATATTCTTCGTTGTTGTAAACAACCATAAAGCCTTTTACTCTACCATTATTTGAAATAAACATGTCTGAATTTTTTCGGGCATCTCTATCAACAATCTCTTTAATTTTGACCGTAATTGTTTTCCCCTGCACATCCCTTGCTTGCTTTTCTTTTTGTTTGAAATCAGCTGTTTCCCGATAAGCTTTAAAATCTGCTTCTCCTTTTATTTGTTCGGGTGAACGTTTGAGTTTTTGGCGATACTTTGTGGTATCAGCAGTATTTTTTGTGTGCAAAATAAAGACAACGTTATACTTTGCTACATCAGCAGGTAAAGTTTTTTTACTACCGAACCAAACTCCTTCTAACAAAAGTGTTGAAATAAAAGAATTTGAGTTATTTTGAATTTCTTCTTCAGTGTAGGACTTATTATCAATTAAAAAAACAGCTTTACCACTAATACTTATATTGGCTGAGGTACTACGGCCATTTTGCTGCTTCGTTTGAACAAATATTTTATCATAATATTCCCCTTTTATATTTTTTTGCCTTGATCGTTTATAAAACGGATCTTTAAAAATCAAAGGTTTTTTTTCTGATTTTTCTACTTTGTTAATATGCTTTGCAGAGGTACTTTTCAATCTGGCAAAAGCCAAACAACTGATCAATACCACCGGTAAGATCAATACATAAATTACTTTTTTCATTTTTGCTGAGGGTTGGTTAAATAACATCGTGATGCGTTTTTTAAGCGGTATTTTACTGAAACTGTGGTAAAGCAAACCTTGCCCGGCTACAGATAAATGCAGCAGCAGATCAGCATACATTTTTTTATCGGTGGAATTTGCCATCGCACAATCCACCTCAAATTCATGGTTTTCTTCAACCGCTTTGGCGTACAAATAAATAAATGGGTTGAACCATAAAATTATCTGCGCAAGTTTTAACAAAAGGCGGTCAACCGAATGATACAATTTTACGTGCAGCATTTCGTGCGCAATAATCTGTTGCATTTCATCCGCAGAAAGTTCCTGATCGTTCAAAAAAATATAGTTGAAAAAGGAGCCATTATTGAATTTATTGTTTCCGCATACAATATTTACGTGGCCAACTTTGGTTAGCTGTTTGCCTTTCAGCCTTCTAAAAAACAGAATTAAAGTGATGATTAAATGAAAAGCCAATCCGATCACAGCTACCAGATAAGAAAACTTTAACAGTTGCATCCAATCTATCGGCTCTGTAATTTGAGTAACGTTTACGTCCGTTACATTTACTGGCACCGTTTGCAGCGTGTTGATATAAACTGCCTGTTGCACAACCGCAATATGTTGCTGCCTCGGATTGACAGGAATGGTTAAAACCGGAATAATAAAACTCAGGAAAACGGTAGCCAGCAAAAACCACCGGTTGATTGTAAAAAAAGTAAGCCGGCTAAGCAGCAAACGATAAAACAGATAAAAAACAGCGGTACAGGCAGATACTTGCAACAGATAAACTAAAGCTTTCATTTTTGTTCGTTTTTGTTGATGATGGCTTTGATTTTGTTTAAATCTTCCTGACTTAATTGCTCTTCTTTAACCAGGTGAGAAAAAAGGCTTTCGGCAGAATTATCAAAGTATCCGGCAAAAAACTTTTTGAAAGAAGCTTTACGGTATTCAGTTTTAGAGATTGCCGGAAAGTATTCGTAAGTTTTGCCGTAAGCTTTAAAAGCTACGTAACCTTTTTTTTCCAGCAGGCGCACAACTGATGAAATGGTATTGTAAGGCGGCTTCGGATCATCCGGCAAAGCATCAATAATGTCTTTGACGAAGCAATTTTTAAGTCGCCACAAAATCTGCATTACACGTTCTTCGGTCTTGGTTAATTCTTCCATAACCAAATGTATAACTTATAAATCAGTTTTACAACTATTCTTTACGTTATTTAACTTATTTTTCAGTTTAACAATTGTATTGTAATTATTTCTGATTTTAATTTATACGTTTTACCAAAATTTACTTTGAAGTTGTTTAAACTTATTTTAAAGGAAAATGGGGTTCCCAATAAATGCTGAGTTTTGTGGTGCTAAATCATAAAACGCCAGATAAAGTTGGGAACCATTGATAAAGATACGATAGAGAAATTGA